>Ga0209012_1000245_pt1 | contig 82786 bp, 80 predicted proteins | sample RS3BMetagenome_FD_184735 | JGI IMG/M metagenome (GOLD analysis project Ga0209012, IMG submission 184735) | Ferric oxide microbial mat and aquatic microbial communities from Rainbow Spring, Yellowstone National Park, USA - RS3B (SPAdes) (version 3) ... | reverse complement strand
CATCCCAGGATCTACGGAGTATTTACGGCATGTTTCCACAACCTTTCCATTCTCCTTTACCTCCTTTATGATGGCGAGCTTTTCTTCAGCTTTCCATCTTCGCCGTTCTGTCATTGTTCCCCTCAAACCCCCTTCAATTCTTCATTTAATATATATCTAGCACTATAAGACAACTTTGTCTCACTATTTAGGGGGGCAGACCAGTAAAGAATCAAACAATCTTGATAATAACCTAACTGGTATTGAAGACCCTGATTATTTAGAGTATACAAAAGATCATGAAATTGTCAAAAGTGAAGATTTCAAACAATGGATTCTTTCATTGAAGCCCAAGAATGTCAGGGATAAGGGAATATTGAAAAGAACTCTATACAAAATTAAGCATAAGATAAAACAAAGGAAGACACTTAATCCTAAGACTAAGATTGTTAAAATTCTATTACAATTATATAAAGATACTAAACTAAATAATTAAAGAGTGCCCTTTTTTTTTCTCTTATCTATATTCCCTAGCTGTCTATGGGCTTGTCCGGATTTGAACCAACCGTATGATTATGGATTAGGGAGACTATGAGGATAGAACTATTGTATTTTTGAAAAAATATTTTCTAATGAAAGATTGTTATATAATATCCGCCCCCCGCAAATTAGAGGGGCCAGCAGGAGGCGGACTTTCCCATTGCACGTCTTGCACGCTCCCGTCAGGCCTGCACAGTTCAAAAATTACTCTCAGAATACAGTTGTAAAAGCCAAAATAAATGGTCAATTTTTAGAGATAGAGGATAGGGTAATATGATTTTACCTTTTGAATGTGATACCTCCAGAAAACTCAATAAATCAGCACATTTTTTGAAAAGGATGAGAGCCTTTATTAGTCATCAATGAGATACTCTGTAATGTCTCTCGAAAGGGAAGGAATTTTTCGGTTTGCTTTTTCTCTCTCAGGGAGGATACCCTGGTTCAAAATCGATAAAATCGTATATTTTTCGTGCCTTGGTCGTCTATTCATTTTGCGAGATAAGGGGTCAGGTAGTGTAATTTATCGCCCTTACAAATACACAAGCAAGAAAGGTCCGAAGCTTTAGCGAGGAGTAGGTGAAACGAAATGGCTTTTTAAAAAGGCCTGGAAATCAGGGAAGAAAATTGTGAGAATAAAATTTTGAGATTGCGTTTTCTGGGTTTGGAAATAGAGCTGTTAACATAAAACATTACGGAATTTTTCGGCGGGGTATGAATGATTATTTCACGAGGCTGTTGGCGTTGCTCTATTTAAGAAAGAACTATGTATTCTATAGAGTGATACGTAGTTTAAATATAATATTTTTATAACCTTTTTCGCTCATAATCCCATCTGAAGGTGATAGCAAATGGATAATATAAATGAGGATACAAAAAAGATAGTGGACTCATTGAACGAAGCGAAACCATCTGGTTTTCACTACAGAACCTGGCTTACCGCTGGTATGGGTTTTTTCACTGATGCTTACGACCTCTTCATAATAGGGGTGGTGCTTTCAATACTTCCACTTGCGGGATGGGGCAAATTCACCACAGTTCAGATATCCCTTGTATCATCAACGGCCCTTTTGGCAGCAGTTATAGGTGCCATGATTTTTGGTCGGCTTCTCGACGTATTGGGCAGAAAAGCGGTTTACGGTCTGGAGCTCGTGATACTTGTTATCGGTGCAATTGGAAGCGCATTCCTTGTTCCAGTAAATGGTGTTTACTACCTGATAGCATGGAGATTCATACTTGGTATAGGAATTGGTGGGGACTATGCCACAAGCTCCGTCATAATGAGCGAATATTCCAATACAAAGAACAGGGGAAGATTCATAGGAATGGTATTCTCAATGCAGAGTTTGGGTCTTGTTGCAGGACCCTTGGTAGCATTGGCTTTTCTTACAACAGGGGTAAATCCAGCGATGACCTGGAAACTTCTTCTTGTAATAGGTGCAATTCCGGCGGCAGTGGTCATCTATTTCAGAAGGAAAATGCCTGAGCCCCCCAAGTACTCTGCAATTGTAAAAGGGAACATAGTGAAAGCCACTCGTGACCTCAATTCGTATGCCAATATAAACATCTCACCCACGGTCTCAGAGGCGAGAGCAAGGAGTCATCTGACGCTGAGAAGGATGCTTACGGATAGAAGACTCATCGCTCTTGTAATTGTCACAGCAGGAAGCTGGTTCCTTATGGACTGGGCGCTGTACGGCAACAGCATTATGTCCAGTGAAATGCTAAGCTTCCTTGTACCTGCCAGCGTAAAAGGCATAGCACATGTCATAAGAACTACCGAATTGTCCGCATTAGTATTCGGGGTAGCAGCCCTCCCAGGTTACTGGCTCGCGACATTCACAATGGATAGAATTGGCAGAAAACCAATCCAGGTTGCTGGATTTGCTATGATGGCTCTTTCCTTCGGAATATTAGGGGTATTCACCTTCCTGACCACCTCCGCTTATATCCTACAGTTCATGATTCTTTACGGAATAAGCTACTTCTTCATTGAATTCGGTCCAAATGTAACTACCTTCATAGTCCCGCCTGAAGTTTTTCCGATATCAGCCAGAGGAACAGGTTCTGGGATTGCAGCTTCTGGGGGAAAGCTCGGTGCATTTGTGGGGACATTCCTTAACGTGTTCATAACATCTCAATTTCATCTGAGTGGTCTATTCATAGTGCTTTCAATTCTTTCCGTCATCGGTCTGGTGATCACAATTATGCTTCTGCCTGAACCACAAGGAAAAACGCTGGAGGAATCTTCAAGAGATGCAGAATACCTCTCTGATGTGGAGGGTTCAACCTAGGGAGCTGCCTGGAATAACTGATTTCAATCCACTTTATTCATTTCATTCCTTTTTCCCTTACATTATAGGGTGCCCCATGTTACGTCAAACAACGATGTCTATTATCTTCCTCTTTGATTTTTGGTAAGATGGCCATATTTTCGATAATTACCTTCAAACGAGAGGAGTAAACTAGTAAAAAGGGTGAGAAAGGGTCAAATTTGCGAGATAAGAGGCCAGGTAATGTAATTTATCGTCCTTACCTTCATATCCTCTCAAAACATTCATATGGAAGCACTTTTCTTTCAACTATGAAGTGATACATTCTCGATCCTTTTAAAGATCCGATTCTTACTTTTTTATTTTAACTTTCAATCTTAAAAAAAGAAAAAAAGATACACATGCCTCACACGCCGCCACCACCAGTGAACTGCCATTTTTCGAATTTCACTTCATTAAGATTTACCCGCATTCCTTATTCCCGCCGTGAGGTCCTTCTGCCATTGCCTTCATATGCATACTGGCATTCCTTAGAGGACGTATTGACGTCTTATGTTAGACACAACGATAAAAAATTTGATTACGATAATGAAGGAATAGCACATAGAAAACACATCAAAGCTGAAAGGATAAGATACATCGGCAAGGAATCAAACAATCTTGAAAACAACCTTACTGGTCTTGAAGAACCTGATTATTTAGAGTATACAAAAGATCATGAGATTGTCAATAGCGTTGAGTTCAAACTATGGGTTCTTTCGTTGAGGCCTAAAGAGGTCAAAGATGAGGAGATATCGGAAAGAGAACTAAAGAGACAAAAAGCGAAAATTAGAAAGGATAAGCAGTTAAATCCTAAAGTAAAGATTGTAAAAATTTTGTTGCAATTATACAAAAAGACTAAATTAAATAGCGAAGTTTAATATTTTGCTCATTAAATATTTGTTTATATAGGGGTGACATTTTTTTTGCTTATCTATATCCCCCGCATTGACATGGGCCCAGTCGGATTTGAACCGACGACCATCTGGTTATGAGCCAGACGCTCCGCCAGACTAAGCTATGGGCCCTCTTAGGCTTCATTGAAATGTGATGTAAATACCTTTTGTTTGATGCAATGGTCTCTTATCAACTGTGAGTGTCTGGTTAGAACCAAAGACATCGCATACAATTTCATCAATTCATTTGCCTTTTTTCGAAGGATGAGGTGAAGAGTATGTTTAACTGTATAGGCAAGAAGTCTCAGAAGCGATCCCATTCTCCATAATGCAGAACGCTGCAGTCCAGTATAGCAGGGATTCAGGAATGCGCTGTTGCTGCGTCTTTTACCGGTAACGAAACTGAATTAATTTTTTCATAATACTTCGCGTTGTTTCTGACGGCTACATGTGTTACAGAATCTCTGATGATTCGTGCCTTTATCGACTGTATATCAAACCCCTGTTCATAGGACCCTTCCGGTTCATAAATTCCCCTCCATTTGTTGGGTAAGTAGAGCAGAGCTCCTGAGGTGTGTCTATCTATTGAAGTTGGTGATTAAGCGTGCGTGAGGAGCATGCGGACCCGGGCAGCAAGCCACCGATTTCCATCAATGGTCGCAGGCTCCATGCCGCTCCTATTCAACTTGAACTATGAATATCTTCGTGATCCTGATTAATTTCCCAGGCATACGTTTTGCCTTCGGTGGAGGCTCTGTGGAGTCGCCGCAGCTGCGGAAGCTGAATTCACAGAAATCAAAAGCCATTTGAAAATAACCTCATATTTCTAATCAGGAAGAGGTGAGGATTAACGTGCCAAATATCGAAAAAGAGGTTAGCCATGACGGAACAATGGGCAGAGACATGGAAACATAATTATCTTTCAGCATATCTGTACGCGTGCAAACAAACAGTAAACGGTGGGTTGAGCCCCTTTCCCTGTACGGCAGATATGTCGTTCTGGAACCCATGGAATTGAAACATGCTGCTGAACTCAGCACTGTTATAGACATTCATGAATATGAACTTCTGAGACAGGGGGGACCGCTGGAAAACAGTCCCTCCGCATTTCAAGAATACTTTAGCAAGATACTGGAGGAAGAAAATCGCATTGAGTTCATTATGAGGGATTCCAGGACAGGCAGAGCAGTGGGACACACTTCATATATGAATATAAGAGAAAGAGATCGCGCACTGGAGATAGGTCATACTGTGATTGGAGCCAGATTTCAGGGTATGGTCTATAACACCGAATCCAAATATCTTCTATTTGCCCATGCATTTGAAACGCTTGGCGCTGTTAGGGTGCAAATTAAAACAGACACGCGCAATAAGAAAAGCCAGGCAGCAATCGAAAAGCTTGGTGCTGTAAGGGAAGGAGTATTAAGATCTCATGATATTACCGCCTCTGGTTACGTCAGGGATGTGGTGATATACAGCGTTATAGCTGAGGAATGGCCAAAAGTGAAGGAAGGGCTCCTCAGAAGAATAGAGACAAAAGCGTTGTATCAGAGCATGAATAATGATTGATGAAGTGTATCTACTGAGTTAAAATCGTTGTGCAGTACTTGCACCTGGTGGACCTGGCGTCAATCTCAGAGTAACAGCTAGGACAGGTCTTGAGAGGGACAGGAGGAGTCGGTGGGTGATGACTTTTCCTGTACTGTTCAAGGGGATATACCATCACGAAGAAAACAACTGCAAGAAGAATAACAAAATTGATGATCGCACCGAGTAGCGCGCCTAGTGTGAATGCACTGCCATCAATTACGACGATTCCAACCTTTGAAAAATTTGCATGAAAGGCGATGCCAATCAGAGGATTGATTATCGAATTGACGATTGCAGTTATAAGCGCAACAACTGCGAGTCCAACAACAAAGGCAACGGCCATGGATATGAAGTCGCCCTGGATCAAAAATTTCTTGAAATCCTCTATTACGCTCATTTAAACCTTACCACATTTACATGCAATGGATATGTATTTTTAACTTTCTATAATCATGGTTCGTTGTCCTGACAGTTCTATCCGTTTGTAGTTCGTTTATCTTATGTGCAGCCGAGCAGTAATCAGGGGAAAACATACGCCTGAAGAGAAAGTATTTCGCATTCTGCGCAGTACAGTGCATTCCCTGAGAATATTATCCACCGCAACACACTCGTGGAAAATATCGTTTTCCATGCAGCGCCTGCTGATATCCACGACACTGAGAGCAGGCTCCAGAACAATTTTCCAATAGCAGTGATACCTGCTCCAATAACATTCGAAGGAAAAATGAAGTTAAAGACACGATGGTATGTCTGGTGCTGTTATCCAGATTAAATATTTTATCGAATTCATTTCTTCGACTGTTTGATATCCTTCTCCAGTTCCTGACTACGATAAGGGTCGTCTGATGTGGATGAGTCAATAACTTTTCCGGAAAGAGACGATTGCAGTTCACGATATGCCTGACTCTATGAATGAAGTAATTGAGGCACCTTAATGATTTCTAAGTGGGACAACAAGGTGCTCAACACCACGGCACAGATATTGTGGCTGATAGGATTGACCGCACAGCCCTGAGGCGGGGAAATTGCTGTCAATTCACAGAACGGAAACTGTTATTGAAATGCACTTCTCCTGTGCATTCCATGTCAATTACATGTCCTCTTTACTGAGCCCGTATATCAGGAACATGAAACCGAAAAATCCGAAGAGTATGGATATCCAGCTCGAAAGCTGGTGCGGGCCAACCTGCGAATTTAGAGTAGGAAACAGATTGTAGAATACAAAGAGAGGAGAGGCTATGATAAGAAAGAATATGCCCGCGATGATTTCCACGTTCAATCTGAATCTCCTCATATGCCGCTCACCCCAAGAAGGGCAAATGCAAACACATAGAGCAGTACGGGAAATATAAGGGTCCCCGCTGACAAATGAGACCTTGCTTTCCTCGCGATTGCGATAGATGCGAGGAAAAGTGCCAGGGATATCGCTGTAAGCGTCAGTGATATGATGACGAGCGAAAGCATGAACACGTAGAAATTGCCGAAGACAGGGGAGACCATCTGTTTCACATTCTCGTGATAGAGCACGGAGACGGGTCTTATGACAAGACCATAGAGTATGAAGAAGATGGATGCAAGCATGTACACAATCATTGATGCATAGTAAAGATGCAACGCCCTGCGGTTCATATCACACACCTGCCACATGTCTCATGATAATGAGAAGCAGAAGTCCTGAAAGTATCAGGTCGATGGAGAAGAGCAACCCCCAGATGCCCTGTTCGTTTATTGGTGCTGAAAGTGATACAAACCACATCGCAAAGCCTATGACAAACTGTATTCCAACAATCGTATAGAGTATGTTCCTAACCTTCATTTTTATCAAGATCCTCCTTAGCAAAACGCATGGCGTAAACAGGGACGAGTGAAGCAAAGGTGATGCCGAACCAGAGTGCAAGTGTAAGGGGTCTTGTCTGTGAAAGTCCAGGCTGAGCATAGCCCCAGAGGGCTATGGTTATGAATGAAATTATAGCAAAGACGCCCATAAATGTGATCATGGGTCTCTCAAGAGGGCCATTGCCATTATATCTGTCAATGAATGGGAGAATGAAAAGATAGAGGAAGAATCCTATGAGTAGAGGAACGCCTCCAGTTGTCAGACCGAAACCAGCAACATCCATCAGTTTGTAGACAGGCATCACATACCAGTCAGGAAAGGGTGTTGTGCCGTAGACAAGTTGCCCGTAGGCTGGCGCGAGAGGCTGTGGAAAGATTGCCGCGAAGGCCAACACAATACCAATGAAGAAAAGTGCTATCAGCAACGTGTATACCAGATTCACTGGAAACCAGGGAACAAACCTGTTCCCCTCCCTCTTCTCGTCTTTCACTTCCCTCATTTCGTAGGGCCCTGATTTCTCGTAGAGGAAGAAGTGCACAGCAACAAGTATGAGCACAATAACAGAGAGTATCGCCGCATGGAGTATGAGCAGGTGTTCCCAGGTAACAGTTGTTGTTCCGTTGCCGACAAGTATTGCAACAACAAAATTTGCCAGACCCGGGAACAGGCGTCCTATGATGCTCCTTTCAACAAGCAGCTCTGAAACGTGAAGCGCGGCCATGCCGATGTATGTCTGTGAAAGCAGATAGCCAATTATCGCTATCGCGTTGACAAATGCAAATATGAACACACCTATAATCCACTGAAGCCATCTCCATTTTCCCCTGTATGCACCTGAAAAATACTGCCTGAACATGTGTAAATAGACCATGCCAACCATGGCATATGCCATGTACAGGTGAGACGTCAGCAGGAGAGAACCAAAGGGAACGGTCCTAATCAGGGCAACGGTTGAGGTGTACGGCTGGCCTGGTTGATAATAAAAGGCAAGGAGGATCCCTGAGACTATCTGGTAAACAAGCGCGGCAGCGAGGAATGCTCCCGTCCAGTAATCTATTCTAAGCTCTTTCTTCTTCACTGGCCTGAGGCTGATTATGAATGAGCCATCTTCCGGGACATCTGGTTTAGTCAGCTCCATTAGGTCATATTTGTTTGCTTCCCTCAAATGAAACCACCATGTTCCCTCAGTAGTAGTTTCCAGGCCAGGGTCCGTTTGAGCTGCTTACCACAATTGTCATGTATAGAGGTTCATCCGGGCTCTTTATCTCCGAAGGCAGCGGTGGAAGAGCAGGGCCACTATAGAGTGGTAGTGGCGTACCGCCAGAAAGGTTTTCATACATGACTTCCGGGCCATACTCCTCCCCGCCAGGCTCCTCAAGATGCGTTCTGATTACAGCATTGACTGGATTCATGCCTATAGCATACACATTGTCTTCCGCGTCAACATACAAGAGAACCTGCGGAAGCGAGTGGTTTGCAGGGCTTGGAGCTGGTCCTGAGTTGTAAAGGTTGTGAGGGCCCCTTGTGGGGTCATACTGGCTTCCATGGCATTTGCAGAAAATAAGACCGTATCTGGGCCAGTTAGTTTCGTTATAGCCAATGAGCTGTGCCTCAAATGGTATGCTATTGTGAGGATGATAATCGAGCAGTGGCACAATGCATCCCAGATGCTGGCAGATGCCACTGAAAGCTGTTATGTTTCCTTCTGGCCCGGCACCATTCGGTATGCTCACGCCGCTGAGTTTGATAAGTATGTTAGGTTCGTCCTGCAGCGGATAGTTGAAAACCATGATTGGATAGGAGGAACTGGTTTCAGTTGCTGCAGGAATTGAGGACGCCTTTATTGCCTTCCCTGAACCATCTACCAGAACAGCCACAGGGTAACTCTTCATTACAGGCTTATAACGGGTAGCGGGAGTGGCAAAACGCTCAAATGAAAGAGCACCGAAGATGAGTGCCGCAGCGGACGCGCCAGCTGCTTTTATGAACGCCCTTCTGGTTTCGTCTTCAGGCTCCTCTGACTCCCCGTCCTCTTTATCATTATCTTTATCTTCCTTATGCGGCAAAGGAAAGCCTCCTCCTCTGTGCAAATTCTCAGGGGTATATGCCATGCAATTTTTAAAAAATATGGTATATGAGCTTTAACCCTCATATGTGAGGCATCATGTTTTAATTTAAATGCGCCCAATTGAAAATTATGCTCCGTAAGACACACATTGCCAAGTCCATGTACGGCAGATCGCCTGGTTTTGCCCAATACTCAACATTCTGGCTCTGCACTTAGCGGGAAAAGTGATAGATGTGCTTGAGCTTATCAACGAATATCGAGGTGCATTGATTTGGTTGGTTCAGTTAAAAAAGTCTTCGGCATGCTGATGGCAACATTGATATTGATTGTTACACTCATTCTGAGCTCATTAAATCTGAAGGTAAAATAGGAATTTTCAGTCAATGAAATTCAGGTTTGTCAGCATAGTTAATTTCAGGTCGACATCTGAAGCCGTCTCAATGCAGTCACATGATCAGGGCAACAAGAGAGAGGGCTGTTTACAATGTTCATGTCTAGTAAAGTGCAGTTACGACTCAAAATGAAAGCTCCTGCAAATTCAGGTTATCAGTGTGGCTTCAATTTATAATGTATGGATGTTGTCATTAGCAATTTCAGGATCGAAAGCATCAATCGTGTTCTCAACCAAGCTAACTGCTCATTGTCTTCTCCGGAAGAAACGGCACTTCCAGTCTGCTGGCACGCTATCTGACGCCAGATTCTCAGCATCAAGGTCGGATGTTGCATTTCCATCTATCCTGAATCTGTATGCTGTCAGTTCTTCTCTCCTGCTGTGATGTGAAAAGAGTCTAATGGTGCTCTCTGTCTTTTTGAGCGCAAATGCTCTGTTAGACTCATTTATTCCCTTGCGTATCCTGTCCACAAGTGTCAGAATGGCTGCATGTTCGTATTCTAACCCTACCGCTATCCTCCTCTCCTCTTCGTCTCTAAAGGAAGGGAACAGGAGCTCCTCTTCGAAGTAGATGTGTTTCTTCAGCTCATTCTCAACCTCAGCCAGGAGATCAAGAGCATTTCTGCCTTCCGATATTCTGCTTCTCAGCTCCCTGAGCTTTGCTTCCACTTTCCTGTGTTCGTCCTTCAACATTTCCACTGATTTAATGCTCAGGGGCATGGTCGAGGGAAGACAGAAGGCCGGAGATAAATCGTTTTCTGCTGAAATGTTGCAGATTAAATGCGGTGCTCCAGAGATTCAATTAAATTGAAGAAAAGTGAAAAGATTTTTCAAAGATTTTCAGAGCACAGCTCATATTTTCTGCCAGAATTTTCACGGCGCTGACGCAAGGTGGCTGGCTATTGCAGGTGCTGCGATTGCCAGGGCTGCTAGGCCTGAGACAACGAGAAAGAAGAGATAGACGTATGTCATTGCAATCCATTTCCTGCCGACCTTTGCTGACTCAACAGCCCGGTCCGCTGTTATCGTACCCGGCAGGGCCGCAACACCAGACAGCCCGAAGAGCGTGTAAAGGCCAAACATCGCAAATGGCTCTTTGGTCATTCCCAGGCTGTATGCCTCAGCTCCGTAGAATATCACTGTCAGTCCGAACATCATAGACAGGAGCCCGATATATTCTAGTCTTCTATTCATGTTGATTGCCAGTGCAGCGGCGAGCAGGAGTATTCCCAGCATTGAGAACCCGTCAAAGAACAATATGTCATATCCAAGATTGCCGAAGTTTGGCAATGGCCACACAAACTCACCTTCTATTCCCATCACCAGAATGAAGAAGCCGAGTATTCCAAGAGGAACTGAGAGGGCTCTCATCTTCTCTCTAACTTCATTCCCCCTCCCCTTCATGTAAGAGAGCAGGGCGCTTGCTGTTCCATAGCTGAGAAGGAATGCCGTAAATGCAAGCAGGAACAGGTCCAGTCCTAGGTCATCCACAAATATCATTTTTATCACCTCTGATCAGTACGATGGCAGGGGGCGATTAATAGGTTCCAGCCTTACTGTAATTATAATACGTATATTCATGTCATGTGAGCAGTGCCGAAAATTATGTGTTATATCACAGGTTAGTGCTCTTTCTGTGTTTCAATTTCAACATATGGAAATTTATGGCTTGGGTTCTCTATAAATCTGTTCATCATTATCTGCACTATGAACTCATACTCCCTAACTATATTCTTCATGTTGCTGAAGATCAGTGGCCTCACGTTCTCTGCTATGCCCTTCTTTTCATTCTTCGGCTGACTTTCAGAATGAGCTGTCTTGATCTCTGCAACACATGCCTCCTCGAGAACGCCTGCGTTGTCGAGTGCCTGGGAGGCAGCCTTCAAATCATGCTCAAAGAGGCATCTAGATGTATCTGACGAAAGTTCTCTGAACATTGAGAGTATTCTCTCAATTGCCTCATCATAATTTGCACTGTGTTTCGGCTGGCTTGACGATTGCAGCTGCCCGATGAGGGATTCGCACAGATCACCCACAGATTCAAGCGCAGCAGCTATTGCCCTGTCTCCGAGCATGTGCCTTGAATCCTCGATACCTATCTGCCTCGCAACCTCCCTGTCCCTTGCACCGAGAAGAAGAAGCCTGAGTATGAGCCTGTAAAGTCTGTCTATTTCCAGTTCCATTGTTTCTATTATGCCCGGGCCTGCCTCCGTCGGCCTGATTGCGTTCTCCAGTGTTCTCTCCACAATAAGGGATGAGAGGAGGAAGAGCCTTCGTATCATGGACATGATGGGAAACTCCGGTGGCTTGATTATGCATGTCATCACAATCTGCTTCTCATCCTGCTCCATTATGGTCATGCCTGTCAGCTGGTCCACAGCTGCCCTGACCTTTTCATACTGTTCCTCTGTGATGCCTGTTCCAGATACAATACGGATTGTGTCGTATCCAACCACATAACATCCTATGATTATTCTCCGTATCATTTCAGGGTCAGGACAGATATCTGCATGTATCCTGCATCTTGTTGGATACTGCTGCAATCCACCTCCACGCTGGGTTAGCAGGATGTCGCCGTTATCCTCATATATCATATCAAGCAGGGTTCCTGCTGTGATGCCCTTCGATGCTGCCCATTCCTTGGGGATTGAAATACCGAGACTCGCGTTGCCGAGCTTCTGAACCTTTCTTATCTCCCTCTCCAATCCTATTTCCCCTTCGGATTCACATTCAAAACAGTCATCGGTTAATTTTTTTGTACTTGCAACTGCGTATTTATTGCTTCTCATAGCAATCACTTCCATCAATCTGAGTCTTCAGCTCTTCGCATGCTGACTGGCACCACCTTCAGTGCGCCTCCTCCCCTCAGCGTAGACGGGAAGTTTGAAGTCTCTGATCATGTGTTCCCTCTCCTCCTGTCGAAGTTCGCCTGATGAGAGGGACGAGTAGAGTGATGCGGTGCTGATGATGCGCTGTGGTATTGCCATCAGATCAGCAAAATAGGCAGTCATCTGCGAGTGGGTGTATTCTAGTGCCTTCGGCACGAGCTCCCGCTTTGGCATGTTCATGGACCTTTCCCCACCTTTGTCAAACAGAAATCTCCTGATGTAGAATGAATAGAGGCCCAGATACTGGAGGAGCTGTATGACTACCGGATGCACTCTTGTTCTCATCACAGGTGTGAAAAAATCAAACCTGTCCCAGTCCAGAGTGAATAGTTTTCCATGTTCAACAGCCTCTCTGAATATCTGTGTTCCAGGAAGAGGGGTGTATATGGTAAACTGGACAACATCCGCCCCCCTCCCTGCCAGTCTGAAGGCAAGTTTCACTGTGGACAGCATATCCCTCTTCCTTTCATAAGGGGCTCCTATCATAAAGCTGAGTAGCACAACGACCCCGTTCCTGTCAAGTTCCTCAATGGCCTTCAGTGTATCCGTAACCTTGATGTTCTTGCGCATCTTCTTCAGCACATCTCTACTGCCTGACTCGACACCGATGGCAACAACCTTCATTCCTGACTCCACGGCGAGCGGTATGAACTCAGGATTCCTTGCAATTGCGTCAGCACGCATCTGTGCTATCCAGCTGAGCTTAAGACCATTCTCCTTCATGTCTCCAAATAGCCTCTCCCTCTGCCTCAGGTTCTGCGGAAGGAGGAAGATATCGTCGGTGAAGAATACCCATCTGTAGCCCAGTTTCTCGACAAGTTTCATTTCCTCAATGATCCTCTGATTTGATTTGTATCTACGGCGATACCCCCATGTGGGGGTGACAGAGCAGAAATCGCAGCCGTACGGGCACCCCCTGGATGTCTCAAGACATGCGACTGTTTCATCCTCGCCGAAAGTCCTGAAGTGGTAATTTTCCCTGTCAATGAGATCGAATGCGGGGAAAGGCAGACTGTCCATTTCGTCTATCAATTTCCTCGGCTTCGTCCTGACAATCCGGCCTCCAGTCCTCAATACTATCCCGCTGACTTTCTCTAGAGGAGTCCCTTCTTTTACGGCTCTGACGATATCCGCTATCGTCTCATCCCCCTCCCCCAGCACGACTATATCGAAGCCGTCTGCGATTATAGACTCAGGAAGAAATGTTGCATGGTGCCCTCCCGCTATGACAATCACAGACCTGTCGCGTTCCTTTATCCTTCTCATTATGTCCCTTGCATGGTTGTATGCTGCAGTAGCATGTACCGTAATTCCTACGATCTGTGGATGCATCTGCAATGTCTTCTCCACTGCGCTTTCAACATCAAGATTCTCCGCCTCCATGTCAATTATGTGGACTTCACATCCTGGCACCGTTCTGATGGATGATGCAAGCTGCAGCAGGCCCAACGGTACAGGAAGGAAGCCCATCTTTGTCAGATAGAGACTGCCGCTCCTGTTTGACGGTCTGATCAGGACAGATATCAGTTTTTCCATATCCACACCCGTTTAGCAGGGAGAACATGTACTGCATCCTCTAAAGACCTGAAGTTACTATAATACTAATTTTAGGTACTTTTATACTGGCCTTTGCATCGCACTTTAATTCAATCTGCCATTCAGTCCACATAACGCTCGCCGTCACAACGCCAGTCAGGTGATTAATTTTTAAGAAATTATAGAAAAGTTTGAAGATAGCATGCCGCTTAGTGTGTCATCTCCGGCTTCCTGTTCCAGCTACTTACCCTACTTTCAATCCTGGAGTAAAGAGTGTGTGGGGCCCAGTTGCATATGCGGATGGCTTTCTCACCTCACTTTTCTGTGCCCTATTTTTCTCGCTGATAGCTCATGGCCTCAATCTGATGTTCGATGTGATGAGTATAGGTAACCTTGCACATGGTGAATTCATCATGAAGGATTCGCATGTGGCCGTCTTCTTTTATGCTTCATGAAGCCTCAAACCTCTTTCTCCTTACTTGCGATCATCCCACTTTCCTCAACTGTATGCATGCTGCTGTATTTCCTCCTGGTTCCAGCACTACAGTATTCCGATGAGCAGGAGATGAATTCATTCATATTTTTCTTCTGGCTCTTATTTCTGATTGATGGGATTAGCCGCTCGGGTGTTCGGAGACACAACCGAAACACTTCTATTCTCCAGTCTCATGCTCTCCCGCACATCAGTCTCAGGCACTACACTTGCGTTTGCCTGGGTTGCTTTTGCACTTACTTCCGAGCAGGACGTCGAAATTTTTCCAGCCGTGGACCGAGAGTTCTTAAATCGCCATGGGGGAATAGTGCACGGTGGTACTGGGGGATGAGTTTGCAGTGAGCAACCCCGTCGGAAACTTATATTTCGGCAAGTAGACTTATTTTGCTTCGCATGTAAATTTACCTCAATCACACAACTCGAGGTGCAATTCGAATAATTACTTATATGAGATAACTGTCAAGTTCTTAACTAATATGACTCAGTACAAGTGGGTGGCCCTTTCGAACACCACGCTTGGCGTTATGATGGCGATGATAAACAGCACTATCATCCTGATCTCTCTACCTGCTATCTTCAAGGGAATAGATATCCAGCCCTTAACGTCGTTTCAGTATCTACTTTGGATACTCTTCGGCTACAATATTGTCACCGCCACACTTCTTGTAACTTTTGGCCGCCTTTCAGACATATTTGGCAGGGTGAAGCTCTACAATCTGGGTTTTGCTGTGTTCACTGCTGGCTCACTCGCCCTCTATCTCACTCCAGGCACTGGGTATGCGGCTGCGGATTACATCATACTTTTCAGAATAGTTCAGGGAATAGGTGGCGCCTTCCTGTTTTCAAACAGTGCTGCAATTCTCACAGATGCATTTCCGCACAATGAACGAGGAAAGGCGCTCGGTGTCAATCAGATCGCAGGGCTCGCAGGCTCCCTGGTAGGGCTGATACTCGGCGGTGTGCTTGCATCAATAAACTGGCGTTACGTCTTCCTTGTCAGCGTCCCCTTCGGCCTTTTCGGGACTGTGTGGTCATACTTCAAGCTGCATGAGCTCAGTACGCCTGAAAGAAAGAGCAGGATTGACTACGTCGGAAACGGAACTTTCGCTTCAGGGCTGACACTGCTGCTGATAGGTGTCACATATGGCCTTTTGCCCTACGGCCGACAGACAATGGGATGGTCAAGCCCCTGGGTTATTGCATCCATTGTCTTCGGCATCGCGCTCCTTGCAATTTTCCCCTTCGTCGAACTGAAGGTGCAGCAACCCATGTTCGATCTCAGACTCTTCAGGAGGAGGATATTCACAGCTGCCAATTTTGCAGGTATGCTGGCTTCAATTGCCAGGGGTGGCATGATGATAATGCTCATAATAATGCTGCAGGGCATATGGCTTCCTCTTCATGGGTACAGTTATTCATCTACACCGTTCTGGGCTGGAATATACATGATTCCAATGATGATTGGCTTCATCGTCATGGGGCCACTGTCGGGATGGCTTTCCGACAGGCATGGTGCAAGGGTTCTGTCCACTGCGGGAATGGGCATAGCAACACTCTCATTCATCCTCTTTCTCTTCCTTCCCTACAATTTCAGCTACTGGGAATTTGCGGCGCTTCTGCTGATGCAGGGCATTGGCATGGGGATGTTTGCTTCGCCAAACACAGCCTCCATCATGAATTCTGTTCCGCCTGACAAGAGGGGCGCGGCATCAGGGATGAGAGCAACGTTGCAGAATTCAGGCCAGACAGTGAGCCTTGCCCTGTTTTTCATAATAATAATTGATGCTCTTTCTTCCTCTCTGCCTCACGCCTTATCTGATGCTCTGACTTCTGCAGGAGCGCCATCGCAGCTCACCTCAATAGTTTCATCGCTCCCTCCGACGGGAGAACTGTTCTCCGCATTTCTTGGTTACAATCCGATAAAGACACTGCTCCTCATATATCCTGCCCGCTCATCCTCTCTGCCATCTGCAACATACGCACTTCTCACCAGCAAGCACTGGTTCCCGTCAGTAATCGCATCCCCATTCATGAGCGCCCTACGCGAAGCGTTCTTTGTGAGTGCTGTGCTTTCAGCTGTTGCAGGTGTCGCCTCCCTTCTCAGGGGCAGGGTATATATCTACGACCTGGAGGAAACTGCTCAAAGGAGTGAGGTTACAGCAGAAAAAGGACAAAGGGACGTTGCGGTGCGATACAGAAATCCGAGCGTGATCAGTGAAAACAGGCTAAAAGCCTCTGATTCTGGCGAAGAGGGCAAAGAAGTTTCAGGTGCGAAAGTTCAGAAAGGAGGTTCGAGATAATTGGCAGTTAACGAAAGGGCTCTCAGTTCCTGGTCCGACTTCATCGATGTAGCCAAGATGTTGAAGAAGAAATTTGACCGCAATCTTTCACAGTTCTGTATCTCTTTCGTCGAATTCAAGATACTGTCTCTTCTCGATACTAAAGGACCGACAAGCATGGTTAACATATCTGAGGAGCTCATACTCACAAAGACAAGCGTCGCATTGCTCATTGACAGGCTGGAAGAGAGACATTTCCTCTCAAGGACAAGAAAGGAGGGAGACAGACGTCTGATATATGTCGAGCTCACTTCAGAAGGAAGGGAACTTCTAAGGCGAGCAGAGAGGAGCCATTCGATGCTTGTGGAAAGGATGCTCTCTTCTTTGAGCAATGAAGATGTTGTGAGACTGTCTGAGATAACAGAAAAGATTGTCAACGGCAGTCCAATTGTTATTGAGGTTCAAAAGAGACGAAAGTGAGCACGTCTAAACTTATATCTTTTTGTAATTTCTATTTCAAAATACAGGTGAACACCAGAATTGAGTAAGTGATCCGCAATAACTGAGTCACATTCTGTTAACCCGCGGATGGTGGGAAAGTCACATATGTGAATCATAGATACACTTATGCCAGTTGAATTTTCAACTATATGGCCTGTCCGTTCAATAATTTCCTATCACCTGGTAAGCTGTGAAAAGTTATTTTTTACCAATCAATTATTGATTAATCTGAATATTTTTTCCATTAGGCATTTTATTTTCCTTGGCCAGCAGAATTAATTTTTGAATTCTGCTGGTGATGGGACCAAGTTTCTTCCTGCTAAGTCTTATTTTTGATTTCTCACAAATCAATTTTAGATATTCGTCTGTATCTGAGATCCAATGGCTTATTAGACTTAATCCACTGTTCTAAGTCTTCACCACTGGCAATTTCATAGTCATTTGAAAATTCAATATGACAAAGTCTTCTTTATTCGGGTCACTTTCATAATTGCTACCTTCGAATATTTGGAATTTAATCTTTGATTCCTTTTTCTTATTTGTAATCCTCCATTCTAGTGATATAATCAATAATCTTTATGCCTCGCGCATCGCGATAATTAATGCCGTGGGATATGCCATTCTTTCCTTGAAGGTGATAACAATTTATCAGATTTATGATCAGTAATTGGTTGGTATTGAATTCCTCATGTATACATGTCATGAGGTAAACACGTTTAATCGCCCTTCCCGGAACCTATAGGCATTAAATCAAAATTTATGGTTCATCAGATTTATTCTTGTATGATTGAGTATTTTGTAAGAGATTTTTAAGTTCGTGCGATAATGTCTCGTAAATCTCTATGTTGCTTTTCTGGTCAAAATAATCCAATAATGAATTGAGAGTCTTCTTTTCAGGAAATAGTGTTAAAACGATCTCATTAAAAATTAATTTGTTTTCAAACAATCTTTTAAATATAATTGCAGGTAGGTCTTTTATTTTTCATTAAATGTCTCTTCCACGTGCAAATCGAAATTCAATTCAGGCAAATCCGGTGAGGAGCCTTTCCATTTTGCCAAGTAATCCGATATTTCATTCCAAATGCCAGTTTTCTCCAAAAAGTCAAATAGTTCTTTACCATAGAAAAGATGCAATTTAACATTATAGGCCTTTTCCATTTTTGATATTTCTGATCTATAATAATTTTCATTTTTTCTTAAATTTGGGTCTATAAAATAAAAAATGCCAGTTAAGTCCTTCTCCCCTTACTTGCCTATCATGAGTTTTAACTTATTTTCAAGATTAAAAACTTGTCCCCTTTTCTTAGAGGAATCATGATCGTCTCTTATTTTTTGCTCTATAAAGTAAATATTGTTCTCATCTTTAAAACATAGATCAATTTTAAGTTTCTTAGATGGAAAACTTTTCAGTAATATCCAATAGCCAGAAGCTTTAAAATATTCCTCAAACAACACCTCAAAGGCATCTCCCATTCTTATTTCGTGTGATTGCAGAAGATTCTGCAATAATTTGCCTTTTGGTTTTGTCGGTCTAAACAAACCCATATATCTCCACGGTTCCTTCGCAATATTTTCTATAAGTTTCGCCTTGGACCGCTCGAATATTTCTCTATTAAAAATATTTTCAAATTTTTCATATTCCATGCTTGGCATTACAATAATTGCTTATATATTTCTCGCCTCAAATCATTTATACTTATGAGTTTGTTATCCCTCTTAACATACCAGAAAGTCCAGCCATTATTCGCCCTTCTGTTTAGAATGTATGCGGTTACCTTGTGAATAGAACCATTGAAATCCTCATAGGATAAAGTACCATTGGCCAGAACCAGGGCTTTATATCTGCCATCTCCTGAATACAAAAACTCACCGGCCCTAATGTATCCATTTTCAATTAAACTTCCAAACGGTATTCTCTTATATTTAATTTCAAGTGGGTAATTTAGTAATCTTTCCTGATAGGCATTGCTCTTCTCCAGCCTTTTTTTACATACATTAACATATAATTCTTCTTTTTCTATTCCTATGAATCTTCTCCCTAATTTTTTTGCCACCGCCAAAGTCGTGCCTGTTCCAGCAAAAGGGTCTAAAACTATATCAGATGGCTTTGATGTCGATGTAATTATTCTATATAGTAATGCTTCCGGTTTTTGTGTAGGGTGTGCTTTTTGACCATTGACTTTAATTCTTTCTTCTCCCTGGCATATCGGTATGTACCAATCGCTTCTCATCTGTAAATCGTCATTATATGATTTAATTGTTTTATAATTGAAAGTATATTTCGAATCTTTATCCTTTGAAGCCCAAATTAAAGTCTCATGTGCATTGTTGAATCTTGTACCTTTGAAATTGGGCATGGGGTTGGTTTTAATCCATACGATGTCGTTCAATATCCAGTATCCCAAATCCTGCATTATTTTACCAATTCTAAAGATATTATGATATGTCCCAATAACCCAAATGGTACCATCCTTCTTTAGAAGCCTTCTGCATTCCTTCAGCCAATTGATGGTAAAACTATCATAATCCTCAAATGATTTGAATTTGTCCCAATCTTCATTCACTCCGTTTACTTTAGTTTCATTGGGCCTATATAGCTCATTTTCCAGTTGTAAATTATAAGGTGGATCTGCGAAAATCAAGTCTATTGAATTATCTGGTATTTGTTTCAATATTTCTATTGAATCCCCTAAAATGATGTTATTCATCATATCTTTAAGTTTCAACTCAGTTCTTTGTTTTTCCATCAATCTATCAACTCCTTTATATCAATCCCCCCTATTTCCTAGCTCTTTTCTGTATCCTAATGGCCTTTACCTCATTAATCTTATTTTGCTTATGCCATAATATTAATTTGTCTATCCTCTATTTTCTGTCGTTATTGATTGACTCAATGTTGCTTCGAATCTTTGAGTTACGACTTACCATTGGTGTTTATTTCAGGGAGCATGAATTCAGGACGTCCAGATTCATAACTAGTGTAATTATTAAAGTGGTAGTGATGCCAGCTGCTTCACCATACTAATCTTCGGGCCCTCAGAACAGTAGCGTTTGGTTATAATTTGTCGCTCCTTCAGTTTTGCTTTTTAATTGGCTCCATAAGCAATTCAAATTCCTTTCTGAACTGCCCGAGAAACCTGAGTGTTTCATCGTACCTTCCACTATTGTATGCCCCATTTGCTTCCTTAAGTACGAGTACTGGTGTGGTAATGTTTGCACCTTCGAGTTTTGCCTCTATCAGCTCCTCCTTGGCCTTTTTCATTTCCTCAGCGAGGCTTTCAGGTATTGATTTCATCAGTGTTTCATACGATTGCTTTGCAAGTATCAGCGCAGTGTTCCAATCCCCAATTGCAAGCTGTTTCTTGGCTTCATTGTAAATTATCCTGGAACTACTGCAGTCTATCTCGAATTCATCAGCTATTCTGAGCAACTCGCCCATCCTCTGTATGAGCTCTCCCGCCTCTCCGAACTGGGATGCCTTGGGTGAAAGTTCTGACTGGAACTTCTTGACGAGCTCCATCGCCTCCATGTATCTGCCCTTTGAGCTCTCTTCCTTTGCATTAGCTATAATATCCTCGAGCTGCTTCCTTCTTTCGCCGGACACACCTTCAATATCTATTTGCTTCCTCATTGTTTCAAATTTAAGTGCAAAGAAACCCTGGATGTCAGCATCGATCGATTTCCTCGCAGTTTCAATGTTCCTCCTGGCCTCATCATTCCTTCCATTTTTCAGCGCGGCCATTGCGTCATCCAGATACTTTTTACCTGAGCCTATGTCAATTGTTGCCTCTGAAGCAAACCTGAGCATCTGCTTTATTTCCTCTATCATGGGCGATATTTCATCCTGACTCTTTTTTTGTTCCCGCTGCTCTATATTCCGCCCTTCTCCATTCTGCGCCATCGGGGGCCTGGTATCTGCCTTGACTGTTTCCTCCTTCCTTTTCCCCTTGCCAAAGAGTGAAAAGAAACTTTTCCTCTCCTTTGCCATTTCTTCCCTTGTATCGAGTATCTGCTCTGGCTTCTCTGTATCAGTTGATTTCTCTTCAAAATTTTCGACCGTTTCAATTTCTTCTGATTTCATCGGCTCCTCTTTGACTTCAAAGGCTGGCTGCTCAATAGCAGCTTCGACTTCTCTGTCAGCAAGTTCGTCTGCAACGCTCAATTCATCCAATTTTGCATTTGGAACAGACTCGACGGATGCTAATGTCTCTTCTGCGCCTGAGAGCTCTTCTTCAGTCACAAACTGAACACCACAGTTGGGGCATTCCTTTGCATCTGAAGGCACTTCTGCATTGCATGCAGGACATTGAAATATTAATAGCTCTTGCTCGCTTTGCTTCTTGTCATCCACTTCCTGCAGCGATGCACCGCATTTAGGACATGTTGTGTCCATCTCAAGCAGTTCGTTGCCGCACTCAGGACAGATAACACTGTGCGATTCTGCATTGATCAGCGAAAGGTCTGCTCCGCAGACATCACACACCTTGGCACCAGGGCTTAACTTTGAATCGCAAACAGGACAAAGTTCTTCATTCATCAATGAGCCACTGCATTGCAATTTCGGCGCTCTGCACTTATACTTTTTCCACTGATTTTCTAGATGAGAAACAAGCCATCTCATCTGCCCAGTCTGGACTTCTCATAAAAACCAACCACGTCCCATTCCTCTTCGTCTTCGACCCGCTGCATTGTTGCCCCCATCTCCTCAGTCTGTCTTTCAAGAATGCGTTTCGCATCAGAATCCCCTTCGAACGCTTCAACATTGACTTCATTTCCGTTCACCTTACCCCTGAATGCTCCAACAATCTCACTGCCACTGAATATTAGATTTGCAGCCTTGAGTCCAGTTATACGCCTGGCCTGCTGTGAAAAGTAGAGCGAAAGCCTGTCCTCCTGTGTAACTATGAACTCCTTCCTCACCGACGCACTCCTGAGTTTTGCTATAAGGCCATCCTTTATCCAGTAGAGTGTGTCGCTTCCTTTCTTCAGATACCCCTTCCTGACTTTCCCCTCGCGCTCCATCTCTCTGAGCAATACCCTTGTATGGTGCATATTGCAAACAGGTCTGAGCAGTAGCTGCAACTGCTCTGCTGTGAGGACGCCAAACTGGGAAAAGAACTGCATCGCAATCGCCTTTATTGCTTCCTCTCTGCTCATATTACCTTTCCTTATTATCACATACTGCCTGTTTGCATCCAGGCCAGCTATCCCCTTTCGCATCAGCGAGCGGAGTGCACTCTGAGTCATTGAATGGCTGAGGGGGCTGAGCTGGAAGAGCCGCTTCCTGACCACTGGCTGATGCAGTTCGATTACCCTCTCCAGCTCTCTCTCAGCAGGGTTCATGTTTCTTTCTCTAGCGGCCCTGAAAATGGACGACCAGCGCGCGTCAGTAATAGCCATATGGTCTGGCAGCACATACATTTTAACAAGTCCCGAAGAACGCTGCTCATGCTCCAGTGAAATGAAATGTTTTATTCTGAGCTGTGCCTCATGCTCGCTTCTTAAATACATGAGTGAGTCTATTGCCTCAACCGCATTCCTGAAAGGATTGGAGATGCGCTGAAGCGTAATTACGAGGGCGTTCATTTTCGATTCGTCAACAACGGTGGGTGTTACATCTCCCATTACAAGCATTCCGTTGTTTCTTGTGAACCCAGCCTTCCTGCACTGTTCAAGCACCGAAGGGCTCAGCTGGTCAGCAGAGATACCATTGATCTCCCTTATCCTCAGGATATCGAGGCCATACTGCGCATAAAGCCTCCTGACTTCAGCGAGGGCATCAAGTACTGCAGGAAGTCCATTCTCAACATTTAACTGCCTGACCTCAACGCAGCTTGCCATCACCCACATCTCTGCCATGCCTGCTATACTTCCATCCATCACAACTGGATAGAACCAGCCATCTCCGTACTTTGATGCTATTTCAGCCCATGATGTCTGTATGTAGGGGTCAAGTAGTGAGATGATGTGTGCCTTCTTATCTTTCTCAATGTTCCTTTCAAGCCTTTCAACCTCATCCTTCATCACATACATTGCGTTAGATGCGTCGCCCACTATTATACGGACAGCACCCACTGATTCTGCCATCTCTTCGATGTCAGTGTCCCAGAAGCCCGTTTCATTTCTTATCTCAGATAGACTTATCGGCCCCAGGGCACGTATAATTCTTTCCACGATTTTCCTTCTAGCATCCTCAACCCTCGCGCTTACATTGAGCACAGCATAGACGTTTTTGGTGCCCCATTCTTCATTTTCCTGAAATGTCCTGTGCAGCCAGAGCCCCCTGTCCAATCTTTCTACTAATTCTCTACCTTCCTCCTTTGAAAGCGAAAGCGTTTTGATGATCTGTTTCTGAGTCAGCGGACCTTCCTTACTCAATTTCTCAAGCATCAGTGCATCCTCATCGCTCAGCTCCGACCTGTATGCACTGACATATAGGGGCGCATCATCTGAGAGTACATACCTCACCCTTCCCCTTACGAATCTTCCAAGCAGTATCTTACCCTCTTTTCTCATCCTGTCCCATTCTTCGCGCGAAAACCCTTCGACTCTGGCCGAGACATCGAGCACCGTCCCGGCGCTTCCAAATTTCCTGAAATAGGCCTCTATGCTCTCAAGCCTTTCAAAACTCTTCGCATACCTGTACCTCTGCACTGTAGTGAAATCGAATGCACTGCTTCCTGCGTTCTTGAGTCTGAGATAGTCCTTTGTAAGCATGTACTGCTCCACTTCTTCTGCTATGAAGTATCCCTTGCTCACGCTTCCTTCTGCAACAAGCTTCTCTGCAACAGTTGCAGCCTCGTCTCTTCTGAATCTGAAACAGAGCTCCTCGGCCGTCTGTGGACCAAAGAACTCAAGCTGGCGCATCACCAGTTTCCTCAGACTCTCCTCAAGCTCTGCAGGTTCTGCTTCATTCCTTCCCCATATCCAGAGACTGTTTTCACGAAGACCCACCCTTCTCACAAGTCCTTTATTCTCCATTCTGTGCAGCAGTTCGTTTGCCTCCTCCTGCTTCAGCCCCGCCATCTCAGCAATTTCCTTCGCGCTTCTTTCCTTATCAAGCAACACTAAGAGCTTCTCCTCATCCTCCTTCCTCTCCTTTTCTTCATAGAGTGCGTTGAATAAAGAGAGCTCCGAAGCATCTATGAAATATACGTCATCAAGCCATACAGCTGCAATTTTTCCTTCATTGAGTAAAGTTGATGCCCATCCAATCACTTCTTCGTGCTTCTGCCTGGTGAAAAGGTGAATGCTTGTTCCTCTCTCCTTTAGCATTATCAATGGACCCACAGACCTGAGGAGACCTGGTACTTCATCCATTCTCTCAATCAACGGTCTCTTCTGCTCAAAATATCTGTTTACCTGTTCTGCATCAAATTCAAAAGCTCTGGCCTCTCCCATCACCCTCTCAAGAACCTTTCTGTGCAGCTCCCTTAACATGGAGCTTCTGTCTTCCATCAGTATTATGTCTTCTATGCCAGAGAGAAGTATGCTATGAGAAAAGCTGGATGGCGTATCTGTGTATCCGAAGTAGGTGACGCTCCTCTCTCCTCTCTCTATGTCCTGAAGCACAACTGTTGCGTGCTCTACATCCATTACTTCATTGAGTATTTCGTTGTAAGTCTCCCTCATCACTGGGAAATCCTCTATACCCTCTAGCTGCTCCATCAGTGTGGTGGAACGCAGCTGCTGTCTGGACACTGAAAGTTCCTTTCCCTTGTAGTTCCTGAGCACCATAAAGCTTCTTGCAGCAACGTGCCTGAAGCGTTGTTTGAAGAGCTCAGAGTTTCTTATGCTCCTTATAAGAAGAGAGCGCAGGTTTGTGCTATTGACCAGTAGATGCAGCCCTTCTAGCGGTATTGCCTTTGGTACAGTTATGAGGAAATTGTCGTCAGAGACCGAAACGCTTGTATTGCATTTATATCGCTTTGATATGGCCTGTGCATAGGCGCGTGAGAGTGCATCATTGGTCCGTCTTCCAAACGGATAATGGAAGACTATGTACCCTTTTTCTTTATCTTTCACGATCCCCTCTATCAGCAGTCTTCTGTTCCCGGGTATCATTCCAGCGATGCTCTTCTGTTCCTTCATGTAGTTCAGTATACTTTTAGCAGCCCATCTGTCTACATTGTATTGGCTGACCAGTAGCTCTATAACCTCCTTCTCAGGTTTTTCAAGCATCTCCTCCATCATTTCTCTAAACCTTCCAACATCCTCCGACAGGTCGAAGCTTCTCGGAAGCATCTCTCCTGTCCATGAGGGAACAGTGGGTCTCTTTCCCTTAGCATCCCTCACCACTATTGTCATTCCCTTTGCTCTGACAAACTCGTATGTCTTGCCACCAAGCACAAATATATCGCCGGAGGAGAGCCTCTCAACGAATTTATCTGAGAGTTGCCCTATATGCATTCCCCTTTCTGTTACTACATCGTAGCTCGTCTCCTCAGCAATAGTGCCTATGTTGAGGAAATAAATCATCCTGGCGCTGCGCTTTTTGCCAAAGGTGCCTTCATTCTCATCATACCATATCTTTGAATAGACATTTTCAAAGCTACCCTTGCTTCCCAGATAATTTAGCACTGAGATGAAGTCCTCTTTTTTTAGCTCATGGTAGCAGTAGGACCTCCTGATAACTGAAAATGCCTCATCCACTTTCCATTTCTTCTCAAGGGACATACCAACTATTGATTGTGCAAGTACATCCAGGCTGTTTTTTGGTATGTCCACACGGTCAATCCTGTTTTGAAGCGCAGAGCGTGTCAGCACCGCGCATTCAACTAGGTCATCCCTATCAAAGACAAGGAGTCTTCCCTTCGAAGTCTTACCAACAGAATGGCCACTTCTGCCTATCCTCTGAAGTCCCTTGGCAACTGATTTCGGCGAGCCTATCTGGCATACAAGGTCTATGTATCCTATGTCAATTCCGAGTTCAAGAGATGTGGAGCTAATGACACACTTCAGCTCTCCATTTTTGAGCTGATCTTCCACATCCTTTCTTGTTGTCTTGCTCAGGCTTCCATGATGCGCCTCCACGCCGAGCAATCCTCTCTCTTTTAGCTTATATGCAACACTTTCGGTCGCGCTCCTTGTATTTGTGAATATGAGTGTTGTTCTGTGAGACTCAACAAGCTTCACGAGTTCATCGTACATTTTGGCATTCGCTATGTCTGCAGGCACTGCATTCAGATCCCTGACAGGGCATATGACTGCGAGATCAATCTCCTTTGAACCTGTGACTTCCACTATCGACACAGGCCTCGGTTTACCAGAGCTATCATAGCCACCGAGAAATGCTGCCATCTCCTCGATGGGTGCCATGGTTGCTGAGAGACCGATGCGCGAAAAGTGATCCCCGGAATATTCCGCAAGCCTTTCCACAGTCAGGCTCAGGAATTCCCCTCTCTTGGAATCACATATTTCATGGAGTTCGTCAAGTATAAGCCATCTTACTCCTGAAAATTTTGTTCTGAAAACAGGCGAGGAAATGGTTAGCGCAAGCGACTCTGGTGTCGTTATAAAAATGTGAGGCGGCTTCCTGACCATCTTCTGTCTTTCATATGATGATGTATCCCCGGACCTGACCGCGACCCTTATGTTTGTTGGTTTCAACCCTTTTGATTTCTGCAGCTCTGAAATTTCATGAAGCGGGAGTCTGAGATTCTTGTCTATATCATTCGCAAGAGCCCGTAACGGTGACACATACACCGCATATATTCTGTCCTCAAGCCTCCCCTCTTCTTCAAGATTCATTAGTTCATTTATTATAGAGAGAAACGCAGTCATCGTCTTTCCAGAACCTGTGGGAGAAGAGACAATCACATTCTTTCCCTCGTGTATAGGAACGATTGCGAAGGACTGCGGTTCTGTCAGGCTTGTAAAACGGGTGGAGAACCACTCTCTTATCACGGGGTTCATCAGTTTGAGTATCTCCCCGATTGTGTATTGCTCAGTTACTTTTGTATACGGGGATTCCATGCGTAAGATCGTATATAATACGATGTTGTTCTTATAATCCTTTGCCACTCTTTGAAAATGTATTCATATTCAGCCTATACCCGTTCAAGTCGTTTTATAATCTCCAGCATGCCATCCTTCTCTGGCGGACTGCTTCGCCTTTTATTTATGTACACGCCCTTTCCCCTTCTCATATGACCTATAATCATGCACTCCATGCCATTCCGTTTCATCTGAGACATCACCCTCTCCTCTTTATTCCTCTTAGCCACAATAAGCAGAACACCTGTGCTGCTGCAATTCATTGGATTGGAGCACAGAGCGTTGCATATCTCCCATGCAATATTCTGCTCATCTTCCATATCCCACTGCAAATCAATACCCATTCCAGTGGCGTTACTGAGCTCATGTAATGCCTAAATTATCCCTCTTTCTCCTGCATCATGCATACAGACAACATCATCAAGTTTCGACGCACATAATGCTGCATCAAGCGCAGTTAGCTTTCTACCGCTTTTCAGTATTTTCTGGACACTGCTCCTTCCCACAATCTCCTCCATCTTTTCCCTGTAGAGATTTGAAACAATGAATGCAGCCTCAAGCGCACAGGTACCTGTAGCTATCACTGCATCCCCGGGCGAAGTATGCTCTGGCATCTTCATCTGCTCCTTTTTACCAATGCCAAGGCACGTCGCAGCTCCTGCATAGGGGAGGCATGCGCCAGGATAGACGCCAGTATGTCCAGCGATTATTGCAATGTTATACCTCGCCGCTTCATTGCCTATTGTTTCAGACATCAGTAAGAGCTCCTTCCGGGTTGCATCAGGAGGAAGGCTCCATGAAACTGTCAGAAATGAAGGCCTAATCCCGCTTACAGCTACGTCTGTTGCTATCGAATGAAATGAGAGCCAGGCAGAGAATTTTAATCCAATTCTCCTTTCAATATAAAGAGGGTCTGTGCTTGCAATGATGACCCTTCCGTTCACAGCTGCTGCTCCGAAGTCGTGCCCACTTGAAGGCCAGACAACCACATCTCTCCTCAACGCTCCTCTTATGTGTGTAAGCCTGGATAGCAGCTCCTCTCCTGCCTTACCCTCCAATTTCATAATTTTCTCAAAGGTGGAGAGATAAAGTGATATTATAGTCTCCTCTCATTTAATCACGCATGTCCAGAGAAATCAACGTTGAGCTGAGGCACTTTCTTCTGGCCTCCGAGACAGGCGATTTGCCGCTTCAGGTTTACGATGCACTCTATTACTCTGGCAAGTTTGATCCAATATACAGAATGCAGGGTGACATGGTTCTTGGAGCCTATTACAATCCCTATCGAAAGAAGAGCAATCCAGCAGTGAGCCTCGTGAAGAGATTGATGAAGGAACTCACAATTGAACTGAAAGAAAAGCCCAGAGGTTTTGAGGTCCGTGTTGAGCATCTCATGCCCACGAGTGAAGAGGAGAGCAGATTCTTCAGGGAACCAAAGACTAAGCTTTCTGTGAAATCTACTACAGCGCCTGCAAGATTCATTCCAGTCATTTCGGAGATGTATGGGGCGCTCAGGGCTGCCATCGAATGCATTTCAAGCATTGAAGCACTTAAGCCCCTTGACAGAACACAGCTCATTGTTTCTCATCTCGAGCACCTGCCCTCAGACAGTGTGAAGGTAAGTGACAGGCTCAGATATACGGTGTCAGGAAACGCAGTCACATTTGATATGCCTCATCCGCTTAACCAGTCATTACTTTCTGAAATTGCCTCAGCACTGAAAATCATGTAGCCCTGATAAAGGATGAGAAGCTTTCAGGGGCCATTTCAAGCTCTGAGATGTTTGACAGCTTATCGCTCAGAGGGCCAGATGCTAATACAGGTTGTATTTCTGCCTCCCAGGGGTCTATAGGCTGTGCCCTCGCCCTTCCTGCAACCTGACCGAGTTGCTTCCTCGATATTGCTTCTTTCAATACCACGGCGTATGTTTTGTTGACAGATTGCTCTATTCGGACAGCACTCGCAAAGGCCTCGGCAAGCATCTCTACAGGTGTTATGTAAAAGCGTTCCACCTTTCTGGCGAAGACTGAAAGCAATCCACCACCTCTGGCTATTGAATGCAGCGTTGCAGCATTCGTCTCACCCAACAGGATACCTGAACGCATTATGGTGAAGGGAATGCCGCTGTTGAGCACTGAGAATTCAAGGCGCCAGGAAACATTGGCCCAGTCCTCTTCCTGTCTCTGCTCGGCCGAAAGGGACAGGGAACTCAGAAGCAAATATCTCTGCACTCCCCGGGATTTGGCTCTTGTTATCAATATGTTGTTGAGCCGTTCAACCGCTTCAACATCCCTTGTTCTGACGCTTCCAGTGTTAAGAGGAGAGACTGCATTTATGACAAATTTCACACCTTCAAACGCACTATCCGGTATCTCCCCCCCAATTGGATCGCAGTAAAAGAATTCAACACCAGGTTTTCTGTCCACCAGGTGCTCGTCTTCCAGTCTCACGAGGCATCGAATGTTGAACTCTGCCTTAAGTAGACTATAAAAGAGTTTTCCTCCCAGTGCCCCTTCTCCTCCTACCACCATGACAAGGTCAGGTGGCTTCACTGTATTCCTGTTCAGCATCTGGGGTATCTGACACTCAGCCATTGGAGGTCCTGCTGGATGGCCACTCATCATGGAATATAATGAATTCATACATTTAAACAATGAGTAATTTCAGAAGGTTGAAATATTTAGATATCGGTTCCGATATCGATTAATATGTGGAACATGTATTTCAGAGGACAGCGAAGAGGTCTGAGGCGCATTGCACTCTCACTTCTCTCTGAGAGACCTCTGAACGGAGCGGAGATAATGCAGGAGGTGGAGACAATGAGCTTTGGCCTGTGGAAACCATCTCCTGGCTCAATCTATCCATTGCTTGAGCAGCTTTCAGATGAAGGGCTGATCAGGAAGAGAGAGGATGGGAGATATGTGCTGACAAATGAGGGGAAGAAGGAGGCAGGCAGCTATCATCTCAGATTCCTTGAACCACGCAGCCCTCCGCAGATGATTCAGGAGATGCGCAGCTACATCTCATACTTTGAAGATATAGGTAAACAGCAGATTGAGCAGTACAGAAAAGAACTTGAAGAACTGAGAGACAGGATTTCCGCACTGCTCCAATGATATTAAATCCAGAAGCTGTATCAGGGCAGCATGCCATTGATAAGACGCGGTGAAGCGGGGCCTGTGGAGATACTCCTGAAGAGGGATATCGCTGGCGGCATCTACAGGTTATCAGATATCTGTCCAAATGTTTCCACCGTTCCTGAGATAGCGCAAATGCTTGAAGAAAGGAAGCTCTCAAGTGAGTTCATAGACAACATTGAGATTGAGATTGAGGACCCGTGCGACTACTACGCTTATGTAAATGATAAGGAGGGCAGGATAATGCTCTGCAAAGAGCATCTCTCCAAATCGGATGAGAAGGTCGTTTATCTTGACATAGTTCATGAGACAGTGCACATCATACAGCTGCACGATGGCAGGAATCTCTTCGACAGGCGGTACCGTTACAGCAGGAGACCAACTGAAATAGAGGCATATCGCGTTGCCGTTAATGAGGGGAGGCGCATAGGTATGAAGGAACAGGAGCTCTTCGACTACCTGAAGGTGGAATGGATAAGCGAAGAGGAGCACAGGGAGCTGGCATCAAAACTTGGTGTCAGGCCGTCCTATTTACTCTGATATCTCCTTCCTCGCCATCTCTGCTCCTTTCACCATGTTGCAGAGCTTCGAATATGATACTTTCCAGCTTCTAGTTCTTAACCCGCAGTCCGGGTTTACATATATCAGGGATGGGTTCTTCAGCAGCTTTGCTGCATAGAGAATTCTTTCCTTCACAAGAGACTGGGGCTCTATTCTGTCATCATGTACATCCACAGTCCCAAGACCTATTTCCTTCCCTGCATTAAGTTCTGCGAGCAGGGGTAGAACGTCATAGCCAACTCTTTTACTTTCACCCTTCCTGTTGCTATCCCTGTTGGCAAATTCGAATGCATACTGTGACAGCTTCTTGGCCTCCAGAAGCTCGGGGAACAGTGTCTTGTAATCTGTTGAATAGCAGACATGAAGTGAGAACTTGCAGCTTATGCCATCGAGCGCTTCGTTGATTGCCTGAACAAAGAGCGATATCTGCTCCTTCTCAGGCTGTGTGCTGAGCGCTGGTTCATCTATCTGTATCCACTCAGCTCCCGCGGACACAAGCGCCTGAACTTCTGGCCTGATGAGCTTTCTAGCAACATCGAAGAGCAGGTCCTCCCTGGCCTTCTTCTTCAGCACCCTTGGATCTGAGTAAGTATCAGCAAGCTTTCTCTGATAATATTCATTGAAGGACCAGTCTGTGACTGTGTATGGACCTGTGAATGGAACCTTGACAATCCTGTTCGTATACTTCTTTGTGAACAGGAATTCATCAAGATAGATTGGCTTGTTCCACTCTATTTCATCCACAACAGAGGCCTTGCGGTAATATTTATTATCCCAGGAGCGAACATGGCCGACAAACTGGAACCCCTTTACCTCTTTGACCAGCGCTTCATACATCTCTGTTCTCCACTGCTCCCCATCATAGACTATATCGAGACCTGCTGATTCAAGGAATCTTATTGCGTAGATGGCAGACCATTCCCTGATCTCCCTTCTGACCTCAGGCGAATCTTCAGATTTCAGGAGCTCAAGCAGCTTTTCATACCCCTCGACATTCAGCTTCTTTCCCCAGTACTTCGCCTCCCTGAAGTCATCATCGCTGACACGCACTCCCCTGTAAGCGAGCACCCGCCAGTTGGGCTTTGCAAGGCTGCCTATCTCCTGTGTTGGAAAAAGTTTATCCATGCTCCAGCCTCCTCTTCGCCTCGCCCATCAGTTTCATCTTTTCCTCTGCAATGGCTCTGGGAAGGAACTCAAGGTCACAGTTAGGAACAACTGCTATGTGCTTGATGTCTCCGAGCTTTTCAACAACACGGCCAGCAAAGCCTGTAACCCAGTCAACTGACTCCACGAGGCTGTTTCTGCCATCTATGCATCCTATTGCTATCCCTTTTTTTGTATCAAAATCTGTTACATCTTCAAGCGAAGTAGCAAAGAAATCTATGCCAATCACACTTGCATTGAAATCAATTATTTCCCTGAAATGTCCCTGCAGGTTGCCGAAAGGAAAATGTATCATGACCTCCGATCTCACCCTCTGCGTCGTAAGGTTGAATGCATCTATTGCAAGTTCAATATCTGCCTGTTCTGGGCTCCTGAAAAAGAGGAACGGCTCCACAAACTCGATCTGTGAAGCACCCTTCTCTTCAAGTAAGAGCGCCACCCTCTCCATCTCCTGAGCACATGAGAGAACACCAGATCTCTTGTCAGGAAAATACCTGTTTTCAGAGGCCATGAAGAGTGTATAGGGCGTTGGAACTATCACCTTGGCCTTGTCTTTTCTTTCCCAGAGGCGAGGGAAGTAGTACTTCAGTAACTTCCTGTATGAAATGCTGGGGTATGCATTTATTATCGGTTTTCTGTAAAACGTGTTGTTGTCAAACCACCTTGAAAGCTGCTGGCCACTGTCAAGTCCATCGAGAGATTCGACAAAAGGGCGTAGAAGGTCCTGCCAGTAAAACATTGGATCGGAGAGATATGTGAAATTCAATTTGAGCTGAAGAGCAAAGTCCCTGTCTGCAGCCGCAAGCCTTACCTCTTCAAGTTCCTCTTCAGTTATCCTTCCCCTGTCGAAATCCCTTGTTGCCTGAATGAGCTCTTCTGTTCTAGGCTGAAGACCTACAAGATATGTATCGACCCTCAATTGTTCGCCTCTTTACTCCTCCGTTGTAGGGGCTGGAACTATTTTAGCCATTCTCTCCTGCAGCGCGTATATTTAATAAATATACTTCATTATCACCTTAAATGAAGGCAGAAGAGGCATTTCCTCTGACATATGATGATGTGGAAGCAGCAATGGAGTTGCTGCGTGGCATAATAAACAGAACACCGATGGAATATTCTTCATCATTTTCAAAACTCACTGGATCCAGTGTATACTTGAAGATGGAAAATCTGCAGAAGACTGGCTCCTTCAAAATCAGGGGGTCATACAATAAGATAAGCCGCCTCTCTCCTGAACAGAAGGCGAAGGGGGTGATAGCTGCATCTGCAGGCAATCATGCCCAGGGTGTTGCACTTTCAGCCACATTGAACGGCATAAAGAGCACTGTGGTGATGCCACAGTATGCTTCACTTGCAAAGATAGCCGCGACAAAGAACTACGGTGCTGAGGTTGTGCTCTTCGGCAACACCTTTGACGATGCATTTGCCAAAGCCATTGAGTTGCAGGGCCAGAGGGGGATGACCTTTATTCACGGTTACAACGACCCGCTCGTTATTGCAGGCCAGGGAACTATCGGCCTTGAGATTGCTGAAGATGAAAAGCTTGATTATTTCATAGTGCCAGTGGGAGGAGGGGGGCTTATCTCAGGCATCGCCATTGCACTTAAACATCTCGTGCCATCTGTGAAAATAATAGGTGTTCAGTCTGCTGCATTTCCATCCTTTGCTGAGTCCTTCAGGAAGAAGAGCATTGTGCTTTCAAGCGTGGGAGAGACCATTGCAGATGGGATCGCAATAAGGCAGCCTGGCGAAATTGCATTCAAAATAGTCACAAGCCTTGTGGATGATATACTCACTGTCAGGGAGAATGAGATAGTTGAAGCAATGTTTCTTCTGCTTGAGAGATCTAAACTGCTTGTTGAAGGAGCTGGTGCGGCTCCACTTGCACTGCTTCTATCTGGCAGGCTGAACCTAAGAGGGAAGAAGGTTGGCCTTCTGCTCTCAGGAGGGAATGTGGATCTCCATCTTGTCAGGAAAATGATAATGCGAGGTCTGGTGCTGCAGAGAAGGATAGCCATGCTTCGCCTGAGCATACCTGACAGACCAGGGGCCATGAAGGAGGCGCTGAGCATAATAGCTGAATCAGGCGCTTCTGTGCTCAGCCTTCAGGATACACCTGTCCATCCCTCCGATGTGCTTAACAGATTTAACCCAGACGTGCTCATAGAGGTGGAGGATAGCACACATCTTGACAAGCTGCTTGAAAACCTACGAAAAAAGGGAATTGAGCACACACTTTTACTGGATTAAAGCAGCGCCCCCTTTGGCCATGCTGCCTTTCTCGCATCTTCCTCCTCATAGCCATGTTTTTCAACAAGATGCGCATACAGCCTCAGCGGGGAGTCAAGCGATTTACCACAATCGGGACACTTTTCTGCCAATTGCTCACCTGGCGTGAATAGGAGACCAATTTAAAAAAATTGAGCTGCATATTCCTTTCCATGGTTGTAAGCAATTTTCTTATAAATATAGAAAGCAGAGGCGAACTGGATCTTGTGAATATTACTGAAAAGGTCTCAGACATTGTGCGGAGAGCGCAAATTGATGAGGGACTTGCATTCATTGCAGCAAGATCTACCACTTCATCCATACTGATATGCGAGGATGAGGAGGGTCTTCTTCAGGATATAAGGGAAGCATTGGAAAGGATAGCACCTTCTTCAGTAAAATATAAACACGATAGTCGATGGGGAGATGGAAATGGCAGGAGTCATGTCCGTGCCTCGCTTATAGGGCAGCATGTCTCAGTACCCATTTCCTCAGGTCGGCTCCTGCTGGGCACATGGCAGAGCATCTTTTTTCTCGAACTGGATGTGAGGCCAAGGAAGAGGATAATTGACATAACAATTGTTCACTAAAAGGCCAGGTGAAGGTAGTAAGCCCCTTTCTGTTTCAGGCAGCATTCGACTGATGCGTCCTACCTGCCAGATGTGAGAATGCCGGCTGTTTGGACTTGCTCCGGTGGGGAGTCGCCGTTTCAACATATCCAGGGGAACGTCATCGGCAGCGAATCATCCTTAACCCTGGCTGTGTCGTTTCTGCGCCCTTGCCGGGGCTCTCGCCCCTCCGCGTTTAAACGGACCACCTTTCTCTGGAGAGGGGACTTTCCTCAGCAGCCGCACGAAGCGGCCACCGTCAGCTGCCCTCCTTCTCCTGGCCGTAGTATATACAGTGCTACGGAATTATATCATTTACGTCATACCACTCCAGGCACTGATATTTCCTTTCCAGCTGTCCTAAAGGCCTGAACTGCCATATCTATATCTTCCTCTGTGTGAACTGCTGAAGGCATCAGTCTGATCCTCGCTGTCCCCTGAGGCACGGTGGGATATACAATTGGAGAGGCAAGTATCTCCTTTTTATAAAGTGAGACGCTCATCTCAACTGTCTTCTTTTCATCCCCGATCATAACAGGGGTTATTGGCGTCTTGCTCTTTCCGGTATTGAAGCCTGCCTCCTGAAGCCCTTTCTTGAGCAGGGCAGCGTTGTTCCAGAGTTTCTTCAATGGCGCATCATCCTTCTTCATCAATTCGATTGATTTAATCACAGCTGCCACATCTCCTGGATTCAGTGCACTGCTAAACAGGAATGGCCTTGCCCTCTGTTTCAGAAGTTCAATGAGTTCTGCGCCTCCTGCGACAAATCCTCCCATGCTTCCAATGGCCTTAGAGAATGTTCCCATCTCTATGTCCACCCTGCCATTGAGGGAGAAGTGATCCACGATCCCTCTGCCGTGATCCCCCAGGACACCTTCCCCGTGTGCATCATCCACGTAAACCATTGCTTCAAATTCCTCTCCAAGCTCCGCAATCTCTTTCAATGGGGCTATATCCCCATCCATGCTGAAAACGCCGTCTGTTACAATAAGTGCTCTCTTACCTTCCCTTCTGTGCTCCTTAAGCTGATTTCTAAGATCATTCATATCGAGATGTCTGTAAACATATCGTTTCGCTCCGCTTAGTCTCAGACCGTCTATTATGCTCGCATGATTCAGCTCCTCGCTGAAGACCACGTCCTCTTTTCCTGCGAGTACAGGCAGCGTACCCAGGTTTGCAAGCAGACCTCCCTGAAATGATAGGGAGGCTTCAGCATGCTTGAATTCCGCCACCACCTGCTCGAGTTTCTGATGAAGTATATTTGTGCCTGCGATACTCCTCACTGCGCCTGCGCCTACACCGTACTCTTCGATAGCCTCAATAGCTGCCTTTTTGACCTCTGGATGGTCTGCATACCCAAGATAATTATTGCTGCAAAGGTTCAGCACACTCCTTCCTTCAATCTTTACCCATGCACCTTGGCCCGTCTCAAGAACACGGATGGGCACATATCTCCCTGTCTCCTTCAGCTCTCTGAGCGCATCATTTACCCAACTGAGCTTTGACATGCTTTTGACATGCATGGCATAGTTAAATAAGTTCATTGGAGTTGCCCATAAAGTGGGGCATTTATGGAAGGCAAAACACTGATAACAGGCGCGTGTGGTCAAATTGGCACAGAATTGACTGGGGCACTCATTGAGAGATATGGCAATACATCTGTCGTCGCTTCTGATATAAGAAGGGCTGCAAGTTTTGACTGTGAATTTGTTGAACTCGACATCACTGATGCGGCAGCCCTGTCTCATACTGTGAGGGATTTGGGCGTAACGCGCATAATACATCTGGCGGCGATACTTTCCGCAAGAGCAGAGTTGGATCCTGAGCTCGCATATTCAGTCAATGTAGGTGGCACCAAGAACATTCTCGACGCCGCAGTCAGATGGAATGTGCAGCAGGTTTTCTTACCAAGCACCATTGCTGTCTTTGGTCCTGAAACTCCGAAGGATATGGTGCCAGTGGATACTGTTACAAGACCTGTATCCATCTACGGCATAAGCAAATTGTTCGGCGAGCTACTGGGGCTCTATTTTCACAGGCGATATGAGCTTGATGTGCGTGGTCTACGGCTTCCGGGTATAGTCAGCTGGAGAGCTCCTCCTGGAGGTGGCACAACAGATTATGCAGTGGAAATGATTGAGCATGCTGTTAAAAATAAAAATTACACATGCTTCCTTCGCAGAAATACAGTTTTGCCCATGATGTACATGGCTGACGCTATAGATGCAATATTAAGACTTCTTGACGCACCTTCCTCCAATCTCAGGTACAGAACAAGCTACAATGTATCTTCCTTCAGCTTCAGCCCTGCAGATCTTGAACAGGAGCTACGCAAGCTCTTTCCAGATTTCAGTGTCTCATACGAGCCTGATGCGAGACAGACGATTGCAGAAGGATGGCCAAGGACACTTGATATCAGTGCAGCAGTTTCAGACTGGGGGTTCAGAAGCAGCTACACCTTCAGCAGTATGGTTGAAGATATGGTGAAACATGTTTCGAAGAAAAGGGAATATAAGGTTACGGGAAATTCAAATAGATGATTGAAAGTTTCGATGCTGCTATTGCGCGGAGGTAGCCAAGCACGGTCAACGGCGCGAGAATGAGGGTCTCGTCTCGCAGGAGTCCGCCGGTTCAAATCCGGCCCTCCGCACCTGGCAGGTAAGTTGTGTGAACATCTGGTTGCTTTCAACTCCTTGGTGTTCTGATACGCTCTGCATTGTTGTTTTATTTCCTCAGGAACGATAATGCAATGCGTGTAACGACTTCCCATTTCCGGCTTCAAATGCGACAAAATCATCTTTTGAAGGCGAGTTTTGCTGCGAGCTGTAACATTGAAATCGAATGAAGCCATACACGTCCTGGTCCAACCATATCCGCGAAGAAAAGTCCCTCACCTTCCAATCCACCAAAAAGCATTGTTTTCAGTCCACCTATACGCCTTGCGTTGTACTGCACTGATTCATCAAAGGCAAGCACATGACTGAGCTCTACTTGTATTTCCTCGCCTTCATTCAGATTCATTTCAACAATCTGTCCATGTCCATGAAGCATGATGGAGCCTGTTCCGCTGAATCTCTCAAGGAAAAGTCCCTCTCCTCCAAATATGCCCTGCCATATCCCTGCAAATCTGGTGGAATATTCGATGCCTGCATCCATGCACAGGAAAGCGTTGAATTCAGCAATTATAGGGTTTCCGTTGAGTTCAATCTTCAATATTTTACCTGGAAGAAAACCAGCAGATCTGATTTTACCTGGTCCATCAACCCTTAGCAAGAAAACTGCAGATCCCGCAAGCATGTGTGAGAAGGCGCCTCTCAGGCCTCCGCTCCTTACTTCCAGTTTTACAGAAGGGCTCTTTGATATCAGATGACCAGGTTCTATCAGAACGGCATCTCCTTCATCAAGCCTGGCTTCAAGGTACTGAATTTCGTTTCCGATGATATTATATTGTGTCATTAATTTGACATCTCATTATTCTACTTAACCATATTGAACATGAACTGCCTGCTCACATTTCTCCCCTGCTTTGATATCAAAAACATATGCCTGATTTCTTTGTGCCCTCATTGCATGCAGTGGATGCTGAGAATGGCATCCTCGCCGATTTTAATGTGCGATAGCCAGAAGTTTCAATGCAGGCGCACAAAATCTCTTTAAACTGGAATAAAAAAATTAAAATTTTATTCCCCGACCACGCAAATAATCTTTGCTTAGGCGGAAAAGGACTGACCACAGCTGCATGTGCTCTTTGCGTTGGGATTGTTGAATGTGAAGCCTGAACCCTGCAGGCTGTCGACATAATCAATCATTGTTCCTTCCAGATAAGCTGCGCTCTCTCTGTCAACAACGATTTTGACCCCATCCTTTTCAAGCTGAAAGTCATTCAATACGTCGAGTTTATTGTCAAAGGTCATTCCATATTTGAAACCGCCACAGCCTCCACCAGCAATGTAGACCCTCAGGAAAACTGGTTTCTGGTTCTCATCCTGTGGCATAAGGGACTTTACTTTCTTTATTGCCCTTTCAGTAAGCACAAGGTCGAACATTCGACTCACCTGTATATTCAGTTGATGTATCGATATATAAATCTTGGTGCACGCCTCCCGCTACATATTGATGGAATGGGTTCAATAAAACAATTAAATATGGACTTCAGTTTTTTCACGCCTGGTCAATTGATGGATTATTCCCCGTATGTTGAAAATGCAAGATGGGCCAGCATACATACATGGATATTCACAGCATTCTGCATAGGAACATTGCTGGAGGCTTACATATATTCCCTTCCATATATTGCAACAACGTGGGTAAAGGTACCAATAGAACTCGACGCTCTGATAGCAGTATGGTCTCCTCTCTGGTTGCTCATCGGGGGTATGACGGCAGGCCCGCTGGCAGATAGAATAGGTAGAAAGACCACGTTCTATGTCACGCTGAGCACATATGTCATAGGTGCTGCCTTGCTGATAGTATCTTCGAATATAATAGAGGTGCTGATATCTCTTGCAATACTGCTTTTTGCTGCGGGAGGGGAATACAATACAATACTTGTGAGTACCCATGAGCTTTTTCCAAGAAAAAGCAGGTCCAGAGCACTATTCTTCGAGCTTAATTTCACCAATGTGGGCGGAATAGTTGCCACAACACTGGCACTGCTTGCAATATCATCTGTGACCTCGCAGAAACTTCTGCTGGGCTCAACAGTAATACTGGTAGCAGCTGTCATTTTCCTTGTAAGGCTCAGGCTACCTGAGTCCATAATGTGGCTTGAAAAAACAGGCGAGAAGGGGAGGGCTGAGAATGAGTTTAAGGCTTATTACAGCTCAATTACGGAGAGCAGTAATGCGGATGAAACAAGACTTGACAGGAAACCTCACAGATTGTTCAGACTTGTCGTTGGCGGGATACTTGGGTGGTCATATACAGCAGGTTTCAGCCTCGGAGTTCTTGCGATTGGGCCTTATTTCTTTCCCAGTCTCACTGATTATCTGATCCTCGTATCAGGTATTGCATCATTTGGAGGAGGATTCATAGGTCTTATTTCAGACAGACTGAGCAGGATGGGTATGCTCATCTATTCTATGGTAGGTATGATTGCAATGACTTCCTTATTCCTTTTAACTCAGAAGCTGTGGCTGACTGATATGCTTATCTTCTGGACACTTTTCGTTGTTCTCAACGTGTTCATTAACATCTTTTTCCTCACTGAAGACACGCTGAAATCGGAGATATGGCCAACAGAAGGAAGGGGGACCTTTACTGGACTTGTTCGTGTCATTTCTCTCGGAGGTTCAATACCAGTGATATTCCTCGCCTCGGCGCTTCCCATCTCGCTCTACCTATGGGCAGAGCTTGGTGTTTTCGCAGCTGGAATCGCCACTGCAATTTCATGGCGGCTATGGGGCGTTGAGACAGGGATGGGAAGGAGCGTACGCATGTGGGGTTAAGGATGGAAATTCTGGAACGTGCATCTGGCTGCCTGTATGGTGTTGCAATTGCGGATGCACTTGGGGCACCTTCAACCTTCATGTCCCCTGCACAGATTAAGCGAAGATACGGCTGGATAGAAGATTTCGTGACACCGCCCTCCTCGGGTGTTCATGGAGAGCTTCAACAGGGCAGATTCACAGATGACACAGAACTCACTGTCCTGCTTGCACAGTCTATAATTGAAGCGGGGCGCGTCTCTGCCTCTGCCTTCTCGCGCCTTCTCATCAAATGGACTGAATCAAGGAATATACTTCAGACAACTATAATAGGTCCAAGTACCAGGAAGGCGCTGGAGAACCTAATTTCAGGGATGCCGCCGCATCTTTCTGGTCGAAATGGTACAACAAACGGATGCGCCATGCGTATCTCCCCGGTGGCAATATTCGATGTTGGGGCTTCAGAGGAACAGGCACTTAGGGATGTGGAAGAGGCATGCATGCCAACACACTGCACGCGTATAGCCATTTCCGGTGCAGCTGCAGTCTGCATTGCTGTCAAGCGCGCACTGCGTGAAACAGGTATTGAGCAGATAATTGAAGGGGCAGTTGGAGCAGCTGCGCATCTTGTATGCAGTGTATGCGATGGCAGAAGAGTTCTCCTTCATAGAAGAATAAGAAAGGCTATCAGCATAGCAGCACAGGCGAATGACGATGAGCATCTATTGCTCTCACTCTATTCCTTTATTAGAAAAAAGAGGAAGGCGTTGACAGAAGATGCTGTGCCTGTGGCACTTGCAATCTTCTATTATGCAAAAGGCGATTTCAACCGAACTGCTGTGCTGTGTGCCAATCTGGGAGCGGATTGCGATACAATAGGTGCCATAGCAGGCGGCATTGCTGGTGCATTCTCAGGCCTGAAGGGAATAAGAGAAAGCTGGGTACAGGAGATAAGTAAAAACGGTGTCGATTTCACTGCTATTGCAGAAGGGCTGCTGAATGCAAGAAAATGACCTCCTCGTCATCGGAGATATGGTTCTGGATGTTTACATGCAGATTCCTCTTACAGCGCTCAGGGCAGGCGATGTGGTGGCCTCTTCCTCATATGAATTGATGCCTGGAGGGGCATGCACTGTTGCTGTATCTGCATCCAGGATGGGGGTCAGGTGCGCCATCCTGGACACGGTCGGATATGATGCAGAAGGCGAAATGCTGATAAATGAAATGAAGGAAGAGGGCGTGAACATCTCGTTCGTCAGGAGAAGCAGAGAATGCAGCACATCGCGTTGCATCATACTTCTGATGAACAAGCGGCATACCTTTCTTGGGTACGAATGTGGAATCGACCATATTGAGCATATAAACAAAGTCGATCTATCGCTCTCGCGTATGATCTATTTTGACGGATATCTGCTGAGAAACAGGATGAGCAGGGAGAGATTGAGAGGTGCAATTAAAGATAATGATGTAAAGGTGGCCTTTGATCCAGGCCCATTTGTTGCTAAAATACCTCTTTATTTTTTCAGGAGAGCTGATGTGCTTCTTCTGAACGAGGAGGAATGGAAAGCGATGAAGAGCAGAGTTCATGTGAGTCCAGAGCTGCTTGTCATCAAAAGAGGCCCAAGGGGCGCAAGCGCTTTCCTGAATGAAAAGAGGATGGACGTGCCAGGAGTTCCTCTCCAAACCATATCCAACACTGTTGGGGCAGGGGATGTATTTGATGGCGTCTTCCTCTCCTGTTTATTGAACGGAGCTGGGGTCCAAACTGCACTGAACTATGCCAACATGGCAGCAGCGAGAAGAGTGAAATATGGCGGAAGAAAGGGTTTGCCGCTCAAACGGATATCTCGCTCTCCCCGTTAACTATGACAACCTTTCCTACCTGCCTCGCGCTCGACACATACGATTGTGCGGCTGCTGCGTCTCTCAGTGCAAATACACGATCAACGACTGGCTCCAGCTTCCCGCTGAAAACAAGCTTCATTACAGTCTCGAAGTCGGCATAGTCACCCATTGTTGATCCTATTATGGACTGTTGCTTCCAGAATATGTGTGCAAGTTCCAGCTCCACATGCCCTCCAGAGGTGATACCATAATTCACTATCCTTCCCCCTTTTCTCAGCAACCGCAGGTGTTCCCTCCATTGTGAAGAACCAGTTGAATCTATTATCAGATCGAAGCCATCGTTTCCTTTTGCAAGGTAATCCTTTGACCAGTTCTCCTTTGAAATTAAAACTTCGTCGGCACCAATTTGAGCTAGCTTTTGCACCTTCTCCTCGCTTCTTGTTGTTGTTGCAACATGCGCATCAAAGAGTTTTGCAATCTGTATTGCAGCTGTTGAGACGCCACCACTTCCTCCGCTTACCAGAATCCTCTCACCAAAGGAGATGTGTGCTCTTGAAACCAGGGCATGCCATGCCGTAAGGTAAACCAGAGGGGCAGCAGCTGCCTTGATGAATGGATAGGACGGTGGAAGACGCATGAGGTTTCTCTCAGGAACTGCAATATATTCAGCATAAGCCCCATTTCTGTGCTCCCCAACTATGGTGAAATCGGTACACACGCTCTCCATCCCTCTCCTGCACATGCTACACTTTCCGCAGCTTATACCTGGATTCAGCACAACCTTTTCACCTCGACTGAACATTGAAACATCTTCACCAACCTCCTCGACAATTCCTGCTGCATCGCATCCAGGAATGTGAGGTAGTGGAAACTCCACCCTGGCCGTACCGTCGCGTGTAGTGATATCGAGATGATTCACAGAAGTAGCCAACACCCTTACAAGAACCTCTCCTCTGCTGCATGATGGCCTTGGAAAATTTCCGAAGATAAGTTTGTCAACATCTCCCTTTTCTTTAAAGAACACTGCACGCATCTCTTCCATATGACATACATTACAGAGGTGAATTAAAACGATGCTGTTAAACGCTTGTACCAAAATCTGAATATAAACCAGGCCTGGATGCGATAAACGATCTGTATGACCGAGAGATCGCAGGAAAGGTGGGAAGAGGAAAAAATATGGCTGTCCGCTGATTTCAGAAATGAGCTTCTGACAAAGGGAATAGAAAGGGCAGGCAGCGTGAATCAGCTCGGACGTGTTCTTGGATACAGGTCAAGAGTTCACCCTGGATGGAGTGTCAGACAGCTCATGAGTGGGGCACAACCTTTCACTGTTTACAGGCTGAGGCTTCTTGCAGAATTCCTGGACATGGATCTTGAGACGATACTTAAATATCAGGTCCCCAGGAGAAGAGCTTTAAATCACGCTGGCAGAAGTTTCAGCATCGAGCAGTCTCACTGAGAAATCTATTTTAGTCAGAAAAGGCTGCATCACCCTGTGAGTGAAGAAAAAGACGTTGTAATCATAGGTTCAGGTCCGGCAGGGCTTACAGCCGCAATATATGCCTCCAGGGCGCTACTGCGTACACTTGTTGTGGCAGGCAGAACCCCAGGTGGACAGCTGATGATAACGAGTGATGTTGAAAACTTTCCCGGCTTCCCTGATCCAATATTGGGTCCAGATCTAATGGTGAGGATGAGAGAGCAGGCATCAAGATTCGGCACTGAATTCCTTGATGATGATGTGACTGCTGTCGATTTCAAAAAATATCCACTTGAGGTAGAGGCTGGCGGAGAGAAATACACAGCCAGGTCCGTCATAATAGCAACAGGCGCAAGCGCGCTCTGGCTAGGTCTTGAATCGGAGAAGAAATTCATGGGAAAGGGCGTGTCAGGATGTGCAACCTGCGACGGTGCGTTCTTCAAGAATGTGCCACTTGCTGTGGTTGGCGGCGGCGATTCAGCAATGGAGGAAGCGCTTTTCCTCACAAAATTTGCATCTCACGTTACAGTAATTCATCGGAGGGACAGGCTGCGCGCATCCCCTATTATGGCAAAGAAGGCGAGTGAACATCCCAAGATAAGCTTCATCTGGAATTCTGTTGTGAAGGAGATCACAGGAGATAAGAGTGTTAACGGTGTCATAATTGAGGATGTGAACACACACAAGACAACAAAGCTCGACGTCAAGGGAGTCTTTGTCGCCATCGGCCACAGACCCAATACTGACATATTCAAAGGGCAGTTGCCTCTCGATGAGAAGGGATATATAATACTCAAGGAGGGAACATACACTGGAGTTAAGGGTGTTTTTGCAGCAGGCGATGTCCATGACCACAGATACAGGCAGGCAATCACTGCTGCAGGGTGGGGGTGCATGGCCGCACTTGACGCGCAGAGATTTCTGGAGGGAAGAGATTAAACCTTGGGCAGTGCGACTGTGATGAAGTTGTATTCCTTTCCACCGCTTTCTGATACATTTAGCGAGATGCTTCCACCATAGCGCCTGCTCAAAATCACCATTGACATTAGATCAACATTACCCTTCAACAGCGCATTCAGATCCTCTATGTGTTTCATATACTTCGGCAGCACAGACGCAAATCTTCCACGCGGTGAAATGGTGACTGAAACAGTGTTTTCCAGAGCGAAGCTTTCATAGACTGTTATCTCAAAATGATTGCACTCCGGATTCATAGTCTTTACATACGAAGCGATGTGTCTGAAGAGCTGCGGGAGGCTCGAGTCGGCGATGACCCTCACCGAGCCATCGACCTCTATCCTCTTATCAAATCTATCGCCTGTTATTGATGAAAATTCCTTTATGCCCTCGTTTATGGCATCATCAAGGAGCTTTGCCTCCATCGAAAGCTCCTCCACATTACCCTTTGCGAGATGTGCAAGCGTGGCGAATGAATTTATAAGATTTGCAACAGTCTTTGATTGTTCTATTATGCTTTCCACTATCTTCATGTTGGGTTGCATGTTTGATTTCTTAAGCAATTCGGAAAAGGTGAGTATTGCCTGATTCAAATCACCTATGTCATGTTCCATGATCTTATTTATTGTCTCGAGATACTGTGAGTATTCCTGAAGCCTTCTCTCAAATATCGCCTTTTCAGCTATATCTCTTGAATATCTATATGCGGACATTATCGCCTCTGGAAGCTCTGAGGAGTACCCCGGCTCCCTCGGAACTATGCTTATCCTCCCTCCCCTTGCATACGGAAGATAACGCAGCGGTTCATCAGAAACTATTACCATGGGGACTGAAAACTGCGATCTGGAAAGGACTTCCATGAACTCAACCTCATTTTCCTGGATGAAGGGAAGCTCAAGCACTGCAACCGCATTGAAATTCACACGTCCTGAATTCAGCATGAATTTTAGAGGCGAAAGAGTGCTCACATCAAGGGAGGGAATTGAACGCAATAGCTGTAAATCCTTACTGCATCTGTCAGGGTCTTCAGTTACCACCTGGACTGAAATGGGCTCCATTTACCTGATCCACCAATTATCCAGACCCTGACTTTATAATTGTTTCCATATGATTTTCCGTATGAAAGATATTGGACATATCGAATATCTGCAGTATACACCTTGATTATATTGTAGCGTCACGAATTTTGTGTAATCATCCTAGAACAGGAGAAGTAATCTGTTGTTCCAAGTTAGATACCTCTTCTGTGCTCACTAGAGGAGGTATAAATCAATATGGAAGGGATGGATAAAAAGATAATGGAAGTTGCAAGGAATGCAGTGAAGGAATATGAAAGACAGAATGAAGACAGAAAGGGATGTCTTCATTGAAGAGAATGTTGGAATAAGGAATGTCTATTTGAGATCAAAAACAAGATTTGGTGAAATTGATCACCTGAATATACCCAGGGATAGGGAGGGTAAGTTCAGAACAGCTCTGTTCGATCCATACAGCACATAGGTATGGATGAATTGATCATCTCATTTTATTCCTAGTAAACAGATACTTCAAATGCAGGGATGAGATGATGGAAATGTTCAGAAAGAGGTATCCTTAAATTTACACAAGATTTGTGACACTATCAATATATTGGAAGAAATCTGTTGTGTTATTCTATTTCAAAGTTGCAAGTATTGAGTATCGCGGTTCTTCGAAGCAACTTCATCTTTGCAATGTCTTGTTAAACCATTATTAATCCGTGCCTTCATTATGCTGCGATGAAAAGACTTCTGATGCATATGGGACCCTGTGTATCAAATGAAGAAGTGCTAAGGGCAGGTGTTGTAGAGAATATTGGATTTGCTTCCCCAGAATTTGTGCAGGCAATGAAGATTGCACTGGAAGGGTTGCTCAGTGTGACCGGGGCAGGGGAGGGATACGTCCCATACCTCATCCCTGGAAGCGGAACTGCGGCAATGGAAGCGATGACATCAATGCTTCGCAGGGGAGATAGAGTGCTCATATTGAGCAATGGTGTCTTCGGTGATCGGTGGAAATACATATTTGAAAGATATCCCGTGCATGTAGACATATTCACAGCACCTCCAGGAAGATGTATTCAGCCCGAAGATATTGAGGGGATAAAGCAGCACTACAGCATGGCCTGCATCACACATGTTGAGACAAGCACAGGTGTGCGCATTGATCCAAATGCGATGATAGAACATCTCAGGGAATTAGCTGACAGGATTGTGGTGGATGGTGTAGCCTCAGTGGGTGGGGAGGAAGTGAGCTGCAGTAAGTGTGGGGCTGATGCAGTGATCAGTGCGAGCCAGAAGGCCATTGGTTCCTCCCCTGGACTTGGACTTGCAGTCGTGAGGGAGGATGCTCCTCTCAGGGATTCTGTGGCACCGTATTATCTGAATCTGCTCAATTGGGAACAGGTGAGCAAGAATATGCTCGAAGGCAAGAGCTACTATTTCGCAACTCCGCCCATTTCAGCTGTTTTCTCACTCGCCAGGGCAATGGATCTCATCAAAAAGGAGGGGATAGAAAGAAGATATGAGAGGCATGCCAAAGTGGCAGATGCACTGAGGAAAGGTGTTGAAGCCCTTGGGCTGCGCATCGTGGCTGAGAAGCCATTCAGGAGTAACACTGTCACTGCAGTATACATGGATGGGAATGTAGATGCTTTTCTCGCAAAATGCATGGACCTTGGAGTTGAATTCGCTTCCGGTGTGCATCCACATATAAAAGGAAAGTACTTTCGAATAGGACATATGGGCTGGGTTACGGAGGAGCATGCGAGAATTGCACTAGATACAATAGAAACAGCACTAAGTAATAAAATGTAAGAGACTATTCCCTTAAGGAGAATGGTCTCTATGGCATCTTTTGACACTATCAGGGGTATTCTTGAGAATGCAAAGGGAAAGCCAGAGGTGATGAAGGAGCTTCAGAATATAGGAGCAGTTCAGTTTGATACAGATGCTGGAAAGTTTTTTTTGAAGTACGATGGGGATGTGATTGTTGAAAAAGGAGCAGTGCAGGATGCCAGAGTAACCATCAGCTGCGCAGACGCTGTGCTGGAAGATGTAATCAAGGGAGTACTGAATCCAGTCCAGGCATTTATCACAGGTAAAATCAAAATCACAGGCGATCTCGCGGCCGCACAGAGGCTCGTCTCAGCAATTGAAAGGGCTAGGTAAAGGGTGCTTTGGATGAAGGTTGCAGTAATAGGTGCGGGGGAGATGGGGCACGGTATAGCAGAGCTTTTTGCGATTAGAGGGCACGAAGTCTCTCTCTGCGATGTCAATGATGAATTGCTCGAAAGGGCGAGGACTAGAATAAAAGAGAGCCTGGAGAAACTGCATGCAAAGGGAAATGTGGAGGATGTTCAGACAGTGTTTCAGCGCATCTCCTGTTTCACTGATATAGTGAAATCAGTCGAGGGGTGCGGTGTGGTCATTGAGGCTGTGCCGGAGAAACTGGAGATAAAGCAGCAGGTCTTCAGGAAGGTCGAGGAGGCCGTGGGCGATACAGTGCTGCTGGCCACAAATACATCCAATATAAGAATAAGCGAGATAGCGGCAGTGCTGAAAAGGAAGGAAAGGATGCTTGGGATGCACTTCTTTAACCCTCCAGTCATTATGAAGCTCGTCGAAATAATCAAGGGCAATGAAACTGCACAGGAGTATGTGGAAAAAGCCAGGGAAATTGTGAAGGGACTGGGCAAGACCCCTGTCCTTGTTAACAAAGATACACCGGGGTTCATAGTTAACAGGATCAATGCTGCAGACTTGCTTTATTTTGGCCTGCTTGCACAGGACGGCATCGATGTGGCAGAGGTTGACACATTCATGAAGCAACAGGGGCTGCCCATGGGTCCATATGAGTTGATAGATTTTGTTGGTGTGGATACTGTAAGTAATTCAATGGAATACTTTTCTAAGTCGCTTTCCCCCGATTTTGGAAAATGCACCATATATGGCGAACTTGTGCGCCAGGGGAGACTTGGAAGGAAGAGCCGAAGGGGGTTTTATGAATGGGAAGGAGGAAAGGCAAAAATACCGAAGGCCAAACCATCAGATAAGGTCTCCCTGATGCATGTGTTCGCAATAGAGATAAACGAGGCTGCAAAGCTCATGGAGGAGGGGGTTGCGACTGCCGAGGATATAGAGAATGCAGTTCGTCTTGGCATGAACAGGCCCTTCGGGCCCATCACTGCAGCAAAGGGATTGAGCACTGCAGAGATAAAGGCAGCACTTGGTGAAGTATACAGCAGATTTCAGCTTTCAATATTTTCTCCGGCAAAATCGATACAGGAAGGGAAGTTGCAGCAGCTTTTGCAGCGCAGAGAGATTGAGAGGCCAGCAGCTTCAAACGAAGGGCCCATACTGCTCGAAAGGAGGGAGCACATTGCTGTCATCACACTGAATAGAGAGCCGCTGAACACAATCAATACCGAACTTCTCGATGCGCTTGAGCGCACGCTTCAATCAGTCGCAGGCGACAGGGAGATAAGGGTTGTGCTGATAAGGTCAAACGGAAAGCATTTCTCTGCAGGTGCAGAGCTCTCCACATTCATCAGGGATGCATACGATTTCATAGAATACGCACGGAGAGGAGAAAGACTCTTCAGATTTATTTCAGAGATGCCAAAGATAACAGTGGCCGCACTGAAGGGGTATGTGCTTGGAGGGGGACTGGAACTCGCGCTTGCATGCGACATTCGCATCTGCTCTGAAGATACAAAGCTAGGTTTTCCTGAACTGACAAGGGGGCTGGTCCCTGCGTGGGGAGGCAGTGAAAGGCTTCCCAGACTCATAGGTCTTTCAAGGGCCAGTGCAATGATACTTACTGGAAGGACTATAGATGCACATGATGCTCTATCAAGTGGCCTTGTAATGTCCATAGAAAGGGACGTTGATCAGGCAGCAATGAAACTCTCCCAGGACATATCTGCTAACTGTGCACCTGTGGCTGCAATGCTTGCGAAGAAGTTGCTTAATAAGGGCGCAGAGGCAGCGACTGACATTGGACTTGAGATGGAAGCACTCTCAGCGGGTATTCTCTTCAATACAGAAGATCTCAGGGAGGGCATCTCCGCCTTTCTGCAGAAAAGAAAGGCAGAGTTCAGAGGGAAATAGAATGGAAGCCTATATTGTGGATTATCTGAGAAGTGCCTTTTCCAGATCCCGTCCGTCCCAGCCTGAAAAGGATGTATTCAACTCGCTGAGAATGGACGAGGTTCTGGCCCTTCTCATCAGGGAGGTGGTTGGAAGGAATTCAATAAACCCTGAAGAGATAGGTGATGTCATAACGGGCTGCGCACTGCAGGTTGGGGAAAACTGGCTCTATGGTGGAAGGCATCCAGTACTTCTGGCCTCTCTTCCAGTCTCAGTGCCCTCTGCAGGTGTGGAAAGGGCCTGCTCCTCATCCATGAACGCTATCATGATGGGTGCGCTGGAAATAATGCAGGGCTATTCAGACATAGTGCTCGCTGGCGGACTTGAACACATGACCCACGTCCCCATGAGCGACAACAGGCACATAGAACCCAATATGAAGTTGCTGCTGCGTCCTGAATATTTGAGATATCAGATGTCTGTTGGTTACTCAATGGGTCTGACTGCTGAAAAGCTCGCAGAAATTTCAGGCATAGGCAGGGATGAGATGGACAGCTTTGCACTTCGAAGCCACAGGCTGGCCTCTGCTGCAATTGACGAGGGGTGGTTTAAGGGCGAGATACTGCCTGTCAGAGCAGAGGTTGAAGGGAAAGAGATGATGATTGACACAGACCAGAGCATCAGGAGAGATACGAGCATGGAGCAGCTCTCTGCTCTGAAGCCTGCATTCAAGGAGGATGGAGTCATTACAGCTGGAAATTCTGCACCGCTCAATGCAGGCGCATCGCTCGTACTCCTGATGTCTGAAAGAAAGATAAAGGAGACAGGGTTCAAGCCGCTTGCGAGAATAGCCGGAATGGGCTGGGCAGGTGTTGAACCAAGTTTGATGGGTATGGGTCCCGTTCCTGCAACTCAGAAGGCACTGAAACACGCGTCACTGAATGTGGAAGATATCGATCTCTGGGAAATAAATGAGGCTTTTGCTGTTGTGGTGCTCTATGCCATGAGGGAACTTTCAATTGAAATGGAGAGGGTTAACATACATGGTGGCGGCATCTCCATAGGGCATCCGCTTGGTGCCACTGGGGCTCGCATCACCGGAACGCTTGCCAGGGAGCTGCAGGAGAGGCAGAAGAGATACGGTGCTGCCACACTCTGTGTGGGAGGAGGGCAGGGGTTCACAATATTGCTGGAGAGGGTGTGACATGGATTTTGAACTGGATGAGAAGACTATCAAGATGAAGGAAAAGGCAAGGGAGTTTGCGCTGACTGAATTTACATCAGAGCTTGCGGAGCTCTGTGACAGGGAGGAAAGGTATCCGGATGAGATAAGGCGCAAGGCGTATGCAGCCGGTTTCATCGACATGGCGAATCCATGGACAATGCTTGTTGCAATGGAAGAGTTCTGCAGGGTGGATGCAGGTCTTGGCGTTTCTGCGCTTGTCTCCGCCTTCGGAAGCGAGGTGCTGATGTTATATGGGAGCGAAGCTCAAAAGAAAAAGTACCTGGAGCCAGTGCTGAGGGGGGAGAAGATAAGTGCGTTCGCTGTTACAGACCCCGGTGCAGGAAGCGATGTTGCTGGTGTGAGTGCCACGCTTACGAAGAAGGGGAACGGATACCTTCTCAACGGACAGAAGATTTTCATAACAAATGGCTCCATCGCAAATCATTACTATCTGCTTGCAAGAAGCAGCCCTCCTGGAGAGAAGAGGCACAGGGGGCTGAGTATGGTGATAGTTGAAGCCGATATGCCCGGCTTTACTGCAGTTCAGATGAAGGGAAAAATGGGAATGCGCGCCTCCAACACAGCTGAGCTGAATTTTAAAGATGTCTTCATCCCTGAGGAGAATCTAATAGGTGAGGAAGGGAAAGGGTTCTATTATGTCATGACCTTCTTCAACATATCCAGAATATACGTTGCTGCACAGGCTGTTGGCATTGCACAGGGTGCACTGGACAGGTTCAAGGCTTATGTGGAAAAGCTACGTTCGGAGGGAAACAGATACGCAGATTACGAAAGCACCCAGTTCGTTGCAGCAGAACTTGCCACGAGGGTTGAGGCAGCACGCATGCTCACATACAAGGCAGCGTCAAGGCTCTTCAATTTCAATCCTGACCCTGTGCTCACGAGCATGGCAAAGTACTTTGCAGCTGAAACAGCTGCACTCTGCACAGGCAGTATGTTGAAGTTCATGGGAAAGGATGGTGTCGCAACAGATATGGAGAGGCTATACAGGGATGCAAAAATAATGGAGATCTGGGAAGGTTCGAATGAGGTTGAAAAACTTGTCATTTCAAGAATGCTGGGGAGGGGAAAATGAAGTTCTCAGAGCAGCACGAGCTTGTTCAGGATTTCATAGAGGAGTTTGCAGAAAAGGAAGTGGAGCCCGTAGCACTCAGCATTGAGAGGGAAAGTGTCGAGAGGCAGTTGATTCTCAAGATGGCAGAACGTGGCTATCTTGGCGCACTTGCCCCTGAAGAGCTGGGTGGTGCGAATCTTGATCAGGTCTCTTACATGCTTTTGCTGGAACTGCTCGCGAAGCGTTCCCCCTCACTTTCCTTCATTGTCTTCATGCAGAACTCACTTGTTTTAAATCTTCTGGGTAGAGATGAGATGGTCAGGGATGTTGCCACAGGAAAGCAGCTTGGCGCTGTCTCGCTCCGTGTCCTTGAAAGGGCAAATAGAGCCGTTCCCGCTGTGGAGCATGGGAAGCTCAGGGGGGAAGAAGAGCTACTCTGCACTGCAGCGAGCTTTATTATTGTCCCTGTGGCCGAAGGCGGTGAAGAAAAACTTGCTCTACTTGATAAGGGTTTTTCACTCCGTACGACGAGGAGGGGATTGGGTTTCAGGGGTGCAGGACTTGGTTTATTTTCAATAGATGCAGAAGAAAACGATATGCGTATAATTGGAGATGGAGATGCGGTCAGGAGGGTCCTGCTGGAATCTTCAAGGCATGTGGCTGCAATTGCGTTGGGTATAGCTGAAGGTGCACTGGAGAAAGCAGTTGCATATGCGAAGCAGAGGAGTGCATTCGGTTCAAAACTAGAGCGTTTTCAGCCAATTGCCTTCGACCTTACACTGTCGCTTTCAAGAATTGATACGCTCAGGGAGTATCTGTTCAGGAATGTGGACGGACCGCTGAAGGAAGGGCTTGCTGCAAAAATAATGTTACTCGATGCTGCACTCGAAGCGACACGCACTGCAATGCAGGTCCATGGAGGGAATGGATATTTCGAAGAATATGGTATTGAAAAATACTATAGGGATGCGATGGCGCTGAACACCTATACCTCGGATAGGACTGAAGACATGATCAATCTATCGCATTTCATACTCGGAAAGGAGAGCGCTGAGTTATAGTTTTACCATCTCCTTTAGCTTCTTCTTATCCGCCTTCCCTGTGCTGGTCTTAGGAATGGCATCAACGAAAATAACCCTGTCCGGTATCCACCACTTCTGTATTCTGCCCATTTCGACGTATTTGTTGAGGTGATTGATAACATCCTTTTCCTCTATCTGAGCTGCGCATGTGGCCACAGCAACAGGTCTCTCCCCCCATTGTTCGCTGCTAACGCCAATTATCGCAACCTCTCCAATTCCCTTCATCTCGCTTATGGCGCTTTCCACTATAAGCGAAGGAATAAACTCTCCACCGGATTTTACAGCATCCTTCTCCCTGTCCACTATTAGAAGATAACCGTACTCATCAATGACACCCAGATCGCCTGTATGAAGCCACCCCCCTTTCCAGAGCTCAGCAGTCTTCGCCTCATCTCTGTAATAACCCTCTGTAAGCCAGGGTGCTCTCACAACTATCTCCCCCACACTCTTGCCATCCTTCGGCACATCTTTGAAGTCCTCATTCACAACGCGAAGTGATACAAATGGAAATGGTACACCTGCCCTGTATCTGAGCTCCCTTCTTTTCTCCTCTGGAAGCATCAGGGCTCTGTCGTTGTAATTGGAGATTGTAAGCGCAGGACATGTCTCAGACAGGCCGTATGCCCCAACAACAGTTATGCCCAGTTCCTCCGCCTTCCTGGCAAGTCCTGTTGGAAGCGAAGCGCCCCCTATCAATGCCTTCAATTTTCCAAGTGCACCCGAATGCTGCATGATTGTGGGAGAGTTAAGTAACATGTAGAGTATGGACGGAACAGATGCTGTGAGTGTCACCCCCTCTGTATCTATGATCTCAGGTATCTTCTGGAAATCGTATCTGCCCGGAAGCACATATTTCATTCCGCCCACAAGGCTCGAAAATGGGAGCCCCCATGTGTGAACATGGAACATGGGAACAAGTGGCATCGCAACGTCCTGGGTTGTGATATTGAGCGGCGGAAGTGTTACCGCTATCTGAACAGCCAGGGAATGAAGAACTATCTGCCTCTGAGTGAATGTCACTCCCTTTGGCATACCTGTTGTACCTGAGGTGTAGAAGATTGTGGCCCTGCTGTTCTCGTCCTGGTTAGGTTCCAGTTCGTTGCCTGACGTGAGCACCTCTTCGTATCTGTAAAGTGGTTTCAGCGATGTCTCAATACCAGCACCATCATCACTGTAAACTATCCATCCCTTGACAAAGGAGAACATATCTTTGAATTTCTCTATCATAGGCACAAATTCATCTCTTATTATTACAAAACTGTCAGACGCATGGGACATGGTGTAGTATATTAGCTCTGGAGGATAGCGTATGTTAACAGTATGCAGTACGCCACCAGCAGATGGCACAGCGTAATAGGCTTCAAGATAACGCATGGTGTCCCAGTCAAGGCACGCAACCACATCTCCCTTCTTCACCCCCACTATATGCTGCAGCCCTGCAGCAAAACTCTGAACCCTGTCCCTGAATTCCCTGAATGTCCTTCTTTCCTTCCTGTATACTATCTCCTTGTCCTCATGTCTTGAAGCAGCATCCTGAAGCAAATTCCAGATAGTGAGCCTGTCAAAACCATCTCTTTCCATAAATTCCCCATTAACATGAAATGCAGAGCATTCTAATAATGTGTTGCTTTTCGTTTAAAAATACTCGACCGGTATGGCATAATGTATCTTCCTCCCTCCTCAGAAGAATGACTCCCTCTATACTTCCCTGAAGAAATTACCCAGCACTCGCACACTGTATAATGCGAGCGGAATAACAAGAATTCCAACTGATGTAAGCACTGCTCTTATGCTGAAGTAAAGAGCAAGAGTTGAAAAAATTGCACCCATCGCAGGAGAAGAACCTGCAGTAAAGATACGAATGGATGCCATTGCCTTCCCATATATCTCAGCTGGGACCAGCTTCATCATTTTAGTTATTATTGGAATATTGATGATGGGCAATACAATACCGAGTACAAATGCTGCAATAACATCTGCAATTGCGATTGGGCTCAATGCAATAAGCAGTATAATGGGAGAGAAGGAGAGAACCATTGAAGCTATAATAGAAGGGCTGTCATTCCTGAATGCTCCTCTGTTTGCAAGGAGCGCACCAGGGACTGAACCGGCTGGAACAGCGGCGGCGAACAGTGTATAGTAAAAGGGTGAACTCTTTAATATAAGGTAAAAGAGACCAGAAGAATATGTTTCAAGTGAGATAAAAAGACCGTTGATAAAAAGTGCAATAATCAAAAGACCTGATATTTTTTTCATAAAGGAAAGCACACGTGAGAATTCGGAATTGAATGTATCTTTGTTTGAAGAGGCTTGCTCCTTAAGCTGAATGGATGTGAGCAGGGATATTGCAATCATTATGAGGAGCGCGGCCGGAAATAGATGAGGCGCAAGTATGATGAAAGCACCTCCAATTGCCGTGGAGCCTATGGAGGAAATTGAATTTACCACAAAATTGAGTGTATTGGCCCTCTTGTAACTCTCTTCCTGTAAATGCTTCTTGATTATAGCGGAGTATGAATCAAGTTTGAGTGTTGCGCCTGACATGAGTATGACAGTCGATACATATATATTGGCCAGATGCACGCCAGAAATCAGAGGTGGAAGGCCCACCAGCATGATAAAGCTTCCCAGCAAATTAAGCCGCGTACTATTGAATCTGTCTATAAGATGTCCTACCAGGAGAGAAAGCGAGAGCTCTGTTAATAGATAGAGCGTTACTATGAGCCCGGAAAGAAAGACTGAATGATAATGTGATATTATCTCCCACAGATAGAATACAGCGAAGGAATTTACGGCAAAGCTGGAAAGCATTTTCGAGATGGTGATTACATAGAATTCTGAAGGGAGACCTTCTGACCTGGACATTACAGACATATGGATTCACCTCATCAGTTGGGTAGTGTACGATCGTGCAGGACTATGGGGGAAATGCTATGCGAGCGAGCCATGAGGGAGTTGATATATAATGGTTCTCACCACCATCCGCCCTATACCTGTGGGCGATTTGTGGATGGAATGCTGGAATTCAATTGTCATTTCTTGGAGATAAGAGGCTTCTATCAGGAGAAATGGATTTCTAAAAATTCATGTTTTTGGAGCATTGAGAGGCATACAGGAAAGCACTTGAGAATATTGTGTTGAAATACATTACAGGCTGCTGTTACACATTCAACTGGATTTCGGGCATCTGAGCCGGAGGAACAGATAAATGCATTAATTGCAGACGCACAGTGACATGTGCAAAAACATCTGCACGGAGACATTTTAAAATAACTTCAGGGACAACGAATATCTCATAAATGATGCTCTTCAAATTAATGTGTCATGGGGCACGTAACGATTTTATAAACAGTATGGCATTCACTCACTGTATTTATGTTCAGCGGTGAGAAGAGGATAGACAGGAAGATAAAGAGGCTCAATGCGCTTAGGGCAGAATATGAAGATCAGATAAAGGATTTAGAAAAACAGCTGAAGGAAGAGAAAATATCAAAGGAAAGATATGAAAGGCTTGTTGCTCTGACACGTGAAAAGGTGGATAAGATAATAGCACAGGTGAAGGAGCTCAGACAGAAACGGGAAAACATGTGAAATGGCGGTGCAAAGGATAATAGACTTACATCCATTGACTCTTTAAACATGAAAGGTAGCATGAATGAACACCCCACGCTGGATGAAAAACTTGAGGCGCTGAGCAGCGCAATTCGTGAGAAAAGGTCGCTTCTAATAGGTCTCTCTTCCGGTGTGGATAGTGCATTGCTTGCTGCCATTGCGTTCAGGGAGCTGGGAAACAGGGCAATGGCTGCGACCGCGGCCTCACCTGCGCTCTCTTCCAGGGACAGAGAACTCGCATCTCTCAACGCGGCCGAGATAGGAATAAGGCATATCTTCTTTGAAACTGAAGAGTTAAAAAAAGAGGAATATGCGATAAACGATGCGATGCGCTGTTTTCACTGCAGGGCGGAGCTATCGGAGAGGCTGCTTGCAATCGCAAGGGATTATGGAATGGAGACTGTTGCCATTGGTATCAACGCATCTGATTTCAGCGACTACAGGCCAGGCATCGCGGCTGCCCTGTCACACGGCGTATGGCTGCCGCTTGCAGAATTTAAATTTTCCAAGCAGGACGTGAGGGAGGCCGCGTCAAGGCTCAAACTCAGTGCACATGACAGGCATTCGAACGCATGTCTTTCCTCAAGGGTTCAGTATGGGCAGAGGATAGATGCATCGCTTCTTAGCAGGGTGGAGAGGGGGGAGGAACTGCTGTGCAGTGAGGGATTCACAAACTGCAGGCTGAGGGTGCACGGGCCAATAGCAAGAATTGAGGTGGAGCCATCCAGCTTCCATCTGGTGCTCGAGACTGAAAGAAGGGAAAGGATTGTTAAGGGACTCAAGGAGCTGGGTTTCATCTACATCACATTTGACCTCGAGGGGCTCAGGAGTGGAAGCATGAATCTTATGCTCAGGAGCAGCCAGTAGTGCTTCCGCAGTTCAGACACTTGAAGCAGGTTCCATTTCTCACCATGACATGACCGCAAACGGGACAGAGCGGTGCATCCTGCTCTGCCTGAAGCTCCTCCTCCCTAGATGCAAATTCATCAAGGGACTTTGTGGCAGGGTGAACAAAGCCTGTGCGTGGCGTATCTTCGCTCGTATCCACTGGCTTCACCTGAACAAAATCTGTCCTCCCCAGGTACTCCATGCCCAGCACTCTGAATATGAAGTCAAGCACAGAGGTGCATGTCCTTATGTTTGGATGGTCTGTGACTCCCTGTGGTTCAAATCGGGTGAATGTGAATGCATTGACATATTTCTCAAGGGGCACACCATATTGTAATCCTATCGAAACAGCTATCGCAAAGCCGTTCAGTATGCTCCTGTACGATGATCCTTCCTTGTACATATCTATGAATATCTCGCCAAGTGTCCCATCCTCATATTCTCCTGTGCGGAGGAAGAGTTTGTGCCCTGAGATTGTCGATTCAAGTGTGAACCCAGTGCGCTTTTTGGGCAGCTCTCTCTTTACCCCCCTAGGCAATTGAGAAGCTTCTGTCGCCTTTATTTCCTGGGAGGAGCTGAGCGGCTGAGAGGCTTTTGATCCGTCCCTGTATATGGCTATTGCCTTCAGTCCCATCTTCCAGGCTTCGATGTATATTTGCTGCACATCCTGCCATGTTATATGATTGGGCATATTGACTGTCTTGGATATAGCGCCTGACATGAATGGCTGGACCGCAGCCATCATCTTCACATGCCCCATTGGCGCTATGTATCTCTTTCCTCTCCCGCTGCGGTTTGCACAATCGAATATAGCGACATGTTCAGGCTTTATTTCAGGGACGAGCTCCATAGCCTGGACGCCATTGACGTATTCCTTTGCAGCAATAATCTGTTCAGCATCAAAGCCAAGGGAAAGAAGTCTCTTGTCAGACAGATGCGGCGTGAAGCTGTCAAATGACTTCCTGCGCTCTATGTCTTCCATTGCTTCACGTATCTCACTTTCAGGAACACCTTTCGCAGTGAGGCTCTCTTCATTTATGAACGGCGCACCCTTAAGTGTTCCGTGACCCAGCAGGCGCTTGAGTATGGATGATATCTTCTCCTCGCTATATCCAAGCCTGCGCAGAGCTATCTCAACCGATTTATTGACTATCTTGAGGTACCCACCGCCCGCAAGCTTCTTGAATTTCACGATTGCAAAGTCCGGCTCTATTCCGGTGGTATCGCAGTCCATAAGCAATCCTATTGTTCCTGTGGGTGCAACGTTTGATGCCTGTGCATTTCTGAAGCCAAATTTCTCACCAAGCTTTATTGCTTCATCCCAGTCATCCTTTGCAGCGTTCAGCAGCGCAGCATCAACATGTGATGCACCTATTGCGGCCAGGGCAGCCCGGTGCATTTCCATGACATTCAGCATAGGTTCCTTGTTCCTCTCGAATTCTGCGAATGGGCCAAGCATCGAGGCAATCTCAGCGGATGTTCTGTAGCAGTGACCTGTGATTATTGCGGAAACAGCAGCTGCGAACGCTCTTGCCTGTTCGCTGTCGTATGGATATCCGAGCAGCATGATTGTGGTGCCCAGATTGGCAAAACCAAGCCCCAGTGTGCGATAGATGTGACTGTTATATGCTATCTTCCTTGTCGGGTAAGATGCGAAATCCACTATTATATCCATTGCAGTGGTGAAAACACGTATTGTGTGTCTGAACGCATCCACATCAAATCTGCCTGACTCCTCCACAAACTTGATTAAATTGATGGACGCAAGATTGCATGCAGTATCGTCCAGGAACATGTATTCAGAGCATGGGTTGGACGCATTTATTCTTCCAGAGTTGGGGCATGTGTTCCATTTGTTTATTGTTGTATCAAACTGCATACCTGGATCGGCTGACGCCCAGGCAGCCCTTGCTATTGCTTCCATTATCTCTCTTGCCCTGTAAACATGTGCCACCTCTCCCGTTGTCCTGTACGTCGTCTTCCATTCTCCATCGTTCAGAACTGCCTGCATGAATTCATCTGTGACCCTGACAGAATTATTGGAATTCTGTCCTGATACCGTCAGATATGCCTCACCCTCAAAACCGCCCGAATATCCAGCCTTTATAAGCGCCCTTACCTTTTCCTCTTCCTTCACCTTCCAGTTTATGAATTGCATTATCTCTGGATGGTCGACATTGAGTATCACCATCTTTGCTGCCCTGCGTGTTGTACCGCCTGATTTGGTGGCTCCTGCACCTGCATCAAGTACCTTGAGGAAGGACATGAGACCGGACGATGTTCCGCCGCCAGACAGCTTCTCCTCAGAGGAGCGTATTTTTGAAAAATTGGTACCTGTGCCAGAACCATATTTGAATAGCTTTGCTTCGTTTTTTACCAGCTCGAATATGGACATCAGGTCGTCTTCCACTGATTGTATGAAGCATGCAGAACACTGAGGTCTGGAATATGCGTCTGATGTTTCGACAACCTCGTTCTTACTGAAATCCCATGCAAAGTTGCCTCCACTCCCTTTGATTCCATATTCGTGGTACAGGCCAACATTGAACCATACTGGTGAGTTGAACGCCGCTATTTGATGAAGCAGCATGTATGTGAGCTCAGCCTCGAAATTGTCCGCATCCACTCCTTCAAAATAGCCATATTCTTCTCCCGCCTTCCTGAGAGTGTGGGCAACCCTGTATATCAGTTGCCTTATGCTCCTTTCCGATCCATCTGGAGGAACACCCGCTTTCCTGAAGTATTTTGAAGCAGCTATATCTATTGCAAGCTGGCTCCATTCCTCAGGTGCCTCTATTCCTTCCATGCTGAAGATAACCCTTCCATCCCTTTCTGTAATGACAGAGTTCCTGGCGACCCACCTGACGGTAGAAAATGGGTCCTCGCCAGGGGCAGTGAATTTACGGTCAAATTTCATCCTTTTCACAGGATTTTCAGCGTTCTTTTCTTTGGCACTCAGCATATCTTTCTCGCCCTGTTTCATTCTTCCGATGATTTCCTGCTCCACCATATCAGACCACACTATCCCTTATTAAAGTTGACACCGTATTGCCGCAAATGCGAGCATGAGTTGGATTGCAGTAAATTATCATCTTTAACATAACGCACCCCATGCTCCCATTTGGTGAAGGTCAGGTAAATGGATAGCGATTATATTATGATAATTGAACTGGAAGTGTATTCTTCTTTATACTAAGTGTTTATCATATCGTTATTCATAATTGTATTCAATTCAGTTATCTATATGATATACAAATATATATGCAATGAGCCTTCTGAGATAACTGGAAATACTCAGAAACTTATCTTTCTGAATGTTATTTCAGAGCCAGGTTTTGCTTTAAAATAGCTCTCAGCATTGCCGTTCCTGATTGCTATTTCCACATTTCCATGGGAACCAATAAGAATGAGTGGTTTGCCTTCTGCCACCTCTGAATAAGTACTCCTGAACTCCAGAACGTGCCTGCTGTCCCCTACATCCACTGATACCTTTTCATCCATTGAAAACACCTTAAGAAATTCATCTGCAGCTATACTTGTTATCATATTCCCGAAGGAATCAGCACAGATATAGGATCCTGTTATGCCATTTGATAGCCTTCTGGAGCTGAATAGTTCAATTTCTTCCCAGCTGCGAAGCTTTCTCCCTATCTTTTCAAAATCGCCGCCTGACGCAATATATGCAGCTGCAGGTGAAAAAATATCTCTTCCATGGAACGTGCGGCTCACTTTTCCCAGTCCTATCTTTTCAACATCAATCTCCCTAACTTCAGGCCTTCCAACACTCCTTGCAGCAGGTATCAGTAGACCATTATCCGGGCCGACAAAAAAATGCCCTCCCGATTTTACAGCTATGGGCTTTCGAGAGCTACCCACACCAGGATCAACCACGCCTACATGGACAGTTCCAGCTGGGAAATATCCTGCGACACTCCTGAGTATCAGCGCGCCTGCTGAAACAGCCTGAGGTGGGACACTGTGCGTAATATCCACTATATCGGCCTCCACCCTGCTGAGGATGACTGCCTTCATAGAGCCAACATAACCCCCTGCGAGGCCAAAGTCTGTGAGCAGTGAAATTATGGGCCTTCTCCTGGCTTGTTGGTCAGGCATACGGGTACCGTCCGAAATATATGATGGATATTATAATACTTATTCGACTGTCTTATTTGTTGCAACGGCTATTGCTTCAATCTCTACCTTTGCACCCCTTGGAAGGGCCGCCACCTGTACCGTGGAACGCGCCGGCCTGTGAGTGCCAAAATGTCTGGCATATACCTCATTTACCTTCTCGAAGTCAGCCAGATTTGCAAGGAAAATGGTAGTCTTTGCAACGCTGGACAGGGACAGGCCCTTTTCATTGAGTATTGCTTTCATATTTCTGAGGATTGCGTCAGCCTGCTCTTCCGTCTTTTCTGAAACAAGTTTCCCGGACGCATCAAGGCCAAGCTGGCCAGAAATGAAGACAAAGGACCCAGCAGCAACAGCCTGTGAGTACGGCCCTATTGCAGCCGGTGCCTCCTTACTTGATATGATTTCCATGCACTGGAAAGTGCTGATGAACTAAAAAAAGATCTCAGTTATAAACACCTGAAGGCCGATAGCGGAAGGAACAATGGTAAAGGAACTTAAATGTGAATGGGTTTAGTGATTGGAGTGCATTATGCGCCTGAGGAGCCTGCCGAGGGATGAATGCCTGCGTCCGTTGAGCTTCCTGCTCTCTTCGATTGCCTTCATATTGATGTAGTCCTTACTGTCGCGAATTCTATTGAATGAATTTGAACTTATAGCAATCGCATCCCAAATTTCTGTCATTTTATTCACCTCTTTTACAATATTAAGAGAAAATATTAGATATATAAGCTTATTTGTAAAAAAATTTCAATTTACAATCGAAAATCAAAAAAACGAAGATATTCGAAAGATTTAACCGAATAAAATACAATTGCATGGGCCAATGGATGAAAAAGATATGCAAATACTCCGTCTACTTCAGCAGGATGCACGTATGCCGCTGAAGGAGATAGGAGAAAAGGTGGGGCTGGCGGCCCCAACAGTGCACGAACGCATTCAGGCGATGCTCAGGGATAAGGTAATCACAGGATTCGCAGCGCTAGTGGATCCCAGGAAGGTTGGCCTTGAAATTACTGCATTCATAATGCTGTACTTCAAGACAGGCGGCTCACTTGGGGATCCCAACGTTGTCGAGCTCATAAACAGCATCGAGGACATACAGGAATGCTTTCACCTTGCAGGGGATGAAGATCTGATAGTAAAGGTGAGAACAAGGGATATGTCCACACTCGAAGATATCATATTCAGGCTTTCCCGTTCCGGTCATTTTAGCAGGACAAAAACAATAATAGCACTTTCAACGATTAGAGAAAGTGTTGCACTCAACCTTTCGTATGGTGGAAAACGATAAGAAAAATGAACAGGTTGAGCCCACCACACAGGACAGAGTGCAGTATCCATACGAATTTGACCCTGAGATAAGGAGGAAGTCGCACGAATTTGCAGGGCAGAGGCTAAAGATTGCGATCTCCTCCATGGTCACTTACCTCGCCATCCTTGTTTTTCTCCTTTTCTCCCATGCCAGCGAGGATTACGCCCTCTTTCTCCGTTTTATTCCATGGTACCTCGGCGACGTACTTTTTATCCTCACCCTTTTTGCTATCTTCTCCATACCGTCCGTTATCCTTTCCTATGCGTCTTACAGGCTGAGGAAGAAGAAAGGTCTCACAGAGCAGGGTGTGCGCAGATGGGCAATGGATGCAATCAAGCAGCTATCAGTAACAGCCGCATTCACTGCAGTTGGCGGGGTATTGCTGATCGCTTTGATAGCCCTGACTTCCCTCTGGTGGCTAATTGGAGCCCTGACACTCATAGCTGTAACTGCACTTTACTCTCTGCTCTTTCCCCTATTTCTGCTTCGTATTTTCTATAATATAAGCGAGCTGCAGGACGAAGAACTATCGAAAGGTATAGCAACGCTTGCCAACAAGGCAGGTATTTCCAGTTACAGGATCTATGTGATGAATGAAAGCAGCAGGTCAAAGGGGGCGAATGCATTTGTCACAGGGCTTGGAAGAACAAAGCGCATAGTTTTATTCGACAATCTGCTCAGGAAATTCAGCAGGCCGGAAATTGAGTCTGTGGTTGCACATGAGCTGGGTCACTGTGTCAGCAATGATACTTACATCTCAATAGCTGTCGAATCCCTCTTTGTGCTCTTTGCTGCTTACGTGCTGAAATCAACTCTCTCCTTCCTATTGTCAATGCACCTTATTTATTCAGTCACTGATCCGAACCTATTGCTCTGGTTTGCGCTCGTAGCTGCAGTGCTCGAATTCATTATCTCCCCTATCACAAATTTGTACTCGAGAAGAAGAGAAGCAAGGGCGGATCTGTTTGCCCTCAAAATAGCAGGTGACCCCATTGCTTTCATTTCTGGGGAAAAGAGGCTGTGCGATATTAACATGATGGAGGAGGATGTTCCGTCCTGGCGGAAGATACTCTTCGCAACTCACCCCACAACAATTGAGCGCATAAGAATGGGTGAAAGCTTCATGAAAGTTTCGTGAAGGTGTTTGTGAGAGTTCCGAGTTTTTCTATGCTCACCTCAACCCTGTCCCCTGGTTTTAACCATACCCTCTCGTTTTCAGGCTTGCCCACTATCACACCTTCTGGTGTCCCGGTCAGCACAATATCTCCTGGATAAAGTGTGAAGTAACGCGACACATAGGAGAGGATCTCATAACAGTCAAAGATCATGTCGGCGGTGCTGGCTGATTGCCTGGTTTCGCCGTTCACTGTGGTCTTAAGATCAAGTGAATGCGGATCTATTTCACCAATGTATATGCACGGCCCTATGGGACAGAAACGTTCGCAGCTTTTGCCCAGAAGCCACTGGCTGCTCCTGAACTGCAGATCGCGTGCGGAGACGTCGTTTGCAGGGAAATATCCAAGAATGCAATCAGGCGCTCTGCTCCGTGGAACATCTGAGCATTTTACACCCACAGCAAATGCGAGCTCGCCTTCATAATCAACCATACTTGAATACCTCGGGATGGGTATGGAATCCATGTGAGCAGCGACGCTGTCTGGAAACTTTCCAAATATAACCGGTTCTCTGGGTAATTCCGCATGCCTTTCCGCCACATGACCTCTGTAGTTATGACCTACGCATATGATCTTGCCAGGTCTGGGAATACAGGGAAGAAATTTGAAAGATGGGGACATTGGCTTTAACGCCTTTATTTCTGATACTATATCAATCAATCTATTTCTTTTCTCAGGAACATACAGATCTTCCATTTTTCCTATGTCCAATCTTTCACCTGCGGATGTTCCTGTTAGCCTGTAATAATTTCCACCCTCTGCAATGCCAAGCGATTCCTCTCCATTCTGTACGTATGAAAACACCTGCATGGGAGCACCAGAGTAGCCCAGTATGTACTGAATGAAATATTTCAACCTAGGGGGCCGATTGGAGTTAAATAGTGGGAATACGGGGAAGCATTAAAAATCCGAAAGCAGATATGCTTCATGAAATGGATGGGGGAATATGAAGGAGTTCACAGTCATGCTGAATTCGCAGGCTGACCTCACCGAGCTTGCCGAAAGAATAGGTAACAGCGGTATCAATATTCTGACACTCTCTATGGACTCAGATGGTGAAAAGGGTGCTACTGTGCATCTTGTGACAAGCGATGATACATCGTGCAGGGAGGTATTGAGACAGGGAAGATATTCATTCAAAGAGGAAGAGATAATTACGGTTACAATCGATGACAAGCCTGGCTCCCTGGCACGTCTTCTCATGAAGCTAAAGAGGGTTGCCGTTGGTGTCAGATCGATTTACATAATAAATAAGAAGGATGGCAAGGCTGAGTTCGTAATGAATCTTGACAATATGAAAGAAGGGAAGAAGCTTCTGTTTGAAAAGCTCGGGCTGGAGCCGTAGAGAGCCTTCTTACTCTTCAATTGAAATAACTTTTCAAATAGCCAATGTTCAGTTAGATTCCATCTTTATATCCCGACATAATTCTTCAGGCTTCTAGTCTCTGAAAATGTATATTCTTCTATCCGGCGGTGATGAAAATAGCGAAAACCGGTCGCATATCTTTTATGAGCATATGCAGACATTACCAGAGCCAGTGTAAATATCTATTCAATTCAATAAATATTCTGTGCTGAAGATGCACATCATTCATATCTATTACATCCAGCGAAATATCAGGTGTCTGCGAAGAATTCCCTTTCAATTACTTTAGCCACTGAATATCTTCAAGGAAGTCCATAATGTAGTTCGAAGCATTAAGGCTGCTTTAAGAGCTGTGCTGCGCGCTGTCTATGTGCAGCGTTCGAGACAGCTGATGCAGTCCTGTATGAAATCCATAAAAACAGATGTCTGTCCGTGGGGAAGAATTCTGTGTTCTAAGCTGCTGTGGCTCAAATGGTAACAGGCAGTGGAATCCAGCAAGATGGAAACAGCTGCAATTACGCTTTCCTGCAATGCACCGCAATTGCATGCCCCTTTTCATACCTTGAAATATCTGTGATCTCCACTGCTCCGTATTCTCTTTCCAGCTGCTCAGCCACTCCAGATATTACGAGAGCACTTTCCCTTGATGAATCTATGCTTCCGGCCTTGATTGAAAGATAGAAGCATTGCACTGAATGAAAGCTGTTCATATTCTTTCTGAGTATCCGCAACATGTCTCCCTGTGTGACATCCTGTATTATGAGCTCAGGAGCATCGACAATGGCCGCATACCTCTCAGGTCGGCCTGCATCCTCAAGTATGGGAATGATGCCAGGATGCAATGCAGCGATTTTGAGCAGGGATTGAAATGGTTCTCTCGCGAATTCGACGGCGTATATTGACGCTTGAGGGTTTATATCTGCCAGATGGCTCACGGTTGTGCCATAGGAAGCGCCAAGGTAGAGTATTTTCGATGCTTCAGCGAACCTGAAGTTGTTGCCTCCGCAGAGTATGTAGGCAGCAAGCTTGCTTCTGTACGGATTCCAGCTCCTGTACTCCTTCCCCTCCAAGGTGATGACTGGCTGATGCCTGAGCCTCCAGCCTGCAGCACTGTTTAGCGTATACAGTCTGCCATTCAGGAGTAATGTGTTTTGCACTATCTGCTGCATTCGAACAGCTATCTGTGAACAAGCATTTAAGCTATGGATATGATGTGTTTTCGTGAAAGAGGAGCTAGAAGAGATTGCTAAGGCTGTCAGGATGGCTGTACTCCCTGTGGCGGGGACACCCTCAGCTGGCGAGATTGTGGGACATGGCGCTGACGGCAATTTTTCTTACAGAATAGACAGGATTGCCGAAGATGCTGCTTTCTCCAAAATAAAGGAGATGGGCCTGAAATATAACATACTCAGCGAGGAATCCCAGTTTCAGGATAATGGTGCCGAAGAAACACTTGTGCTTGATCCAGTTGACGGCTCCAGGAATGCAATAAACGGCCTTCCCATGTTCTCTGTTTCAATTGCTGTTGGAAAGAAGAACCTTGCTGGTGTCAGGGCTGGATTGGTTATGGATATATTGAGCGGCAGGGTATATTACGCTGAGAAAGACAATGGCGCCACAATGGATGACAAACCCTTGAAAACGAGAAAGTACGATGAACGTCGCTCTGTCTTCCTGCTCAATCTGGGTGCTAATGCCTCCTCGAATCTCTATGACCTGTCAAGGAAAAGCCCTGTCGTCCGCTCCTATGGATCTGCTGCGCTCGAGATATGTCTCGTCGCAGAAGGAAGGGCAGATCTTTACGCAAACAGAAGCATAGACAACAGGCATGCGGTGCGTATAGTGGATATTGCTGCCGCATCCCTTATCCTCAGGGAAGCAGGCGGTGAGTTGTATGATGCAACGGGCAATCTGCTGGAAATGCAGTTTGACATAAACGACAGGAAGAACATATTTGCAGTCGGAGACAGCACACTCAGGAGGCTTGTCGTTTGAGACTGGGAGTTCTTGCAAATACAGAGCTGCCACAGGCCAGGCAACTTGTTCATGAGGCTTCAAGGCTGCTGCTTCCAGGAGACCAGATGGAACAGAAGACGGCCTCAGTTTTAGGCAAAAAAGGTGTTAAGCTTCAGCAGATGGATGTTGATATCCTGATAGTTATAGGCGGGGACGGAACAATGCTTAAGACCTTCATGAGCTGCGACCTTCCGCTTATAGGTGTGAATGCGGGGAATGTTGGTTTCCTCACAGAAACTGACGGAAGGCGTCTGAAGGAGGTTGTGCATCGTCTGCGAAAGGGAAGGTATGTTGTTGAGGAAGCTCTTAAGTTGAGGACAGAGGTCAATGGCCGCAGGGTTGCTGATGCGGTCAACGAAGCAGTAATACACAGTGCAGATATAGGAAAGGTCAGACATTTTATCATAAGCGTCGACGGAAAGAATGCAGGGCTGGTCAGGGCAGATGGAATCATTGTCTCCACGCCGACAGGTTCCACCTCCTATTCCCTGGCAGCTGGTGGCCCTATCGTGGATCCGTCCGCTCAGGTGCTCGTCCTGACACCTATAGCACCGTACGGCATATCATCACGGCCAATAGTCTGCTCTCCTGATGTCGAGGTGCGCATAAGCATAGAAGGGGAGAGGAAATGTAAACTTGTGATAGACGGGCAGTATTCTTCGGATCTCTCTGGAAAGGAGGAGATAATCCTCTCAGGCTCTGAAAACAGGGCGAAGTTCGTCCGTTTGAGAAGGAATTTCTACGAAAGAGTGCATTCGAAGCTCATAGGGTGAATCGTTGCCTCTTTTCAGCAGGAGAAGGGTTCACAGGGCTGCGGCGGAAATAAGGCGCATTAGACTCGATGTTCTGGAGGCCATCATGGAGGCCTCGCGTGGAACATACCCTAATGAATTTGCCGCAGCCCTTAAGGCAAGTGGGGATGAGATTGTCGAGCTTGCTATCTTCCCTGGGACTGTGAGAAATTTCCATTCTGCTTCCTTCAACTATCACTCAGTGCTCGGCGATTTCAGGACAGTCGGAACTGTGCATTCACATCCCTCTGGTGTTGTGATGCCAAGCCCACCAGATCTCCGCATGTTCAATGCAGTCGGAAGGGTGCACATAATTGTTGGGTATCCATTCTCCCTTTCCAACTGGAGGGCCTTTGATAAATCAGGCAATCCTGTTGTGCTTGAGGTCTCCAAGTAAAGCCTCGTAGACGTCCATTACTTTGGCTGCAACTGCCCTGCTTGAAAACTCCTTTGCTCTCTCAGTGCACCGCTTCGACATTTCCTTCCTCTGTTCTTCGTTGCTGAGCAATGACTTAAGCTTCGCAGCAATATCCTCTGCATCCATTGGCCTGAAGACAAAACCCTGCACCCCGTTCTGTATCACCTCCCTGACGCCAGGTATGTCGCTCACAAGAATAGGCACTCCTGATGCCATGGATTCCACAGCAGCAATGCTGAAGGCCTCCAGTCGTGAAGTGGATGGAATCACAGTCACGTCTGCTGCCCTGTATATCGACGGAAGCTCTGCATCCCTGACCTCCCCGAGCATCCTGACATGCTGCTGCATGCCCCTGTTTCTGATGAATCGCTGTATGTGCTGTCTGTATTCTCCATCGCCCACAATCAAAAGCACTGAATCCTCATCGAGAAAGCGCATCGCTTCCACAAGATAAGTAACGCCCTTGTGCCTGACAAGCCTTCCAACGAATAGAACAACCTTCTTTCCTTCAAGTCCCATTTTTCTTCTAGTTCTTTCCCTGTCCAGTCTGTCAGGGAAAAAACGGGACGTGTCTGCACTGACTGGGATTATATCACTCCTCATCTTCCATGTATTGGCCGATGTGAATGAATATGTCCTGCTTGTTACAATTATTCTATCAGACCTTTTCATTATACTCGATGTTATCAGCCTATCAGCAAACCTTATCAGGGGCGAGGCAAGCCTTGATGGTACATCTGAATCGCAGTGATATGTCAGCACAGACGGTATTCCACGCTCTTTTATGAGACGTGAGGAAAAGTATGGGAAAGTTGGAGGTGGGGTATGAATGTGCGCAATGTCTGGCTGAATTGTATTCAGATATTTTCTCATAGATCGAGGCAGAGGGCTCCTGAAGAGAGTGGCGAGCAATGGAACCCGTATGATCTCGATGCCATTCCACATCTCTCTCTCTGGAAGGGAGCTGTCAAACCTGGAAGTGAGGACTGTGACACTGTGTCCCATGGATACAAACTCCTGAGAAAGGTCCCTCACATAGCTCTCCACACCGCCGTAATGGGGGCTGAAGTAAGGAGTCACCTGGAGTATCTCCGTATGCTCTCCCCTCTTCTATCAGTGCTGCAGGCGTTCGAAGAGCGATGCCACTATCACCGGGAGTGTGATTGTCGCATCACCCTCAACAGTTACATGCCTTGCGCGTGCCTTAACCTTTCCCCATGAAATGGCCTCCCTCACGGGTGCTCCTGAAAGGCTGCCATCGTATTCCACTGCTGTGGTCAGGTAAACAACATAGTCCAGCCCTCCCCTGAACTGGTTCCACCAGATAGTATGGTGCTTTGAAATTCCTCCACCAATCATGAGCGCACCAGTGGATTTGGCTGTAAACACTATGTCGGATATTGCATGCTCCTCCTTCAGCACATCTATTGTAAAGTCTCTGTGAGATTCCCAGAAACTCCATAGCTGAGAGCCTACAGAACCATCTGTTATGCCCGGCACAAACACCGGGATTGCATTTCTATGCGCCCAGTGCAATATGCTCTCTTCGCTTTTTATTATAGAGCCCAGTTCGTCAAGCAGCTCATACGGTGCAATTCTCTTCTTTCCTTCCCTGTAGAGCCGCATGAGAAATGGCATCATCTTCTTTTCGATGATCTTTCCATAGCTGGCATCTGGAATGAGTATGTTTCCCAGTCTGTTTACACCCTTTTTCCTCAGTTCTGCATCGTCCATCAGGAAATCGCCATGGTAATATTTTCTGTAACTCCTCGCCAGATCATGGTCAATAGTTCCACAGGTGGTCACTATTGCAGATACGATTTTCCTCTTCACCAGATCTCTTATAACACCTCGTAGGCCAGTGGAGATTATATCTGCTGGGAATGAAAGGAAAATAGTGCTCCCAGCCTTCACCATCTCTTCCAGTATCTGCACTGCCTGACCCAGTTTCTTTGCAGTGAAACCCCCTGAATTATACATGGCGTCAGTTAGCGAGGCAAACGAATGGCATTTCTCAAGTTCTATATCCCTGACTTCGGTCCGGGCCAAAGAGAAGCACCTGGTGTATGAATTCCGTATTGTCTAATAATCTTTTTACACCTGTGAGCACGGGATTTAAACATTGAAGCGAGGCGCAATGTTTTACCCTGACTGCGATGTTGGCACTTTGTCCAGATGAGATATGGGACTGAAATACTGGCAGATAAGTTGCGTTTGATGCGAGTGGAAGATTAACGCATAAAACGCACACCAATTGTCGCGCATTTAAAATAGATGTCCAGTCGTTGGCATTCATGGGCTATATCCACATTTCTAAATATACATACCATCTAATGTCAAGAGACAGGTATGCAGAATATACCGCCCCACAGGCACTGCAGGGAGTGCGGAAAGGCCATTTCGCCAGACAAGCAGTTCTGTTCACAAACGTGTGAGAGTTCACACAAGACAAAGATGAGAAGGCGGAGGAACCAGCTATACACTTACTATGCACTGCTCATCATTTTTCTGATAATAGCATTCATACTTCTGGGATTCAGATGAAATACAGGGCAGTCTGTCTTGGTGGCACATTTAATGTTCTGCATGCAGGCCATATAGCATTGCTCGAAGCTGCATTCTCGCTTGGAGAAGAGGTGTATATTGGTTTAACCTCAGACAATATGGCGCTCAGTGAGAGGAAGGCGGTCAGGGGATATGGTGCCAGGCTGAGGAGTCTGAAGGCGTACTGCAGGAGATACCCCGGTAGGTTCGTAATTCAGCCATTGAATGATCCATATGGTGCCTCAGTGGAAGTGAAGGAACTTGAGGCCATCGTCGTATCAGAAGCAACAAGTTTCAGGGTTGCTGAGATTAACAGCATCAGAATGTCCAGGGGTATGAGGCCACTTGACAATTTCGTGGTCAATATGGTCAGGACATTCGATGGAAGCCCTTTAAGTTCTACCAGGATAATTAACAAGGAATGTGACAGGAAGGCTGTGCTCCTGCGCCCTCTTACAATAGGTGCGGGAACAGCCAACCGCAGTAAATTGCTTGGAATCAGGGAGGCATTCAGAAGCATCTCTGGCCGTTACTTCAGATCGTTCACCCTTAAATCTCAGAAGGTGGAGAGCGGCGTGGGAGAACAGCCATGGGGTAAGGAGACTGTTAAAGGTGCGATGGAAAGGGCAAAGGCAGCCATTGAATATGGTGATCTGGGTGTGGGCGTGGAGGCAGGTCTATTTCATACAGATGCAGGACGTATCTTTGATATACAGTACTGTGCAATAATAGACCGCAATGGAAGGACAACGTTCGGGCATGGCATAGGCTTCGAATATCCTCCCCTGGTCTTGAAGGAGGTACAGAAAGGAAAGACCATAGGAGAAATAATGTCCTCTATCTCAGGAATAAAGGACATAGGAAGCAGGGAAGGGGCTGTGGGATATCTTTCGCACCGCTCGCTCACCAGGGCATCAATAACAAGGGATGCCGTTCTTTCCGCACTCATTCCCAGGCTCAATCCGCGCCTGTATTTTCATGAAGGAGATTATCGTCAGGAAAACGCTGAGGGGGAGATTTGAACTCCCGAGTCGCAGAGCGACACCGGCTTACATGGTGTCCTCTCAAGGCCGGCGCTTTGAACCGGGCTAAGCTACCTCAGCTTTGCGAATCTATCTAACTCGAATTCTATAGCCACTATTGGTGTAGCAAGATTAAAGTTTGTTATCACCTCAGGGTGCAGTTCACCAAATATTCCGACCCTTCCTTTCTCATCCAGCATCTCCATCTGCCTTCCCTCTATAAAGCGTGGATCGGATGAAACACTGAATTTGAGAGTGGAAGCCATGTCTCTTTTCAGTGCCTCGGCAAGGGACTTTATCTCTGCAAATGAAGCCTTGCTATGGGCACTTGCAGCCGCTACCATTCCCTTCTTCTCAGGAGAATGCACATCTCCAATTTCAAACATTTTTTGCGGGAGTTCGTTGTGCCTGTTTGCCTCAAATAAAAGCAGCATCCCTGGAAGGAGAGAAGTTCTGAGTATGTCCCTGTCTTCAGTGACAGGGTTTTGAAGCCTCACAGCGGCACCTCTCTCAAGGCGCATCCTGTCAAACTCAATTGCCGTTCCAGAGAGCATGAATGTGATCACCTGCGTGAAACCATATCCAACCATTAGCTCAGCGACCCTTTCCTTTAATAGCGTTGAATTGAGTCTTTTACCAATAGTCTGGAACACAGGCAACGAATGACCAAGATTTGCGAATCCAAGTGCAATTGCAGCATCCTCCACTATATCTACGGGGTGCATTATGTCCATTCTGAAGAAAGGAGGATGCACTTCCAGTCTTTTACCGTTTAAAGAGGCTGTGTGCCCCATTTTCCTGAGCAACTCTATTGCTTCTTTATCACTCAATTTCACTCCTATGAGTGAGTTCAGGAGCTTCAGATCAACCAATATCTTACTGGAAACAATTTCTGGCGTAGTGATAGTGCTCTCTTTATTCCTTATATTTATGCTCTCCAGCCTCCCACCTCTGTCTGCAACAGCTGCGCACAATATGTTCAGGACACCTGAGCAGACGTTGAAATCAGTGCCTGTTACGTCTATGAATATATCCCTCGTCCCTTCACTCAGAGCGGTCATTGTTCCATTAATTATGGGGGGCATTGACAACACATCCCCTTTTTCGTCCTTGAGCATCGGGAACGGTCCATTCCCCACAATCCACCCGAACTCCCTGCCCTTTTCAGTCTTCTCCATAACCTCAGATGGCGTCATCAATGTGTCAGAGCCAAGTGGTTTAAATTTAGTTGATTTGCCATCGTCTGCATAGTAAACCACTGGAAATTTCACAGCGCTGATGTCATGAAGACCAATGGCAACCTTCTTTCTCCTCCTTCCCACCGTAAGATGAAGCTTTTCCTGAAGACCGATCAGTGATTTCAGCGCCCTTTCATCTATGTGCACACCTCGCGCTATAGCACAGGCAATGAACGGTCTTATCTTCTTCACAGCATCTTCCACTATAACTGTCTTATCTGAAGGTGATACAACGTACTCTTTGACCTCTGAACCTGTGTAGTAGCGCAGCGTTCTGGCTACCCCTTCCACAGAATAATGGTCAGGTCTGTTGGGAAAAAATTCGAACCTTAGCGTATCTCCCTCCGCTCCCTCAAAGCTTGCACCAAGGGAGGGTATAGTGTCGATGAACCATTCAGGCGCTTTATTTATGCCTGATAGTTCACACAGTTCCCTGTAATCCAATTCAATCACGGGCATGGGCAGCTTTCAATCACCGGTTATTATTTATAAATAATGTTAGCGCCCTGAGCCACAAAGAAAAATTTGGACATTAATTGTTCTGTTCGCTATAATTATCCCTATTGGCACTTTATGTGAAGAAAATATACTTTTCGAGGCCAATTGCTGGATATTTAATACGAACTATTGGACTGCCTTAATTTCTTATATTTTTTAATGCAGCCAATTGATTGTTTGAACACAGACACATCATATTCCAGACAGATAACATCCTTCTTAGGTCGTTTGCACTACTCTACTCTGAATGTTGCATAGTGGATTATTGGAGAAAAATTAATCAATGATGGGCGAAGCATTGTCTGGATGGACAGAGCTTTATGCCTCACATCGAGTATGATGAATGGCTAATAATTGAATAAGCACTCATGTCTCTAATGAGACATGATCACTTGAAATATATTGTTTAAAACTGATGTCTGTTTGTGCCTCATTTTCGTGAATATGGTATGCACGTGAGCTCTTCGCATTTCAACCTTAACGTGCGAGCTTCTCGTGGGCAGAGGCAAGCTCCCCCTTGGCCTGAGCCGCAAGTGTTGATATTTCTCCTGCAAGAATCACAGCAGCTGCGATCTCGGTAAATTTCAGCGCATTGCCCTGGCCCTTACACCCCATGATTTCTAGGGCTTCACTCTGGCATGGCAATGAAGTCCCACCACCAACTGTCCCCACTTCCAGGGAGGGTATTCGCACTGAAACATATAACCCAGTTTCTGTCCTCTCTACGGTAGATATCCCAAGGCTCGCCTCTACTGTCTGCGCAGCATCCTGTCCTGTTGCTATGAAAAGTGCCGCGGCCATATTGGCAAAGTGTGAATTGAAACCCATTGAAAGCGACATCGCACTTCCAAGCAAATTTTTTCTGTAGGCAGTATCGGATATTTCTTCTGACGTCGCGTGGAGTCTTTCAACTGCTATCTTCTCTGGAATCTGAACCTCAGCCAGCATACTCTTTCCCCTTCCCAGAATGTAATTAATTGCTGCTGGTTTCTTGTCGGTGCACATATTGCCTGAGACAGAGACAGTTTTTGCGCCTGTTTCCTTCTCTATCACTTCGCAGAGCTTCTGTGATGCAATTGTTGCCATATTCATGCCCATCGCATCCCCTGTGCCAAAGGAAAATCTGACGAATAGTGTTCTTCCACATAGATATGGAACGGCTTCCAGCAGCTCTGTATGTTTCGAGACTGTGCGGGTCTCTTTCTTCAGGAGCTCCATATTTGAGGAGATCCATTGCGAAACGAGAGCTCCGTGCTTTATGCCATTTACCTTGAACACAGGGGCTCTTGTCATCTCATTCTTCACCACCATTACGTCGGCTCCACCTGATTCTGTTATTACTGAGCATCCCCTGTTTATGGTTGCCAGCAGGGCCCCCTCTGTTGTCGCAAGCGGTACGTAAAAGTGTCCATTTGCGTGCTCTCCATTCACAAGAAGAGGCCCAACGACTCCTAGAGGCACCTGAACAGTTCCTATAAAATTTTCTATGTTCTTCGAAGCATCTTCTGCAGTTAATGAGCCTGCGGTGATGTTCTTAAGCTTTAACTTAAGTGTGCTTTCTATTATCTCCCTCCTTCTCTTTGCATCTTCGCTGTTCTTCCCCTTTGGGAGTTTCTGATATTCCATGTGGACAGTAACATTGGCAAAATTAATAAAACATACCTGTTTCAGGATATGCGTAGCAAATCTTTTACGAAAGGGCCCGTAGCTTAGCCTGGCTGGAGCGCCCGGCTGATAACCGGGAGGTCAAGAGTCCAAATCTCTTCGGGCCCACGTTCATATTGGGGATATAGATAAGGCTCTGAAATTTTGACCTTTTAAGAATGAATAAAATAAGATGTTAATTATTTAATTTCCTTTCTTGATAAACCTTGTAAATTCCCTTCAAAGCTTTGGATCTGTATTTCATTTCATTTTTACGAATCCTTTTCTTGATATTCCATAGGGTTTGTTTAGATATTCCCTTATCCCTGACATCTTTAGGCTTCAATGAAAGAATCCACTGCTTGAATTCTTCAATGTTTTCATATTCAAGGTAATCAGGTTTTTCAATACCAGCGAGGTTATCATCAATGTTGTTGGACTCCTTTCCTATGTATCTAATCCTGTCAGCATTGATATGTTTCCTGTGGGCTATTCCTTCATTATCGTAATCGAATTTGTTATCTTTATGCCTTACGTATGCCTTCAGGTTATCCCCGATAATATATCATAGTTCTCATAACAATGATGGGCTACTTATTAAAAGAAATATTCATCCTATGATCTTTGAATAGTCTTTATTCAGGCGATCCTTTTTGCATAAATATACCCAATTTCCATGTTAGGATTTTCAGCATTAGGATTATAAGATTTTCTTGGCTCTGTATATTTAACATCAAATCCTGCATCTTTTAATTTTTTTACAAGATTTTTATAACCATAGTGATACTCAATCTGGATCATTTTAATATGAGTAAAGACTTCATCATCCTCATCCATTAATGAATATTCGCATCCCTCACAATCCATTTTTAGAACAGCATTATCAATATTATATCTATTGATCAAGGTTTTTAATGACATAATACTTATCTCCTTTCCATTATCTGAAGAAATAAGGTGGTTAGGTCCCCTAATTGGAGACATTATTGTCTTATAAGATTTCAAGCTTTCTGAATCTTTTCCATACATTTTTTATTCATCTCCCTTGGTGTAATATATCCTATGCCACTGTGCAGCCTCCCATTGTTATAGAAATCCACATATCTGGAAATTGTGGATTCTGCTTCCTCAGTCCGGTGTCTATGGCTGTGGAGTGTGTTCTGAGACACTCAAGTCCGAATGTTTCGTATGACTCCCTCCATCCCGTCAGCATGGAGGGGTCGATGGAATGTTTCCTGCACACTTCGGCAACGGAGCTGCTTTCCTTTGCCTCCTTGATTATTGCCAGCTTCTCCTCCGCCTTCCACCTTCTTCTTGTCCTTATCGTTTCCCCTCCGGACGTATCCTTCTGACTCCCCTTGTTCTTCCTTTCAATTCTCTCTTCCGACCTACCGGATAAGCACTAGTGGTCCAAAGAGTTAAGGATGCGAAACAATTAGGCATTTAAACGTGAGGTCAAAATGATTGAAGAGTCAAACAAGAGAACAGAATGGGTAGAAACGGTAAGAGATGCATTATTCAAACTTAAGTCCGATAGAAATACTTTTTTATTAAGGCCTGTTTCACCGTTACTGGATAATCTAATAAGCATTGATGCCAATAAATTACTGTTTTACTCAATATTGAAGAATGAAATTGAGAAGGCAAATATGCCAATCAAAGTACCGGAACAGATGAATATCTTACTCTCTAGTTTTTTTTGTTTCATATGAAAAAGCTGAACTTCTTACCATAGATCAGATTTACCTTTCTCCCAATTTGATCAATAGGGTCGGCAACACAAATATGATAGGCATAATAACGGCAGCTAAGATGATAGGAACAGACTTAAACAATCATAAAATTGAAATAAAAGGCATAATTTTTAATCCAGGATGGTCAATCCCTGTGAACCTTAACGGTCTAAATGGAAAAGACGTGCTTATTACATTGGGAAAATTTAACTTCATTTTATTTTATGATGCCAATAATGAGTTGATAGTAATATCAGAATTATCATGAATTTCAATAGATATTGGTCTACCCCCTAAATAGTTAGACAAAGTTGTCTTATAGTGCTAGATATATATTAAATGGAGAATTGAAGCGGGTCTGGACTTACAAGACAATATTGTCTCCAATTGGGGGACCTAACCAAAATCAATGTATTGAAAACAATGTATTGAAATCAATGTATTGAAATCAATGAAATCAATGTTGAAATCAATGAATCAATATATTGAAATTAAAGAAGCTATTATAAACAATTACAGAAATATCCTTTTCAAAGAGGAGGATCTTAAATGAATCCCTTACTCTTATCAGGTTTCGGCATAAGCATTGATGTTAACAAGGCACATCTTACAATCAAGCAAAAGGAAAGCGTAATGGAATTTGAACCTCATAGAATACCATATGATTACATTGTCATAGACGGCCATTACGGATCGATATCCTTTGAGGCTATGCGTTGGTTATCTAAACATGATGTCAGCATTACCTTACTTAACTGGAATGGCAATTTGTTATCAAATACCGTGTGTCAGGAAACACTCAACGCACAATTGAAAGTAAAACAATATGAGAAATACTTGAACCCAGAATCGAGGTTATATATTGCTGGTCAAATAGTGAAACAGAAGGTAAAGTCATCTTTAGGTCTGTTGAGATCACTTTCCAATTTCTACAATATAGATTTGTCAACAATAAATAAGGAAATTGAGAGAGCAGATTACGATAATATTAACAGACTTATGATGTATGAAGGGAGAATTGCATCTGCTTACTGGTCAGAGTTAACTAAAATATTCAATGTAATAGGAAAGGATTTTAATTTTCAGTCAAGGAAAAACTTATCTTATTCTTGGAACATGAACGCATCCGATCCAATTAACGCATTGCTGAATTACGGATATGCGATTCTTGAATCAATGGTCAGGAAAAATGTTAACACAATAGGTTTAGACGTCTCTATAGGATATCTGCATGAAATAGCACCCTCAAAACATCCTTTGGTATATGATTTACAGGAACTGTTTAGATATATTGTTGACTATTCTGTAATTGAATTACTTGAAACTAAACTAAAGAAATCAGATTTCATAACAACTGAGAATTATCATATCAGGTTGAAGCCTAATACAGCTAAGATGTTGATTGAAAAAATCGAAAACAATTTCAATAACAGGTATGAATTCAAAAACAAAAAACACACTTTAGAGAATATCATGTTTGAGAATATCAGGGAATTGAGCAAATACATAATGGGAAATGTAAAACAGTTAGAATTCACAATACCGTATATAGAAATAAAAAGAAATGATAACTCTCAGGTCAGAGATAAGATTATGTCAATCGATCCTGAGAAACGTAAAGAGTTGAAAATAAACAAGTCTACCTTGTGGTATCAGCAAAAGAAGATTAAAGAGGGAAAGACTATAAAGATTTATAATAAAACAAAGGTGAGGATTGAATGAAATTTAGGTTATTAGAAATATATAAAAAATACAGTAATAGTTATAAAAATTGGTTTTCTGTGTTGCTAGCTGTATATTTACAAAAAAAAATAATCAAGGTTAAATTAAAAAATGGAAGCGTTAAAAGTTGGACACTTGACTGTGTATATGAATATACAGGCATGCGACACGATGCAAAGCAAATTGAAAATTTAAAAATACTGGATATATACACAAATGGTGTTATTCAAAGAAAAGATATCATAGAGTTTGATTACCATAATAAGGTAGTAAAATTTTCTTGTTTTGGTTCTAATGGTGCTATTCTGGAAGTATTTTTTGCAGAAGATTATAGATATCTAAATCCAAGCGGAGAAACAGTAATAGATATTGGTGCAAACATAGGGGATACAGCCATATACTTTGCTTTAAACGGTGCCAGTAAAGTAATAGCCTTAGAGCCGTATATAAATTCATATAACTGTGCTATTAATAACATCATTTTGAATAATTTAAAAGATACAATAATGTTATTAAATGCAGGCTATGGAAATGATTCCCAAGTATTGGTGGATCCTCAATCAAATGCAAATGGTAGTTCTATATTGATTCCCTCTAAAACCGGTGTAAGTGTCAAAATATATTCATTAAGGACATTATTAAATGAATACAAAATTGAAGAAGCTATATTGAAAATGGATTGTGAAGGATGTGAATACAATTTATTAAATGAAGATAATAATGTATTGAGAAAATTTAAAAGGATAGAGCTGGAATTTCATTATGGTTATAAAAACATTGAAAATAAGCTAAAGGAAGCTGGTTTCTCAATAAAGATTCTTAAAATCCAAAAATCCGGTGGTAATGATCATTCATTAAAGGTTATGGCATTAAACAATAAAGATTATACTTTAGGTATTCTCTACGCTGAAAGAAATTAATATAAAGATATTACTGGAATTCAATATGAGCCATTCATTGATTACAAAACAAATACAGCATCCTCTAATCTTCCATTACCTTCTGATGCTTACTGGCATACTTTAGAAGATGTATTGACACAATATGTAAGGCACTGCGATAACAAATTCGATTACGATAATGAAGGGATAGCCCATAGGAAACACATCGTTGTTAATCGGATAAGATATATTGGAAAGGAATCCAATAACCTTGAAGATAACCTCGCTGGTATTGAAGAACCAGATTATATTGAATATAAGAACATTGAAGATTTCAAACAATGGATTCTTTCATTGAAGCCTAAAGATGTCAGGGATAAGGGAATATCTAAACAAACCCTATGGAATATCAAGAAAAGGATTCGTAAAAATGAAATGAAATACAGATCCAAAGCTTTGAAGGGAATTTACAAGGTTTATCAAGAAAGGAAATTAAATAATTAACATCTTATTTTATTCATTCTTAAAAGGTCAAAATTTCAGAGCCTTATCTATATCCCCCCCACGTTCATATTGTAGATAATGTGATGGAAAGGCGTTTTGAGTTTTGAAGCATTTGTGTATCAATGTAAATTTTTAATATATCATGAAATGGAATAAATGAATGCAATGGACTGTATCTCATTTCCACTGTTAATTTGAATTCTAAATAATATTTTGAAAATCTTTTGTTTAGGACTCAAATTCTTCTTATTTTTAATTAGACATTTTCGACGATACAGCGAACGTTGAAATATTCCTCTATTTTTTGCACCTTTGAGCTCTAACGTCAAAACGCTAATTCTGAATCTCTTACTTTTAATGATATCATAAATCCCTATATGTTCTCAATAGTCAGAATCTTCAAGATCACTCAGGTCCTGAGGTTATTACTTTCGTTTTCAATTTATCTTAGGCGATTAACAATGATATGTTTCCTCACGGCTTAGCTAATGATGGAATCGAATTTGCCATCATTATGTATTCCGAATCGTGTTAATACGTATTCTAAGGTATTCCAATAACGGCATGAATACAATGCTAACTTAGCGTCACGAATTTTGTGTAATCACCCTGGAACAGGAGAAGTAAATCTCTTGTACCAGGGTAGATACCTCTTCTGAGTCCACCACACTAGAGGAGTTATGAATGGATATGGAAGGGATGAATAAAAAGACAATTGAGCTTGCAAGGAATGCAGTGAAGGAATATGAAAGACAGAATGAAGACAGAAAGGGATGTCTTCATTGAAGAGAATGTTGGAATAAGGAATGTCTATTTGAGATCAAAAACAAGATTTGGTGAAATTGATCACCTGAATATACCCAGGGATAGGGAGGGTAAGTTCAGAACAGCTCTGTTCGATCCATACAGCACATAGGTATGGATGAATTGATCATCTCATTTTATTCCAGGCATATCCACAAAGATGAGTGAGATACTTGAAACAATAAGAGAACAGGTATTCCAGATCATCCATATCAAGAATATCTGAAATGACAATTGAGGAGGTCAAAAGATTTCAGAATAGGCAGCTGGTCGCAATACATTGCAATATTCCTCGATGCACTATTCTTCTATCTGAGAAGGGATACTGTTGACAGGGAGCCGATAATATTTGCAATGGGTATAAGGCAAACAGGTGAATATGAAATACTGTGATTTCATATTCAAAGGAAACCCATTTGTCATATAATGAGGTTGTAAACGATCTATACAACAGAGGTGTTAGGGAACCTCTGTTGTTCATAGCTGATGGTATTCGCAAATTTGATGAGGAAATAAGGAAGATGTCAAGATAAGATTTCCAGCTGTGCACAATCCATGCATCAAGGAATTTTGAATATGAAACGGGAAGCCGATAGAGATGAAATAGATGCTCAATTGAAGAGTATATTTTTATCAGAGGATAGAGAAGAGGCCATCAAGAGATTCAATGATTAAAATGAGTTCAAAAGTATCTGGGAAATGAAGTATCCAAGGCAGATATACAATCTGGAGATGAAATTGAACTACCTGTTCACATACTTCCAATATACTAACATCAGGAGATCAATCCATTCTAACAACATAATAGAGAGGATGAACAGGGAAATAACGAGAAGAATAAAGACAATAGATGCCCTGCCCACAGAAGAATCAGCTCTGAAGATAATATATCTCAGGGTTGCAGAATTGAATGGGAAATGGTCACACAGGGTTGTGAACGGATACTTCAAATGCAGGGATGAGATAATGGAAATGTTCAGAAAGAGGTATCCTTAAATTTACATAAAAATGTTAGGAGTTTGAGGGAAGCAGTAAAACTACGACCTTTAGGGAGGAGATACACGGACTTCCCTCAATAGAAAATTTAATAATAAGTTCTCTTTCCTAATAAATAACCTAATAAATAATGTTCAGAACTATTAAACTGAAGCTCCCATATCAAACAGCTCATTGAAACTGCAAGGCAGTTCAAGGAAGCAACGCAAATAGTTCTGGACTATGGTTTTGAGAATAAAACATTCA
>Ga0209012_1000244_pt1 | contig 82857 bp, 87 predicted proteins | sample RS3BMetagenome_FD_184735 | JGI IMG/M metagenome (GOLD analysis project Ga0209012, IMG submission 184735) | Ferric oxide microbial mat and aquatic microbial communities from Rainbow Spring, Yellowstone National Park, USA - RS3B (SPAdes) (version 3) ... | reverse complement strand
CCGGTCGAGTTTCAGTCGGAAGCTTTAGATGGCTTTAGCCATCGGTCTTTGAGCAGGCTTTAGCCTGAAACGTCGGCTTTCAGCCGACTGATAGAACCTACCGGCTTTAGCCGGTAGTCGTTCAGTTTCTATTTCTAAGAATTTATTGGCCGCTTCATCTAGTCCATGCTGCACACGCTGTTCGATGGTATAAAAGGAGTATATTGATATTAGGGCAACAATAATACCAGCGGCAGCCATAACTGCACCTATAATAGTTCCGAGAAGCGCAAGAAAGTTTAACTGAGAGGTCCAGGTTGGGGCAATGGTTGGAAATTTCACGCACCAAATAATCAGCGCAAACGCAATTACCATGGAGATGATGGTGAAATAAATTGATTTTTCGGGTTTCAAAATTTTTCACGCTGCTCTCTTTCGTGATAGGTTGATTCTGTTGGATACACTTGGGTTTCAGGTGTTGCATTGTCTGTTATGATGATAGCATATTCTCGGTAGGATTTGGATAGGAGGTTGAGCAATATGTCGCATGGGGTGCATTCAGTTGGGCCGGATTTCTGGACTTGGTTGAACGGCCACGCGGGCGTTTTGACCTTTGCGGTTGCTTTAATCACGCTTGCTGTGGCCGTGATTACTGTGGTTGTCGCAGAAAGAACCCGAAAGTCACAGTTGCGGTCAGAGCGGTTACAGGAGCAGACTAAGGCGATTCAAGAAGAGGCAACGAGGATACAGCAAGAGACTTATGATTCACAGAAGCGAGCTACAGAAATTCAGGATCGAATGGATGCAAGAGACCTGGAATTCAGAAAGTCACGGGCCGATATTGCATTAACACGACTTTTGCAGCAGATACACTTTACAAATAACCTCATCACTGAAAATTTCCCAGGTATTCTGTATTCATTACTCCAAAGTATCGAAGGTTGGTCTGAAAATTTATATCACTTGCCGCAATGCAAACTCAAATTTCGCGCAGAGAAGACATTTGCAAGCATTGTTCCTCCCAAGGCGGGCGCTGCTGTAAATCTTATTGAGTATAACAAACCTGTCTTAGAGGAACTGCAGCGTCTAATACGAGACTTGAATGAGGAAGGACTGCTAAATGGTTGTCGTGAGGCCATAAAGAATATGCAGTGACCGACTCACGACCGGAACTTTTACGTTTGTATTCCGTCACTCATGATAGACCGCCCCTATGCAAGATGGGGGAGTATTATGATGATGGAGACGGATGCAAAAGAGCCATTAATTTCTCCTCATCCTCGAAAGGGCAAATATCGGGCCAACGGTCTTGAAGCTCCATGATAACTTTCCCAACCAATGATTGCAGTATTGCAGCATCATAATTGAGCCCCTCCTGCACCAATTCAAATAAATCACTCTCGTATGCTTTATCATTCGAAGATAGCATCATCTTTAAAAATGAATTGAGGCTATTGAACTCACCAGATGTTTTGGATATAAGTGCTAAATTTTTTAATAAGTCGTTCTCGTTTTTATCTATCATTACCTCTTGAATAGACTGTAAAAACATAAAATTTATTATGACTGGAATACTGAATATTTCATTGGTTACCTTGGTTTTGATTGGATCGAGATAATACAGTAATTCAAAATAAGAATTCTTAATAATCCTACGCTTGTTCGCTCTAAATCTTAATCTTTGAATATATGTTATAATACCAGTCGCCATAACGGTACCAGTAGTAGCGGTAGTCACCCCGTTAATAATGTCCGTTAAGAGACTTCCCATGGTGCACATCACCCCCGGAAATATATGATGGGGGCAGCGCTCAATCCCCCATATTAGACGTGAATGTGAAGCATACATCTTTTCATGTCATTCGTTAGTAGTAGAATGAACCATTATTCTGTACTGCTTAGTTTCGCGCAAAGGCCGCCATGGTTTTTTCGTTCTCATGGCGGCCTTCTCGTGTTGGTGCTGGTTATTTTCTTTAATCCTTTACCGCGTTAACGCTTTAATATGGAGCGGGCGGCGGGAATCGAACCCGCGCTCTCAGCTTGGAAGGCTGGAATTCTACCATTGAACTACGCCCGCATATGACACTGCCGTGGTTCTGTGCATGGAAAGATGGAAAGCATGGCGTGCCCGGAGAGATTCGAACTCCCGGCCTTTTGATTCGTAGTCAAACGCTCTATCCAGCTGAGCTACGGGCACATGGATTCTGGTGGGCCCACCAGGACTCGAACCTGGGACCAACCGGTTATGAGCCGGCCGCTCTGACCAACTGAGCTATAGGCCCATCAATAAAATGGAGCGGAAGACGGGATTCGAACCCGCGACCCTCGCCTTGGCAAGGCGATGCTCTACCCCTGAGCCACTTCCGCAGAACGTTTCCTATTATACAATGAAGCGAGTGGCCGCGCAAGCTGGCTGATAAAATTTAAACCCTGCGCTAGCCGAGTATTGACGCGCGCGGAGTCTGCCGTTCCACAAAATCCCGCCAGACTTCGGTCGCCGACCTCAGTTCCACATCCTGTTTCTGAAGATCTTCGCGTCGTTTTTCGTAGGCGTTCTCCCAGATGGTCTCAAGACGCACATCCTTTAGCGCGTGTTGGACCCTCATCGACAATTCGCGATCTTCTTCACCCAGGAGGTCAGTCTCAACAAGATGCGGCGCATCACGCGTTTCACCGAGTCTTGTCGCGCCGATGCGACCGGCCCGTTCAAGGCGCCTGCCAATGGAGAAGATCAGATCGGTCATCTCCCACGCCCGGTTGGCCGCAGTCTCGCGCTGATTCCAGCAATATTCCTCAAACGTTTGCTCCAGGGTAGTGTTTATATAGGTGCGTTCAGCGGTAAAGAGCATATCGCCGAACTGCCAGAGCGGAAACTGTTCAGCGATCTCTTCGATCGACGCCACGGCAAAGGCGGCGTGGCGCGCCAAGTAGAGGCGCAGTTCGCGGATTGGCTGATCGGGGTATGCCACTGCATGCAGCAGGTAGTAGGCAAGCATCTGATCGCAGGCGCCCTCTTCCGCAACGTGCCGGACGGGTTTGATTTCAATCAGTCTGTCGCCGAGACGAATGTCGATTGCAGCATCAGTGTAACCAAACGCAGCCCCCATGGGCAACCGTTTATGCACCCCAACGTCGGCGCCAGCTCCCCAGTCGTTCTCCAGAACTCCCTCGATCATGCGCCCCAGATCGACTGCAATGCGATCGTATGTATCCTCAAAAAACTCCGTCCGCAGCAACGGCTTGGCCTGATAGAAAGCGTCCAGAGCCGCCAGTCGGGCGCAATCCCGGACGATCTCTGACCGATCGTCGCCGCTTATATAGTCGAATCGGCGCCGCAGCACCTCTGAAAGCTGTGTAACGACATAGCCATTGATCTCGTCATCCGCCCTGATTCCATCGGGAAAATGCGCACTCGCACCATCGGCGCCAGCTTCGTACAGCGCTTTGTAACGGTCCAGTTCATCAGAATACCGTTCAAAGCAAAAAGGCAGTGAACGGACAATAAGGCCGTCGGGATCGCCCGGATAAGGCGCTTGCCGGCGTTCCATAAAAGGAAGCCTGCGCTCCACCAGTACGCCGGCCTGCCGTTGCACATGCGCATACAGCCAGTATTTGAACGCCTCTCCGCTGACCGGCGATTCGCGCGCACCCAGCAGGCCATTGACCTTGTAGCGTTGATGGGCAGCCCAGTGAACGGGTTCTCCATCCAGGGTCCGAAAGAACCCCACCAAAGACGGCAGCTGTCGCCGCGCTTTCTTGAATTCGCTGCGGTGCGCAATGCGAGTCAGCGCCATGCCGCACACCCACCTCTTTCGTCTTTGCAAGCGGAGTTGCAAAACCGTCAGTCATCGCGCCACACGAAGTCGCCAGCCTCACGAGCAGCCACGAGCAGTCGCCAGCCGCATGATCAGTCACCGTGCCGCATGAGAGGAAACAGCAATACATCCCGAATGGACGGCTGATCGGTCAAAAGCATCACCAGGCGATCGATTCCGATGCCAAGGCCTCCTGTCGGAGGCATCCCGTACTCCAGCGCAAGAAGGAAATCCTCGTCCATTTCATGCGCTTCATCGTTGCCCTGGGCGCGCTCCTGCAACTGCGCCTCAAAGCGTTCTCGCTGATCAATCGGATCATTAAGTTCGCTAAAGGCGTTGGCGTATTCCCTTCCTAGTATAAACAGTTCAAAACGGTCCGTAAATCGGGGATCGTCGGGATTTTTCTTGGCGAGCGGCGATATCTCAACGGGATGCCCGAAGACAAAAACGGGATCAGTCAATGTTGACTCCACTTTTTGCTCAAAAAATTCATTGACAATGTGGCCGAATAGCATCGTATCCGCAACCGCTACACTGTGTTGACGCGCCAGCTCGCGCGCTTCCCCGTCTGACAGCACCGTGAAGAAGTTCACGCCGGTGACATCGCGAATGAGATCCACCATATGCGTCCGCCGCCATGGCGTTCCCAGACTGATCGCGCGTCCGCCATACGTAAGATGCGTCTTTCCGCATACATCCTGCGCGATTTGCCGGATCAGTTCCTCGGTCAGTGTCATCATGTCCTGGAAATCCATATACGCCGCGTAGAGTTCCATCATCGTGAATTCCGGATTGTGCCTGGTTGATACTCCCTCATTGCGGTATACGCGACCAATCTCGTACACGCGCTCCAGTCCGCCGACGATCAGTCGCTTCAGATGCAGTTCGAGCGCAATGCGCATCACAAGCGGCATATCGAGCGCGTTGTGATGGGTCGCAAAGGGTCTGGCCGCCGCTCCGCCTGCCACAGTATGCAGCGTGGGCGTCTCGACTTCAAGAAACCCTTGCGCGTCCAGGTGTCTGCGCATCGATTGAATGATTCGGCTGCGCAGGACAACCGTTTCCCTCGTCTGCATATTCATGATGAGATCCAGATACCGCCTTCGGTAGCGCGTCTCGACATCGCGCAGCCCATGCCATTTTTCCGGCAACGGGCGCAGCGACTTCGCAAGCAACGTAACCCGTTCCAGGTGAATGGTCACTTCGCCGCGATTTGTTTTGAAGACGTAGCCCTCAACTCCAACAATATCGCCGATATCGAGCAACTCAAACTGCGCATACGCCTGTTCACCAAGATCATCAACGCGGGCATATACCTGAATCAGTCCTTCCTGATCCAGCAGATGGGCAAAGCCAGCCTTGCCATGACCGCGCCTGGTCATGAGACGGCCAGCCATTTTGACATAGGTCTTATGTTCCAGAAGTTCTTCTCTGGTCAGGGATTCAACGTTGCGAACGACGTCGACAGAGCGGTGCGTTGCCACAAAAGACGATCCAAACGGATCCACACCCTGTCTCCGCCATACTTCCAGTTTTGCGCGTCTGACACTCAGCGCATCTTCCGCCATGTCTGAACCCAGCGCGTCATGCTCTGGTTCCAGTTTCTCTTTCGTAAAATCCACAACACTCCAACCCTTCATAACGCCAGTCGCCGACTGCGTCGGCGACAGTTCCACGCTATTTGCGAATCTCCAGGACCTTATAGCGAATTGTTCCCGCTGGAACGCTGACCTCGACCAGCGATCCCACCGATTTACCGAGCAGCGCCCTGCCAACAGGCGATTCATTGGAGATTTTATTGTCTGTTGGATCTGATTCGGCAGAACCCACAATCAAGTACTCCACATCTTCCTTAAAGGCGACGTCTCTCAGTCGCACCGTGGACCCGATGCTGACCACGCCGGTGTCCACATCATCCTCATTAATGATGCGCGCGTTACGCAGCATCTTTTCGAGTGTGATAATACGGCCTTCCACAAAGGCCTGCTCGTTTTTGGCATCCTCATATTCGGAGTTTTCACTGATATCGCCATAACTGATCGCCACTTTGATCCGTTCTGCAACTTCTCTGCGTTTCACCGACTTGAGCTGCTCCAACTCGTCCTCTAGTTTCTTCAGACCAGCCGGTGTGAGAAGGACTTCCTTTTCAGACATTCGATTCGCTCCTTTAAAATCTGTCGCAAACCCTCGAGCAGCCATTTAGCCCGAAAAAACTGTCAGATACGGCCTGACAGTGTTCGATCATTCACATAGACCTGGAATCTGCGGTAATTATATGGCATCTCTTAGTGACTGTCAACGTATTCCGAGCGCAAGATTGACAGCAGGAACGTCTCCAGTCCTGCGACGGAATCCTGCTCATTGATCGCACCCCGAAGCTGCGCTGACCCCGGCAGCCCCTTCACATACCAGCCGGCATGCTTGCGCATCTCCCTGACGCCGATGTAATCGCCCTTATCTGCAGCGAGCAGGTGCAGATGCTCGATTGCCACCGCAATCCGTTCCCCCACTGTTGGCGGCGCAATCTTTTTGCCCTGAGCCAAATACGAGGCAATCTCGCGAAAAATCCAGGGATACCCAAGCGCAGCGCGGCCAACCATAACTCCATCGCAACCCGTTTCGTTCAACATGCGTATGGCCTCTTCGGGCGAATCCACGTCGCCGTTCCCGATCACCGGGATCGACACGGCCTCTTTGACCTGACGGATGACGGACCAGTCTGCCTTGCCCGCATACATCTGCTTTGCCGTGCGCCCATGCACGGTGACTGCCTGTGCGCCCGCCGCCTCAACCGCCTTTGCGACCTCAACGGCATTCACGTGGTCGTCATCCCAACCTTTGCGAAATTTAACCGTGACCGGTCGGTCGACTCGTCTGACCACTGCGTCCACGATCTCGGCAGCATAAGAAGGATCCCTTGCCAGAGCGGCGCCAGAACCGTTTTTATAGATTTTCAGAACCGGACATCCCATGTTGATGTCGATGATATCAGCGTTTGTTCCGGCAGCAACCATCTCAGCCGCCATCACCATGGTCTCGATATCGTACCCCACGAGTTGCAGACTCACAGGATGTTCATCAGGCACGATCTGAAGCATATGATGTGTGCGTTCATTGCGGTGGACAAGCGCCTTGTCGCTGACCATCTCGGCGCAGACCATCCCTGCGCCCAGGCGCTTGGCCAACGTACGAAAGGGGGGATTGCAGACTCCGGCCATGGGAGCCAGGATGACAGGATTGTCCAGCGCCACGCCGCCAATAGCAAGCCGTTCACTGCGCGGCGCCATCACTGCCCACCTCCCTGTTCCAGCCCATCCGGCGCCGTTTCCTCAAGACCCAGTTCACTTCTTGAGACATCCAGCACGGCGATCAGTTTCTTGATGATAATATCGTTTGGCATCCGGGTGCCCCGTTCCATACCGCCGACAATCGCCACAGAAATACCGATGGCGGCGGCCAGTTCCTGTTGCGTAAGCTGCTTCAGTCTTCGGTAGGCGCGCAAGCGTCTCGTAAATAAATCGGAGTCCACTTAACACCCTCCTTTCCGCGTACTCGATCACACAACTCACGCATAGTCACGCCAAGGAGCGGGTGCGTGAGCGTGGGGGCGATTTGCACAAGCGGTACAAGGACAAATGCGCGCTCGTGCATCCTTGGGTGCGGGACGATCAGTTCCGGAACCAGGTTTATCTCCAGTTCATCACACAGCAGCAGATCCAGGTCGATCGTGCGCGGCCCAAAACGAACGCCGCGCACGCGACCGAGAGTGCGTTCCGTTTCGACAAGAGTCCTCAGCATGTCTAGCGCCCCCATGTCCGAACGCACTTTGGCCACTGCATTGAGAAACTTGGGCTGCTTTTCGAAATCCACTGGCTCCGTCTCAAATACGTCCGAAACAGTGAGTACGGACGTGTCGGCCGCCAGCGCCAGTTTCCCAAGCGCCTGCCGTAAAAACTGTTCTCGGTCGCCCAGATTGGTTCCGAGCGAAATATAATACGTGCTGCTTCCCATAGTTTACCGCACCAGCGAATCCGTCATCTTTGCTACCCGCACCATTTCCCTGACGTCGTGCACGCGTACGATGTCTGCTCCGCGCGCGATGGCGACGGCCACCGTGGCCGCCGTTCCTTCTACGCGCTCGGCGACTGGCAAATCCAGCACACGCCCGATCACTGATTTGCGCGAAGTGCCAACCAGTACAGGGAATCCGAGTTCCTTTATTTTATCAAGCTGATTGATAAGCGCCAAGTTCTGCGCCACCGTTTTTCCGAAACCGATTCCAGGGTCGAGGATGATCTGTTGCTCGCGAACCCCCGCCGCCAAAGCGAAATCAATCTGATGCAACAGGTCTCCACAGACAACATCGACAATATCGCCGACAATCGGATTGCGATCATTGGCGTTGTGCATCATGACGAAGGGTGCGTCACTCGCTGCGACAACGGAGAACATCGCAGGGTCTTTCGCTCCTCCCCAGACATCGTTGACAATATTGACGCCCAGGGCCAGAGCCTGTTCTGCAACGCGCGCCTTACAGGTATCAAGCGACAACGGCAGACCTACCTTCTCCCGCAGCAACGGCAGAATGGGTTCCAGACGGCCCCACTCCTCGCTGTACGTCAGGGCGGTGTAGCCGGGACGCGTCGATTCGGCGCCAATGTCGATCAGATCCGCGCCCGCCGCCGCCATGTCCTGCGCGTGTTCAAGCGCACGTTCCAGATCGAAATACTGCCCGCCGTCGGAGAAGGAATCGGGCGTGACGTTCAGGATGCCCATGACCAGAGTCCGTTTCCCCAAGTCATGCAGGAGGGGATGCGTTGCGGTGTGTAATACCGAGATGGTCGTGCCCGGCATGAGTATACCCCTCCCTGAAAATCCGTATCAGTCCACTTGAAACAGAGCCGTACTCAAATACCGTTCTCCGTTCGACGCGGAGATGGTCAACACCCTGCGCCCACTGCCCAGTTCCCGCGCAATCTGCAGCGCCGCAAATACGGCCGCTCCAGAACTGATTCCAACCAGCAGCCCCTCTTCCCGCGCCATCCGTCTTGCATACTCGAGGGCCTGTTCACTGCTCACGGTCAGCACACGGTCCAATAGCGCGCGATTTAAAATCATCGGCACGAACCCCGCCCCAATACCCTGAATCTTGTGCGGACCGGCCTGCTCTCCGGACAGGACCGCTGATTCCTTAGGCTCAACAGCCACGATCTGACACCCCGGTATACGCTGTTTCAGCACTTCGCCCACACCGGTGATGGTTCCTCCCGTTCCCACTGCCGACACGAACGCGTCAAGCCTGCCTTCCATCTGTTCAACGATTTCTGGACCCGTCGTATCCCGGTGTATCCGGACATTGGCGGGGTTATTGAACTGTTGCGGCATAAAGTGAGTTTGCGAAGAACTCGCCACGATCTCTTCCGCTTTTGCGATCGCGCCGCGCATGCCTTCCGAACCGGGCGTGAGCACAAGATCGGCGCCGTACGCCCGCAACAGACTGCGCCGTTCCACACTCATTGTATCAGGCATAACGAGCAGGGCGTGGTATCCTCTGGCTGCCGCAACCAGCGCCAGACCGATGCCGGTGTTCCCGCTTGTGGGCTCAACAATCGTATCGCCGGGCTTCAGTTGCCCCGTCTTTTCCGCTTCTTCAACCATAGCCAACGCAATTCGGTCCTTCACGCTGCCGCCCGGATTCAGCCACTCCAATTTCACAAACACGTCGGCAGATCCGTCTTCGACAAGGCGGCGCAGTTGCACAACGGGAGTATCGCCAATCAGTTGCGTAATGTCATCGACAACTCTCATACCAACGCCTCCATATCCGATTGGAATACAGGATATATACTTGCGCCATTAAGAGTATCGCTTCCCTCAGCCAGAGTCAATACCTGGCAGAATCGCGGAGTACGCGCAGTTCTTCACCATCAAATAAGTAGCGTTCGGAGCAAAAGTGACAGACCAGTTCCGCATGACCCTGCTCTTCCAACAGATCCGTCAATTCCTGTTTACCGAGCGACAGCAGAACGCGCCCCAACCGTTCCCTGCTGCAGGAACAGGAAAAAGCAACCGGATGCCTGGAGAGAATTTTGACGTCCTCGCCGAGCACTCTGCGCAACATGGTTTCAGGGTCTTCGCCCTGAACCAACAGATTGGTAACTTGAGGCAGTTCGGCAATTCCCTTTTCCACAGCGGCGATCACTTCCTCCGCAGCGTCCGGCAGCACCTGCAGCAGTAAGCCTCCCGCCGCCAGGACAGACAGTTCAGGCGCCACCAGGACACCCGTCGCCACAGCGGATGGAGTCTGTTCGGACACCGCAAAATAGTACGTAAAGTCTTCGCCGATTTCTCCTGACACAATCGGCACGCTTCCGCGGTAAGGTTCCTGCAGCCCCAAGTCTTTGAGCACGTAGAGAAACCCCTCCTGACCAACCGCCCTCTTCACGTCAAGTTTACCGAATTCATTGAGCGGAAAGTCGAGATGCGGCTCGTCCACGTACCCTTTTACGGTTCCGAGTCCTGTCGCAACGACAACGATCTTCCCAATCGGTCCTCCGCCCTGCACCTGCAGTGTGATCTCATGCTGAGGATGTTTCAGCCCCGCCGTCAGCAGCGCGCCCATCGTGGCGACTCGTCCGAGCGCAGCCGTGACGACAGGCCAGGTATCATGACGCCTTTGCAATTCGTCGACCAAATGACGGGTTGTCGCAGCGTAAGCCAGAATGCCGCCGTCCTTCGCGGTTGCCACGACCACATAATCCTGCGTTTGCGTCACGCCCTCACCTCGCCCCCAACAGAATCAGGAAACGCCTATTCCGTATCCCGCCCCGGACTTTTTCACAGTTCCCTAGATTTCACATTCGATGATTTCCGCCTGCAGATTTTCACACATGTCAAGCTCGTAAGGTTCTTTCAGATCGCGCCCTTGTTGATCACGCAATATCCGTATCACAGGCCGTTGCGGCTGTTCGGGATGTGTCGCCGCAACAACGCCCATTTCACCTGTCTGCAGGCGAACAGTCGCGCCAATAGGATACAAAGCCACACACTTGATGAATGATTCGACCACAGCGTGATCAAATCCCGCGGCTGATCCACCAAGGATAAACTCGAGTGCATGGTGAGGCAGATAGCCGCTTCGATACACGCGGTTTGCAGTCAGCGCCTCATAGACGTCACTCACTGCGACAATGCGGCTGTACAGATGCTGCTCTTCCCGAATGCCTCTGGGATATCCTTCGCCATTCAGCCGTTCATGATGCTCATACGCAACAACCGCGGCATGACTGGGCACATCGAGTCTCCCGCTGAGCAACCGAAACCCGTGTGTCGTATGGGTTTTGACCAATTCATATTCCATACTTGTGAGTTTGCTTGGTTTATTTAGCACCGCTGTCGGAATCATGAGCTTCCCCACATCATGAAGCAGTGCGCTGACTCCGAGATCGGACAATTGCCGCGAAGTGAGCCGCATCTGCACCCCGATTGCGATCGACAGAATCGTAACATTCACTGAATGGTGATAAAGTTCCGCATCATAATCGTAAACAGCGGAGAGGGGAACCGCCATGCCACGATGAGCGCCGATCTCTCCGAGCAGACGGTTCACCACTTTGCGCACTTCCTGCCCCAGCCCCCTTTGCCGAAGCGCCGATGACGTACGCATTTCCTGAGAAAGCTGATTGAGATTTTCATAGGCAACCTCAATCAAAGTCCTGCGCGTCGTTTCCGAGACCACTTCGTCCGGTCGCACATCATCACAGAGTGGATCCACGATGTACACCGAACGGATGCCCCTGTTCTGTAGCCGTCGCATAAGCGAGTCCGAGAGCTCCATGCCAGCAGCGAGCAAAACGCGACCCTTTGCATCAAGGATCGATTGGGCTAAAACTGAGCCTGGTTTAACCCGCGACAACCACGTAATTCTCATTCGATATCCACCTATAGACGTGATCGGAGAGGTTGCTCGCCCATGACGGCACAGCCTGCGAAAGTACAGTAGGTATATCGGCAAATGAAGCGCTTTGACCGATATACCTACTCAAAATCGGATGCATCAGGACAGACTCGGCGCCGGATCGTCTCCAAAGCCACGCCCGCCAATCGTAATCTTGGGACCATCGTCGCCGTCACTTTCGCCGTCGACGAGACGGCCATACTCCATCAACTGCCGGATCTGCTCTCCATCCAGTGTTTCCTTCTCAAGCAAAGTCTGCGCAAGCAGTTCCAGCTTGGAGCGGTGTTCGGTCAGCAGGGCGCGCGTCTTTTCGTAACACTGATCGACAATGTGGCGCATCTCCTGATCGATCTCATACGCGATCGTCTCACTGTAGTTCTGCTCTGACGCGATATCGCGGCCCAGAAACACCTGACCCTGCCGATGTCCGAACTGCATGGGCCCAAGCTTCGCGCTCATGCCAAACTCTGTGATCATCCGACGTACAATCGCCGTGACACGCTCCAGATCGTTCGAGGCGCCAGTGCTGATCTCGCCCAACACGATCTCTTCCGCTACGCGGCCGCCGAGCAGTTCGACCACCTGATCCAGAATATCTTCCTTGGTCATGAAGCTGCGGTCTTCCTTCGGCAAAGAGACAGTGTATCCGCCAGCCATACCGCGCGGAATAATCGTCACCTTATGGACCTGATTGCCGCCCTCCAGATAGTACCCCGCGATTGCATGACCGCCCTCATGGAAAGCGACGAGACGCTTCTCTTTGTCGCTGATGACCCTGCTCCGTTTTTCCGGGCCGGCAATCACGCGGTCAATCGCCTCGTCAATCTCAGACATTTCAACGACCGACTTATCCCTGCGGGCCGTCAACAGCGCCGCTTCATTCAGGACATTTTCCAGATCGGCTCCGGTAAAACCCGGAGTCCGCTTGGCAATAACGTCCATATTGACATCTCGCGAAACCGGTTTGTTGCGCGAGTGGACGCGCAAAATCTGTTCCCGACCGCGCACATCCGGACGGTCGACCGTGATCTGCCGATCAAAACGTCCCGGTCGCAACAGGGCAGGATCCAGAATATCCGGACGGTTTGTCGCGGCGATCATGATGATCCCTTCGTTGCCCGCGAATCCATCCATTTCAACGAGCAGTTGATTCAGCGTCTGTTCGCGTTCATCGTGACCGCCGCCAAGTCCCGCTCCCCGCTGCCGCCCCACAGCATCGATCTCGTCGATGAAGATGATGCAGGGAGAATTTTTCTTGGCGTTTTCAAACAGGTCCCGTACGCGCGACGCGCCGACGCCAACGAACATTTCCACGAAGTCAGAGCCGCTGATGCTAAAAAAGGGCACCCCTGCTTCACCGGCCACAGCGCGCGCAAGCAGTGTCTTACCCGTACCTGGCGGCCCAATGAGAAGTACGCCTTTGGGAATCCTTGCCCCGACCGCCGTGAACTTGCGAGGATCGCGCAGAAACTCCACGACCTCAATCAGTTCTGCCTTTTCTTCGTCAGCGCCGGCAACATCGTTAAACGTAACGCGTTTCTTTTCTTCGGAATAGAGCCGTGCCCGGCTTTTTCCGAAATTCATGACACGATTTCCGCCGCCCTGGCCCTGATTGAACAAAAAGAAGATAAGCACAAACATCAGCAGGAAGGGCACGATCGTACTCAAAAAACTTAACCACGCAGACTCTTTAGGCGGTGCATTAATCGTCACATTCGGCTGTTTGCTGATCTGCGCCACAATTTGATCGCTATATAACGCCCGAGAGGTGAACTGGGAATTGTTCGCCAACGTGCCATCCAATTGAATGGTAGCGCCATTCGATGTCACTGAGAGACTTTTTATCTCATGGTTGTTCATGTCCGTTACAAACTGGCTCCATGTCAGTACGGTCTTTTGCTGAGTACCGGACATGATGTATTGGAGGACACCAATAATGATGAGCAAGATGAGCACATAGAAGATCGCGCTCTGATAAAAACGTCTCATTCCTAACCTCCTCTCGGTCAAGGCGGAAATATTGTAACACACTCACTGCTAAAAAAGCACGTTGCGGACCTTGCGGTCAAAATCCTGCCGCATTCGCTCCTACTGCTACTTTACCGCATATACTGACGGACTGAGAACACCCACATAAGGCAGATTGCGATACCGCTCTGCATAATCGAGACCATATCCAACCAGGAAGCGATTGGGAACTACAAATCCACAATAATCTGGCTGTATGTCAACCGTTCGCCCGTCTGGTTTGTCGAACGCCGTCGCAATCTTGACAGAGCGGGCGTTTCTGCGCAAAAACGAATCTCGCAAGTAGGAGAGCGTCAGACCGCTGTCCACGATATCCTCGACAATCAGTACATCGCGATCTTCGATGGAACGTTCCAGGTCTTTTAGAATTCGTACAACTCCCGAAGATTTTGTCGTAGCGCCATAGCTGGACGTCGCAATAAAATCGATTTCCATCGGGATATCCATTTGCCGCACCAGGTCTGCCATAAACAACACGGCGCCCTTCAGCACCCCCACAACAATGGGATTGTGATCTGCGTAGTCCCGCGCGAGCGCCTGCCCCAAACTGTGCACCCGCGATTGTATGGTATCTGCAGAATACAAAATTTCTTCGAGATCGTTTCGCAACCTACTGCCTCCCCATATCATGTCAGTCCGCAATGACTCGGATGTATTGGACTGCGTCCTGACCGGGCGAAACGAGGTGACTGCCGCTGCGGCACAATCCAGGCACCCAGAGAATTTCGTCGCCCGCAGTCAGGACGGCATATCGCGCACGCATACTTTTTGGAACCTTTGCGTCGGTAAAGACATCGGATATCAGTCGAGTTCCTTTCATTCCCAGAGGCTGTATCCGATCGCCCTCAAGCCATGGTCGCAATACAAAACGCTCTGCATCTTTGCGCGCAAACCAGGCTTCCCATTTGGACGGAGAAAAACGCTCCGGCGCCACGACAGGATTCGCCGTGATTTGCCAACGCAGCGATAACAGAGAAAAAAAAGAAGACCAGCCTAGCTCTGCCGGCATCCAGTGGCTGTCGCAGGCGCAAAGTGCAGGCGTGCTTTGCCCAATATGTAGAATGTCACCCTGCATGACGGCTATCCAGTCATTTGATAAGAGTCGATGTCCGCTCCCGACAACCATCAACCTGATGCCCTCAATGTCCAAAAAACGCCAAGGCAGAGTTGCGCCTATATCCTCTAATAGTAATTTAATGACTCGCCGTTGTAAAGCACAGGGGAGACTTCTTAAGCCCGCAACCTGAATTTGCGCGGTCTTTGTTCCTTTACTCACCCATACAGCCCGCAAATGGTCGCGCGCGACAGTCTGTAGATACAGGTCTTCTTCCTGAGCGATATCAGCGAGGCGCACCAGCGCTTCATCAATACGCGGATTAAAGTTCCTGCGCAGCTTTGGCAACAAGTCTTCGCGCACGCGATTGCGTTTATATCGAAACTCTCTGTTCGACGAATCTTCGCAGTACGTGATTCCCCGCTCCTGCGCATAGGTGAGCAGGTCGCGCTTGTAGACTGCCAGCAACGGTCGCGCAAGTATATGTCGGCCAAGCATCCTGCTCCGCCGCATGCCCCCCAGACCAGACGGGCTCGAACCGCGCAACAGTCTGTCGAGAACTGTCTCTGCCTGGTCATTCGCGTGGTGGGCCGTCATGACGACGCAGCGTTCCCATCTATCGGCCAGACGTTCCAGCGCATCGTACCGCAAGCGGCGGGCGGCCATCTCAACAGATTCCCCCGGAAATTTGCACGCATGCACATCGATCCGCACCGTTTCAAAATGAAGCCCGCGCCCGCGCGCAAATGCCTCCACGAACGCTTCATCGCGATCCGCCTCCTCGCCGCGCAGACCATGATGCACATGGCAGACGGTCAGATCGCATCGCCCGGCTTCGTTCAGATTTGCCAGAATATCAAGAAGCGCCATGGAGTCTGCGCCCCCGCTGACGGCGGCGACCACATGCAGTCGTTCCGCTTTCTGCCATCCCCCGGAAGTTTGTATTCTGTCAGCAGCAAGAGCTTCCAACGCTTCAGCCACGAGTCTGTTCAGGTCCATGAGCGCGCGGCCTCCAAACCGATCTGGCCAGGACGCCCGCAATAACAAGCCCGGAAGCGAGCGCACCGGCAATCAAGACTGTTTGCGTTCCTGTGGCAATGCCGAGTACATACCGATGGACGACAAAATCTTTCATGGCTGCATACGCCTCCATACCCGGTACAAGCACGATAATTCCTGGCACGGCAAACACGGTCACAGGCATCCGCTGCACGCGCGCCAAAGCTTCGCTGAGCAACGACACCACCAGACTGGCGATAAAACTCGCCGCCGCCAGTCCGACGTGGTAGTGCGCGGCGGCAAGCATAAATGACTCCGCCACAGCGCCCAGACAACCAACCGATACAACCGCCCGCGCGGGAATCTGGTACAGGATTGCGAACGCCACCGTGGCAACCATGCTCAAAACAACAATGATCACGATCGAACACCTCGTATCGTATATCAGACGGCAGCGTCAAGCCAGGTGAGGGCTTATGCCAATGGCCACCGCTACAGCGACGGCAATCGCGGCGGCGGTAAAGATCGCCTCTGCGCCGCGCGCAACGCCTGCAAGCAGATCGCCCGCAAGCAGATCGCGAATCGAATTTGTCACCGCAAGTCCCGGCAACAGTGGCAAAATGGCGCCAATGATAATGGCGCCTTCATGGTGTGTGAGTCCAAAAGCGCTTGACGAAACAGCCAGCAGCGAACCTCCGAGCGCAGCCAGGAGCACCGCAAAAAACCGCGGCGCGTACTGTGAAAGCCAGACCGTGATCTCTTGCGCCAGCAACCCGCCAGCCGCGCCAAAGAGAAAGTCCAGCGGGTATCCTCCGATGATGATGGTAAAGCTGCCACTGGACATCGCGGCAGCCAACAGGCGCACCCACTGGGAATAGCGCGGCGGACTCAGTTCGATGCGATCCAGTTCCTCCAGCGCCTCCGCCACAGTATAGGCGCCCCATTGCAGATTCCGTGAGAGATCATTGATGCGGGTGACCTTGGACAGGTCCATGCGCGCGGGTCCTGACACCCTCATCAGGCGAGTTATGGTGCCTGTGTCTGTGGTCAGCGACACGAAAATTCCGGTCGGCGTGACAAAACTCTGTATACTGCCTGGCGCCGCGCCTGCGCCAACAGCCAAATGCGCAATGGTCTGCTCGACGCGCGACGTTTCTCCACCGCAGCGCAGGAGCAGGCAACCAGCCTGCATGCACAGATGCAGAATCAGCTCTTCGTCCATCCAGCGTCCTCCCCGCTTTGCGTCTCCAACCCAGCGCGTACCGCCGCCGTGTGAAAGCCGGGATATTCTGCCCTTCCATATGTGGTTTTATTGTATACATACTGATCATAGACTACCAAGCCACAATAGTGTACCCATAACAGCAACAAACACCGTAACGGCAACCAGCAATCCCCAGTCTGTCAGGTCCCACCTGCGTCGTTGGCGCGCTCTCTTTAAAACGCCGTCTGGCCCAGGGATTGTCGCTCTTCCCGCATGTTCTGCAGGCGCCCGCTGTTCCCCCTGCAGAGGAACCAAAAGAGAGTCCAGCGCCATCCTGAACTCAGCAGGTTCTCGATACTGGCCTTTTAGCGCCTTGCTCAAAATAGCCCGCAACTGTTGCTGTCCATCATTTATCTCAGAAGTGCAACGTCTGTACAAAAACGCCTCCCTCTCTGCAGGACGCCTTGTGCGCAATCGATCCAGATCCGCTGGATTGATGGGCGCGATCAGTTGTAAGCCCAACAAAGCGCAGGCAAACATGTCATAGTGAGGATCTGCCTTGCGCGTTCCCAGCCCCCACCAGGCGCGGTCATACAGTTCAGTGAATTCCCTCACCGCCTGTCCAATCGGCGTCAGTCCGCCAAAGTCAATCAGGCGTGCTTCCGCAGTGTCCTGATCGAATATCAGGTTCGCGGATTTCAGATCACAAAATGCGTAGCCCCTTGCATGCAGGGTTTCCAGTCGCCTAAGCAACCTGCTCAGACAGACGGGAATCCACTTCCGGCCATGGACGCCAACGAATTCCTCCGGCGATACGCCCCTGATGAACTCCATGGCAAGCATGGGGTAGACTTCGCCCCCGTGCTCTACATCGTCGTGTTCGTACAGTTCCGGTATGATGCCTGGTATGCCAATGCTCGCGGTCAGTTCACGCATCCTTTCATATTCAAGAGCGATCGCCGTTGCATTTTCCCCGATCTTGATTGCCACCAACGCCCGCTCCCGCAAAACTTGGTACACTGTGCCGTTTGCGCCGCGTCCAACGAGTCTCATGATCCGGTACTGGCGCCCACGCCATTTCCCGGGAAGTACTGTGCCTGGCTGAAACTCCGGAAGCGGCGCGTACGGGCGTCTGCTAACCGACATGGTGCCTCCTGAGACCCTTTGCGTCGGCGTCCGTGCGATCCTCACGCAAGGCCGCTCGCTGTTCGCGGTTCTCAAGCAGCGTACGGATCGCTGTATCGAGCGCCGGGCCCGTCGGAGTATTGCCAGCCGCCCTCATGGCGCCGATTGTGTCGGCCACCCTGGTTTCTTCCAGGCGGTGCGCGACCGCATCCTCGCCATGCATGCCGGGATACGTTATGACGAACAGTTGATGAGAGCCCGTGCGGGCCGCCAGTCCAAGTTCCAGATCGCGGACCGCCTCGCGCACGGCGGGCATCTTGGTGGTCATGCTGGCCGACACATCAACGACCAGTCCAATTTGCACGTCTGCTTCCTCAGTCACAGTCTCTACAAATTTGGCCACCTTCGTTCTCGTATCCGGCGTCAGCGCATCCGTCTCCTGACCGACCAGATTGCGCAATTCTTTATTGACCACCTGCTGAAGAGTCAATTGCATTGTCTGCTGTGTGACCATTTGCATCGTGTGCGACAGTTCGGCGACGCGTATGATGCGGCACATCCCTCCCCCTGCTTCCGCGATGTTCTCAGCCTCCCGCCTGCCCTGTTCGCCCAGGGCTCCATCGTCCAGAATCCCGATCACACTGGTCGTGACGCCTCGAGCCCGACCTGTTTGCGCCACGTACACGGGGTCCGTACCCGTATTTGAGCAGCCATCCGTGATCAGCAGCAATTGCTGCAGAGTCACTCCATCCCACACTTGCGATCACTCCTCGGAAAAAGGGTTAACTGTCAGTTTTCCCAGTCTTCCGGCTGTCTATTCATCCCCATCTCCTTTCCGCGTTCCAGATACGGTCTAGACATGCACAAGTCGTTCTGTCCGTTCTTCTTTCAGGCGCTTCTTCTTCACTCCAGACTTGCGAAGTGACGGCAGATCAGGCATCCGGATCGTCGCCCACTCTGGTTTGAATGTTTCAATGCGGGCGCACAGCACGGTCATATCGTCCCTGATCAACCCGCCAGAAGCCCGCGCAGACGCTTCCAGCAGGAGATCCGCGATGATCTGTGGATCGGCGGAATCGTATCTCTCCAATTGGCGGCGCACCCAATCATCCGGGTCCTGCAAATGAGAGACCGCGTCGAGCACGCCGTCCGACATGAACACGATGATGTCCCCTTCCTCCAGTTTCGCCTGTTGTGTCTGCACATCGATGTCTGAAATAATGCCGATCGGCAAACTCTCCGCGCACAGAACCGTGACCCGTTTCCCCTGTTTGATGTAACTTGGAACCGAACCCACCTTCAGAAATTCTGTCTGCGCAGTGTAGAGATCGATGATCGCCAGATCGAGCGTGGCGTACATCTCCTCGGTCGAACGAAGCACCAGAGCAGAATTCACAGTCTTGATGGCCACGCTCTCGTCGAAACCCGCTTTAAGCAGTTGCTGGACAATGGTCACTGCGGCGCTCGACTCCCGATTGGCGCGCTCGCCATTGCCCATTCCATCACTGAGGGCCAGCGCATAGCGGCCATTTCCCACATCCATGACGCTGAAAAAATCTCCGCTCTGCACCGTGCCGTCCTTGGCGGCGGCGGCATATCCCGAACGCACCTGAAACGCGCGCGCGGATGTCAACGTAACGACCTGATAGGAACCATCCATTGCGTGTTCCGTTTTCTTCACGGTGATCGTTTCTCCGAGCACCTCCGAGAGCAGGGGAGCGACCAGTTTGCCGCATTCGTCGTGACCGCTTGGATTCAACTGCAAAATCTCAATCTCCACCTTTCCTTCTTCCAGCGAGATGATGTCGATTCCCTGCACCTCAAGACCCAGTCTCCCCAATACGTCGATGATCTGCGTTTCCTGCTTGTGGTTGGCTCCATTTTCGTAGCGAATATCCTGTGCGAGATCCCTCATGATTGCGCCCACGCCAGCCAGTTGGGCGGCCACCAGGCTGCGGCTCTCCCGCAGTTGGCGCAGCATGGCGCGTTGCCGAAGGAGCGCGGCGTGGGAACGTTTCAGGGCGGGCAACAACTGATCGAGCTTCACGCAGCGACTGTACATGGACCGCGGAACATCCTCGATGCCAATGTCATCCTGTTTCTCGATCTGCGCGATCGTTTCCGTCATGGCGCGGTGCGTCGTGACCGGATCGGCAGACCAGCACTTCTCGTAGCGTCGGCACTGGATGCAGAGCTCATTCACAGTCAACTCGATCGTCTCTTTGCCGCCGTTATCGTGATTGTGCGCTGGATCGACCGCCGTCGAAAACGAACTCGCCAGTTGCGAGAATACTGTGGCCACCTCCTCGATCCGCGTCGTCAGAAGCTCCTTGATTCGGCGCGCATGTTCCTGCTGATTCAGCGCATGGCGAGCTGTTCCAGGCGTAAAGCGGGCGATCGCCATAAGCGCCTGCTGCGGCGTCGCGTACAGGAGCAGCACCGCAATCGCGAACGCGGCCATATTGTCCAGCGACGCGGGAACGCGCTGCGTATACAGGGTCAACACAGCAGCTCCTGTCAGAAACGCCAGACCGCTGAGAAAACGCCGGCCTTCCCGCAGCATGCCGCCCAGGACGCCGGCAAATCCAAGCACGCCGATAAATGCGGTCATCGGGAGTGCTCCCAGCGCGAGGATCACGCCCGTGATCAGGCCGACCGCTCCGCCGATACCCGGTCCGCCCACAGCGGCAAATACCGCGACCAGGTAGCCCGCAAACACTGTTTCCAGCGAAATTCCTCTGATGGACAGGCCCTGAAGGCCAGTCAACAGCGAGGCAAGCAGGATAATGAGCGCAAATACTTCATCCGTTCGCCAATTATGGCGTGCCCTTGTCATCGTCAACAGCGGCGGCAGTTGCAAAAACATCAGCGACAGCAGGAAGGAAAGCAATCCGTCAATGCTGGACATCCCCAGCGCGTACCATGTAAAGCCAGTCGAGGGCCAGGTAAATCCAAAGCGAAACCCGGCGTCAATGGCAAGTACCAGAAAAGGCGTTACATGGATGTCGACGCTGTCAAATCTGTTCAACAGCTGAATAAGGACGCGATAACTGAGCAGCATGGCAATCAGCAGAAGCGGGTCGGCGCCCGCAGCCACCGCCGTTGCAGAGCCAATAATCAGACCCGCCGCAAGCCACACGGAAGCGCCTTTGCGCATGTGCAGGGAAACCGCGTAGGCTGCCAGCGCAAAGGGAGTCAGCACATCCAGAATCACCGCTCTGCCCAGCAGAAAACCAACAGCGCACACGATCAGCATAAACCGCAGCCGCACCGCCAAAGCAGCCAGCCCCCGTCCATCACCCCCAGGCGCTGAATTGACGGGAGGCACACTGGTCCTGCCGCCAGACGGCGGAGCGGACCCCGGATGCTCCAGAGCGGACACCAGGCGGATCAGCGGTTGCTCTGGACGGACAGACCGACGTCGATGCCTGTCTTTACTATTCATGAATCGCACCACCCGTTCATAGAATAGTTATATTGTAGTCAGGGCGATCTGCGAACTTTGTCAAACACTGTTCCCGCAGCCGATAAATTTAGCGACAAAATGCAGTTCGTTTCGCAGTCTACTCACGGACAGAGAGGCAAACACTTGCCATACGCATCACTGCGAACGCATACTGTACATAAACATTCGGCAATGCGAAAGGGATCGACCACCGCCATGCGCAAACCTTGGGACGAGTATTTTATCGATATGGCCAGAATGGTGGCGACACGCGCAACGTGCAATCGCCGCCAGGTCGGAGCCGTGATCGTGCGGGACAAACGAACGATTGCGTCAGGATACAACGGGAGTGTTGCAGGAGACGTGCACTGCCTGGACGTGGGCTGTAAAGTTGTGGACGAACACTGTGTTCGCACTGTTCACGCGGAGAGCAACGCCATTTTGCAATGCGCAAAATTTGGCGTGCGCACGGAGGGCGCTGATCTGTATGTCACGCATTTCCCCTGTCTGCAGTGCACAAAACAGATCATTCAGGCGGGTATCCAGAAGGTGATCTATGCGGAGCAATACAGAAGCGACCCCTATGCGCTTGAGTTGTTCGCACAGGCCGGAGTCGCGCTCATTTATCTGGAGCATTTGGGCGTTCCGCGCGTATAGTGGGGTATCTGCGCATGTTGGGGGATGCTCACAGTGCCAACCTGGCTAAAAAACCAACTTTTGCGAGCTTTTCGGGATGGGGATAAGCGATCCGTCGTTATGCTAAACCGAGTGTATTACAAATATCGCAGAACCGCACAGGTCGAAGAATCGCAGTGAGCCTGCCACTCCCAGGCGCCTATCATGCAGGTCCTGCGTCCGGTCGCGAAAGGGGAGCCTTCTCAACACAGGGAGGCTCCCCTTTCACGGAAAAGAAACAGCATGATCTTGTTCAATCGTACAAATTTGGGCCAGACGGCAACATCGCGCGGCTGGCGATTCAATTGATCCGGGTATGGATGTTTTATGGAATGCGAAACGCACCTCGCATAGACACCCAAAACACAGGTATAACTAACTTCTGCGTCCACCCCGTCCGCCGCGTTTGGACTCGCTTCGCTTGAGTGCCTGCAACCGATCCTCGCTGTCTTTCATGAAACGGCCCATCTTGTCTTCAAAGGTTTGTCTGGTTCCACCGCCGCCGCCGCTGTTGCCGCGAGGTCTGTGAGACCGCTGCGGCGCAGGATTATCTGAGGCCTGACGAATGGATAAGCCGATCTTGCCATTGTCGACGTTAATGACCTTGACGGTCACCGGATCGTTCACCTTTAAATGCTCGTTGATATCCCGCACGTAAGAATCGGCGATCTCCGAAATGTGAACGAGACCAGTTTCTCCACTCGGCAGCAATACAAAAGCCCCAAAGTGGGTGATGCCAGTGACCTTACCTTCCAACTTGCTGCCCAGCTCAATTGACATAAAAGCGAAAGAGCCCCCTCTAAGCATCACATCTTCATTACAGATTATAGCGGAGCATTGAAAAATGTGTCAAGGAGACCTAGTTCCCGGCGGATTGCGTCGTAAAAAGAATCTCGCCAGGTTGGATCAGATTGTACTTTTTCTCAGCCAATTGCGCGATATAGCGATTCGAATGCAGTTCCTTGATTTGCTCGGTCAACAGTCTGGTTTGCAGTTTCGCAACCTGCAGCTGGTGATCCAGAACAACCCTTGAGGCTGCCTGCTGTTCGAATAGAGGCCGTTGCACGAACCAGTACGTGTAGGCCCCCCACACGACTACCGCCAGGACGAGTACGTGCCTGAGCTTAAAGGGAATACGTCGCCTGGGTTTTGTATGTTTATCCATCCGCACAACAGTGCCGGTCCTTCGATCGCCCATTCACCCGTTCTCCTACGTCTCATCATCGTCGTCGCCGCCTGAACTGGCGCCAGAAAAAAACCTGACCAGTAACGTACAATACTTATTCGCCATGCGCCGCCCTTCTTCCTTCCCATATACCGCAATTGGCCGGAGATATTTTTTTGCCTGCCGCGCTCCCCACGCAGTTCCACCCAACACCCCATGCCCCGTTTTGACAACGGGCCAGACAAGCACGGGTTCTATGCGGAACAGGCCCCGGTCGGCAAAACGGCCGAGCAGCACAATACTCCTGTATGTGTACAGACACGGAGTGAAGATGAGCAACTGGATGGTCTTATACAGCAGTCGCAGGCACAGAAACACGAACCGCACGACCAGTCTGGTGCTCGCCACAACCAGAGCGTGCGCAGTCTTATAGTAGATAAGCCATCCTGCGCCAAGCAGAAAGAACATGACCAGCCGCACATTCCCGTCGTTTGCCCCGAGCAGTAAGGTAAACACGAATACAGTGGCAACAAACCAGTAGGCAAGATCGAACAGGGGAGAAAACCGCTTCAGGAAGCGCCATTCTTTCAGCGAGGTTCGATATACATCATACACGACCCCCATAACCGCCCCTGCCATGGCCATCAGAATGGCTGTCGCATATTGAGCCTGTAGGTCCATAGCCATCCCCGATTATTTAAATATTTTCCCGAACAGGCCCCTGGCCTTTTGCGCGGCGCTGACGCCCTCGTCATAGTAGACCAGGTCAAAGATCGCGCCTTCGATCGATACAAGGCCGTTCTCAAGACTCAGAGCTTTGATGTGCAGGTTATCGCCACGGATGGACAGCATGCCGCTCGTCGTCTGCAGAACAAACTCCTTCACATCAAACGACTCGACATTCATGACCCCTGTCACTTCGACATACTGCCTGTTGATCATCAGAACCTGATGCTTCTCCAGTTCCCTTCTGGCTCTCTCCTCCGGCACACGGATTCCTCCCATATCGGATAGCCTGTACCCACTTCGATACACCATATGGTTCCCGCGGCGTAAATAGAACGAGGACTCCCTAGTCCTCTAGGTCGTCCTCGTCGTCAAACGCTTTATCCGAAGTTCCTGTCCGTTTGTCCTCGCCTAGCACAGTGTACAATTCCGCAGCCTGCTCCTTGCGAGCCTGCTCTACAATCCTGTCGATACGCACCAAAAGCGTCCGGTGGCCAAAACGGATGCTGAGTGTGTCGAGCACCGCCACTTCAGCGCCCGCCTTGGCCACGCGTCCGTTGACCTCCACGCGTCCGGCGTCGCAGATCTCTTTGGCCAGCGTTCTACGCTTAACCAGCCTCGACACCTTTAAAAACTTGTCCAGACGCATCTACTTCGTGACATCTTTAAGCTTGTTTCCGGGCTTAAATGCGGGTACAAATGATTCAGGTATGGCGATCACTTCGCCAGTCTGCGGATTACGGCCGTTGCGCGCCGCGCGTTTGCGGGTTTCAAATGTGCCAAACCCGATGAGTTGTACTTTTTCACCTTCGGACAACGCTTCCGAAATGGAATCCAGCACCGCGTTTACGGTCGCTTCGACATCTTTTTTCTTGAGTCCGCTCTTTTCTGCAACCTTGTTGACCAAATCTACTTTGTTCATGAAACGGCAGGCCCCTTTCAAAGGCATAATGTTCAAAGGTGAGTATTCGTGGCGTGTACAGGAAACTCCTGCTACTGTTCATCCTTTCCCTTCGCATTTTGCCAAAATTCCTCGAGAATATCAAGCGATACTTCGGAAAACGCGAGCGAACGCTGCTCAAGCTGCCGTTCTACATGGTTAAACCGCCGGCGAAACTTGTCATTGGCCATCCTGCATGCTCTCTCCGGATCCAGATTCAGACGCCGCGCAAGATTAACCACACTGAAAAACAGGTCGCCGAGTTCCTCCAATTGGTCCTCGACCGCAACCGCTTGTTCCAGTTCCACAATTTCCTCGGCGATTTTTGCGAAGACATCCTTGCGATCCGGCCAGTCGAACCCAACCAACGCAGCTTCAGCCTGGAGCTCCCTGCTCTCCAGCAAGGGCGGCTGCGCCCGTTTTACACGATCGAGCAAAAACGGCCGATCCGCAGCGGTCGGTTTCTCTGTGGATTTTATCCGCTGCCAGTTTGCTTTTACGGCTTCCGTATCCAGCGCCTCTGCATCGCCAAATACATGGGGGTGGCGGCGAATCAACTTTTCCGACAACGCCCGCGTCACATCGCGTACGGTAAAATAGCCTTCGTCTTGACCAATTTGACTGTGCAACGCCACCTGCAACAACAAGTCTCCTAGTTCATCCACCAACGCGTCCACGTCGCTATTGTCAATCGCTTCAGCCACTTCATACGCCTCTTCGATCACATAGGGGCGCAGCGATTGATGCGTTTGTTCAATATCCCATGGACACCCGTCCGGCGAACGCAGCGTGCTGACAATCTGAAGCAATTCCGACCACTCGCCGAGGCGCTGCGACCGTTCTCGCAAAGGCGGCACATAGAGCGAGGTCAGATGATCAATTCCATCCAGCCGGTCCAGTTCATACAGCGGAATACGCCGAATCGACTCTTCGTCGCCCAAACCGACCCCACGCGCAACAACGACCTCATGGAGATCGCCGTAGATCTCTGCCAGAGCCGCCTTTACATCCATCGCTTTAGCGGTGTTATACATTTGCACTATGACCGTATGCAGTACAGGCCTTAACAGGACGCCATCCACGTCGTCCGCGTCAAGCAGCAGCAAGCCCTCGACAGGGTCAACCCCAATCCGCAGCAGCATGTCGTCGAGAAAACTCTGACCCGGTCCAAATACGACCTGATGGCCCGCAGAAGGGGCGCGTTCCGCCAGAATTCGCACGGTGCGTTCCGCCATGGCGGGATGCCCCGGCACGGCAAAGACGATTTCTCCATGCCGGTCTGTTTCGCCCAGAAGATACCCCGCCATCGCTTCATAAACCCCGGCAAACGAGGATGCGGTTTCATAGAATGAATCCAGCGCCGTGTATGTGATCCCTTCACGATCCAGAAAGGACACCACAGGGTGGTGCACAGTCCGGATGTAGGCCGGATGGCCGGCTCCGAGGAGTCCGAGTGTTCCATACGGCAGACTGTTCACTGAACCGCCGCCAAGTCCAACAATATGTATGACGCCCATACGTCACCCCTTCCTGTGAAACCGTACGCTTTGCCGCTCACTGAGCCAGCAGTCCCAGTTTTCGGAACGTCCTGGCGAGAAGCGGTCCCACTTTCGGCACCACAATGAGTTCCTGTTCCCCCAGTGCGCCCACGAGGACGAGCATAAAAAAATACACGATTGCGCCAACGCCAACCGTCAGCAAAGTGACAAAAGCGGCGCTGCTGCGCTGCGGCAGATCGAAGGCCATCCGTTGCCACTGATTGTAGACAGCAAACGTGACTGCGCCCATCACGAAGGTGGCCAGCGCAGGCTTCACAAAATGGCTCGTCAACGTCATTTTCAGCTCCATCAATTTCGCCACCGCCACGAAATTCAGCATCGCCGCGACCGCATAGCTGACGGAAGTGGCGATGGCCGCGCCATCGATTCCGTATCGCGGCACCAGAATAAAGTTTAACGCAACTTTAAGCACAGTGCCAATGACCAGGCTGTAAAGCGGTGCATAAACCCGGCCGAGACCCTGCAGACTGGCGGCGAGCGCGATCTGCACACTGCTGAAAAAAGTGGCCAGGCCGAGGATCTGGATGCTGTGATACCCGGCGGCGTTGCGAAACAGCGCGATATCGATCGGCCGCCCCAGTATGAAAAGCCCGGCCGCCGCAGGCAACGAAAACAGGACTGCGACACGCAACCCCAGAAGGATGCGCGCTGAGGTGTCGCGCGCATCGCGCAAAGCGTGCGCCTGCGAGACCGAAGGCATCAAAGCCGTACCAATGGAACTGGCGAGAGCCGCAGGGAGCATCATCAGCTTGAACGCCCGCCCCGCAAGCAGGCCGAAGTCACTGGTGGCCATGGCCTGCGAAGCTCCCTGGTGTTTAAGCAGATTGGTGACTGTCAAAGCGTCGACATTGCTGGTCAGCGGAATGACAAGCGCCCCGAGACTCACAGGAACCGCATAATAAATCAGACGTTTCAGAATGGCAGAAGAACTCAGCCGTTCGCGGCTCAGGTGCTCGCTCGGCGTGATGCGCAAACCCGCAGCCAAATGTCGCGGATCCCGATAGCGCCAAAAAAAATAACCCATGGCCGCAATGCCCGCGACGCCGCCGCTGACAGCTCCAGACGCCGCCGCAGCCGCAGCCGCCGAAGCGCCGTATCCCAGGTGAATGACCACATAGGCGCCCACAAGAATCGTTGCAACCCGCGCCAGTTGTTCTGCAACTTGCGAAACCGCTGTGGGATTCATCAGTTGCCACCCCTGAAAGTAGCCGCGCATGCTGCTCATCGCAGGTACAATAAACAGGGCTGGGGCGATGGCCTGAATGGCGAACACCGCATTCTTGTCGCCAGACAGGCGCGCAAAAAAACCTGCCCCAAAGTAGAGCCCCAGCGCGCAAACAAGCCCGATGACGGCCAACAGGACAAATGACGCCCGATAGATGCGCCGGGCCGTGTCTACATCGCCAAGAGCCGTGTATTCACTCACGTATTTGGACACTGCAACCGGAAACCCCGCCGTCGAAATGACGAGCAGCGTTGCATAAACAGGATACGCCATCTGGTACAGCCCCATGCCCCCGTCGCCGATCATGTTTTGTAAAAGCACAGTATAAACAGATCCCAGGAGCTTTGACACAATCGCGGCAACGCCGAGTATCAAAGCTCCCCGCAAAAATGTCCTGCTCGATGACTCCATCGTATCCCCCCCTGTCCACCCGCGCTATATCACGAGTATACTGGTGGCTTGGGAGACTTATACTTGCAAGAAAAAGAGGCAGCCTGTCGCTGCCCCTGCCTTGCCTATGAGTGCTGAACATTCATCAGAATTACTGATCCATCTGTTTGGACAGAAACCCTGCGGCAGTTTCTGCGAGTTTAGCCTCAATTTCACCCATTTTGGTCTCGTCATCGCGCGCAATGAGAACCACACTGCCGATTGGATCGCCGTTGTAGATAATCGGCACAATCACTCGCGAACCCACATGATCCCACTTGTCGCGGACGATCTGGATATCGCCGGGATTGCTGGACAAACTCGTTTTACGATCCTCCATCACCTTCTCCACATCGGCCCCCACCGGTTTTTCAAGGTACTCCTTCTTCGCAATTCCCGCCGTCGCAATGACAGTATCGCGATCCGTGATGATCGTAAGGTGACCGAGCGTCTCGTTGAGCGATTCTGCGTATTCCTTGGCAAACTCTCCGAGTTCACCTATTGGAGAATATTTCTTCAAAATGACTTCCCCATCACGATCCACGAAAATTTCCAGGGGATCGCCCTCGCGAATTCGCAATGTCCTGCGAATTTCTTTCGGAATCACAACCCGGCCGAGATCGTCTATCCGTCTGACTATACCAGTCGCCTTCATGCTGAAAACGCCTCACTTTCTCGAAACGGTTTACTGTGGATCATGACGTTATCTTGTCCTAACCGGTCTATCTTTACCAATTAAATCGGAGTTATTTACTGGAAATAAAACGCCCCCTGCACACCATCTCAGGGAGCTTGCCCAAATCGGACGCAACGAATTAACCGCCAATGGGTCGTGAACTTACAGCGTCACTTTAATGTTTGCCTGCTTTTGCAACTGTCCAATCATGGCAGGAACCACCGTTTGCTCCTGCTGCGTCAGCAACTGTTGCTGGATCGTGGACTGCACTGTCTTGAACGGTTCGATTGTTCGATGCAGGACCTCCATGACATGGTATCCAAACTGCGACTTAAACGGTTGGCCAACGACGCCAAGAGGCTGAGTCATGGCGTGATGGGCAAACGGCGCCACCCAGTTGGACGGGGTCGTCGGAGGATACTGGCCGCCATTGTTCTTGGAACCGGTGTCCGTCGAATACTTTTTGGCCAGCACTTTCCAACTGCCGCCATTGCGGAGATCCGTGTAGATTCTTTGTGCCAGAGGAAGCGTCTTAACCAGAATGTGACGCACAGTTACAGTCGCAAACTGATCAAGATTCTTGTTGTAAAACTGCTTTTGCGCAGAAAGCGGAGCCGTCTTGACGAGAGTCTTCACATACTGCTCAAACATCAATCCAGTTTGAATATACGATGCAAGGTCCGCATCCGTCAGGTTCAAAGATTGCATCTTCGCGTCAAAGTTCGCTTGCGACCCGCCGTACGTCTGCTGGGTGATCTGTTGCTTAGCCTGCAGCACCTGCTGATTCACCAGGGCCTGAGGCACCTTGATTCCAGCCTGCTTCTCTTTTTGAGCCAAAATCCGGAAATACATAATATACGTCTGCGCGACTTGCGTCTTGACTGCCGTGCTCACCTTCAGTTTCGGATTAAACAGTTCCTCCAGTTGCACCTGCTTGTCCAACTGTGAGGTGGTCACCGACCCGCCGTTGTAGGTGGCGACAATTGCAGCGCTGCTCTGTGTGCCGCAACCTGCGAGAACGGTCACCAAAGCCGTCGCCGCAATCATTCCCATTACCATCCGCGATCGCTTCCAATTACTGAACATGTTCCAACGCCTCCTGAACGTGAAATACTTTGGCCAGTTCTTCCAGCACCTTCTCTGCCATTTGCAAAACTCTTCCATCATCCAGACCGCGCCCCTCAATCGTAAGCGTATAGACTCCGCCAACCGATTTCAAACGCATCCGCTTTGGAAAGACCTGAGTAAGTTCAAACAGACGCGTTCCAGAAATCGTCTGCGCCTGTTCTGCGCGCATTGCGATGTGGAGATCGGATCCCTGCCTGATCACGGAGGCGAGTTCATAAGCAATGGCGTAAGACCGAATCCGGGAAACCGATAACAGGTTTTCCACCTCTCCCGGAATGGCGCCGAATCGATCCTCAATTTCTTCACGCAGGTCCGCCACTTCAGACAGTGTGCGGCACGCCACAAATTTCTTGTACATTTCGATTTTTTGCATGGGGTCGGCCACGTAATTTTCGGGCAAATAGGCGTCAACCGTGATTTCCACAACGGGATCCTGCTTGGTCAGCACAGACTCTCCACGCAGTTCTTTAACCGCCTGCGCGAGCATTTCCGTATACATGTCAAACCCAACAGAACTGATAAAGCCATGCTGCTCTGCACCCAGCAGATTCCCTGCGCCGCGAATGGCAAGGTCGCGCATGGCGATCCTGAAACCACTCCCCAGTTCCGTGAATTCCTTGATTGCCTGCAAACGTTTTTCTGCGACCTCAGACAGAACCTTATCCGGCTGATATGTGAAATACGCATAGGCGATCCGGTTTGAGCGCCCCACCCGACCGCGCAACTGGTACAATTGCGACAGACCCATACGGTCAGCATTGAACACGATCAGCGTATTGACGTTGGGGATGTCCAGCCCTGTCTCGATGATGGTTGTCGACACCAGTACGTCCGTTTCCCCTTGCAAAAAATCGATCATGACGCGTTCCAGTTCATTTTCCGGCATCTGTCCATGGCCAACCGCCACACGCGCTTCAGGAACCAAACGGGCAACCCGATCCGCGATCGACTGAATTCCCTGCACCTGATTGAACAGAACATAGACCTGTCCGCCCCGGCCAATCTCCCGCTCAATCGCCTCGCGCAACAAAGCGTCGTTATATTCTACCACATACGTCTGAACGGGGAAACGGTTCTCCGGAGGAGTTTCTATAACCGACAAATCCCGCACTCCGACCATGGACATATGAAGTGTGCGCGGGATAGGAGTCGCAGTGAGAGTCAGGCAGTCAACGTTGCTGCGCAACTGTTTCAGCTTCTCTTTGTGAGATACCCCAAAACGCTGTTCCTCATCCACGACAAGCAGACCCAGATCCTTGAACTGGATATTCTTCTGCAGAATACGATGTGTGCCAATGATGATGTCGACAATACCTTTGCGAATACCGTCCAGAATCTTGGTTGACTCGCCTTTCGAGCGAAAGCGGCTCAACACCTCTACGGTCACGGGAAATCCGGCGAAGCGTTCCCGAAATGTCTCATAATGCTGCTGCGCCAGAATCGTCGTCGGAACGAGTATGGCCACCTGCTTGCCGTCAAATACCGCCTTGGAAGCCGCGCGGATCGCCACCTCTGTTTTTCCGTACCCCACATCGCCGCACAGCAGCCTGTCCATGGGGCGACCTTTTTCCATGTCTTTTTTGATGTCTGAAATCGCCCGCAACTGATCCGGGGTCTCTTCGTAAGGAAACATGGCCTCAAAATCGCGCTGCCATTCCGTATCGGCCTTGAAGGCGTGACCAAGCGTTGTCTCCCTCTGCGCGTACAGTTTGATCAGTTCCTGCGCGATATCTTTTACCGATTTTTGCACCTTGCTCTTCGTACGCGCCCAATCAGAGCCCCCCAGATGATGTACACGCGGCTCTTTTTCCTCACTGCCAAGATACTTTTGAATCAGGTTGATCTGATCCACAGGAACGTACAGCTTATCGTTTCCTGCATAATGAAGATGCAGATAATCCCGGTGGTTGCCATCGATCGAAAGTGTTTCGATGCCCATATACTTGCCGATGCCGTGGCTGACATGCACGACATAGTCGCCGCTGTGGAGATCCTGGTAACTCTTGATGCGCGCCGCTTCCGACGCATCGGAACGGATTTTGCGCGCGCGCCGTCTACTTACAAAAACTTCATTTTCTGTGATCACTACCAGATGGGCGCCGGGCAGCTCAAACCCGTTCGCAAGCCCGCCGACAATCAGGATCGGTATGGTTCCCCCGTGCTCAAAGCGCGGACGTCGCTCCGCCGCAACGGAAAAGTCCTCAAGCACGCGTAGCATCCGCTCTGCGCGTTCTTCGCTTGCCGCGACAAACATCACCTGCTGATTCGTTTTTTTGAACCGGGTCAACTCGGTTTTCAAAATCGGCAACTGACCATGAAACTGCTGCAAGGAGCGCATCGCAAAATTTACAACCGGGATCTCCGGGAGGCCCTGGATGTGGCGCGGAAACAGGCTTGCAAACAGTTGCCTGCGTCCGGACCCCGAAAATATCCGCTCCAGATCCAGCTCTTCAACAAGCCCTGGCAGGATTTCTCCGTGTTCCAGAGCCGCTGTCGTCCACTCGGCTTCCTCCCGAACCACACGTTCCATGGTTTCCCGCAAACGTGTCGGTTCGTCATAGACAATCAGCGTCTGAGCAGATAAATAATCAGCCAGTGTACATTTCGCGGAGTGGAACAATGACGCATAGCGGAGCAAACCGGGAAACTGGACGGCGTCGCGCATGCGCTCAATATCACGGCCGATGTGCCGCTGTAAATTTTCAGAAATTTCGTGCGCCTGCACCTGTTGCAGGTGCCTGTCGAGACCTGCCTGCAATTGATCGGCGACCGCCGCCAACTGCGCTGCGGACGAAATCAGTTCCCGCGCCGGCCAGATCGACGCGCTCCCAATCTGATCAAACGAACGTTGCGTCTCCGCATCAAAAAAGCGGATCGAATCGACTTCGTCGTCAAACAGTTCAACACGAATCGGCGATCCGAAGAGCGGATACACATCGATCAGCCCGCCGCGAATGCTGAACTGACCTCTTGTTTCCACAATATCGCAGCGCTCATAGCCCATCGCCACAAGGCGCTGAGCCATCTCCGTCAGCCCGATTACGTCGCCGCCGCCAATCTGCAACACCGCGCCAGTCAACTCAGTGGGCGGAACCAGTGACTGCCGGAATCCGCGGATTGTCGTCACAACAATCCGCGCTTCTCCCTTAACAAGCGCGGACAGTGTTTGCAGACGAAGCCCGGCGAGTTCTGGACTGTAGGCAACCAGATCGCTGTGGGAGAGTTCTCGTTCAGGAAACAGAAGCGCGGCGTCTTCCCCCAGCAAACCACTCAGTTCAGACACCACCGCTTCAGCAATTTGCATGGAATGGGTCGCAATTAACAGGGGATTACCGCAACAACCCAGAGCGGCGTACAGCAAATGCCTGGCAGAACCGGACAGACCGGCCGCCACCTGTTGCACGGATCCCCTTGCATACCCGCGCGTTAAAGATGCCATATCGTCCGTCTTCATAAAATACTCAACGAGTTCCCGCAAGCCCATCCCCCCAGATACACTCAGGCACTGCCCGCCGCAACGCAAAACAGCCAGCCGCAAAAGGCCTTTGCAGAGCGCCAAAGGCCTGTACCGCGTCTATATACACAGCCTGGACAAGCATGATCCATTCATGAACGAAGGCTCCCGGCACCGCGCCAGACCCTTATTGAAGAGGCGTAGGCGTCAACAATAGCTCCGGATGTTGGCGGAGCGCTGTTTCACAGTATTCACAAACCGTCTTGACATAAGTCGTCTGACTTACAGCGTCAAACTCCATGATATCCGACCGCTCCTCAGGCGTCAAAATGGAAAATCCCAAACTTTCCATCGAAGTCTTCATCGAATCGATCGTTCCGAGCAATGACTTGCAGTGCTTACAATAGTATACGATATCCATCGCCAACGCACCCCACTATCGCTGCATCTTCTGGTAGTATGGGGTCTAACCAGCCGAATTAAACACGTTCATCACTGTCGCAAAGGGTACTGTGCAAGCAGCCACAGCGGCGTCCGCAGCGCGGATAACCGCTGTTTCAACGATACTGCGCTCCGGACCGGAGAAGCGCGACAGCACATAATCTGTCACCACAATGTCAAACTCCGGGCGCCCAATCCCGATCCGAATTCGCGGGAACGCTTCTGTGCCCAGATGTTCAATGATTGATTTCATCCCATTGTGCCCGCCAGCGCTTCCTTTCTCACGCAGACGAATCTTCCCCACGGGCAAATCCATATCGTCATAGACCACAATCAGGTTGCGCTGCAGATTCTCCAGCTTCAGAAAATCGATGGCGGCGCGCACCGCCTCCCCACTCAGATTCATGTAGGTCAGCGGCTGGAGCAAGTACACGCGTTCTCCCTGAATGGTCGCTTCGGCAACCAAAGATCGCCATTTTTCTTTGGCGACTCCCGCGCGAACGGTCTCCATGATGCGCAAAACGCACCAAAAGCCAACGTTGTGCCGAGTCTGCGCGTACTGTTTTCCGGGGTTTCCGAGGCCGACAATAAGTTTGGCCATAGACTTCGTTTCCCTCCCGAACCCGCGCCGTCAATCAAACAGTTCGCTGATGGAGCGCATCTCATGAACCCGTAAAATCGCCTCTGCGATAATCTCCGCGACGGACAGCACCACCAACTTGTCAATGCGCTGCTCATCTCTGAGCGCAATGGTGTTGGTGACCACCACTTCCTTGATCGGCGAAGCCGCCAGACGCTGTGCGGCGGGCGGAGACAGTACGGGATGCGTACAGCACGCATAGACCTCTTTCGCGCCGTGTTCGATGAGTGTTTCTGCCGCGAGAGTGATCGTACCCGCCGTGTCAATCATATCATCAATCAGGACCGCCGTTCGGCCTCCTATGTCGCCGATGATGTTCATCACTTCAGCCACATTGGGCTCAGGCCGCCGCTTGTCGATAATGGCGATATTCGCGCCCAGACGTTCTGCCAACTGACGGGCTCTCGTCACTCCGCCCAAGTCAGGCGATACGACCACGATGTCCTGCAACTGTTTTTTTTGGAAATAGTTACTTAGAATTGGCAATCCAAAGAGATGGTCCAGCGGAATATTGAAGAATCCCTGGATCTGACCCGCATGCAGATCCATGCAGATCACCCGTGAGACACCCGCAGTCTGAAGCAGATCGGCGATCAGCTTTGCCGTAATCGGGTCGCGCGCCCGCGCCTTGCGATCTTGGCGCGCATAGCCGTAATACGGGAGCACCACGTTGATGCTGGCTGCCGACGCACGTTTGAGCGCATCCACCGTAATCAACAGTTCCATGAGATGTTCATTGACGGGCGCGGATGTCGGCTGCACCACAAATACGCTGCAGCCGCGGACGCTTTCCCCGAGTTTAATCTGCACCTCGCCATCGCGAAAGCGATCGATTTGGCATCGTCCAAGATCGATGCCGATCGCGTGCGCGACTTCTTTGGCCAACTCCGGATTGGAATTTCCAGTAAATAGCTTTAACTTGGGGTCTGCATAACCCAATACTTCCACACTCCCTGATCTCACTTCAATCCCTGTCTGATTCGTTCCTTAAGTTTCATGCGCAGTCTGATCGCATATTCAGGTTTGGTTGTCTGTCTTTCGCGGGCGATGGCAAACGCGCCGTCCGGCACTTCGTCTGTAATCGTTGAGCCCGTGGCGATATACGCCTCGCTGCCAACATGCACGGGCGCGATCAGATTCACGCTTGATCCCACAAAACTGTCGTTGCCAACGACAGTTTTGTTTTTTTGGTAGCCGTCATAGTTCACCGTCACCACGCCGCACCCGATATTGACTCGCGATCCAATTTCACTGTCGCCAATATAGCTCAGATGACTCACTTTCGTTCCTTCGCCGACAATGGAATTTTTGATTTCCACAAAGTTCCCGATCTTCGCGCCCGCACCAATGTCGCTGCCGGGACGGATATAGGCGTAGGGCCCCACAGAAGCCCCGTCGCCGAGTCGACTGTCCATGACGAGCGATGACTGCACAGCAACACCCGCGCCAGCCAGCACATCAACCAGGCGCGCGTGCGGCCCGATGACGCAGTCTTCCCCAATTACAGTCTGCCCCTCCAGCGAAGTTCCAGGCCAGAGCACTGTATCGCGTCCAATGGAAACATCCGCCTGAACGTATGTGGAAGCCGGATCGACGACCGTTACCCCGCGCTTCATGTGCTCTCTGAGAATCCTGATTTTCATGCGCGCCTCGACATCGGCCAACTGCACCCGGTCGTTGACGCCTGCAAGATCGTTCGGATCCTCCACCGGAACAGGCCACACCAACTGACTGTCCGCTCGCATATGCGCCACGCAATCGGTAAGAAGCAGTTCACCCTGCGCGTTGTCCGGCGTCAACTTGCAAAGAGCTGCGACCAGATCCGAAGTGCGAAAGGCAAACACGCCTCCGTTTATCTCGTTTATTAAACGCTCCTCTGCCGATGCATCCTTTTCCTCAACGATGCGCCTGACAGCACCCTGTCCGTCGCGAATCACACGACCATACGCAAATGGATTTTCGACCATCGCCGTCAGCACCGCCGTCGCTTTCCGCTCAGCGGCGACACTAAGCAACCGCTGTATCTCCTGTCTGCGGATGAGGGGACTGTCGCCATTGAGGACAACGGTTACACTGTCTTCGGGAAGCTTTGGAACGGCCTGCAACACGGCGTGCCCCGTGCCAAGCTGTTGCTCCTGTCGGATAAATTGCACCCGTTCTCCAAGCACAGCCCGCACCTGATCCTCCAGACTGCCCACCACTACAAACAACTGGTCAACCCCTGCCGCCTGCAACTCGTCTACCACATGCGCAATCATCGCTTTGCCGCAAATCTCATGTACGACCTTATGCCGTTTCGAATTCATACGTTTACCAAGCCCCGCAGCCAACACGACGCCGACCTTTACAGTCATGTGTCAGAGCCTCCCGTATAAAAGTTTCGTCTCCACTATACATGAAGCCGCGAGACGGTTTCAATGCGTAGACAACGATCTGCCTGCGTGCAGACGCAGCAACGCCGTCATCCCGAATATCACATTCGCCGATGACGGCTCACCACGGTAGCAAATCTTCAGTTCCCCACAGCAGCGCTGTCCATGCTTTCTGATTTATAATATTCGTCCAGGACGGCTTCCTGTATTCGTTGTCTTGTCAGTGACGTGATCGGATGTGCAATGTCTCGAAACTCCCCGTCGGGTGTACGTTTACTCGGCATTGCGACAAACATTCCCGCATTTCCGTCGATCACGCGAATGTCATGCACGACAAACTCGTGGTCGAGGGTTATGGAGGCAATAGCCTTCATGCGCCCTTCCGTTGCAACCTTTCGCAGCCTTACGTCTGTAATCTGCACCCCGCCATCCCCCCGCAGAATATCCGCATCTGTAACCGCAGCCGAACAGGCCTCCGTGTAGTCTGCCAGATGGTATTCCACGTAATGGGCGAAAATTCCTGCAAACTATTCGCCAAAAAGTCAAAAAACAATGACCGTTCTCCAACATTCCACCGCCAAATCAGTTCCCCATCAGCGCAATCAGCTCAATTTCCACCTTGGCGTCCCTTGGCAGCCGCGCCACCTGAACAGTCGAACGTGCTGGTCGGTGTTCGCCAAACGCCTCCGCATAGACTTCGTTGATCACGCCAAAGTCGTTCAGATCAGAAACAAACACCGTCGCTTTCACGACGCGATCCAATGACGCGCCCGCCGCGGCGAGCACCGCACGCAGATTCGCAAAAACCTGTTCCGTTTGCGCGCGCGCATTCCCCGTCACAAACGAACCGTCTGGCGACAGCGGAATCTGCCCTGACGTATAGACAACATCCCCCGCCCTGACGGCCTGTGCGTACGGACCGATGGCGGCCGGCGCATCCCCCGTGCTAATTGTGTGCAAATCCTTCATCTGATACCGACTCCTCTCTGGTATATCCAGTGAAATAATTGCCGGGTTCGATCACAACTCGCCGATCCGATTCGTTAACCTGTGACAATGACAGCAGCGATATGTAGTTGGAGACCAGTTTTGCGCCCGGTTCCGCAGTTTCCATGAATACCCCGGTTCCCACAACGGTAGCGTCAAATTCGGCCATCAGCCCCCTCAAGGCTTTTACGGTGCCCCCGGCTTTCATGAAATCGTCGATGATCAGCACTCTGGATTCCTTTGGCAGAGACCTTTTCGACAACGACATGGTCTGAATACGCCGATCGGAGCCGGACACGTAATTAATGCTGACTGAGGATCCTTCTGTGACCCGGTTGTCGCGTCTGGCAATGACAAATGGACAGTGCAGGTACTGCGCCGTCATGACAGTCAGCGGGATGCCCTTTGTCTCTACCGTAAGCACGACGTCAGGCGCCGCCGCAGTGAAAATCTTCGCAAACATCTTCCCGGCCATGCGCAGCACCTCAGGCTCTGAAAGCACATCGCTCATAAACAGATAGCCTCCAGGCAGAATGCGATTCCCGCGACTGAGACTCGCGATCGCTTTGCTCGCAAACGCACGCGACCGCTCTTCCGACACGTCCACGGCAAAAAGCACTCCGCCGGAAGCGCCCATCTGAGTCCGTAGAATTCCTTCTCGATCGGCTTCCATCACTGATCGAATGATGGCAAGGTCCTCACTCAGCGATGATTTGGCCGCCTCCAGATGATCGGCCATTTCTGTGAGGGAAAGAGGTTCACCCGGATGGTTCATCAGCTTTCGCGTCAAACGCACAATTCTCTCGCTTCTGCGCATCCAGCACTCCTCCCGTCGCTAATGCGACTATATCACTCGCCGTGAATCTCTCGCAACATTAGGACGCCGAGAGATTAGCAGGTTTGACAAAGATACACTTCTTTCATTGTCCTGCGCAGTGTATTGAATACACGACGGGCGCGCTGTTCCCGTTCAAACAGGGCAAATACGGTCGGGCCGCTGCCGGACATGAGTGTCACACTGGAGCCGAGACGTTCTATCTGAGTTTTGAGTCTTGCGATTTCAGGGTACAGGCCGATTGTCACTTCTTCCAGGACATTGCCCGCCGCACCAGCCACCGCGCCCAAATCACCCTGCGCGAGCGCCCGCGCCATCACCTCCGGATGCGGATGACTCTGAACGCGTGTCACATCAAGCGCAGCGTAGATCTCGGCGGTCGAAACGGCGAGCGGCGGTTTTGCGAGAACCACCCAGAATGCGGGGCGCACAGCAAGCGGCTCTATGTTTTCACCGCGGCCGCGCACAATCGCCGTACCCCCAACCACGCAAAAGGGAACATCGGACCCCACCTCAGCGCCGATTGCGCACAACTCCTCCACACTCAGTCCCAGGTTCCACAACTGATTCAGTCCCCGCAACACGGCGGCGGCGTCCGCAGAACCTCCTGCCAGTCCGGCCGCGACCGGAATGCGCTTGTCGATGTCAATGACAACGCCTTCGCGGATGCCCATGTGTGTCCGAAGAACCTGCGCGGCGCGAAATGCGAGGTTGCGTTCATCGTGAGGGATGTATAAGGCATTGGATCGGATGGAAACCTTTCCAGTTGTCGTGGATTGTAAAGAGATGTAATCACAAAAATCGACAGTTTGCATGACCATCTCAACTTCATGATACCCATCGCTTCGTTTATGCAATACATCAAGTGTCAGATTGATCTTGGCGCGCGCCTTTTCAAACAGCAAGCATATCGCCCCCAAGACAATATAACACGAAACACCCTGCTTTCCTCAGCAGGGTGTCGTGACTGTTTTGCGCACAATCCCCTCGCCTGGCGTCAGATGACGCTTGTGGCCGCCTGTACCGCGCGCTCGGGAAGCGCATGCACCTGAACGGCGCCCATATCTTTAAGAAGTTTTTTTACAGGTTCCCCTTCCTCATGAAACATGATGATCAGATGTTCGTGCGCATGCGCCTTGACCGCGGCTTTCAGAGCGGCGAATTCATCCAGCAGCACATGCACCTGGACGTGAGAATTCGCTTTGTGAATTGCATCGACAAGAATTTGCGCCACTTCTCCGCGTTGCCGTCCTCTTGTATCCCTGTCTTCTTTCACATACAGCGGCTCAAAGTATTTCACTGCAACACGCGCGGCCGCCTCCAGCACCGCGCTGTCGCGATCTCCCGGAAATCCGATGACAGCGGGAACGCGCCGCGCCGTTATCTTGGCAACCATCTCGCCGACCGCCTGCAGGCCGTCAGGATTGTGACCATAATCGGAAATGACGTGACAACCGGAGGGCAACCGGAAGAGATTGATCCGTCCTGGATTATGAAGATCGGAACGAAACTGTGTCAATGCGTCTGCGCAGCGCTGCCTTGTCACGCCGAGATGCCTCGCTGCGGCTATGGCGCAAAGCGTATTGGCTACATGAAAGGACGCCATTCCGTTTAAGGTAATGGGCAGTTCCTCTACGCGCACAATCTTCCATTCCAGCGACCCCGCCGCCTCAATGATCCAACCATCACGGACAAACAGCGCCTGCCCGCCTCTTGCCAGATGGCGCATCACAGACGGATTCTGGTCCGAAATGCTGAACAGAGCGACTCGGGCTTTCAGTCGCCCCGCCAGTTTCACGAGTTCGGGATCATCGGCTGAAAGAACAGCCAATCCCGATTGCGGCAGCACACACTCCGCAACCAGCGCCTTGACCCTCACAATGTCATCCAGAGTCTGCAACCCATCCTGTCCGATGTGATCGAGCGCGATGTTCGTAATAATACCGACGTCGGCCTGTTCATACGCCAGTCCTGCTCTCATGATACCGCCGCGGGCAGTCTCAAGCACTGCAACGTCCACACTCTGGTCCGCAAGGATCAGTTGTGCACTGGATGGGCCTGCGGCGTCGCCTGAAAGCACCAGCTCATCGCCGACATACACGCCTTCTGTCGATGTCATGCCCACCACATACCCACAAGAACTGAGAATGTGACGGATCATGCGAGTGGTCGTCGTTTTTCCGTTCGTTCCCGTTACGCTGACCACGGGCACCCGCGATTTCCCGCCCACAGGGTAGAGGGATTCGACAATCGCCGCCCCAGCGTCGCGCGACTCGCCGACGCTGGGATAATGATGCATGCGAATTCCGGGGGCCGCATTGACTTCGATGACCACCGCCTCATGGACCGTAGCCGCACTCTGGATGTCCCCGCTAATCAGGTCCACACCGCAAACATCAAGTCCGACAGCGCGGGCTGCCCGTTCTGCCATCGACGCATACGACGGGTCCATGTTTGCAGTCACGTCGACAGCAATGCCGCCAGTGCTCAAATTTGCGCTGTCGCGCAGAAACACGATCTCGCCTGGAGCGGGGATGTCGGTCAGTGTTCGCCGCTGATTTGCCAGATACCTGTACACAGCATCATCCACAACAATGCGAGTCAAAGGTTTTTCGTGATCCTCACCCCGTTCGGGTTGGGCATTCACAACCTCAATCAGCTGGTTGACCGTGCGCTGCCCATCCCCCACCACGTGTGCAGGAAGCCGCTGCGCCGCCGCACGGCACTTCCCTCCCACCACGAGCAGTCGGTACTGTCTCCCACGGATAAATTCCTCAATGACGACGTCCGCACAAACCTGGCTTGCGTGCTCAAAAGCGTCCGCCAGTTCCTCTTCACTTCGAATGTCGATCGAAACCCCTTGCCCCTGACAGCCGTCCAGAGGCTTCACCGCCACTGCGGTGTGCAACTTCCGGAATATCTGCTCCGCCTCTGCAGGCGTCCGCGCTACCGCGCCGCGCGGAACGCGGATGCCCGCCATGTGCAGAATCTCCTTGGTTAAGGACTTGTCACTGGCAATATCAACAGCGATTGCGGAAGTGGCCTGGGTCATGGTCGCCTGAACGTATTTGCGATACTTGCCCGTACCGAGTTGAAGCAGACTTCCGCGAATACGCCGCACAGGAATGTTGCGCCGTTTTGCCGCCGCCGCGATGGCCGCGGTGCTTGGCCCCAGATCATCTGCAATCCGCAGCCGCTCTGCTTCCTGCAAAGTCTGCGAAAGGGGAAAGTACTCCCCGCGCACGCACGCCTCCACCAGGTCTATTGCGCGTTCCATGAGAAAACGTGTTGGTTCCTCGGATTCATATTCCACAATCACATCGTACAAACCGGGCCTTCCTGCCGAGCGGGTTTTCCCGAAATTGGCCTTATATCCGATTTGGGTCAGCAGTTCAAGTGCAACATGCTCAATGATGTGACCCAAATAGGTGCCTCCATATAGCCGTTCGACAAACCCACCCGGCCGCCCCATCGCGCAATAATGGTCATAAAGCCCCGGACAGAGCGCCAGAAGCCGATTCACGAAGCCGGGGAATTCATAACTGTCGCGCTCTGTATACTCCTCCAGGTCCACTCTCATGACGATTACCGGTTTGTAAATGTAGACATTCGGGCCACTGATCGCCCGTACGTGGACGATGTTCACACGGTTCCACTCCTCGTGAGACTTTCTACGCTTATAAATCCAATCTGCCTTGCCTGTCGCATGATTGGATCATGGATCATCGATCAGCCCGGATTTTCATGGTTCGCCTGTGATCGGCAGAGTGCGGTCATGCGGATCCAGATCCGGTTTTCGTTCACGCAGCAAGAACCGATACCCGGCGGGCAGAACATGCAACTTGATACCGCACAGAGCGAGCGCATCATTGTGGCGAAGATCGCCCAGATTCGAGAACAGCAGCGCCCCCGCATCCACCACAGACACTGCGCCGCGCCCAATGACTTCAAACTCCGTGCCGCGTACCACCACGGCCGTATCTTCATCAATTCCAAGCCCCAGGTGGTGGGGATACTGCGCCACTGCAGAAAGTAGCCTTCCCAAACGACCCCTTTGCGCAAAATGCTGGTCGATGACCACCCCATCAATAAACTCCATGCCTGGCGCCATATTTACGATGCCGATGCGCGGATTGGTCTCCGCCTCTCCCTCTACGATCATTGTGCTGCTCATCATGGATGCGCCCGCGCTCGTACCTGCCAGAATCAGCCCCTGTTCATTCCCGGAATGCAGCGCGGCGTCCACCAGTGTGCCACCAAGCAGTTTGGTGATGCGAATCTGCTCCCCGCCTGTGAAAAAAACACCCGTGGCATGCTCGATCGCCTTGCGCGCACTGAGCCGATCAGCCGCCTCCCGAGAAGAAACGTCGAACGTCCGGACATCCTCAACTCCGATTTTTTCAAATACATCAATATAATTGGCGCCCACCTCAACTGGAAGTTCTGTAGCCACAGTCATAACGACAATCCGCGCATGCCCGCCGCCGGCGAGCCGGACGAATTCACGCAAAACAGTCATATCGCCGTGCTTATCTTCAGCCCCGCCGATAATCACCAGGGCGCCTCTTTGACGGTTCATCGTCTGCCTCCGCTCGTACAAACCTGCCGCTCCGTCTACACTGTCACCCACATCCGCCCTGACCATCTGGATTGCTCCTGGCTGGCGCATGATTGGTCCTTGCGGATGCGTATCCGATGCGTATCCATAGACTCTCCTGTTCGCCGGAGCCTATACGGAATCGCGAAGAAACCCGCGTCACTGCCCACCCACGGGAAAACGCCGCCTGAAGGAAAGCGTCAAGAGACGGCTGAAACAACCAGCCGTCTCGGTCGCAATTCCGGGTTCACTACCGGTCTTCGCGCGCTGCCAGTGACAATTCGGCAATTTCAATGGCCCTTTTGACCATATTACCCGCGTCGCGAGTGGTAATGCCGCCCCATCCCTCGCGTTGCAAAGTTGGATAGAAGCCCAGGTCCTTTGCCAGTTCGTATTTAAACTGCTCAGACATGACTCCACGCCTACGCCCCATGTAGTTGCCCCCCTTTGAGAAGTGCGTCCACAATTAGCTTCCCCGTCAGCGGCGGAGGTATCCATCGAGGAACTTCGGAAGCAAAAAAGCCGTTGCGGAAACTTCTCCGCAACGGCCCTTCAAACGTGTAAAGTGTTATAAATTATTCTTCGAATTCTTCAACCTTGACTTGAAGCTCATCGCGACACACCATTAGCTCTACAGTTTCCGTCAAAATGTCTGCGTAGCTATAGGATACCCGCTTAAATGAATTTTCCGACTGATCGAGCTTGACCACAAATACAGATGGGTATGTTTCTTCTAGGATGCCGGTACGTTCGACTGTTTTGCGTCGACCACCGTTCGCGCGAAGCAAAATCTTCTCTCCTACAAGTCCTTCCAAGTTCCGCTTGATATCACTCAAAGCGTTCTTTGCAGCCACACACTCCACCTCTTTTCACGGCTTCAGTATAGCACAACATTCCCAACCGTGTCAAACAGGGGGAAATATTATAGCAGTCACAGTTTTTCTTTGTCAATCACCGATCGCAGCCAACTTAACGAAATCAGAGAAATTTCAGGGCAATTTCCTGGATCAATACCGTGAACGGGGTAACCCAATCCGAAATTTTCCGCGTGTCTCCAATCCGCCAAGTCCTTCGGTACCCGTGATTGTGGATGTCACAATCCGAAATATATCGACCGTCTCATTGATCGGTGTATACGCGATTTGCTCCGCAAGAAACACCGGGTCCAGAGCATGGATAAGCACACGTTCAGGAGAACTCGCAAAATTCGCTCCTGACTCAAGCAGCGCCTCATAGTGAGATTGACAGGCTCCCGCGAAGATGATCAGTTCGTCGAGACTGCGTTCCACTTTCCGCGCATTTTGGACTGCCCGCACAAAATTGTCCGAGTTGCGGTAGTTGTCGATGCTGGCCAGATCCGCCGATTTGACATCGTGGAGAACGCCGTCGTGTCCCGTGATAATCAGGATATCCGGGTGATGTTCCTCCAGCAACTGTTCCATGGCGCCAGGCATGCTGACCTCGGGGATGTTTTTCCCGGCTGCGCGAATCCCCAATCGTCTGTACATCGACAGGCACTTTTCCAGATATGTGCCGTCTCCGTCCAAGTGCAGGACGCGGCCGGGAAGCTCAAAAAAATCATGCGGCTGCTTTCGTTTTTCCGACCGATAACCGAGTTTGTCCCGTTCTCCCTGTCGTCGCAATTGCACCAGCCGCAGCGTTTCATGTTCGAGTTTGGCCTGGGATATCTGATATGATTTCCAGTCGGATTCTGTTACAATGGCGAGATCTTCAAACGGGGCGTCTGCGAGCAGGCGCAAATCCAGCCCCTTTAAAATGGCTATCCCCTGTGCCATATCGAGCCCAACGACGACAAAACAGATGTCCCGGGCATACGATTTGCGCACGACAAGATCACCGACTTTCCACATCCGAACCGCCTCCAACCCATCCTGTCGATTTCCGACATGGTATTGTATGTGCGAATTCGGATCCAGGTGAAAGGCCCGGTAGATCCTACGATTTTGTGAACCGATCGGCCACTTTGGATGCACCGAATGAGTCGGGTTTGATCTTTGTCTGATATCCGCTCTGGGTAACCCATCCAACCAGATCCTTGATCAGCGCTTTCGTTTCACCATCCTCCCCGATATCGAGATGCACCTCGACCGGCAGTTGCTGCCCAGAAGCCCTCAGCGCCGTTTCCAGTTCCTGAACAACTTCAAGCGCCATGGAAGTCTCCATGAAAATCCTCTGTCTGAACTGTATAGGTTTCTTATAGGGACGTTTTAAGAAATAAAAACGCGCACCCTTCCCCACCCTATGAATGACGATAGCCGTCACAAAGAGCGTCGTCTGGCGCGCGGCGTGAGGTTGCGAATCAGAGCCGACAATCAAGCGGTATCGTTCCTCCATTCCTTCCTCCCGATACTGCCTGATGTCTGCCGCCACCTCGTCAATCGTCATGGGGCCTTTGCTGGGACTTATAAATTTCATGATCAATCACCGTCCAATCAAGAATGGACAATGCTCTCAGGACACATCTCTGCCAGAGTTGCAAATTCCCGGATGCCCAGCGTTTCCCCGCGGCGCCGCCCGTCTATGCCTGCAACCGCCATCCAGTCCGACAACTCGGACTTGGCAAGCGAGAATTCACTCGCCAGAGCGTTGGTCAGCGTTTTGCGTCGCTTTCCAAACGCAGCGCGAACGATGCGAAAAAACAATTTTCGATCCACGTTCAGCCAGTCGCCCTTGATACGCAAACGAATCACTGCGGATTCGACGGTGGGCGGGGGAAGGAAGCATGTCGGCGACACTGACGCAATGATTTCCGGTTGCGAGTAGTATTGCACAGCTACAGTCAAAGCGCCATAGTCTTTTCCCCCGGGCGTCGCCACGATACGCTCTGCGACCTCCTTTTGCACCATCACCACCAGCGCAGAGAACGGCAATGAAGACTCCAGAATACGCATAATCAAGGGCGTCGTAATATAATACGGAAGATTGGACACAAAACACAGATTTGCCTGCTCGGGCACATGCTGCAACAGACTCTGGAAGTCCAGTTTGAGCGCATCTGCCAGAACGATCTCCAGCCCGCCATAGGACTGGAGCGTATCTCTGAGAACTGGAATCAGTGCGCGGTCTTTTTCAACCGCGATCACCCGGTCAAACCCGCCTTCAAGCAGCGCCTGCGTGAGCGTTCCGATGCCGGGGCCCACTTCGACGGCTATACGGGGACCGGAACCCGTTCCAGCGACCAACGCCGCTTCCACAATATCATCTAGGATGTGTGCGTCAATCAAAAAATTTTGTCCCAAACCTTTCTTTATTGTAAATTCGTGTCGCCGCAGCACGGCGCGCACAACAGACGGCTGATACAGGCGCTCGCTCACTGCTCCTCCCCCGCTTCGAGAGCGGAAAGAGCCGCTTCAAACTCCAGTCTTGACACACTCATGGCATTTAAACGCTTATGAAAAGATTTGGCGTTCGCGTAACCGATGCGGAGCAGCGCGCCAAGGCGCTCCCGCCGTCTTGCCGCCTGCGGCGCGCCGACAAGTCCGAACGCCGTCATGTCAGACCAGGGAACCACTTCACCCGGTTGATTCCATACGCTGCGCACCTTCTCCAGAGCCTCGGCAATTTCGCCAATGCTTGCATTTTCGACCCCGATGTCTCCGTCTCCCTTACTAAGCGCCGCCTCACGAGCTATGTAAGCATGTTTGGCGGTCGGAAACCGCTGGGCAAGCTGTCGCCGAATCTGCTCGCCCGCATGGTCAGGATCCGTCAGGATAATGATGCCCCGACTGTCTGCCACGCGCTGCAAAGCCGCAAACACGTCCCTGCCAATATGCGATCCACCCGTTACAACCACATCCGCATTCGCTGCTCGCAGCACCCGATCGCGATCGTGAATCCCTTCCACAACGACCACTTCTTTAACCTGCCTAGTCGAATCCATGAGTTGCATCACCCTTTTCAGGCGCGCGTTTCAAGGCAAACGCCCGATTGGCGTTGCTGTATGTCAGTTCTGCCGCCTCAGCGAGTGTAATGTTCCTGATGTCCGCCAATTTTTGAGCGACAAAGCGAACATTGGCTGGTTCGTTGCGTTGTCCGCGATATGGTTCCGGAGTCAGCCAAGGTGCGTCCGTTTCGATAAGAAGCCGGTCAGAAGGCAGCTTTTGCGCAACCGCAACCGATTTTTTCGCGTTTTTAAACGTAAGCGGCCCGCCAAACGAGATGTAGAAGTTCATGGCCAGACATTCTGCGGCCATTTCCGCACTGCCGGAAAAGCAGTGCATGACGCCGCCCACTTCACTCGCCTGCTCCGCTTTAAGCGCCGCAACAATATCCGCATGGGCTTCGCGATCATGGATGACAATGGGGAGCGCAACACGTCTGGCAATCGCGATCTGACTGCGAAACACCCGCTGCTGAATATCCCGCGGCGAATTGTCATAGTGATAATCGAGTCCAATCTCCCCAATGCCCACGACCTTATCATGGCGACACCAGGACTCCAGATCGACCAGGTCAGAATCGGTCACGTCTTTGGCATCGTGAGGATGGAAGCCGACAAGCGCGAAAACACCCGCATACCGCTCGGCCAACTCGATGGCCAGCAAAGAGGACTGTCTGTCGTAGCCGGGCACCACGATCCGCGTCACCCCGACGCTCAGTGCGCGCAGAACTATGTCGCCGGCCTGATCGGACAGCGCCGGATCATTGAGATGTGAATGAGTGTCAAACAGTTCCAGGGTCAACATCGATCACTTCACTTTCATGCCTGGTCTGATCGCGTCAGCGAGCGTGGCGAGTGTTAACAGTTCGCCGTCCGATGCGGCGAGAATCATGCCCTGCGATTCGACGCCGCGCAGCGTAACCGGCTTCAGATTGGCCACCAGAATAACCTGCTTTCCCAGCAGTTCATCCGGTGTATAATGCTTTGCAATGCCAGACACAACCTGGCGCAACTCGCCGCCGACATCCAATTGCAGTTTCAACAGTTTGTCCGCCTTGGGAATCCGCTCTGCCGCAACCACCAGCGCAACGCGCAGATCCACCCTGCCAAACTCGGCGATGTCGATCTGTTCGAGTTGCGGTTCTGTTGCCCCTTCTGTGTCTGGCCTGTCCGCCCCTGACGCATCCGTCCTGCTCTTTGCAGACGCAGTGTCCACAGTGTCCGCAGTCGTTCCCTGCCCGGTCTCCCCTGCTGCGGGTGTGGTCTGGATCTTCTTGCCGCCTGTCAGTTCGTCAAGCGCGGCCAGTTCGGCCGCCACATCAAGGCGTGGAAAAATGGGGTCTCCCCTGTTTGTCCGCAGTCCTGGAGGGAGCATGCCAAAATTTTTGGCTGACTCCCATGAGGTCAACTGCCCCGGCGACAACCCCATCTGTGACCAGATGGCAAGCGGAGTGTTTGGCATGAACGGTTGCAGCAGGACACTCACGGAGCGAATGGCCTCAAAAATGGTGTACAGCACAGTCTTGAGCCGATCGCGGTCACCCGCTTTGTGCAGCGCCCATGGCGCGGTCTCATCTATATAACGATTCGCGCGCCGGACGATGGTCCAGATTTCCGATAAAGCAGAGCCAAATTCGAATCGATCAAGAGCGTCTTCCACTTGAACCGCCGCCCCCCCGATCAGCGTCGCAAAATCTCGCTCCAGTTGCGTGATCGCAACTGGCGAAGGAATGACCCCTCCGGCGAACCGTTCCAGCATGGCCAACGAGCGGTGAACCAAATTTCCCAAGTCATTGGCAAGATCAAAATTGAGCCGTTCCATCAGCGCTTCCAACGTGAAGACGCCGTCCTGGCCAAACGGAATTTCACGCAACAGAAAGTAACGAAGCGCATCGGAGCCATAGCGGTCGATGAGCACGTTCGGATCGATGACATTGCCCTTGGATTTTGACATCTTGCCGTCTTTCATCAATAACCAGCCATGACCCACGATCTGTTTTGGCAGAGGCAAATCGAGCGCCATGAGGATAATGGGCCAATAAATAGCGTGAAAACGCACGATTTCCTTCGCCATAACATGGACATCGGCGGGCCAGTAGTGCGCGAATTGCGCATCCAGTTCCGGATCGTCTGACATATACCCCAACGCAGTGATATAGTTCGTAAGCGCATCCAGCCATACATAGATCACATGCTCAGGATGACCCGGAACCGGGATGCCCCAACTGAACGTCGTGCGTGACACGCACAGATCTTCCAGCCCAGGCAGCAAAAAGTTGTTGAGCATTTCGTGTTTGCGCGACACTGGAACGATGAAGTCCGGATGCGTCTCATAGTACTCGATGAGACGGTCCGCATAGCGACTGACCCGGAAAAAATAGGCTGGTTCGCTGATCAGTCCGACAATCCCTCCGCAGTCAGGGCAGCGCCCTTCCTTAAGTTGCCGTTCGGTCCAGAATGACTCGCACGGTGTACAGTACCAGCCTTCATATTCCCCGAGAAAGATGTCTCCCTTCTCCAGCAACTTCGCGAAAATCCGTTGTACCACCGTCTTGTGGCGGTCATCTGTCGTCCTGATAAAATCATCATAGGAGATATCCAAACGCTTCCAGAGGGTCTGGATCCATACCACGATACCATCGACAAATACCTGCGGAGCTTTACCGGCAGCCTCCGCCCTCTGCTGCAGTTTCTGGCCGTGTTCATCCGTACCGGTCAGATACCGGACATCGTAACCGCGCAATCGTTTATATCTGGCCAGCGTATCCGCAACCGTCGTCGTATACGCGTGACCGATGTGCAATTTGTCGTTCGGATAGTAGATGGGCGTCGTAATGTAAAAAGTTTTGTCGTCCACGGTTCGCAGCCCCCCATTGAAAGCCAAAAGCGCCAAAGTCTTTCTTGCCGCTCATGGTATCAATAAAGGACTCGCACTGTCAATTTCATTCGCTGTCCTATCCCGAAAAATCGCCGTAGGCGAATTTTCTTCCCGGTTGTTGGTGCTGCGAAGCAGCATGAATGTCTATCCCGAAAAATCGCTCGTCTCTGCCCGCCGGGATCGTATGCTGTGCCGCTTCTCAAACACGGCTGCGCCGAACTCGCCTCGGCACAGCATACGATCCCGGCCAAGCGGGTTTTTCATCAATTGATGGTGATCGAAAGAAGCTGATCATACGGGTCTATCCTGAAAATCGCCGCAGGCGTATTTTCTTCCCGGTTGTTGGTGGCGCGCAGCGCCATGAAAGTCTATCCTGAAAATCGCCGCAGGCGTATTTTCATCCCGGTTGTTGGTGCTGCGCAAGCGGTGAGATTTTGCTTCGCAAAACTCAGGTGAGATTTTGCTTCGCAAAACTCAGGCATGAAAGTCTATCCTGTCAGAGTCAGTGCGGTTGGGGCGTCCGGGCGGCGCGGATGCCGCCGCGCGGGATGCCTTTGGGGCGTGGGTGCAAGGCGTGCTGCAGCTTCGTCAGCGCGCGCGCTTCAATGCGCGACACGTAGGAGCGGGAGATCCCCATCTGTTCAGCGATTTGATGCTGAGTCCATTCAATGCCATCGATCAGGCCATAGCGCAGACATACAACTCTGCATTCCCGCGGATCGAGGATGTGCAAAAATGAGCGCAATCGCTGTTGCTCCAGCCGCTCACCGACATATCGCTCAAGTTCGTCGGAATCAGACCCGAGCACATCGCGAAGCGTCAGATCATTGCCCTCCTTGTCGGTGCCGATAGACTCGTCCATGGAGACATCGCGGCTGGATTTTTTCCGGGATCGCAGATGCATCAGCATTTCATTCTCGATGCAGCGTGCGGCGTAGGTCGCAAATTTGGTTCCCGCGTCAGTTCGGAAACTTTTGACTGCCTTGATCAGGCCAATCGTTCCCAAGGAAATCAGGTCATCCTCATCGACGCCTGAGTCGCGGAATTTTTTTGCTATATACGCCACCAACCGCAAATTGTGTTCAATCAGACGATGATACGCCTCTTCATCGCCTTCCTGCAGTTGTAAAAGGCATTGTTTTTCCTCCACTGCGCCCAAGGGGTGCGGAAATGCCTGATTTTTCACATAGGAAACCAGCGACACCGTTTCCCTGATACATAGGGTGATAAGCGAAACGATTTCGGGCACTCTTTGTCCCTCCAGTACTTTTGACGGCGTCAACCCACTGTATGCCCACAACACAAAAATGTTCACAAAATATGGCCCATATTTACCTGTGAAAGTTAGAAAAAACTATTGCATCCTGTTTACTAAGGTGGTAGACTTTCACTAGTAAATAAGTGGGTGAAGCTTAAAGAAATCCTCTCATTTGTGAAACGCTGAACATTTTGGTGGGTTTCCTTAAGGCATTCTCAGATGTTTACTGCCGCCTGCATTCGCGGACATGGCCCTGTCCCGACAAGGCAAACTATGCGTTACTATTATACGTCCAGGGAGGCGTTTTGGATGATGAAGTCGACAGGCATTGTAAGGAAAGTGGATGAACTCGGACGTGTCGTTATTCCGATCGAATTGCGTCGGACCCTCGGCATTGGCGAGAAGGATGCTCTTGAAATTTATGTTGACGGAGAGCGCATTGTTCTGAAAAAATACGAACCGGCGTGCATTTTCTGCGGACAGGCGGAGGAGATTATTCACTTCAAAGGCAAGAACATCTGCCCATCCTGCATCGCGGAGATGGGACGGCAGTAGAGAAGAGATTTGCTATTCTTTCAAAAGAAGTGTCTGATACACGGCCCGCCGCGACATGCTGCGGGCTTTTGCCACCTCCCTCATGGCTTCTTTCTTGTCGAGACCCGCCTCCATCAACCGCTCTACATGCTGCGCCACCGATTCGCCCTCACACGACACAGCATCCGCTGTTTGCGCAAGACTTGGAGCAGCGGTAAGGCCCTCGATCAGCACGACCATTTCGCCTCGTGCGGCGTCTGGCAATAGCAGCGTGTTCCACTCACTGAGCCGTCCACGCGCGTATTGTTCATGCACCTTGGTGAGTTCCCTCGCGATCACAACCTGACGATCTCCAAATACTGCATGCATGTCAGCCAGCGATTTTCCAATCCGGTGGGGAGATTCGAAAAAAATCAAAGTTTCTGGACGCATTTTCAGAAATTCCAGGGCGATCTTGCGCCATTTTGAGCGACGGTCCAAAAATCCGTGAAAGGAGAACGTTTCGGTGGATAAGCCTGATCCAACCAGAGCCGTCAGTGAAGCGCTTGGACCAGGCAACACCACGATCGGAAGATCGAGTTTAACAAGTTCAGCAACCAGTGTAAGCCCTGGATCGGATATCGCTGGCATCCCGGCGTCAGAGACCACAGCTCCAGGATGTCCACGCTCCAGCAGCGCGATTATCTTCGCGCCCGCCTCGCGCGAGTTTTGTTCGCGGTATGAAAACAATTCGACAGGATGGATATCAAAATGATTCAGTAATTTTTTCGTGTGCCGGGTGTCTTCTGCGGCGATGAAATGCGCTTCCTTCAATACGCGCAACGCCCGCAGAGTGATGTCTTCCAGGTTGCCGATGGGCGTGGGAACAACATGGAGCGTTCCAGGCGTTGGCCGATCTGATTCTTTCATACTCGCTATCCCTGATCCTCTCTCCGTTCTCTCAGCGTATTCGTCTAGGTGCGCTGCAGACTTTGCAGGCAAAAGAGACAGTCACCCTGGCGCAGACTTCCATAATTCACATTGCAGATATGGAAGCCATCGTCGTATAACTGCCCAAGATAATGCGCGGCTTCACCAGGAACTGGTACATGTTCCTCCGTGTACATTCGAGCACGATCTCTCAGATGCACATTCTCGATCGACAACTGGCGATTTTCCTCTACAAGATCTGTTACCAGCAGTTTTAGGGCGCCAAGCTCCTGATAGAACTCCCCGATTCTTTCCTGGAGAAACTCAACCTGCCTCAGGACAGCCTGTTTGTCTATCATGAAGATCCCCCTCCCGCCTCTCCAGCACGGAACGCTTCGTCCACCAGTGTGATCGCCAACGATTCAAGCGCCGCCACCCCGCTGACATGGCTCGGAAATCGCCTGCGCAACCCAGCCGTCATGGCTGCACAGCGTGCGAAGTCTGAAACGGATCGGCGAACCGCGATATCCTCCATGGCGCGCGCCCGTTCCGCAAAGACTAACGGCTGCGATCCGCACGCAATGGCAGCCAGGTCTCGAAAGTAGGCGGAAAGAGCGTCCACAAAAGTCGCTAATTCATCCGTCGAATAATTCATCTTGGCGATCCTGTCAAACACTAGGTGCCATGCGCGTCGTTCCCCAATCGCGCAGTATCGCCCCAATTCTAGCACCAGTTCCACACTTTCGGCAAACCGCGCTGGATCATCGGCAGACTTTAGAGGCGCCCACAGGAAAGCTGGGTCAACCGCACCCGCTTCAAGGCTGGTTTCCTCCACGCGCAACTGCACACAGCGCGACCGCAAGGTTGCCAGCATGCTGGCAGGACTCGTGGTGAGAAACAGAAAAAGTCTATGTTCGCCAGGTTCTTCCACCCATTTCAGCATGGCGTTGGTAGCCTCAATCGTCAATTTATGAGCCTGTTCAAGCACCGCGACCTGCAGTGAAACGCCGCTGATCATGCGTGTATCCTGGCGCATCGCCGTACGCATCTGGGCAATCTTCAGGGACGCCCCATCTGGCTGCAGCCAGGCAACCCCTACATGATTGCCATTCGCAAGGCTGAGACAGCCCACACACGTTCCGCATGCGGCGCCGCTCGCCCCAGCTTCGGAACAAAACAGTGCGGCAAGCACTGATTTGGCCGCCGCAACACATGTCGCCATATCGGAGCCCGTCAGTATATAGGCATGTCCAAGTCTGTTCTGGCTATATAAACTGTATAGTCGTGATGTCACGGTTTGAATATCCATGTTTTCGCTGACTCCCTAAATGCGCAGACTCATAAGCAGCCCCTTGACCTCTCCGACAAGACGAAGCATTGTCAGAGGATCGCTCTGTTTCTCGACAATCGCCTGCCACATGTCGAGGAGACGGCGATCGATTTCGTCCACAGTGAGGTACTGTGTCTGCCGTCCATGACGATCGTTGAAAATGCCGTCGCGCACGGCCAATCCACGCCGAACCACGGCGTCCACGACCTGGGCGACGGCTTGACGATAGGCGCGTACAGCACCGAGTGACTGCTCCTTGACCAACGCGTCGCCAAGTCGTGCAACCGTCTCAAACATGCGATCCATGTCGCGATGCGCGAGCGCGTTGTCCGAGGCAAGCAAAGACATCACAAACTCATCCGGGTTTCCGGATTTGACGAAGCCCGTTCCCGGATGAACGCCGCCGCGCACACTGGAACGCGAAGAGCGTTCAACCTTCACGATCGAATCCCTCCCGCTGGATCAAAACTGTTCGAAGCGATCCACCCGAATCACAAACACGGTCGCCCCTCCCACCTGAACGGAAACAGGGTACGACACAAATGACTCTACCTGATTTCCGAGAGGTGTAAGTGGAGTGACCAGCTGCTCCCTGGCTCGACAGCTCTGTTTGATGTGGGCAAGCACTTCGTCGACGCGGGAATCCTCTACACCAATCATAAATGTGGTGTTTCCCGCTCGCAGGAACCCCCCTGTGGACGCCAGTTTTGTCGCCCGAATTCCCGCTTTGACCAATCGATCCGATAGTCTGGCCACATCTTTGTCCTGAACCACCGCAAATATCAACTGCATGGAGTGCTCCCCGCTCTCTGAATCAATTGTGCTACGGCATTCCATATTCGTTCTGCCACTTCATCTGCCGTACCGACACCATCAACAGAAATCACGCGCCAGGGAAACTCTGCGCTCACACTCTGCAACCCATGCCTTACACGATCGAAAAATGGCTCGCCCCGTCTCTCGATGCGATCCCCCCGCTCCGTGTTGCGGGCCGCAAGCCGCGTCAGTGCGAGTGCCACCGGGATGTCGATGATCATGGTGAGATCAGGCAGCAACCCGCTGATCGCGGGAGCGTTCACCTCGCGCACGAATTCGGGGCTCATGCCTTGAGGCGCCATCCCGTATCCCTGATAAGCGACACTGGCGTCTACATAGCGATCACATACCACCACGAGCCCTTCTGCAAGTGCTGGACGGATCACTTTACGGACGTGTTCTGCGCGACTTGCCGCATACAGGTAGACCTCTGTGGCGGGAGTCATCTCAGACTCCGGATCGAGCAATAGAGCCCTGATTGCGTCGCCGATGGGTGTGCCTCCTGGTTCACGGGTCCGGATGTGCGCTATGCCCTGTTGCCGCAAACGATCGCACAGGCGATCCGCCTGTGTCGTCTTTCCGCAACCATCGATCCCCTCTATGGTAATAAACCAGCCCTTACTCAGGATTATACCCCCTAGCGATAACGTGTGCCTGTTCTGCTGTGCAACTGCTGTTGCCGCTGCTGTGCCTGCTCGGCAGGAGCGTGTGCTGTGCCCCTGCTCAGACATGGCTGCGCCGAACTCGCGACGGGCACAGCACACGCTCCTGCCGAGCGAGACTCTCTTCATGCTGGCGGCGCCGTATTGCCGACACGGGCTAGTCCCAACAGCGAACCGTGGGATCCATTGAATCTGAATCCGCAAGGCCGTCGACGCGCACTCCCTGATCCAGCATTCGCAAAATCATCTCACTCATCGACAGCGAGAGCGTTTCGCCGGGCAACACGCAGGGTATTCCAGGCGGATACGGCGTCAGAGACTGCGCCATGCGTCTTCCAGTCGCCCTGCGCAATGGAACGGTCTTGACTGCAGATGAGAAGTCCTCCTGCATATCGATCAATATTGGCTCTGACAACGCGGCGGTAGAAAACGAATTTTCCGTAATTTCCCTGTCCGCGCTGGCCGGAGCCTGTTCTGTGCGATCTTCCAAAGCCAACATCCGCAGTGCTTCAGACACCGCATCCACATCTCGCTGCGCACTGGCGTATGACCATGCGAACAGAACGTGATGCTCGTGGGCCAATTCTGCGTAAATGCCGAAGCGCTCACGCAGCAGGCGCTCTGTCTCGTATCCTGACATCCCCAGCCGGGAGGCGGCGACCGTCCATTTGAACGGGTCCTGCCTTGCGCCGTCGACGCCTGCATTGATCAGCCCTGGCAATACCGCCTCGATTTGCCCGGACGCGACTGTCAAGCGCTGGATTGCCTCGCCAATCAGTTCCTCGCCCAAAGCTGCCAATTCTGCGCGCGCGCAGTCCAGTGAAGCGAGCAGCAGGTAGGAAGGCGAACTGGACTGCACCACGCGCAGCCAGTCACGCAAACGGCCAGGGTCCACGCGGGCGCCGTTCAGATGGAGAAGAGCGGTTTGCGTGAGCGCGGAAAGCATCTTATGAGCACTCTGCACAACGATATCCGCGCCAGCCTGCACGCCAGAGATCGGCAACTGCGGGTGAAAGGACAGGTGCGCCCCATGCGCTTCGTCTACGATAACAGGGATATTGCATGCGTGCCCCAGGCGAACAATCGCCGCAAGATCCGATGTGATCCCGTGGTACGTGGGGCTGATCACCACTATGGCTGAGGCGCGCGGAAATTCCTCAAGGGCGCGCGCAATGCGCTCAGGTGGAACCGCTCCAGGAACGCCGTACGGAGTTGGCTCCGGCGTCACCACGATCGCCTGTGCGCGGGCCAGTTTCAGGCCGTGCCATATCGACTGGTGAGCGTTGCGCGGAACCACCACCTGATCGCCGGGGTGAAGTGTGGCGAGTACTGCCGCCAGGTTCCCAGCCGTACTGCCTCCAACCAGAAAAAATGTGCTGTCGCTGCCCCATGCTCTGGCCGCGAGTTGCTCAGCCTGCCGGATTGCACCCCGCGGAGCGTGCAGATCATCAAGACCTGGCAGTTCCGTGGCGTCCAGCCGCGCAAAGCAGCGCGCATAGTCGGCAAGCGCGTCTGGCAGCCCCTGCCCAGCCTTGTGCCCCGGCACATGAACAGAGACGCGTTCCTTCTCCCGGTGCCGCAGTAATGCATCCAGTATGGGCGTTGCCTTCTGTGTGTGTTCCATCATACGTTCAGTATACAAGTTCGCGGCCGGCTAACGGAATCCTTCCACTCTACGAGAATGATGATCCCGGCGGCGGATCCGTCTCCAGCGCGAGCAAATCAAGCCACACTGCCCGCATGCGTTCGACAAAATAGATGTACAGATCATCCTCAACACTGGTATTCACAATCTCTTCTTCGCAATCGGAGCAAATAAACTGCGAGAGAATATGGATGCCATTGCTGCCTGCGCATTCGCAAATCATACACACGTAAAGATTGTCCTCATTCATCAGAATTCACTGCCCTCTAGTTTTTCCGTCTAGCAACCAGTATACCTCTCTAGTGAGCGGCTTATACGAGGGTCATTCTCAAACACTGTATGCGCGCGAGGGTGTTGCGGCTACAGCTATGCTATACTACGTACAGTTCCGGTGATACCGTTGTGAGGAGTGCGAATCATTTGTCCGAACAGGCGGAAGGAAATTTCGGGCGCGGAACATCGTCAATGGTGACGGCTGTATTTGTGTCGAGGTTGCTTGGACTGCTGTTTATCATACCGCTGCAAAATATGATTGGCGGTTACGCATACGGAATTTATTATCTGGCCTATCCGCTATATACTGTTATGCTGACTCTTTCCACCGCTGGTTTCCCTCTCGCCCTGTCCAAAACCATCAGTGACCTGTCGGCGCGCGGCAAACACAAGGAAGCGACCGCCGTTTTTCGCATCGTGGGGCGCTCCATGTTATTATTTGGCGTGCTCGCGTTTCTCTTCATGTGGTTTCTTGGTCCGTACTATCTACGACTTGCACTGCCTCACCCAGACGCTGCGCAGGTGCAGGCCGCGCTGCCAGCAATCAGGGCGCTCGCGCCTGCGCTGATCCTGTTTCCACTGATCAGCGCGATGCGGGGATATCTGCAAGGATATCTGCGCTTCCAGCCATCCGCGAATTCTCAGGTCATTGAGCAGATCGCACGCGTAGGTGTCATACTGATCGGTGTTCTCATCGCGATCAATCTGGGATTTGGCCCGCCTGTCACGGCAGCCGTCGCAACCTTTGGCGCAGCCGCAGGCGCGGCGCCCGCATTTTTGCTCTTGCGTAAAGCCGTCATCCGAGTACGCGGCGAGATGCGCAGGAAGTCTCGCTACGCCCCCAACCCACATCTCAAAGCTGGTCATATCCTGTGGCGGCTGTTGATGTACTCGATGCCAATCGCCATGGGCACTCTCATTCTCCCGCTGTCGCAACAGATAGACGCCTGGACGGTGCCGCGCGGCTTGATGGGCAGAGGTTTGAGTTTCATGGCGGCCACCACTCAGTTCGGCATCTACAGCGGCGAAGCTCTCAAACTCATTCAACTCCCGCTGTCATTTGCGAACGCGATTGGCGTCGCCGTTATGCCTGGACTAACCGAGGCGCTGTCGCTCGGCAACAGCGCTCTCGCGAAGGATCGTCTTGTCACGACTCTGCGCATGACCGCTTTCATCACCTTGCCAGCCGCCGCTGCGCTGAGTATACTCGCCCTGCCGCTCAATATCGCTCTGTTCCGCTCGTCTGCAGGAACTGGGGCCATCGCTCTGGCTGGTCTGATCAGCATTTTTAGCGCTATCGAGCTTGTGTCCACCTATATCCTGCAGGGATATGACAAGTTTTACACTCCCGTCTGGCACATGGCAATCGGACTTCTGATCAAACTGACGCTCAATGTTGTCCTGGTTCCAATCTTCGGCATCGACGGCGCCGCAATTGCCAGTGTGGTCGCGTATATGATTTCAGCGTGGCTCAATATGGGGGCGATTCGAAAGGTCACCGGCATTCACGTATCCATTCCGATGCTGTCCTGGCGAACCATGATCGCAACGTTAGCCGCCGGGCTTTGGCTATACGCACTTGAACGACTGTATGTGAGTTCAGCGATTTGGGTTCCCGGCCTGCAACAGTCGCGCCTGTTTTCGCTCGGAGTCGTCCTTCTGGGCCTCGCAATCGCAGGCCCTATTTATCTCGGTGTGGGGCTTCTGGTTCGGGCCGTGAGCGTTCGCGAACTGGCGCGCATGCCCGTGGTGGGACGTTTCTTCCCTGGCTGATTACGCCCTAGAGAATCCACCTCTGCGCCACAGCGAGCGCGGCGATCCCCGGAATCCCGAGTACGCTGGCCACCCCTGCAGTTGCAAAGTTGAGCGGAACGTGAAACCCATATGTTTTCCCGATGTAGTCGATGACCAGGAGACCAAAACACCCGAGCACCAAATTGCGGAGCAAACCGCCAATGAACGCCAGCGGATTCCTGGCCACTCTTACAATGACGAACACCGCCAACAGGATGGCCAAAACCACCCACAGCGCAGGCGACACAGACATGCCGATTCCCCCATTCGAACATTCATCGCGTATCCGGACCTACATACCCGGTCTTTTGGGGAGTTGGACTGGCGCCGACGGAGCGATGCCGGGCCGCCGCTTTGCAAATGGTTGAACCATCCCCTCAAAATCAACTGAGAGCTGCAGCCTCCGCGCCACCCGCATAAGTCCTTCATAGCGCATTTCCGCTGCGTTCAACAAATAAACCGCATCGTCTACGACATTCGGGTCGACGGCATTATTGAACTGCTGCATCGCAAGTTCCCACGCTTTATGCGCTTTGCCGATCTCTTCGAGCAGTTCTTCATTTTGCCTTTCGGAATACCCGTCTTTCTTGCCCAGCATGTCCAAATCGTCCATGGCCAGCCCTCTACTTTCATTCCACGAATAGTAGAGTATAATCAGCTGGCCTGAACAATATGACAAAACCTAAGAAAAGCCCGCACTTAAAGAGGCCGACGAAATTCGAAGGCCCTGGCGAGAGTCATTTCGTCCGCGTATTCCAGATCGCCTCCAACAGGGAGTCCATGCGCGATCCGCGTTACATCAAGCCCATCGAAACCGTGCGCGAGTCTGGCGATATACTGCGCTGTCGCCTCTCCCTCAATCGTTGAGTTGGTGGCGAGAATAACCTCTTTCAATTGATCGTCCGCCATACGGACAAAGAGTTCCCGTAAATGCAACTGGTCGGGTCCCACTCCGTCAATTGGCGAGATGGCGCCGCCCAATACGTGGTACAGCCCTTGATACGTCCGCATACGCTCAAGCGCAACCACATCCTTGGTATCTTGCACTACACAAATGGCGCTGCGCTCCCGAAGCGGATCTCCGCACACCGCGCAGGGAGAAACATCAGTGACGACGCAGCACTGTTCACACAGCGAGAGTCCATGTTTAACCTCGCGCAAGGCTGCAATCAGTGTCTCCACCTGATCTTCCGGCAGCGCAATGACATGAAACGTCAACCGCTGCGCCGATTTTGGACCAATGCCCGGCAAACGGCCAAACTGTTCGATCAGAGCGACAATTGGTTCAGGGAAGCCGTTCATCAGAAGAGACCTGGAATGTTAAATCCCTTCGTATATTTACCCATCTGCTCTTCGACCAGGACCTCCACCTTCTGTTCCGCATCGCGCAGGGCGGTCAGAATCAGGTCCTCCAGCATATCCACATCATCCCTGTCAACCACTTCGGGGCTGATTTTCACACTCTGCACCTTGCGATGGCCACTGATCTCCACCTGAACAACGTCTCCGCCCGCTTTTCCAACCACCGTCACGCTGCCGAGAGCCTCCTGCGCCTTGGCCATATCCTCCTGCAGTTTTTTGGCCTGTTTCATTAACTGATTCATATTTTTCACCAGATAATCTCTCCTCTACACGGCATAAAGTTTATTCATCAACGATGGTCACCCGATCTGCACCGATCAATTCTATCACTTTTTTGACCCACGGTTCATGTTCGACACTCTCTGTCGACTCGTTCAGCGATTGGTCCGTAGATCTGCTGGCAAGCTCCCACTGCTGCTCAAGCACACTGACAAGCGCAAGTGACCGTCCAATGAATGTGGACAGGACTGTCTCAATCACCTCTTTGTGCGGGCTGCGCATCACTGTCTCCGCATGCACCGCGGTTTTAAACGCCACCACGACCTGCTCCCCGCTGACAGCCGCGGGGCGCCCCGCGAGCAGCCAGGCGCGGGATTGAACGCTGCGTTTTTTCACGTCTTCCAGTATACCCTGCCACTGCGCCCCCAATTGTTCAAAACAGGCACGATCTGCCTCCGACATCGTTCCCGCCGCCTGTGGCGTCGAGAACACTGGCTCCTTGGCTTTGACAGCGCCTGTAGCGCCTGCTCCCGTTCGCTCGCGCGGCGACGATCGGACAGCTTCCTCCGCCTCCGCCCTGCCCGAGCCTCCCGGAGCTGTGTCGCCCTGACTGCGCGCCGACTGCCGTTCCAACTCGCTCACCCTTTTTTGCAGGCGCTCTAATTCCGCGCCTAGCGCCCCATAATCGGGGAGGTCTTCAGCGCGCTGTGCACTCGTTGCGTTAGACGACGCGCCGGTTAGCGACAGGAGACCTATTTCTACAAAGAGGCGCGCCTGCGTCTGAAATCGCAACTCCGACTGCACCATGGCCAGTTTTTCGACGACCGCCAGAAAAGCGTTTATGGCCGTCCGCTGCACAACGACCGGAAAGGTGGGGTCGAACTGTGCGCGTTCATCGGCGTCCAGGCCGCGCGCTCCACTCTTTTGCATGATGGCGTCGCGTCCATAGGACAACATATCGTTGATCAGTTGGGCCGCATCGATGCCTTTGGCCCACAGGCCAGACAGTAACCGCAACATGGTTCCCTGCTCGCCGCCAAACAGGCAGCCGAAGATCTCGCCTATGCGTTCGCTCGACACACCGCCCAGCACTTCCGTCACCTGCAAAGCGCCAACTCGGGCGTCTGCAAACGAAAGCGTCTGATCAAGCAACGACAAAGCGTCGCGCAAGCTGCCTTCCGTCGCTCTGGCAATCTGCCACAAGGCGGCGTCTTCCACGTCCGCGTTGATCGCTTGGGCAACCCGCTGCAAATGCCGGACGACCAATTCACTCCGGACTCGCGAAAATTCGAACCGCTGACACCGCGACGCGATCGTTGCAGGCACCTTGTGAATCTCAGTGGTCGCCAACACAAACAGACAGTAGTCGGGCGGCTCTTCGAGCGTCTTCAGCAGTGCGTTAAACGCTTCCTGCGTGAGCATATGAACTTCATCAATGATGTATACTTTGCGCTGAATTTCCGTGGGGGCGTATCTTACCTGCTCAAGCAAGCTTCTGATTTCTTCAATGCCGCGATTGGACGCCCCATCCATCTCGACTACGTCCATCACACGCGCCAGGGAAATCCCTCGACACGCCGCACACTCGTTGCAGGGCTCAACGCCGTCCGGCTGTTCGCAGTTCACCGCCTTGGCGAGAATCTTCGCGAGACTCGTCTTGCCTGTGCCGCGAGGGCCTGAAAACAGGTAGGCGTGTGCCAGTTTGCCGAGTCTGAGCGCGTTTTTTAACGTTGTAGCGACATGCTCCTGGCCCACAACTTCGGAAAATCGCTGTGGGCGCCATTCCCTGTACAATGCGATATAGGACACGTTCGTTCACTCCTTTACCGCTGGCAACAGCACTGAGAATGTTGTTCCAAAACCTTTCGTGAACACGCGTATTTCTCCTCCCAGATCGGCAACGATTCTTTGGCAAATGGCCAGACCCAATCCGGTTCCCTGTTCCTTCATCGTAAAGAATGCGTCGAAGATGCGATCGATCATATATGCGGGTATACCAGGCCCCGTATCTGCAACACTGATTCGGACTGAACCCGTGACGACTTCGTATTCTGTTGCCAGGGTCAGAGTACCCCCGCCCTCCATCGCATCCAGGGCGTTGCTGGTGAGATTCATGAGCACCTGACGGAGCATGTTTCGGTCCACACGAATGGCAGGCGCCTCCTGAATCATGATTTGCACTGTGGTGTTGCGCAGCAACGCTTCGGGGCGCACGATCGTGGCCACCTCTTCCACGACCTGTCCGGAAGGTAGAATTTCCATGGTCATTTCGGTCGGCTTTGTCAACATCAGCATTTGATTCACGAGTTGGTTCACACGATCGATTTCCGCAAGCATGAGCCCTATGTAAACCTGGTGTCGATCTGTGCCGCTGTTCCTCAAATCGATCTCCAGCAACTGCAAAAATCCCCGAATCGATGTGAGCGGATTCCGGATCTCGTGCGCAATGCCCGCGGCGATTTTTCCCGCTGTCGCCAGTTTGTCATTGCGCACAATCTGCGCTTCAATCGTGGGCAGGTTATCAATCTCGCGACAGACAAACAGACAACCTTCCGACTGCTCCCCGATCATGATGACTTTTGCGTCCACGAGCAAATGGACAAGCTGATAGGATCTTTCAAAATGCACGAGGCGTGACTGGTAGTCTTCCTGATCAGCAAGCGTTTTTTCAAACAGGGCGAGCATGGGAGGAAAAGCGCCCAACACGGTCTGCAGGAATTGTCCGCAGTGTGCGTCCGGAATGCCCATGATTTTGGCAAACGCCGGATTATATTGAATGATCAAACGTTTTTCCTCAATATAAACGAAGGCAATCGGTATAATATCCATGATAAAACGGATCGCTCGATCGGCTGCGATAAGTTCCCCTGTCTCCCGAGTTGTATCCAACCCGAGGACTTCCAGTAGCCGTGCAGGGATCTCTGGTTGAGGCTTGGCCATTCCCAAAGCCCCCTTGAGGTAATATAAGTTGGCGAAACTCTCAGCGCCACCTGGTCAGGCGGATCTGCGGCGCCCGTCCGACATCCCTTAGTGCTGCTTCCGTCAAGACCTGACACAGTTCGGGAGCGAACGTCGCGCAGGACCCAACCAGATGCACGCTGAGACTGTCGCCAAAATACAAAATGGCGGAGAGAGTGGGATTCGAACCCACGAGCCCTGTAAAGGACTACTCGCTTTCGAGGCGAGCTCCTTCGGCCACTCGGACATCTCTCCGCAAGTCGTCGCGTCAACGAACTGCAAGTTTTGAACGCACTGTCAGCGTTGTTCGCGAAAGAAATCCTTAAGCATCATACCACACTTCGGCGCTAAAATACCAGCCGTGACAATCGGATAGTGATTGAGACCTTTGACTTCATACGCATCGAACAGCGATTCAAGAGCCCCCCCTTTAGGGTTTTTTGCACCATAGACAACACGGGAGATACGGCTGAGTTGAATGGCCCCCGCACACATCAGGCATGGTTCAACACTGACGTATAGCATACAGCCTGTGAGACGCCAGTCGCCCCTGGTTCGTCCAGCTTCCCGGATTGCCATAATTTCAGCATGCGCTGTGGCGTCGTTCGCTGTCTCGCGCATATTATACCCTGCTCCGATCACACAGCCATCCTCCGAGACAACAATGGCGCCGATTGGAACCTCGCCCAGATCCCGAGCCAACAGCGCCTGCTGCAACGCAAGCTCCATATAGGTCTCATGCAATTCAGTCAGCGGCCCGATCCTCCTCCTTCACCACATCACCATTATGCACACATTCGCCTATTCCAGAATAGCATGGATACGAACTGGACACACGGCGCATGGAATTAGCCAAGGAGGAATCTGGATGTGCGGCATTACAGGATACATCGACTGGCAGCGCGGCGCCCTTCATGCGCCTGATGTGATTGGCAAAATGACGGAGACGCTGGCATGCCGAGGACCGGATGCGGATGGAGCCTGGCGCAGCGGACCGATCGCCCTTGGTCACAGACGCCTGATCGTGATTGACCCGGAGGGCGGAACACAGCCCATGACCAGACGATACGGCGAGCGTCAGTGGGCAATCACGTATAATGGCGAACTCTATAACATGGAAGAGGTACAGAGAGATCTGGCGGCGAACGGTCATACTTTTGTGAGCCGCTCTGACACCGAGCTTGTTCTGCTGGCCTATATCCAGTGGGGTACGGCGTGCGTGTCGCGCTTAAACGGCATCTTCGCCTTTGCGATCTGGGACGAGCGCGAAGAAACATTGTTTCTGGCTCGGGACAGGCTCGGCGTGAAACCCTTATTCTATACGCAGAGAGACAGCCTCTTTGCATTCGGATCAGAACTGAAGTCAATTCTCGCTCACCCGGAAATCCCCGCTGAGGCAGATCGGTATGGCCTGGCGGAACTGTTGCTCATTGGGCCGGCCCGCTCTCCGGGACACGCTGTGTTTGCCGGTATACAGGAACTGCGCCCAGGCTGCTCCATGCTGGTCTCTCGTTCGCGCACCGACATATCTCAATACTGGGAACTCACGAGTCAACCGCACGAGGATTCGCTCGATGTCACGGCAGAAAAGGTGCGCTATCTGTTACAGGATGCTGTAAGCAGACAGTTGGTGTCAGATATGCCAGTGGTCACCTTCCTCTCGGGGGGACTTGATTCGAGTGCGGTCAGTGCATTTGCGGCGGCCGCCCTGCAGGAAGCGGGCCGCGGACCTCTGCACACATACTCGATTGATTTCGCCAATATGGAGCAATTTTTTGAAGCCAATGCGTTCCAGACTGGGCGCGATGCTCCCTGGGCAAAAAAAGTCTCCGACTATCTGGGGTCCGTTCATCATGAAATCATTTTCGACACTCCTGAACTGCTGGCCCACTTAACCCGACCACTCAGCGCGCGTGATCTCCCTGGAATGGCGGATATCGACGTTTCTCTGTATCTCTTTTGCAAAGAAATCAAACAGAATGCGACGGTCGCCCTATCCGGAGAGGCGGCGGATGAAGTGTTCGGCGGATATCCATGGTTTCATCGCGATGACGCTCTGCGGGCGAACACCTTCCCCTGGTCAATGCAACTACAGGAACGCGCAAAACTGCTGTCCAGCGATTTTATGAGTGTCATGAACCCGGAACAGTACGTGGCGGATCGCTACCAGGAAGCCTTGGCGGAGGTGCCAAAACTGCCTGGAGAAGACGCGCGCGACACCCGCATGCGAGAAATTTCATATTTGAATCTGACCCGCTTTCTGCCCACCCTGCTGGAGCGGAAAGATCGCATGAGCATGGCCGCTGGACTGGAGGTGCGCGTTCCCTTTTGTGATCATCGCCTTGTCGAGTACGTCTGGAATATCCCATGGAGCATCAAAAGTTTCGATGGTACGGCGAAGGCGATCCTGCGCAAAGCCATTGCGGGTTTGTTGCCAGACGATGTGGTCTATCGCCGCAAGAGTCCGTATCCGTCAACGCCCAATCCAGCCTATCTTCATGGCGTCCGGGCCATGCTTGACGAAATCGTGAGCGACCGCTCTTCGCCGCTGCTCGCGCTCATTGACGAGCAGGCGCTGCGCGAATTGATCGCGCAGAGTCACGCCAGGATGGAGCACCGTCCCTGGTTTGGCCAGATCATGGCCACTCCGCAAATGTTCGACTATCTGGTCCAGATCAATACCTGGCTGCGCACCTACAATGTGTCGATCAAAATGTAACGGCAGTGGGCGGGCGTTTTGCGCCCGCCCCCATTTGACTCGCTAAACAGACACAAACTATCGCTTCAGTTCCACCCGGCTTCTCACCTGTTCGATGATCCGCTGCAATTCCCTCGCGCTTTGCTCCAGATTGTCATTTACAAGGGTGAAATCATAGTGGTCCTTATGCGCCATTTCCAGTTCTACACGCTGCAGACGTTTTTCGATGTTTCTGGCGTCGGCGTCACGATTATGGAGACGATTCGACAATTCGTCCAGCGAAGGCGGAGTAATAAATATGGAACAAATATGTTTGGGGAAAGCAGCTATGGCGTCCGCACATCCCAGTACGTCCATATCCGTGATGATGTCGTATCCATGCGCGATTGCATACTGAATGGATGGCAGATGCGTTCCATAATAGTCATTGGTGTGGATCCGTTTCCACTCCAGGAATTGGCCCCGTTCGATCATCGCCTCAAACTCTTCCGTGGTTACAAATACATAGGGATGCATCTGACTCTCTCCAGGCCGCATGGCCCGCGTCGTAGCGGACGGCATATAGTAAACTCCCTGAAGACCACTCTGCACGATGCTCAGCAGCGTGTTCTTCCCCACTCCAGACGGGCCTGACAAGATAAAAAAGTAGCCGTCGCGGTCTCGCCTGTCTTCAGGTCGAAAGTTTATAAACACTTTGGGAACCATGCCCATCCTCCTAAAGGAAATGAAAACCTGGCTATACATCCGAGTCTACAGGATCAACGGTTTACAATATTATGAGTGGTTCAACCCAAGCTGTCAATGATTCGAGACGCATGGACGCATATCAGTACCAGGAAAATGGGATGGCATCAAATGCGACTCCACGCCGAAGCGCAGCGACGCTATTGACAGCATAGTTGGCTGTATTCGGAGGATACCATGCAATTCCTACGGTATGGGCCGTCTGTTTCAGCAACTGAACCGGCAGCGGTTTGCCCCGCAGAGTAATCACGGTCTGCAGGGGATTGCGCACAATAAAGGTAATACCGTGCAACTGATTCCAGTCGGGAATGAATGTTCCGTCCACCGGGTCCGCCACATCTTCGATGTTGATATAGGTGACGCCGCGTGCATACGAGGTGCTGTAGCGCAGGTGCTGCTGCACCATGTTGTAGAGAAGCAGTCGGCTGGTGCGCGCCACGAGGATAATCCCGCGGTCCTGCAAATGGGCAAGCCGAACCAGTGATTCAATGGCGCTCGTCGGCAGTACAAAGCTGTTTGGATTGCCTTCGAGATGTTGCGCAATAATCGTATACCCGTGCGTGCGGATTAACTGCTTCAGCAAACCAGGCGCCAGTTCTCGATATAAATCGTACGGGTTCCAAAAATCCTGCCAATCATAGATCCACGGATGATCCGGCCGCTTGATCAGATTCAGCGTGCCGGTAAACCGCCAAAATCCCCATATCGAATGGCCGTCGCGCAAGCGTGTGGGGTAAATCATGGAGGGGTAGCTATACTGATTATTGTAGATGTCTGCCCAGACGAAGCGAACGCCTTCCTTGCGTAACAGGTCTGTGACATAGTATGGCGAGTAGGGATTGTCGCCCTGCTGGTAATTGAAGAACTCGTTGTTCTGATACCCATAAGCGCCAAAATTCGCCCTGTTGGACTGATTGCCATGATCCGTAAACACCGTGATATGAACCCCGCGCGCCATCATGTAGTGCATCGCGTACACGGCCTGCGCCCTGGTAAACAGTGTTCCTTTTGCACCGACGCGAGAAAAGTCGCCCATGGAATGGATCGTGTCGATCCAGCCCACCTTCATATAATAGAGCAGGATGGGTCCATCGAACAACTGATGCGAAATACCCTTAAAAAAAGTCATCTCACTGGACAGTGGCGTATGATTCATGTCTATGGTATAACGCATATTGGACCCGTTGTATAAAAAGAAGGAGTCGCTTACATCCATTCCCAGTCCGCGCCCCATGGGTGTTTCAATCGTCGTATTGAGAAATTCATGAATCAGATTAAACTTTCTGAGCGTCACATGATCGGCGTCCGATTCGATGGCCAGCATGGCCTGAAACGGGTAGGGAAATTTCCGCAGACTGACGCTTTGACGGGGGTATCCAGGGTTTATATACACACTTGTCTGTCTATTTCGCGGACCATGCTAAAATTAGACTCTTGTTCATGATTGCCTCTGTCACGGAGCCTACCCGTGGCTTATACTGATACAGGACGCCTGTCCGCCATGCTCATATCCCGGAGGTGTCACCATTTGTCACCGGATCGCAACGAAGTTGAACGGAGACAGCCGTCGAAACCGCTTCTATGGCTTGGATGTATTTCTACGTTTGGAATGTTCATGATCAACTTTATCGGTTTTCTGGATACCCAGACCAATTCAGCGGAGGGCTGCGGACCTGACTGGCCATTGTGCAACGGCCAAATCCTCCCCTCGCTCAATAACTCACATGTCATCATCGAATTTCTTCATCGCTTCCTCGTGGGCTTTTTTGCCCTCGTCGCCGTGGTATTCGCGGTCTGGGCATGGCGCCGCTTTGGCAACTGGTTGGAGGTGCGCATATTTGCATCGATCGCCCTTGGTTTTATTGTCATTCAGTCAATCCTCGGAGCTCTTGCAGTGGTGTTTGTCAACCCCCCAAGCGTTCTGGCGCTGCATTTGGGGTTCGGCCTCCTTGGACTCGTCGGGATTGCTCTCCTGACCGTATTTCTGTTTCAGTACAGAGCGTACCTGCAGTCTAAACCGAGCGGTCTGACAAACAGAAATCAACCGCTCGGTCGCGTACTCCGTCAATTTATCAGATGGACATGGGTCTATGTGTTTGCCGCCGTTTACGTTGGATCGGACGTGGCATTTCACGGTGCGGCCGCAGCTTGCAAGGGTTGGCCGCTGTGCAACGGTCTCTGGTTCCCCGGATTCTCCGGAAATGTCGGGCTGGTCTTTTTCCATCGTCTCATAGCGATCGGACTCGCCGTCATTGTAATCATTCTTCTTATGCAACTCAGCAAAGCACGGCACACGCGCCCTGATCTGTATCGGGCGACCGTTTATCTGTTTGTGCTCGTCATTTTACAGATCATCAGCGGCGCCTACGTCATTCTCAGCAATATCAGTCTGAACGCCGATCTGCTCCACGTATCATTGCTGATGGCGCTGTTTACACTACTGAGCTACCTCGTCATGCAAAGTTTTCGCTTCCGGTCTCCTGTTCGACAGCAATAACCAGGGAAAAACGACGCGCGAGGTTCCCGAGTTCCGGGACCCTCGCGTCACGCAACAACATATCCGATCACCGCCACTCTGCGCGTTTCATTGTATTGATCCGTCATTCAAGGAAGGATCAAGGACGTGTGTGTTGTTAAAACTAACCGTGTTCGTGACGAATTCGTCTGAGATCATGGAGTTGACCGCTTGATCGCCACCGTTCCATGTCGGATCAAGAAGTATCCAACTCGCGCCATTCCAAGCCTGCACCCACGCGTGCGCATCTTGCGGGTTTTTGGTCAATGCGTTAGGCGTTGTCCAAGTACTGTTGGCGAGACCGGTTAAAAATTGTGCGGGAATACCCACCGATTGCAAAAGTGAGACGGTAAGCGATGCGTAGTCCTGGCAGACTCCCGAGTCCGTGTTCAATGCGGACAGATTGTCTTGATAATAGTAATTCGCCGTGCTCTGCACTTCCGCTTGGTTGTATATGATGGATTCGCTAACGTAGTTTGAAATCGCTTCGATCGCCGTATTGATGGATGGCGAATTTTCAAGAAGGGTGGCGGCGATGGCGTTGAATTTAGGGCTCATGTTGTAATCCCCCTGCGTGGAGGACAGCAGCGACGCGCGCAAAGCCGTGGGCGCAGGGCCAGCCACATTGACACTGTATGAGCTGTTGGGGAAGGTATAGCCAGAGCTTGTTTGTATCGACGCTGTTACGGTTTTCAAGAAATTGGGGAATAAAGTGACCAGAACAGACCCTGTGAACGGGGAACGGACTAGCCCCGAAAATACGCCATTAACGACTGGCAATCGGTAATCCCAATAGGGCTGCGTTTTGTTGCTGCTGTTATATACGAGCACAGTGATCGAAGACAACGGTTGTGTGGTGGTTCCACTGATGGGGATCCAGCCGCCCACCGCCGCACCCTTATAGTATGTGAGACCGGCATGCGAGCTCAGGGGAACTGTCGGCAATCCAGTTGGCAGCGAAAGGACACCCGTATACTTGGCCGACAACGGGAAATGCACGCTCGGCAGTTCATTTTGCCCCACAGTGATAACGAGCGGAACGCTGTAGACTCCGTTGTATTCCGCCTGAACAGTGTAAATTCCAGGGGTGTTTGCGACAAAATCCGCTTTAGCGATTTGCTGATTGTTGTTTCCCCTCGTCCATTCCGAAGTTCCCGGTGTGATTGTTGCGTTGGCGCTGTTGACATACCACGATGTATTTTGATCAACAACGTCCGTAGCGTTCGTATAGGCGAACAGATACAGGGTTTGATTCGGCGGCACCTGGAGCATTGGGGTTCCAACCGCCGCCGTCGCGGGGTTGTTGGTTTGCGCCGAGACATAGAACGACTCTGACGCGCGTTGCCAAAATCCACTGTCGTTCGTCGCTGCATTGGCGAGAGGCGCGGTGGAGACCGTCTGTCCATCAATAGCGAGTGGGAAACTCACTGCAGGCGCTGTCGTGCTCCCTGACGCATTCGATGTAGACGCGTTCGTGCTTGAGCCATTGCTGGGTTGAGATGAATTTCCGGTTCCGGATGGGGTTTCCGTCAAATTCCAGACCCCGTTTATCCACGTGCTCGTCAAATTGATGTAACTCACAGCCTGCATGATAAACCAGATAGGCATAAACGTTGTATATACGCCAGTCCCTGGATCTTTGCGAACCAGCGTGGACGCATTTTCTACAAGAACCCCATTCACATAAATACCTGTCAACCCATTGGCGGCCACTGCTGCCGGGGTTCCTGAAGTTGGTCCTGTGATGGCCCAGTGATGTGTCAATCCGTTCCAGGTCGCGACAACGCCAAGGCTCTTTAACGCTTGCATAACGTACCAGATGGGCATATAGGTTGTTCCGCCATGTACAAAACTGTATGGATGCGAAAGGCTTTGACCGTTGATGTCGATCCCACGTTGCGTCATCGTTGTGGCCGCACTCTGCGCAAAGACCAGCGAACTGGGGGCAACCCCAAGAATGGCCGCCAATGCTATGCTGGTTGTCCATCTGCGTTTCCTCATCCATTTCCCTCGATCCAGTTGCTGGTTTCCGTCATTGCTTGGTCGTCGCAGACGTCTCTTTACTAGATTACCTTGGATGAGGAGATTTTGCACGGTTTCTTTCAAAGTGGTTCGAGTATGCGCACCGGTTTGCTGTCCAGTTCTACGCTGCCGAATGAAGGGGGGTAGGGGGATTGGGGGATCGACGAAAAAAAGAGAGAACAGGATAATTGGAGTACGACAAAGGGGTTCCCATACATCCGGGAACCCGCTCCGCCACAGCTTTTTTGGTGCACCCGGAGGGACTCGAACCCCCGCAAGACGCGGTTTAGGAAACCACCGCTCTATCCACCTGAGCTACGGGTGCATGTCGTGTCTGGTGTTGCCTAGTTATGTGTATTTCGTGAGCACTTTGAGATACCCGTGAGCATATTATATCACTGAGGTAAGCCATATTAAAGCCGACCGATATTCGGAGATATTTCCCACCTCACGAACCTCCCGCCACTAAACGCATTACACATACTTATTCCCGCAGAGCGGTATCCGCCCCTCGTGCAGCATCGCCCCATCAGCCTCGTGTATGTAATGTTCACACGCACAAGCCGCGAAAAAATATCCCAATCGGATCGCCTCAGTGCTCATTGGCGTACCAGTCATCCAGTGCTGGGCATGTCAACGCGCGTACCGTACAACATTCCCGAAGCAAACACACTTGAGTTCGGTTGGGAATTGGCTGAGGTATGACCTGTTTTTATCGGACAAAGCATGAAACGAGAGCGCACGTCCTATACTGTGTCAAAGGGAGATGACAATATGGACAGTATGAACGATGTTGACAAAAACAAAAGTTTGAACCACAATAAAAATCAAACAGGGCCAAAGGAGATGGATGAAATGGCTCAAGCCCCCGCATCAACTCGGACAGAAGCTGCCGTGAATGACTGGATTACGACTGGGGAGGCAGCGAAAAGACTCGGCATACGGTCAGTCAACACAGTCAAACGATGGATCAATACAGGATTGTTAGTAGGATGGCACCCCAAGGGTGGATGGGTTAGAGTTAGCGCTGCATCCGTCCAGAAACTTTTGGAAGCGAATAGCATCGAGTTACGCAGACTCCAATTCGTGAAACAGGAGTTGGAAGCGACTAAGGATTTGGGTGGAGAAATAACTCAGGAGTTATTGGATGACCTTTCGATGAGCAAATTAGGAAATTTACCTTGGCAGGTGTCCGAGTCTGAATAAGAACATTTCTCCCGGCAAGCACACTGGCGTATTACGTGTTTTTTGTGACACCAGTGTGCTTTTTTCTAGTGCATACAGAGGACGATTGATAGATGCCGCTACCGATGAACGTATCACAGTCTTCTGGTCACCTTGGGTTATCGGCGAACTATACAGAACACTTACATGGGACTGGATAAAGCATGGCAGAGGGAGCGAATCGGAGTGTTCTGCCTCAAGCAAAAGGATGATGAGGGTAATGCTCCTCTATTTTCGTACGGTGGACCCAGAACCTCCATTCGATGTGGCAGCGTGCCCTGACCCTGATGATATGCCAATTTGGAAGGCGGCTGTGCAGTTACAGGCCCATTACCTTGTGTCCAACAACACAAACGACTTTCCTCCACGCGGCGCTTCAGGACGGCACACATATCAATGCGTTGAGTGGATAACTGCCGCTGACTTATTATTTCTACTTGGATACTAACCGCTAACAACTATGTCCACTTCGTGAGCACTGTGGCAACGAGTAATAAAGCCGACCGACCTTAACATCTTAACGCGTCATAGCCCATGACTCCTGGCCCATGCACCCAAGTTGCAGATACCTCGGCGTTTGCCCCTGTCCGTGAGCGCTGTTTTCGCATGTATTAAAGAAGCAACACGCTTCCTTGGTTGCACTTCCCACCATTGCACCTGGAAAGGAGGCTTTGTCGAATGCATCCATTATACCATCGCGCCAAGGGGATGGTTGGACAGCCAGTGATCGTGCACGCTTACGGCCGCGTTCACCGGGGTGTCCTGCATTCCCTGACCACTGACGGCATCTACGTTCGCTCCACAGCCGGAGCCGGTATGGCTTCCCATGATACCACCGGGCTGTCCCAGCTTGACACTTTGCAGGCTCCCGCGACTGACAGGGAGTCAATCGATGTAGAGCACGTCTTTTGGCCGTTGCTTTTCCTTCCGTTTTTTGCAATCGCCGCGCTTGGCCCCTGGTGGTGGTGGTAACGTGTATAGGTGCCTATGTCCTCCCAGAGGAAGCATAGGCACCTGTCATCTGTGTATGTGCTCTACTTTTTACTGAACAGTGACGGTTTGCGGGATCAGCGATTTGATCATCACCACGGTTTGTGGCTGAAATGACTGAGTCTCGGTAAATCCGAGTGATTTGGCAAATTTCTGACTGCGTGTATTGGTTGCCTGAATGTAGACTTCCACCTCGACCATCCCGTACTCAATGGCCTCTCGCTCAATCTGTTTCATTACGCGCGAACCGTAGCCTCTGCCCTGATGTCCACTTCCGAGAACGAGCGATCCGATGTTCATCTTGCCGCTGTCATCAGCCACAAGGCTGACATATCCGGCCACCTGTTCTTCGACCACAATCATACGGGTTTGTGCCGATCGCACATAATTGATGACTGTCGCCATGTCGAGGTCATACCCGTATGTTTCTTTGAATACAGGCATTATTTCTTCCTGGGTCATTTTCACAATGATCTGCTCGTCTTGAGGGGCAAAGGAACGCATGTAAATCTTGGCCAACGGTGTAACCGCAGCCTCAGTTTCTGCCGTTCCCTGATGCAGAATTGCCGAATCGGTAGGCGCAGCAATGCGATGCTCGCGTCTCTGGCTCTCGCCAGCCCGCGGTCGGCGCCGTTTCGCAGGAGTTTTGCGGTTCGGCGCGGCGCCTGCGGTCAACACTTCTTTAGGTTGATGACCTTTTCCGGTTGTCATGTGTAAAAGTGACGTCGGTCCAGTTGAAGCTGCTGTCTGAGAAGTACGCTGTTTGACTGACACGGATCATTCGCTCCTTAATATAGGTCATATGGCCGAAGACAAAGCGCCTGCAGGATCACCCGTCCCGTTACGACACTATATGCGGAACTGCGCCCATCGGCGCCCATTGTCAGGAAAAAAACAGTCCTTGTGCTTCAGACGCCGATTCGCGTCATACCACCCATATAGGGTTGCAGAGCCAGTGGAATTTGCACGGACCCATCGGCCTCCTGATAATTTTCCAGGATTGCGGCAAACGTTCGACCCAAAGCCAGTCCTGAGCCATTTAGTGTATGCACATATTCTGGTTTTGATTTATCGGAACGACGAAATCTGATATTGCTGCGTCGAGCCTGGAAATCCTCAAAGTTGGTGCAGGAGGAAATCTCTCGATAGGAGGCGGAGGAAGGCAGCCAAACCTCCAGATCGTACTTTTTACACTCCTTGAATCCAAGATCACCCGTACAGATCTCAATGACCCGATAGGGCAGTTCAAGTCGCTGCAGGATCGTTTCCGCATCCGCCATGATCGACTCCAGCGCTTCATAAGAAGATTCAGGCGTGACAAACTGCACCAGTTCCACCTTGTTGAACTGGTGCAACCGAATCAGGCCCCGTGTATCCTTACCGGCAGCGCCCGCCTCCGACCTGAAACTGGAACTGAAGCCAGCGTATCGGATCGGCAACTCACTCATGGTCAGAATCTCGTCACGATGCATGTTGGTCACGGGCACTTCCGCAGTTGGGATCAGAAAATAATCCTGTTCTTCCACTCGAAACACATCTTCCTCAAACTTGGGCAAATTGCCTGTTCCGATCATGCTCGTCCTGTTCACCAGGTACGGAGGCCAGATCTCCATGTAGCCGCGTTCACGCGTCTGTACATCAATCATGAAATTCATAAGCGCACGTTCAAGTTGCGCGCCGACGCCCTTGTAGAAAACAAATCGCGATCCCGTCACTTTGCTCGCGCGCTCAAAGTCCAATAGCGCCAGATCCGTTCCCAAATCCCAATGTGGTTTTGGCTCGAAATTGAATATCGGTATCTCGCCGTGACGGCGAAGCTCCGGATTGTCATCTTCGGAATGGCCATAGGGAACACTTTCGTGCGGAATATTGGGAAGACGCAAGAGGATGTCGTTCATTTCTTCGTCCAATATTCGCAGTCGCTCGCCGGAGGCCTGAATCTCATTCCCCACCAAGCGCATGTCTTCGATTAAAGCGCTGGCGTCCTGTTGCTCGCGTTTACGCGCCGCCACTTCCTGGGACACGCTGTTGCGAGTGGCCCGAAGCGCTTCGGTACGCGTCGTCAAGTCTCGCCATTCGCCGTCAAGTGTGTAAAACCGCTCAAGCAAATCCCATGTTTCCAACGGTTCATTGCGACGAGTCAACGCGCCCCTTATCCGTTCCGGATTTTGGCGCAGGAGTCTTGCCTCTAGCATGGAGTCCACTCCTCATTGTGCATTACAACACAAGATACCATATCGTCCATGCACCATCAAGAAATTCACCCGGCAGAAATTCAGGCGCTAAAACTCCCGTTCAATCCTAACATCGCCCAGGAATGCATAACCCAGTCCACGCGACGACACAATCAGTTGCGGCTTGCCGGGGTTTTCCTCCAACTTGTCCCGTAGTCTGGAAATATACACATAGAGATCTTCCTTATGGCCCGCAACACAATCTCCCCACGCTGCGGTGATCAAACTTTGGGTTGACAGATAACGCCCTTTTGACTCAATGAGCGCCTTTAAAACATTGGATTCCGTACGCGTCAGAACCACCCTGCAGCCCCGAATGGTCACGACCGCTTCCCCATACGACCGGATTGCGATCTCGTGATTATGCTGCATCCGCCTTTCGCGGTGAACCGCTTCCAGGATACGATCGATATCATCACCGATTCTGGCGCCGTGAGCTTCAGAAATCACATCATACGCCCCCGTTCGGAGGGCGCGCGTCTTCAATGATGGCAGCGGATCATGCGTGACGAGCACCAAATCCATGGATGGAATTCTGGATATCTCTCGCCATTCAGCAAATTCTGACCTTGTTGGATACAACACTTCCCGAAACAGGATGTCCAACCCCAGCGTTCGGCATTGTCGATGCAGCTCTATCTGCTGATTGAGATCCGTAACTTGGTGTCCATGGGGGATAGAGGCATGAATTTGCGACTGAACGCGAAGGCTCACGCATGATATACCTACATGCAAGAGAACCGTCCTCCTAAAAAACCACTTCAGATATATAAGTTCACAGCAGCAGGGGGCTAAGCCCCCACAGCCACATGAATTCAACAGATTACTGTCGTTCGATCATTGCCTTGAAGTATTCGTGAAGACGTAGATCCGAAGTGAGCTCAGGGTGAAATGAGGCTGCCAGTAAGTTGCCCTGTTTTGCGGCTACAATTCGATCCTGATACATGGCAAGAACCACAACGTCTGAACCCGCCGTGACAATGTGCGGCGCTCTGATGAATATACCCGGAAAAGGTCCGCCGGATAGCCCCTCAAACTCGATGTCGGCTTCAAAGGAATCCCTCTGACGTCCAAAGCTGTTGCGGTCGACCGTGATATCCATCAGGTCCAGATGACTGACCTCTTGCCCCTCGATCCTCCTGGCCAACAGGATCAGTCCGGCGCATGTTCCGAATACAGGCATTCCTTGCCGCGCCCGTTCTCGTATGGGCTCATAAAGCCCATATTTGCGGATCAGTGTGCCGAGTGTTGTGCTTTCGCCGCCAGGCAGAATGAGACCCTGCACCTCAGCGAGTGACTCAGGATGCTTCACCATAACTGGATCTGCGCCTGTGTTGCGGATGCTCTTTGCGTGTTCAGAGACGGCCCCCTGAACATCCAATATGCCAATCTTCAAGACCATTTCTCTCACCAGCCGCGTTCGGCCATACGTTCGTTAATGGAAAGCGTGGACATTTCAATGCCTTTCATCGGCGTGCCAATGCCTTGGGAAAGTTTCGCCAATAGGTCGTAATCTTTGAAGTTCATTGTCGCCTCAACGATGGCTCTGCCAAATTTCTCCGGGTTTTCAGATTTGAAGACGCCAGATCCCACAAACACCCCATCTGATCCCAATTCCATCATCAATGCCGCGTCAGCCGGAGTAGCGACTCCTCCCGCCGCAAAATTGACAACAGGCAAACTTCCCGTTCGATGTATCTCAAGAAGAAGTTCATAAGGCGCGCCAATTTCCTTCGCCTCTGCCACCAGCTCATCCTCAGACATTGAAACGACTCTGCGAATTTGTGACTGCACCATGCGAATATGTTTGACAGCTTCTACAATATTGCCCGTACCTGGCTCGCCTTTGGTGCGAATCATGGCTGCGCCCTCTGCAATTCGACGCAGGGCTTCACCCAAATCCCTTGCTCCGCACACAAATGGAACTGTAAATTCGCGCTTATTGACATGGTACTTGTCGTCTGCGGGGGTCAGAACTTCACTCTCATCAATGTAATCGACGCCCAGTGATTCCAGAATGCGCGCTTCCACGATATGTCCAATCCGGCACTTGGCCATGACCGGAACGGACACCGCCCTCATCACCTGTTCAACAATGGTTGGATCCGCCATACGCGCCACTCCGCCAGCCGCCCGAATATCCGAGGGAACCCGTTCCAGGGCCATGACGGCTACTGCGCCCGCCGCCTCCGCAATCTTCGCCTGTTCAGCTGTCACAACATCCATAATGACGCCATTTTTCTGCATCTGGGCCATACCGCGTTTGACGCGCTCCGTTCCGACTACTGCCATGATGTATTGCCTCCCTATAATCTGATCACACTGCGCCCGAAAAGCTCTGCCGCCTTTGTCTTTCTTCATGTGTCAAGGAGTCATTGGACACACCCATCCCATGCTCTCTTCGATACTGTAATTATACCACACAGGATTCAGGAATTTTCTCATTTGAATGTTCTTTGTTCAAGCGCCTTCTTTGCCAGGCCTGGATGGTTTGTAATGACGGCGTCAATACCCCAGGAATTGAATAATTGAATCTGTCGCCCATCATTCACCGTGTAAGGCCTGATCTTCACCTTCAAACGCAACGCCTCCTGTTGCAGAGTCGCAGTCACGCTGCGTCGGTTCGGATGGATGGCGTCGGCCCCAAACTGCTTCGCAAATTGCGGCGTAACAGGCGAATAGTAGGAGGATAATAGAGCGACGGGAATTGCCGGATCGAATTCCTTGATTCGACGCAGACAGCCATAGTCAAAGGAGGATATGACCGTCTTCTCAGTGAGCCTGTATTGCCTGACGACATCGGCAATCTGCTGCTCCAGTCCCGACTGCGGAACTGGAGCAGCTTTGAGTTCAATATTAATCCCCATGCTCTTTGCTTTTACAAATGACAGCACTTCCTCCAATCGCGGTATTCGTTCTCCGCGAAACTTGTTTCCAAACTTGTATCCAGCGTCAAGTGTCTGAAGCCATGAAAAAGACGCGGCATGAACATAACCGCGTCCCTGGGTTGTCCTTGTCACTGCGTCGTCGTGAATAACGACCAGCACTCCGTCCGCAGAGCGCTGCACATCCACTTCAAGAGCATCGGCGCCCATCTCGTACGCCTTCAGAAATGCGATCATTGTATTCTCGGGGGCCACAGCGCTGGCTCCCCGATGCGCCCAAATCTCCAAAGCTCATCCCTCATCACATCATACACTGTAGTTTGGTGCCTCTTTAGTAATATGCACATCATGCGGATGACTTTCACGAAGTCCGGCGCTCGTAATGCGGATAAACTGCGACCCATCCTGCAAGGCGCGAATTGAAGGCGTTCCACAGTACCCCATGCCGGCGCGCAGCCCGCCGATCAACTGAAAGACCGTCTCGGAAAGCGGTCCCCGGTGCGGCACACGCCCTTCGATTCCTTCGGGAACCAGTTTTTTGTTCTGTTCCTGAAAATAGCGATCGGAACTTCCCGATTTCATCGCACCAATGGATCCCATTCCCCTGTATACCTTAAAACTGCGACCCTGAAAAATCTCCAGTTCGCCAGGACTCTCTTCCGTGCCGGCAAACAGACTGCCCACCATGACCACACTGGCGCCAGCGGCGATCGCCTTCGTAATATCGCCGGAATACTTGATTCCACCATCCGCAATAATCGGTATACCGTATTCTCTCGCTACAGAGGCGCACTCGTAGATGGCTGTAATCTGGGGAACGCCGATTCCCGCCACAACTCGGGTTGTACAGATTGACCCAGGTCCAATGCCGACCTTGACCGCATCTGCGCCGGCCTCGATAAGATCCCTCGTTCCATCGCCAGTTGCCACGTTACCAGCAATGATATTGAGGTGCGGATACAGTTCCCTGAGACGTTTAACGGTATTGATCACTCCAATTGAATGCCCATGCGCGGTATCCACCACAACCACGTCTGCGCCCGCCTTCACAAGCGCGTCAGCTCGCTCAAAGGCATCACTGCCAGTGGAAATGGCCGCACCAACCACCAAACGGCCATGAGCGTCTTTCGCTGCGCCAGGAAATTGCTTGGCTTTCTCGATGTCTTTAATGGTGATCAGCCCGCGCAAGATTCCCTCATCATCCACAATCGGGAGTTTCTCCACTTTATGCCGTTGTAAAATATCTTTAGCCTGCTCAAGATTGGTTCCGACAGGCGCAGTCACAAGTCCTTCGCGGGTCATAACCTCGCCAATCGAACGACCGAAATTCTTCTCGAAACGCAAGTCCCTGTTTGTGAGAATTCCCACCAAATGTTTCGTTTCATCGACGATCGGAACCCCGGAAATGCGATATTTGGCCATGATGGCCTCCGCATCATAAATTGGGTGATCCGCAGTAAGGTAAACGGGATCGGTAATAACGCCGCTTTCAGAGCGTTTGACCTTGTCGACCTCTTCAGCCTGGTCGCTGACGGACAGGTTCTTATGAATAATCCCGATGCCGCCTTCCCTGGCAATCGCAATGGCCAGCTTTGCTTCAGTTACAGTATCCATGCTCGCGCTCATCAACGGAATGTTCAGCTTTAGACTCCGCGTTAACTGCGTCGTGATATCCACATCGCGCGGCAACACGTCTGAACGGGCTGGGCGCAGCAGCACATCGTCAAAGGTCAGTCCTTCTGTGTGAAACTTGCTTTCCCATGTGTTCATGAAATTATCCCCCTCAAAATAGATGCAAAAACAAATGGATATGAATTGGATCGACCGTAGATATTATGAGTAAGTCTACAGACCTCATTTTCGCATGTCAACTCATTTTTCGGAGGAAAGAACTTGAATTATGCCCATTTTCGTTCCGAATTATCTGCTTTGCAGATACTTGAGAACCCTTTAATCATCAAACACATTCTCGGCGTCATTCACAGCAATCGCAAGAACAGTGAAGGTCTCTATGAATCGACGTTTGCTGTGTGTTCCGCATTTGCGCAAGGTAGATCCTTTCTGGAGTCTGGAGAAACCGCGTCGCCGCGAACCCAACCTGTCATGTTTTATTATGGGCTGTTAAATTACGCGAAAGGTTGCATCGCCCTCTCCTCTCTCGGTGGGCGAAAGCAAATGGCTTCTTACAAACATGGCGTGTCAACACCCCGCAAGAAGAGCCGCTACAACTATTTTTCGGACGCGATCCGGGTTGAAAAGACGGGGGTCTTCCCAGATTGGTATGAGGCGGTGCAATTGCTTCGACGCAAGGCGCATCATCCCGGATCCACTGATTTCCTCGACGCCGACCCTGGCAAACATGGGCTCGGCAAGAGTGGAACACTGAATAGCGTGCTGAGTGGAGCGACGTTTCCAGTCGATCAGTTGTGGGCAACCGTACCTGGTACATGGCCTGTATTGGGGGAACTCGGCATATCGCCCAGATACGAAAGACTTGCAGTCATATCCGCCAATTACTCTCAGACGTCATACAGTGTGCAGCGTGGCTGGGCGGCAAGATGCGGGTTGCCGTTTGAGACATTGATAGAGTTATTGCGTAGCCACGATTCAGGAACAAGCATCAGTTCCATTGAATTCCCACCAACGAACATAGAGACGCAGAGCATAGTCCTCGAAACCGACTCCTCCGGGAAGATCGCCAGTCATGATTGGTGGATACCCACGATTTCCGAAATACACGATCAGACAATGGCAATCCCGCCGTTACCGCAGCACCTTTTGAAGAGTGCGTCGCTCTCGGAGCCTTTCGTTCAATACCTGTTGGCCTTCCATCTCAGCATGCTCTCCCGTTATGAACCGGAACATTGGGGAGACCTGGTGAACGATGAGGCAAGCGTGGAGTTTCTGATGATGGCGATATTGGCAAAACGCATCGCAACAACCACCTCGGCGTTTTACGGCCGATTGCTGCTTCCCTTCCTTGATCATTGACTGCGCATTTCGACGCCGCAACAATATACCATTCTGTGGCAAGTGTTCTACGACAACTGTCGTCTGTGTATGGCAAGTGGTTTCTCAAGAATGTTCAATTCATCTTCAGTGCGCTCCATTTGTTGTTCAGCAACTTTCCGCGCATCGGCGATGGCCTGATTATATATATAGGGACCGACGAGATTTAACACAAATTCGAAAATACCCTCCGCAGCAACATTGCCAATACTCTCAGACAATTGTTCCAGCAAGTATTCCTGCAGTTCCTCGATCAGCAGCATCTTGTCTTCCCGTCCAATTTTTATCGGAATCACGGGTCCTCATCTCCGGGTTTCATATTGTTGTGATCCATGGTGAACGAAAAAACAGGATGAGCCCCTCCCGGAACTCATCCTGTCTCTGTGTGAAACCGAAACCGCCATCCGCAGCCTCACATGCTTTGTTGCCTGGCAACGTCCTGCTCTCCCAGGACCCTGCGGTCCAAGTACCATCGGCGCTGGAGGGCTTAACCTTCGTGTTCGGGATGGGTACGGGTGTGTCCCCTCCGCCATCGCCGCCAG
>Ga0209012_1000243_pt1 | contig 83032 bp, 80 predicted proteins | sample RS3BMetagenome_FD_184735 | JGI IMG/M metagenome (GOLD analysis project Ga0209012, IMG submission 184735) | Ferric oxide microbial mat and aquatic microbial communities from Rainbow Spring, Yellowstone National Park, USA - RS3B (SPAdes) (version 3) ... | reverse complement strand
CAGACGGCTTTCGCCCCCGACCCTCGGATCGTCGATCGATCCGCTCGAATCATTTGTACCGGCTTCCCCTGAGGACCGTGGCCCTCAAGGTGCCGCAAGGATCGCTGCTCAGTTTTCAAAGGTCAAGGACACAAGCCGCGCGCCCGGATCGGCGCTGGCTCCGCTTCCGCTAGGTCCTGGTGGTCGCCGGAGCAACCGTGCTCACGGATCATAGCACGCGACCGCGTTCAGCACAAACCGGCGTCGTCCGCCAAGGCGAGCCGTCTGGATGAAGTTTCGTCGAAGCGCTCACGTATGCGCCCGTATACGCGTGGATGAGCCTCGATGAGCACGGCGACGCCAGGCCCCGATCGGGCGGGATGGCGCGGTTCGCGCTTGTTCTCCACGCGTCGCTTCCTTAAGATCACTCGAAGGGTGTGCCGCGCTGTGCGGCGTGGGCGTGTCGCTTGCGAGCGGGCGCGTCCTGGCCGCGACGAAGCATGTCGTGTCGGAGGCGAAGCGGATGGCAGACGAGGGCCGCGCGGGTCGGCGCGAGCGGTTGGCGTCGATCCTCAGGGAACGTGGCACGGCCGTATCGGGCACGGAGCTCGCCGGCCTGCTCGGCGTCAGCCGGCAGGTGATCGTGCAGGACGTGGCCGTGCTCCGCGCCGCCGGCGCGGGCATCGTGCCCTCGTCGACCGGCTATCGGTGGCTGGCCGAGGACGATCGGACGGGCGCGAGCCGCCTGCACGCGCGCGTCGCTGTCCGCCACCGGCCGGAGGAGACCGAGGTGGAGCTGTACGCCCTCGTGGACGCGGGCGTGCGCGTCGTCGACGTGGTCGTCGAGCACCCGCTTTATGGCGAACTCCGCGGGCTGCTCGACCTAGGCACCACGGCGGAGGTCGAAGCGTGGCTGGTGGCGCTGCGGCGCCATCGGGCGAACGTGCTGTCCACCCTGACCGGCGGCGTCCACCTCCACACGCTCGCCGCCGACGACCCGCTCGCCCTGGCCCGGGCGCGGGAAGGGCTCGAGGCGCTCGGGTTTCTCCTCGCGTAGCGCAAATGCCCGAAAGTCTTGTCAGGTGTATTGACATGTGAGCGGCGACACGTTGCACTGGAGGCACCATGCCGATGGAGGTGCCCTCAACGCGACAGTCCGTCATGGCCATCGAACAGCAGGCTCTCGACCCCGTCCCCAGCGATCGGCGTTACGGCCGCGCCCGTGACGGCGGCTGGCTGTGGTTCGCCGCCAACCTGGGCCTGCCACCCTGGTCGCTCGGCGTGCTCGCACTCGCCCTTGGCATGACTGCCCGCCAATCCCTTGCCGCGATCGTCGTGGGCAACCTGATCGGTGCGGCACTCGTCGCCGCCACCGCCAGCCTCGGCCCTGAGTCCGGAACCCCCGCGATTGCCCTCGGCCGACGCCTGTTTGGCGAAAACGCCAACCGACTGCCCTCGCTCTTTAACGCCCTGTCGTGTCTGGGCTGGTACGCCGTCAACGCCGTCCTGGGCGGCGAGGCGCTATCCGCGCTCCTGGGGTTGCCGCTGGTCGTGGGCCTCGTCCTCCTGACCGTGGCCCTGGCGATCGTGGCCGCGATCGGCCACGATCTCGTCCACCGGCTCGAGCGCGTCAGCGCCTATGCGCTGGCCGCGCTGTTCCTGCTGACGGGCATTCGTCTCGTCGTCGGCCACACCGCCCTGCTCGGTCACGCGGCCGGCACGGCCGGGCCGGGGGCCGGATTCGGCACGGTCCTCCTGGCCATCGCCATCATCGCCTCCTACCTGTTCTCCTGGGCGCCGTACGCGACCGACTATGCGCGCTACCTGCCGACGCAGACACCGCGTCGAGCCGTCTTCTCCCCTACCTTCTGGGGCTCGTTCGTGGCGACGACCGGTATCGAGCTTCTCGGCCTCCTGACCGCCCTCGTCGTGGGCACGAGCGGGAGCCCGGTTTCCGTGCTGTCGCGGGCCATGGGCGCCTGGGCTGCACCGGCGCTCGCCGCGGCCGTTCTCGGCACGCTCACGGCAAATGCCCTCAACGTGTATACCGGTGGCCTGTCGAGCTTGAGCGTCGGGCTGCGCCTTTCCCGTCCCGTCGTGGCGGCGGTGTTCGCCGTCTTGGGCGGCATCGCGGCGTACCTGGGCTCGCGCGGCTTCTACCAGGGGTACGAGAACTTTCTTCTTCTCATCTCGTACTGGGTGGCGGCTTGGGTCGGCGTCATCCTGGCGGGTGCGTGGAACCGGTCCGGCGCGCCCACGGCGGATGCCGTATCGCCGCGGGTGCGCCTATGGCTGTTCGGCGCCTTTCTCGCCGGCATGGCAGCGACCATCCCGTGCATGGACCAGAGCCTGTTCGAGGGACCGGTGGCGCGCTGGCTTGGCGGTGGCGACCTTGGGTACTGGGCGGGCCTGCTCGTTGCGTTCGGCCTCGCTCGCCTGGCGCTCGCCAGCGCGCACACCGGTCTGCCCCATGCCGTGCCCGCGGCGACGCGCCCGTAGGCGGCCCCGGTGGCCGGGGCCGAACGCCCGAACATCACGGCGCCGCCGGCTACGTGCCGGCGGCGCCCCCGTCCCGTGACCACGCCGCCACGTCAGGCGGCAGCGCGGGGACCGGCCAATCGATCTGCCGGTGCCACCCGTCCCACCGCTCGTCGAACGGCCACAGGCGACCCCGCACCCGCCCGACGGCGTCCTCCCGTGCCGCCTCCACACGCCGAACCTCGGCGTCTGAGATGACGCCCAGGCGGTGGGCCTGTCGATACTCCGCCTCGTCCTTCCACCGAACGGCGAGGTCCGGCGCCACGACCAGATCGACAAGCAGGTCGAACGTCTCCACGCTGGCGCCGACACGTCGATATGGGCGCTCGAAGTTCACGTACCAACCGCGAAAGGCGCCGGATTCGTCCTCGAACACGGCGTCGACGCTGAACCACCGGTCGGGCAGCAGCATCGTCACCCAGGTGGTCGCCTGCCACGTCCACCGGTCGAGTTCCCACGTTCCACGTGCAAGGTTGGCGATGGCCTGCTCGCGGACCGCGTCGCCCGCCCCGCGCAGCCACGCGGTCCAGGTCTTCGGGACGAGTACGTCGACGCCGGGCCAGTGCACGACCATGAGCCGGCGCGCGCTATGCTCCAGGACGCGCGTGGGATAGGCCGCCAAGAGCCGGTCGCGGTACACCTCGCGGCGGATGACCGTGCTTCCCACGGGCAGCCTGTCCGCCGTCGTCCGCTCCTCCCCCACGATGCGGCTGCCTCCCCGGGGCACATGGTCGAGGCGTGTCCGTGGTCGGCACCGGCGGCGCGGGCGCGGTCAGCGCATCGCGTCGGCCATGCGGGCGATCCACGCCCGCCGGGCCGGCGGCAGGATGCCCAGATTGTACAGGCTGATGCGGCGCACGCCCGCGCCGCGCAGGGCGCCCAGTCGCGACAGCGCCGCGTCGAGGTCGGGCGTCGCCGCCTCGATGAGCGTGATCCCGGCGACAAGGCGCTCGGCCGTCCAGCCCCGATCAAGGAGGCGGCGGACGTCCGCGACCGACGCATCGATCGCGCCATACGCGAGCGGCACGATCTCCTCGTCGACGCCGGCGGCGGGCGGGGCGGCATCCATGCCGGCCAGGGCGGGCCAGCGCGCGACCGACGCGTGACCGACGCCGACGATCGCCAGCCGCCCGCCGAAGGCCGCCTGCGCCGCATCGACCGCACCGCGGGCGCGCCGGGCGCGCGACGCCAGGTAGGCGCCCAGGCTGGGAGCAGCTGCCAGCGCCGCGTCCAGCTCCGCGAGCGGATCGACTGGCGGCGCCTCGCGCTGCGACAGGCGGACGGCCAGGTCGGAGAGGGTGCGGACGGCGTCATCCACGTCAACGCCGTCGGCCTGCGCGCCGGCCCGACAGGCGCCGCAGGTGCATGTGCCGAGCGCCACCTGCCACAAGGGCGTCAACGCCGCGCCGGCGATGTCGTGGTGGCCGCCGTGAAAGGCGGGTACGCCGCCGGTGGCCTCCATCTCGGCGGCGGCGAACACGCCTTGGGCGCGCAGCTCGCGCGCGAGCGTGTCCAGGCGGTCGGCGTTGGCGAGCGGACACAGGGCATGGGGCACGGCCTGGCCGAAGGCGTTCACGACCGGGCGCCCCTCGGCGTCGTGCTGCGTGACCGCCCACGCCCGCAGGGCGATGTCCCGCGCCGTGAGGGCCGCCGACAGCCGTTCCAGCCATCCCTGCCAGGCAACGCCCGCAAGCGGGCCGGGCAGGCCTTCCGGCGGGCAGCGCCAGAGCGGCACGCCGGCCGGCGGGAAGATGAGGCGCGGGGTGTCGCCGGCCAGGGAGAGGATCTGGCCGGCATGGTAGGACACGGCCAAGCTGACGCCGTCCACGCCCAGACCGGCCAGCATGTCCGCGGTCCGCTCGATGCCCCAGGCCGCCACGTCCCAGGGGTACGTCCACACGTGCACACGACTCATCGCGCGTTCCCCCTGGCCGTCCCATGCGCAGGGGCGGCGCACCGCCGCCCCTGCCCGCTAGCCGACGTGTTCGGCAAAGAAGGATAACGTTCTCGCCCAGGCGTCGCGCACCGCCTCGACGTGGTACGACCGGCGCACGTCGTTGAAGAACGCGTGCGGGGCGCCGGCGTAGATCTTGTACGTGTAGTCCTTGCCGAGCGACTTCATGCTCTCGGCGAAGCCCGGGACCTCGTCGCTGATGCGGCGGTCGTCGCCGCCGTACAGGCCCAGCACCGGACAGGCAATGCGGCGCTGCGCATCGGCGTCGGGCGCATTGCCGTAGTAGATGACCGCAGCGCCCAGGGCCGGATCGGCGCTGGCCAGGAGGACGGACAGCGCGCCGCCTAGGCAGTAGCCGACCGACCCGATGTGGTGTCCCTGGGACGGACCGGCGCGCAGCCAGTCGGCGGCCGCCTTCAGGTCGGCGACGTACTGCGCCATCGGCCGGGACGGGCTGAAGATGTTGGTCAGCGTCTCCCGGATGCGGCGTCCCTCGTCGGCCGGCAGGCGGTCGATCGCCGAGTCGCGCACCGCCGGGTCGCCCCAGGCACCGGGCGGCAGCGTGTCGAGGAACGTCCGCACGCCGATGATCGGCCCCTCCTCCAGGGACGCCGGCCTGCCGCCGTGCGAGTACAGATCGGGCGCGAGCGCCTGGTATCCCGCCATGGCGAAGCGTTCGGTCATGTCCTGGATGTGGGCGTCGACGCCCCAGACCTCCTGGATGACGATGATCCCGGGCAAGGGCCCGTCGACCATCGCCGGCCGTACGGCGTACGCCTGCACCGGCGCGCCACCGGCGTTGTAGCTGATCCACTCCCGCTTGAGCTCCAAGCGATCCCGCCTCCCAGAAATCGGTGGGTCGTCCACGAAGTATCGTGGCACAGGCCCGACCACGGAACAACGGCGAGGGGGCGATGACCCATGCGGCGGTTCGTGGGGGCGGCGCCGGCGGCGCTCGCGCTGGCCCTGGTCGTGACCGGGCCGGGCGCGGGCGTGCGCGCGGCGGCCGCCCGCACGCCCGCGCCTACGCGCCTTGCCGTCTCGTTCGACGCCCCGCTCGGCGGATCGCAGCCGCGCAGCTGGGTCGTCACCCGCGCGGGGCAGGTGCGGGCGGTCTTGGCGGCGCTTCGCGCACTGCCGGCGCGACCGTCCGCGACGATGTACTGTCCGAGCGACTTCGACGCCCGGTACACGCTGCGATTCTGGGCCGGATCCCGGCCCGTCGCGGCCGCGTCGCTCGATCCGGCCGGCTGCCAGTTCGGCCGGTGGCAGGGCCTTCCCGGCGGCCGGGTGCGGGCGGTGTGGGCTCCTTCCGGCCTTCCGGCGGAAAGGGGGTTCTGGGCCTTGCTCGCCCGGGCCCTCGGGGTGCGGCACCGGGGCCTTCCCACCGGCGGACGTACGGGCCCGGGCTGAGGGGGCTGACGCCGACCGGCCGGCGAGGGTCGTGGCCGGCTAGTGCCCCCTTCCGGGCGGGCCCGAGCGCGGCCCGCGGGCGAACCGCGGCGCCAGCGGGTCGTCGTCGTGGGCGGGCCGACGGCGCGGTCCGTCCCAGGGCTGCACCCGCTCGACGATCACCTCCCGCCCCTGGCCGCGCACCTCGATCTTGCCCACGACCTCGAGCGGCGGTAGCGGCCGGCGGAACAGCACGCTGCCATACGCCTGGTAGGTGCGGGTGAAGCAGATGCAGTCGATGAGCCCATCCTCGTCGACGATGGAGAAGAAGGCAGTCGGCCGGCCGCTGCGGGTGGGTGGGCGGTGCGGACGGAACGGCCAGCCCACGCAGCGCACGCGCGTTCCCGACGACATTGCAGCGATCTCGGCGCTCGACCGGTAGCCAGCCTTACGCAGGGCGGGGCGCAGCGGGATCCAGGCCGACGGGCGCCACTCGAACGAAAGCACCTCGACCTCCATCTGCTGGCGTTCGGCCTCGCCGAAGTCGTTCGCCAGGCCGGCGTCGAGCGACGGCACCGACAGGCGCGCCTGGCCGAGCGGCAGGGTGCACTCGGCCAGCATCCGCCGCCGGCTCGCGTCCAGGCGATCGAACGCGCCCGCACGCACCAGCTGTTCGAGGCAGGTGCGGTCGAGGCCCGTGCGCAGGCGCACGTCGGCGACCGATCGATAGCCGCCCGGGGGCCGCCGCTCGACGACGCGCAGGGCACGCGCCTCGCCCACGTCGGCGACGAGGGCGAGACCGATGCGGATCTCCCCCTCCTCCACCGTGCACAGGGCCTGGCTGGCGTTCACGTCGGGCGGCCGGAACGCGATCCCGAGCCGCTTGACCTCGGTGGCCAGGATCCACGGGGGGTAGTAGCCCATCGGCTGCTCGGACAGGAGGGCGGCGAACGCGGCGGCCGGCTCGTGCTCGACCAGGAACGCCGTGGTGTAGGCGGTCTGGCCGAACGCGGCCGCGTGCGCCTCGGGAAAGCCATAGCTGGCGTAGCCGGCGAGCATGTCGAAGATCGAGCGCGCCGTCGCCTCCTCCAACCCCTGCTCGCGCGCCCGCTCGACGAAGCGCTCGCCGATCGCGGCCATCTCCGCCCGCGACCGGCCATGGGTCATCACCCGGCGCAGGCGGTCGGCCTCGCCCGGCGTGAACCTGGCCACCCGCACGGCGATCTCGATCACCTGCTCCTGGAACAGGACGACGCCGTAGGTCTTGCCCAGGATCGGCTCGAGTAGCGGGTGCAGGTAGGTGACCGCCTCCTCGCCACGGCGCCGGCGCACGTACGGGTCGACCATGTTGCCCTGGATCGGCCCGGGCCGGATGAGGGCAACCGAATGGATCAGGTCCTCGATGCCCTCGGCCCCGAGCCGCGCCTGCAGGGCACGCTGGGCAGGGCTCTCGAGCTGGAACACGCCGATCGTCTCGCCCCGCCGGATGCGGGCGTAGGTGGCCGGGTCGTCCGGCCGCACGCTCGCCTCGGAGCCCGGCGCCAGTTCGCGCACGGTGCGGTCGAGGGCGGTGAGCGCGCGCAGCGACAGGAGGTCGAGCTTGATCAGGCCCATGTCCTCGACGTCGTCCTTGTCGAGGGCCATCGTGACCCCGCCGTTGGCCGCCGGGAACAGCGGCGCGATCGTGGCGACCGGGTCGGCCGCGATGACGAGCCCGCCCAGGTGGGTCGAGGGGAAGCGCGGCGCTGCCGCGAGCGCGGCGGCCGCACGCCACAGGAGGGCGTAGCGCCGCTGCTCGCCCTCCTGCCCGCGCAGTTCGGGAAACCGCTGCCAGCTGTCGAGGATCGCGTCGGCCGGCACGTCGGGCACCGCCTTGGCCAGACGGTCGAGTTCCCCGGCCTCGAACCCCAGGGCGCTGCCCAGCTCGCGCACCGCCGACCGCACCCGATAGGTGGAGAAGGTGCCGACCGCCGCGACGTGCTCGGCCCCATAGCGCTCGGTCACGTACGCCGCCACGCGGTCGCGCTGGCGAGCGTCGAAGTCGAGGTCGATGTCCGGCCGCTCGCCGCGCTCGCGGCTCATGAACCGCTCGAACAGCAGGCCTCGGCGAAACGCGTCCACCTCGGTGATACCCAGGACGTAGGCGACGGCCGAGTCGGCCGCGCTGCCGCGTCCGGCCACCCGGATCTGGCTGCGCCGGGCGAACGCGACCACGTCCATCACGAGGAGGAAGTAATCGGCAAAGCCCAGGTCGCAGATCACGCCCAGCTCATGCTCCAGCCGCGCGTCCAGCCCGCGCGGCGGATGCTCTCCGTAGCGGCGGCGCACACCCTCGACCACCTCCGCGCGCAGGGCGTCCTCGGCCCGCACCCCAGGCGGGAGCGGCATGCTGGGCGCGCGCAACCGCGGCGGCGGCAGGCGGTACGGGGCGGTCAGACGCTCGCCCAGCCGGACGGCGGCACGCAACGCGTCGGGCCGGTCGGCGTACCGGCGGGCCATCTCCCCGGCGGGCAGGACATACGCCTCGGCATTGAGCGGACGCAGGAGCGACGCGGTCTCGAGGCCATGCCCGCCGCGAACGCAGGCGAGCAGGTCGCACAGCCACATGTCCTCCCGCCGGGCGTGGCGTACGGGTGGCGCCGCCACGCAGTCGAGGCCCAGGCGTCGGCCGAGTTCGGCGAGACCGGCCTCGAGGCGACCCTCGCCGGGCAGGAGGGCGCGCTCCAGCACGAGCGCCGCGTCGTCCGTGCCGAAGATCCCGACCCAGGGCGCGGCGAGGGCGAGGGCGAGGTCATCCCGGGTGGCCAGGAGCGCACGGGCGATGCGGGAGCGGCGCGTGCCGAGAAGCGCGACCACGCCGCGCCGGTGCGTATCGAGCAGCGCCGGTGTCACCAGGGGGCTATGGCGGTCGCCGACCGTGTGGGCGGCGGTGAGCAGGCGACTCAGGTTGCGATAGCCCTCCTCGTCCGCGGCGAGGAGGATCAGGCGGTCCTCGGGGTCGTCCGCCGGCGCCACCTCGGCACCGAGCAGGGGTCGGATGCCCGCCTCGTTCGCGGCGCGGACAAACCGCACCCCGCCCGAGACTGAGCCGCGGTCGGTCAGGGCGACGGCCGCGTAGCCCGCTGCGGCGGCAGCCTTGGCCAGGGTCTGGGGGTGGTCGACACCCTCGTGGAACGAGTAGTTCGAATGCACGTGCAAGAGCGGCAGGCTGCCGGGATCCACCGCAGGACGGTCGCCACCCATCTAGTCGAACCAGGCGTCGAGCCGCCACGTCCGCCCCGCGGCCGGCACGTCCGCCTCGGCACTCAGCTCGACAACCGCACCGCCGGCGAGGAGCAGGCGCACCACCTCCCGTTCGGCCTCCCCCTCCCACCACTCGCCGCTCTCCCGCCAGCGCTCCAGACGGGCTGCCACCGCCATGCGCCGGCGTCCCACAACCAACGCGTCCGGGCGGCCACCCGTCCCCCGGACCAGGCGAGCCGGCACGCTAACGAGCCGTGGCATCGGTTCTCCCCGCCCGCAGCGGGTCCCACAAGGCAAGGCGCGCCTCACGGCGCAGGCGACGGACGTTCGCGGCCGCCGGCACGCCCCCGTCCGGAAGCGGCCCGATGGGCCGGGCAAGGCGGGCGCCCAGCATGCGCGCCTGTGACCAGGCCATCGCACCGGCCTCGACGCCCAGGCGAAGGCCCGCCACCGCACCCACGCCGCCCCGACCCCACAGAAGGCCGCGGGCGACGCCCGCCAACCGCCCCGCCGGCAGGGGGACGAGAAGTGTCCGCTCGCGCGTCGTCTCGTCAATCTCCCCCGTCGCGCACACGCCCGCCACGGCAAGCCTGACCACCCGCACCCCCTGGCCGCGCCGGGCCAGGCCCTCGGCCAGCTCGCCGGCGAGCATCGCCAGCGCCCCGTCGACGGCGACCGCGTCGTCAAGCGCCGGCTCGAACGCGCGCCAGACCTCGTGCCGCCCGTCCTCGACGCCGCCCGCCTCGCCCTCGCCCACCAGGCGCGCGGCCCATGTCGCACCGACCAGAAGGCGACGCTCCACCGTACCCAGGGCCGCCAACTGGCCCAGGGTCCGCAATCCCTGACGGCGGGCCCGCTCGCGCATCGCCGGGGCGACGTCGTCGAGGATCTCGAGGGGCAGCGTCTGCCAGGCACCCAGATGCAGGCGCCCGCCCGGAGCTTCCACCGTCTCGACCGCCGCGACGCCCCGCTGCCCGGCCGCCAGCAGGCATCCGGCCGCCCACTCGGTGCGGGCGGCCGCGCCGACCAGCTGCCAGCCGGCCGTCGGCACCAGTCGGGCGCAGGTGTCGGCCCAGGGCGCATCCAGTGCCCGGGCGTCGATGCCGAGGAAGAAGGGCGCGATGGCACCGCGCTCCCCGGATGGCCGCACCACATCTGCCAGCCCGGCCATCCCTGCGCGCAGTGCCGTGCGCACCTGCGCCCGCATCGACTCGGTGAGGGGCTGCCGACGCAGGTCCGGGATCCGCAGGACGGCCGCCCGCTCGCCCATCCCCTCCCCCACCCCGGCCTGCAACGCCGCCGCGTTCACGTCCACCAGGCACCCGTCCGCAACCACGGCGGCCGGCCCCGGACCCGCTGCGACCGTCTGGACCAGGGCTCCGCGCAGCTCCACAGCCAGGATCCAACCGGCCATCACCATCACCCGAACGTTTGTTTGGTGTTTCGTGTGTCGGCAGTATAGTCCCCACCCCCTGCCCTGTCAAACGCGGCAGGGGGCGAACGGGCATCGGCGGAACCTGCACCGGGTGGAGGTGCTCCGTGTGCGCATCCTCGTCATCGGCGGCAACCGGTTCATGGGCTTCCAGTTCGTCTGGCGCGCCCTTCTCGCCGGCCACATCCTGACCGTTGTCAACCGGGGAAGCGTGCCCGACCCGTTCCGCGGCCGGGTCGAGGCGCTCGTCGCCGACCGGCGCTCCCCGGCCTTCGCCGAGGCGGTGCGCGGCCGCGCCTTCGACGCCGCCGTCGACTTCGCCGCCTACGGCGCCGACGACGTCACGGCCATGCTGGACGCCTTTCCGGCCGGTGCGATCGGCCACTACGTGATGATCAGCACCGGCCAGGTCTATCTGGTACGTGAGGGATGCGCATGGCCGGCCCGCGAGGGCGACTACGACGGCCCGGTCATGTCCCGCCCGGACGATCCGCGCCAGCACGGCGACTGGCAGTATGGCGTCGACAAGCGCGCCGCCGAGGACCTGCTCGATCGGGCCTGGCAGGACGGGCGCCTGGCCTCCACGCGCCTGCGCATCCCGATGGTGAACGGGGAGCGCGACCCCTACCGGCGCCTGGACGCCTACCTGTGGCGCATCCTCGACGGCGGGCCGCTGCTTCTGCCGGCCGGAGGGGCGAGGCGTATCCGGCCGGTGTACAGCCTGGACGTGGCCGACGCCATCCTGGCGCTCCTCGGCCATGCGGACGCGTTCGGCCAGGCGTACAACCTCAGCCAGCGCGAGATCGTCAGCGTGCGCGAGCTGGTCGAGGCGATCGCCGCCCGGGTCGGCGCTTCGCCGCGGATCGTGCCCGTCGCGCCCAGCGCGCTGGCCGGGGCCGGTCTCGAGGCGGCCGGCCTGTCGCCGTTCGACCACGCCTGGTCGTCCCTGCTCGACCCGAGCCTGGCCGAGGCGCGGCTGGGCTTTGCCCCGACGCCGTTCGAGCGCTACCTCGATCGCATCGTGGCCGCATCCTGGAACCGCCCCGATGGCGCGCCGCCCCAGAGTTACGCGGGACGCGCGGCCGAGATCGACCTGGCCGGCCGCCTGACGTGAACCCTGCGCCGCTCGCGACCCTAGCGCTGCGTGGCGCGGGCGGCGAACCCGTCGACCTCGCCCGGACCCTGGCCTCGCATGGCGTCGCCGCCCTCCCGCCGAACCGGATCGATCGGACGGCGACGTCGCTCGAGACCACGCTGGCGCTCGCCGGCGGCGGCGTGGCGACGGTGCGGCTGGTGCCGGGCGGGCCGGGCAGCGTCGACCTGCAGCTCCTTTTCGGGCGGGTGGGCGAGGCCGACCTGCCGCCCCTGGTCGCGGGCGTCCGCCACATGCTGCGCCTCGACGACGACCTGTCCGCGTTCTACGGGCGCGTCGCACGCGACCCCGACCTGGCGTGGGCGGCAACCGGCGCCGGCCGGCTCCTGCGCTCGCCGACGCTGTTCGAGGACGTGGCCAAGACCGTGTGCACGACCAACTGCGCCTGGGCGGCGACGGTGCGGATAGTGACGGCACTCGTCGAGCACCTGGGCGAGGGCGGGCCGGCGGGACGCGCCTTCCCCACGCCGGCGGCGATGGCGGCCGCGGACGAGACGTTCTACCGCGACGTCGTGCGCGCCGGCTACCGCGGCGCCTACCTACGCACGCTCGCCGGCCGGGTGGCGTCGCGCGACCTCGACCTCGAGGCCCTTCGCGACCCGGCGCTCAGCGACGACGAGGTCGAGCGGCGCCTTCTCGCCCTGCCCGGTGTCGGTCCGTACGCCGCCGCCCATGTCATGCTGGTCGCCCTCGGGCGCCACCACCGCCTGGTCCTCGACGCCTGGACGCGTCCGACATACGCCCGCCTGTGGGGCAAGCCCGTCGGGGATGAGGCGATCCGGCGCCGGTTCCGCCGCTACGGCCGTCAGGCGGGTCTGGCGTTCTGGCTGTACGTCACCCGCGACTGGGTGACGCAGGCCCCTGGCGATGGCGCTGACGGAAGCGGCGCACCTTCATGAGGTTTCCGCACGCCGTCGCGTCGCACCAGCGTCGGCGGTGGTTCTTGCTCTCGTCATAGAACGCCCAGCGGCAGTCGCTGTTCGCGCACACCTTGAGCCGCTCGGGCTCCGCCTCGGCGAGGAGACCTGCGAGCGAACGGACGGCCATCCCGGCCATGGCGTCCGGACCCGCATCCGGCTCGTCCTGCAGGCGGTAGCGCCCGTCTGTGCCCGTCACGATCCGCTCGCGCCACGCGAGCGCGGCCAGTTCGGCGTTGAGGGCGCCGAGCGCCGTCTCCCCGAGCCGGCCTGTCGCCGACAGCTCCTCCACGGCCCGCCGCAACACTGGTCGCACCCGGCGCAGCGCCTGCCATGCCGCCGCTCCCACCGGCGCGGACGAAGCCCAGCGGGCGACGAACCCGGCCCGCCACTCGGCGTCGTCCAGCCGGTCGACGGTCGGCGCGCCGCCGCCGTGCCAGTCGCGCTCCTCCGAATTCAGGAGGTCCAGACACATTGCGTTCAGCGCTGTAACCCCCGTAAAGTCGTTGACAGGTTTCACCGGTCGCCCTAGGGTTGGCGTGTAACCATCCATATCATGCACACCCGGTACAGGAAGGGCGGCGCTTCGATGGCGGACGGGGGACTCGGACTTCTTCTCCAGGCGATGGACACGACCTGGGCGCACGACGGCTGGCATCCGCCGCTGACGGCGGCGATCGAGGGCATGACCGCGGCGCAGGCGGCCTGGCAGGCACGCCCCGACACTCTCACGGCCAGGCAGTTCGTCCAGCACGTGGCGTACTGGAAGGAGGCGGCCCTGCGCACGCTCGACGGCCAGGATGGCGGCGAGCCCGAAGGCGGCAACGAGGCGACGTTCGGCGCCCCCGGCGACGGCGCGGACGAGGCGGGCTGGCAGGCGGCGATCGACCGCCTGCACCGGGCGCACGCCGCCCTCGTGGTGGGCGCGAAGGCGCTGCCGGCGGCGCGGGCCGCCGATCCCAAGGTGATCGGACTCCTCCTCGGCCTGGCGAACCACGACGCCTACCACGGCGGCGAGATCGTCCAGCTACGCAAGCTCCAGGGGGCCTGGCACTAGGCACGAGGCGTACCCGTGCGGGCGGCCGGCAGCTGCGGCGGCCCGCACGGGTGTCTCCAGCTAGGTGTCGTCGGCCGGCGCGGCCGTCTCGCGGGGGCGCAGGAACTTGGCCTGGGCGGTCACGAGCAGGTCCCCCGCTTCGTTGCGGATCTCGCCCTCGGCCCACGCCAGGCGGCCTCTCACGCCGGTGCGCCGGGCGCTCACCGTGAGCGGCGCACCGAGCGGCACCGCCTTCTTGTAGCGCAGCGACAGCTCGACCGTGAAGATGGGCCGCCGCTCGCACAGGCTGTAGCACAGCACCTCGTCCAGAAGCGTCGAGACGATGCCGCCATGGGCCACGCCCTCCCAGCCCTGGCGATGCGTGTCGAGCACGATCCGGGACTGCGCCTCGAACCGCTCGCCATCCAGTTCGACCGGCATGTGCAGGCCGTGCGGATTCTCCTCCCCGCAGGCAAAGCAGCGCCGGCGCGCTGCCTCGAACGGGTCGGCCGCGGTCAGGAGAGCCTCCACGGGGTGGTCGTGCCCGGTCATGTCAGGCCTCCCCGTCCATCGGCGCCGGGGCGTCGGGCGGCGGGGGGATGGGAGTGGCGGGCCTGTGGAGGTGGGGCTCGGCGGTGGCGAGGACCTCGGGCCAGGGCCAGGGACGCGCGTACAGGTCGGGCAGGTAGCGCCCGATCGCCTCGGCGTTGCGGCGATCGCCGCGGTCATGGCGCAGGCGGCGCAGGGCGCCGATGTCGAGGTCGGCGAGAACGACCTCGTCCGCGTCGCCCTGCTCGGCCACGGCGAGCACGCCGTCGCCCCGGGGCGTCAGCTCGATCGGGGCGTACACGGCCGCCGGTCCGGCGAACTCGAGACCGAAGGCGTCACCGACGAGCGCGCTCTGCACGCCGAACACACCCGCTTCCTGGCAGCGCGCCCACAGGCCGCGCATCGGCCGCCAGGGCGTCGGCGGGCCGATGTCCGCGGCCGACACCAGGGCGATGTCCGCGCCCTGCAAGGCCATGAGCCGGAACGGCTCGAAGTAGGATGCCTCCATCGAGCCCGCTAGGGCGAGGCGGCCAAGCGGCGTCGAGGCCACTGTCAAGCGGTCGGACGTGGCCAGTCCCCAGCGGCGCTCGAGCGGCGACAGGTGGGTCTTGGCCTGCTCCATGAGGAGGCGGCCCTGGGGGCCGAAGAGGTGGCACACCGCGAGAACCCGCCCGTCGCGCTCGGCCAGCATGGCGCTGCCGGCGGCGATGTGCACGCCGAACCGCCGAGCCAGGGTCGAGAACGTCGCCGCGTACACGCGACGGATCGCCGGCGTGGCCAGCGCCACGACGTCCGTCAGGTCGACGCCTGACTCCGAGGACGTGTGCTCGTCGCCGGGCCCGAGCGCGGCCAGCGCCTCGTCGAGGGACGCATGCTCGGCCAGGGTCGTGGCCAGCCCCGGCACGATCGACAGCAGCGGCAGCGTGACGTGGTCCGGGAAGACCACGAGCTCCGCGCCCTCGCGCACGGCGAGCCGCGTCATCTCGTAGGCGTGGTCGGCGAACTGGCGCGCACTCTCGAGCGAACGCGGGCGCATCTGGACGGCACCGATGCGGATGAGGCCTACGGACGGCGTCCAGCGCGAGCGCGGATAGCTGCGTCGCGCCAGGTGGCTCGTGACGCCGGACGAGCGCGAGCGCCACCACAAGGCCAGGCGCAGCGAGGCCTCCTCAAACATCGGATGCGTCCTCCGTGCGGGCGGCTCCCGCGGGCGCCACACCGAAGGCCGGCGCGTTGCGGCGGTAGAGGGCAGCGTTCAGGTGGCGTGCGAGCGGGCGGCGCGCCCGTACCGCCTCCAGCGCGTCGAGGTCGAGCGCGGCCGTGACGGCGCCGTGGCCGACGAAGTAGCCGGGCCGGGCAAGAAAGCCCGAGTCGCCAGGCGTCATCTCCCCCGGCGCGAAGATCCCCGCCTTGCCATCCCGCACGGCACCCGCGGCCATACCGACGAGGCCGCTTTCCAGGCCGAACGTCTGGGTCTGCTGGACGACCTGCCACATCCCCGCCATGGCGCGCATCGAGGCGTAGGGAGCGGCAGGGGCGCGCACCGCGACGAGCAGACGCGCCCCTTGGAGGGTGAGGATGCGGGCGACGTCGGGCACGTCGGCGTCGGCGCCGGCGAGAAGGCCGACCGGGCCGAACGGGGTGTCGATCGGGGCGATGGTGCGCCCCAGACCCTTGTCCGCGAGCGTCGGGTCCGGCTGCGTCGCAATCTGCTCGCCCAGGAGCGTGCCATCCGGGCCGAACAGGGCCGTCCACTCGACGAGCCTGCCTTCGGCGCCGGGAAGGAGCACCGACCCCGGCACCAGATAGACACGCGCCGTCCGTGCGGCCCGCGAGCCGACCATGCGCATCGCCTCGACCAGGTGGCGATGGCCGCGGACGATCTGCTGCCACGGCATGTCCGGCGGCCACGGGCCGGCCAGGGAAAGGCCGTACAGGCCCGGGTACACGGCCAGGCGGACGCCCTCTTGGACGAGAGCCTGCAACCGCCCGGCCATCGCCCGCGCCATGGCCGTCTCGTCGGCAAACGTGTCCAGACCCAGACGAAGAGCGGCGGCGCGAACGACGTTGGCCGACGTGCTCGCCTCCTCGCCGCGGTTCGCGATGGGAGCGAAGCGGCTTTGCTCGATCTTGGCGCATTTGGTCGAACGGGACAATCCCCGGGCGCCGTTTGCGCCCCCTGATGGCCGCTGCTACAATGCGCGTTGACCGAAACGTGGGCAAACAGGCGCGTTATGGCGAACGACCAATTCCTTACGATCCCACGCTTCGCCAGCGACCATTCTGACCCAAGGGAGGGGATCGCGACGGACAACCTTGTGGTGGCCACCGCCCGGGAGCGGGCGATGGGCCTGTCCGACGCGGTTCTCCTCTCGGCCCTCGACTACGTCCTGGGCGATCGCGTGGTGGACGGCGCCCGCCTGGGCGGCCGCGTCGCCGGTCGCGTCATCGGAGCGCGCGACGACTACCGGGCCGAAGCCCGGCTCGAGCCGTTCGGCGACAGCCGCTGCACCTGCGACCGCGGTCAGCCGTGCCGCCACAGCGCGGCCGTGGCGATGGCGTACCTGCGCCGACCCGAACGGTTCGTAGCCCTGGCGGACGCAGCCGATCCCGTGACGCGATCCCTGTTCGCCTTCGCCGCCGGCCGTGACGAGCCGCTCGCCCCGCTTCACGTCGATGTCGTCCCGGTCCAGGACAGGCCGGCGCCCGACGCCCTCGCCGCCGCACTCGACAGCATGGTGCCGCTTCAGGCGGTGGCCAGGCTGTCGCGCTGGCTGGCTGGACAGACGCTCGCGGCAGGCACCGACCTGCTGCCGCTCGCCGCCTGGCTCGGGCGCCTGCCCACGGGCCGGGCGGCGACGCCGGCCACCGCGCGCGCCATGATGCGCCTGTACCTGGCGGGGCTGGTGGAACCGCTCGGCGCAGCCGTCGAGGCGTGGCTGGGCAGCCTCGAGGGACCTTCGGCGGATGCGGCCCGGGCCACCGCCGAGCATGCCGCGTGGGCGGACGCCGTGGACGAAGGCGATGACGTCGACGTGTCCGACCGGCAGGGCAGGTCGCGCCGGGCGCTGGCCTGGCTGTGCGATACGGCAGGGGCGGTTGGCGGGCCGTCCGCGGTTGCCGCCGTGGCCGGGGCACACCGCGGCCTGCCCGGCGCGGGCGCGCGCCTGGCCGCCGCGCTCCTCTCGCTGGGCCGGCTCGAGGAGGCGGCGCGCGAGGCGCAGTCCGCCTACCTCCATGCGCACGGCGAGGACGCCGCGACCCTGTACCCGCTCCTGCGGGAGCTGGGACGGATCGGTGCGCCAGGGGTGGCCGAGTTCTTGCGCAGTGCCTGGGAGGCGCACCCCGACGGACCCCGCCTCGGCGACCTTCTGGAGATGGGGGACGAGACGTTTCGCGCCCGCACCGCGGCGTCCGCGCGCGAGGTGCTCACCGCCCAGCGGCGGTTCGACCTGCTGTGCGCCCTGGCGCTGCGCGAGCGGGACCAGGACGACGCGATCCGCTGGGCCCTGCGCGACGACGGGACGTTCGTCGACGCCGCCACCGTCCGGTCGCTTGCGGAGGCGGTCAGCGCCGATCGTCCCCTGCTCGCCACCCAGCTCCTCGGCGCGGCCTTCCGCCGCACGCCCGCACCGGCCGAGCGGCGCCGGCTGGTTGCGCGGGCGCGCGCCATCGGCCGGGGCCGCGCCGATCTGGGCGGCGGCTGGCACACGCTGCGCCGGCGCTGGTTTCCCGAGGGACCGGGCGCCGACGCCGCGCCCCCGGGAGGCCTATCGTGAGACGATTCGTGCACGGGCCCGGGGCACGCTTCGGGGCCCCCCCGAGCGGCGGCCGCATGGACGCCCTCCTCCGCCTGCGCCGCGCCCTGAGCGCACCGGAGTACGATGCGCTACGCCGCCTCGTCGGGGGCATGCGCCACCTGCCGTTCGGGCGCAACGCAGACGCCCTGGAGCACCTCCTGCTGTGCGCGCGCGACGACGACATGGAACTCCTCATCAAGTGCGAGCGCGCCCTCACGCCGGGCGGGCCGGTGCCCGGGGACGGCGAGGACGCGGCGTCCGACGCCGAGCCTGCCCGGCACGAGCGGGCCCGTCTGTCCTTCCGGTTCGAGGCCGACTCGCGCGAGCTGCGCGCGTTCGTCGGCTCGTTGCGGCGCAACGGCTTTCGCGCCGTGACGGTCGGCCACGGCATCGAGGCGGTGGTGTTCGTGGAGCTGGGCGGCGCGAGCGACCTCGAGATCGTCCGGGCGATGGACCTCGTGCGCTCGGTGCGGGACATCGTGGGGTGGACGGCGGCGCACGCGTTGCGTGGGCACAGGGTGGGCCGGTAGCCGCTTGTGACCGCCCCGGGCCACGCATAGAATGTGGACGGCATCGGGGAGGTGAGCGGTTTGCGCGCGCGTGCAGGGCGCCTTCGGCCGGACACCGGGCTCATCGTGCGCATGGTCCTGGCCCTGGCGCTGCTCGGGGTGGTGTACGCCCTCTTCCTGTTGGTGCTCTACGACCTGGGCGTCTCGTATGTGCTCCTCGTCGTGATCGGCGGCGGCCTGCTCATGGTCCAGTTCTTCTACTCCGACCGGCTGGTGCTCATGTCGATGGGTGCGCGGGTGGTCAACGAGCGACAGGCGCCGGACCTGCATGCCATCGTGGCCAAGGTGGCGCAGCTGGCCGACCTGCCCAAGCCCCAGGTCGCCATCTCGCCCAGCGGCGTGCCCAACGCGTTCGCCACCGGTCGCAGCCCCAAGCACGCCGTGGTGTGCGTGACGCGCGGCATCCTCGACCGCCTGGACGACGAGGAGCTCGAGGCGGTCCTCGCGCACGAGATCACGCACGTGAAGAACCGCGACATGATGGTGATCACGTTCGTGTCGTTCTTCGCCACGGCCGCCTCGCTCATCTTCCAGAACGGCTTCTTCATGATGGGCTTCGGTGGGTTCGGGGGCGGCTTCGGCGGCGGGCGGGGCCGGCGCGACGCGAACAGCATGGCGATCGTCTGGATCGTGTCGCTCCTCGTCTGGCTCGTCAGCTTCTTCCTCATCCGGGCGATCTCGCGCTACCGGGAGTACGCGGCGGACCGCGGGTCCGGGATCCTCACCGGCCGACCGTCCGAACTCATGTCGGCGCTCGTGAAGATCTCCGACACCAACCGGCGCATCCCCGATCGCGACCTGCGCCAGGTCGAGGGGCTGTCCGCCTTCTTCATCGTGCCCGCCCTGTCCCGCGGCTCGGTCCAGGAGCTGCTGTCGACCCACCCGAGCCTCGAGCACCGGCTCGCCCGCTTGCGCACCCTCGAGAGCCAGCTGCGATGAGCCTGTTCGACAGCATCCTGGGCAACACGCGCAAGGCCAAGCCGAAGATGGATGGCCTGTTCGCCCTGCCGACGGCGGCCGTGGATCTGGAGGCGGCCGGCATCCATCCGACGGGCGTGGGCGCCGTGTGCATCCGCGCACCGGAGGGAAGCGCGTTCCACCAGGCGATCGGAGAGGCCGGACAGACGCTGGCCCTGTACCTCAAGGAACACGATCTCACCCTGGCCACGCCGACCGACAGCCTGGGCTTCACGTGGTGGGTGCTCGAGGCTCCCGGCGCGCAGATCGACGACGTGGCCACCGGCCTGCACCTGCTCGCCGACGAACTGCGCCAGCGGGACTTCGGCGACGCGATCGTGGCCGCCGCCTTCCCCATGGAGGAAGACGGCGAGGGGCCGTTCACGCTCGTGTACAACTACCGGCGCGGCCTCTACTACCCGTTCGCGCCTGCGGGCAGCGGCCGTCACGAGCGGGACAACGCGCGCGAGCTTCGCCTCGCCGACATCCTGCCGGCGTCCCTACCGAAGGAAGGCGAGATCGACCGCTGGTATGCCCTGTGGGACGCGCCGCTCGGGCGAGGCCGGCCGACGACGGGAGGGGGCGCCTAGTGGCTGCAGCCGACGCGACGACGCAGCACTGCCCGGTCTGCTGGGCCCAGGTGCGCCCCGGCGCGCAGCGCTGTCCGGCGTGCGGCTCGGACCTGACCGGTGCGCAGGCGACGGCAGACGCGGCACGTGCCCGCGTGGCCCCGGTGGCCGCGGCGGCGGAGGCGGCGGAGGGGACGGCGAACCGGCGCTGGGGGCCGCTCATCGTGGGCCTCGTCGGGCTCGCGGCCGCGCTCACGGTGGTGACCCTGCTCATCGTCCCCAAGCTCCTGCCGCCGCCCGCCGAGTACGGCGCCGGCACCGGGAACGTGGGGCCGCGCGTGCATGTGACGGCCGCCAACGCCGTTGCGGCGCTCCTGGCCTTCGTCCCGGCCGGCGACCACGAGAGCGTAGGCGTCGCGCTCGACTACGCGACGCTGGACCGGGTCACGAACCGCACGGGTCGGACCTATACGGTGCGGCCCGGGCCGAGCGGCAGCCAGATCGTGACGGTGCGCGCGCCGGTCGACGTCGCCTTCCTGCGCAAGGTGAACGCGATCCAGCTTCGTCTCAGTCCGAACCTGTCCAACCTCAAGACCGGCCGCCTGGCCATCACGGCCGCCGACGACAACACGTACGGCCTCGTCATCGACCCCAAGACCCAGATCGGAACGTTCGTGTTCCGGGTCGCGGCCGACGATGGCACGATCTGGCCCGACAATCTCAATGCCCTTCAGGTCGTCAGCCAGAGCCAGGCGGTCGGCTGACGTCCGCCCGACCCTACGGCGCGCTCCCCCGGGGGCGCGCCGTTTCGTTTCGACAGGTGCGGTCTGGGCACCGCACCCAGATGCATCTATGAGCGATGCATCGAAGGGAGGGCCGTGTATGGACGACCGCGACCGGATATCGACGCCGGCAACGGGCCGGCGCCTGGCCCTGCTGGTCCTCGCCGTCCTGCGCTCGGACGCGCTGCACGGGTACGCCATTGCGCGGCGCATCGAGGACGGGTCGGGCGGCGTCTTCTCGCCGGGCGAGGGGCTCTTGTACCCGCTCCTGCACGAGCTCGAGCAGCAGGGCCACCTGACCAGCCGCTGGGAAGAGGTGTCGGGGCGCCGCCGCAAGCTGTACGCCATCACCGCCACCGGCGGCCGGCGGTTGGAGGAGGAGCGTCGGCGATGGGAGACGGAGACCCGTGCGGTCGCCGGCGTGATCGGAGCGAAGGAGGATGTCGGCCTTGCGCTGGGATGAGTACGTGGAGGAGGCGACCGCCCGCATCGCGAGCCGGCGGACGGCGCGCGATGTACGTCGCGAGCTGCGCGACCACCTCGAGACGGCGGCACAGGCGCTCGTGGCCGAGGGCCTATCGCGCGACGATGCCGAGGACGAGGCCATGCGCCGGTTCGGCCCGGTCGACGTGCTGCGCGACCACGACGCCGTCCATTACCGGCCCTGGGCACCCGCGTGGCCCGCATTCGTCGGCGCGGTCGCGGCCGTCCTGGCCGTCGCCGTGATGGCGGGAGGGGCGGACCCTGCCGGCGCGATCATCCTGGCTTGGGCGATCGCCTGGTCGTTCGTGCACCCCCACGCCTTCCCCGCAGCCTGGCGCCAAGCCTGGACCGCGCCCAAACGGGCAGAGCTGGTCGACCGCGCCCGCCACCTGCAGCCGTTCGCCATCGCCGGCGACCTCGCGGGCGTCCTCCTGGCGCCCGAGGGCTGGCGGTTTGGCGGCGAGCCCCTGTTCTTCCTCGCCTGGCTCGCCGTGGCCACGGCGGCGTGGCTCGCCGCGGCCTGGCGTCTACGCGCACGAGGCGACGACGGCGCGATCTTCCCGCTCGGCGCCGGTGTGGCCAGCACCTCGCTCCTCCTGACCGGCGGGGTGTTCGCACTGGTCGCAGGCCAAGCCTGGGAGCTGCCGCTCATCGTCCTCGTCGCCTGCCTCTACTTGAGCGGCGCCAACGTCCTCGACTGGCTGGCTCGCGAGCGACGGCGGGCGCGTGAACGCGACGTCCTGCCGCTCACGGTCGAAGGCGGCCCGAGCCGGCCCGTCTGACCCACCGCCCGGTGCCGGCCGTACGTCACCCATCCGGGCCCGTCCGCTCCGCCAGGAGCCCGTTTCGCGGGGAGCCGGAGCGAATCGCTCGGCCGTGGCACGGCGCGCTCACCGCCCCGCCGCACGGACACGGCCGGGCGGCGTCCCGCCGTCCCGGCCGGGTCGTCGCCGCGCGGGCCGCAGGCCGGTCGCGGGAAGGATCGTCGCGGCGTAGCAGCCGTCGGTCGGCACATACCCGCGCCATGATGGTGCCATCCAAACCACTTGGCGGCACAGGCCCGGCATTGCCCCATACGCCGAACGGGCGTCGTCACACGGGAGTCCATGGCGCTCCAGCAACGCCGGCCACGCGCCGCGTGCAGGCGGCGCGCGGGCGAGCGGACCTCGGCACCGCCCGGACTTGCCACCGTGCCATTATGGCATCATTATGGTGCCATGAAACTCGAGGTGTTTGCCGAGAACCTGATGCGCCAGTTTGCCGTGGCCGCACAGGCGCACGGGGAGACGGAACGGGCCATGGCCGAGCGGCTGTTCGCCTCCCTGGACGCGGCGGTCCGACTCACCCTGCAGGACGTCGTCACGGGCGCGGCGGCCGAGATCACCTGTGCGCTCGCGCCCGGATCGGTCGACGTCCGCCTGAGGGGGCGGGACCTCGAGTTCGTCGTCACGTCGGCCGCCGGCGACGCGCAAGGGGCTGGCGCACTGCCGGACGAGGACGCGTCCGCCGGCAGTCTGCCGGACGCCGGCCTGCTGCGCAGCGACGGCGACGACGGCGCGATGACACGGATCAACCTGCGTCTGCCCAATCGCCTGAAGGCACGGGTCGAGCAAGCCGCCGACAACGAGGGCCTGTCCGTCAACGCGTGGCTGGTACGGGCCGCGGCCGCCGCCGTGGACCGCCCGTCCGCCCCCCCACGGCCGGACCCGCTGCCGCGCGGTGCCGACCACTATCGCGGCTGGGTGCGCTAGGAAACACGAGCCACCGCCGCACAGGACAGGAGGAATCGTTGTGCCCAGGTTCGAGACGCCCCAACCGATCGCGCTGGACCTGAAGATCGCCATCGCGAACATCCTTCTCACGGCGACCGATCGTGCCGACACCGCGGTCGAGGTCTTGCCGACCGACCCGTCCAAGCCTGGCGACGCCTCGGCGGCCGCGGAGACGCGCGTCGACTATGCCAACGGCACGTTGACCCTCCGGGACCGGTCCCCCTGGCGGCAGTTCGGCTGGTGGGACAAGAACCGGTCCGTGGACGTGCGGATCGACCTGCCGAGCGGCTCGCGGGTGGCCTGCGACGTCGTCCTCATGGGCAACGTCGAACTCGCGGGTCCCCTCGGCGACTGCCGCGTCGTCACCGGCCTCGGCAGGATCGACGTGGAACAGGCGCGCTCGGCCCACCTGGAGACCGGGATGGGGGACGTGACCGCAGGCCGGCTCACCGGATCGGTGCGGATCAAGACCGCCACCGGCGGCGTGCGGGTGGACCGGCTGGCGGGGAGCACATCCATCCACAACGCCAACGGCCCGATCCAGGTCGGCGACGCCGCGGGCAAGGTCGACATCCATGCCGCCAACGGCCGGATCACCGTGGACCGGGCCCACGACTCCCTCCTCGCGCGAAGTGCCGCCGGCGACGTCCAGGTCGGACGGGTGGAGGGCGGCGCGGTGACGGCCCACACCGGCTTCGGGAAGGTGGAGATCGGCATCCGCGACGGCGTCGCCGCCTGGCTCGACCTCACGACCCGGTTCGGCCACGTGCACAACGACCTGGACGCCGCCTGCCAGCCGGATGGCGCGCAGGCGACGGTCGAGGTGCGCGCCCGCACCGAACACGGCGACATCAGCGTCCACCGCGTGGCCACGACGGCATGAGCGCGGCGGAGAGCGCGCCGATCCGTGGCACCAGCGCCCTGACACGGGCAGCGACGTACCTCGGCGACCCAGGCGGAGAGCGACCGCGCACGGGAGGAGGGCGATGCCGGTGACAACCCATCCGATCGAGGCGCCCGAGATTCGGGTGCGAGGCCTGAAGAAGTCCTACGGGACGGTCGACGTGCTGCGCGGCGTCGATTTCGACGTGCAGCGGGGAAGCATCTTCGCCCTGCTCGGCTCGAACGGCGCGGGCAAGACGACCCTCGTGCGGATCCTGTGCACCCTTGCCAGGGCCGATGGCGGCAGCGCCAGCGTCAGCGGCTTCGACGTGGCTACGCAGGCCGCGGCCGTACGGGAGTCCGTCAGCCTCACCGGACAGTCCGCGGCCGTGGACGAGATCCTCAGCGGGCGCGAAAACCTCGTGCTGGTCGCCCGGCTGCGCCACGTGCAAGACGCGCCAACAGCCGCCGATGACCTGCTCCGCCGCTTCGGCCTGGCGGAGGCCGCCGCACGCAAGGTGGCGACCTATTCGGGTGGCATGCGCCGCCGCCTCGACATCGCCATGAGCCTTATCGGCAGTCCACCGGTCATCTTCCTCGACGAGCCGACGACGGGGCTCGATCCCCAGGCCCGGATCGAGGTCTGGCAGGCGGTCAGGGGACTCGCCCGGCACGGCACGACGGTACTGCTCACGACGCAGTACCTCGACGAGGCCGAACAGCTCGCCGACCGGATCGCGATCCTGCACGAGGGGCGGATCCTCGTGAACGGCACGCTCGCCGAGCTCAAGCGGCTCCTTCCCCCCGCCAAGGTCGAATACGTCGAGAAGCAGCCCACCCTCGAGGACATCTTCTTCGCCATCGTCGGAGGCAACGGCAAGCGCGGCGACGCCGGGCACGACCCGACCGCCGGGACGGAGGGATGAGCGCGATGGGAAGGCACTTTCTTCACGACACGGCGGTCCTGGCGGGCCGATCGCTGCGCCATGTCACCCGCAGCCCGGACACGATCATCACGACCGTCATCATGCCGATCTCGTTCATGCTGCTGTTCGTCTTCGTCCTTGGCGGCGCGATTCGCACCGGGTCGCATGCGTACGTGGACTACCTGCTGCCCGGCATCCTCGTCCTTACCGTCGCTTCCGGCGTCTCCTACACCGCCTACCGACTGTTCATGGACATGCAAGCCGGCATCTTCGAACGCTTCCAGGTGTTGCCCGTGGCACGGTCATCCGTCCTCTGGGCACACGTCGCAACCTCGCTCGTCGCCAATCTCATCTCCCTCGCGGTCGTCGTCCTCGTCGGCCTGCTCATCGGCTTCCGCTCGCAGGCGGGCGTGCCGGCGTGGCTGGCGGTCGCCGGCATCGTGATCCTGGTCACCCTGACGCTTACCTGGCTTGCCGTCATCCCGGGCCTGTCCGCGAAGTCCGCGGACGGTGTGAGCGCGTTCTCCTATCCGCTCATCTTCCTGCCGATGATCAGCTCCGCCTTCGTCCCCACCGCCACCATGCCCGGCCCGGTGCGCGTGTTCGCCCAGTACCAGCCGGTGACGCCCATCGTGAACGCGATCCGCGACCTGTTGACCGGCCGGCCGGTCGGGGGCGAGATCTGGATCGCCCTTGCCTGGTGTGTCGCCGCGCTCATCGCCGCCTACGTGTTCGCCCTCCTGACCTACCGCCGCCGGTTCCTGGCCTAGGCCGCGAGGCGCTTTCGCCCCGGCACGCTCGGGCGGTTACCGGTTGGGGACGCCCGCCCCGACCGCCACCCTTGCGGATCTCGGCCGTCCCGCGTGCGGCTGGCCCGGTCGCGGCGGGCCGACCGCCGGCGGCGCCGGGAAGGCGTACTATCTGCAGATGGATGGCGGGCGACGCGGCGACGGTCGCCTGGCGACCCGCAGCCGCGGCCCGGTCGAGGGGGCGACGAGCGATGGAGACACGGTTGGTCTGCCGGCAGGCGAGGGCCCGACCTGCCATCGACCCGTCCTGGTCCTGGCGGACCGCGCACCTCGGGGTGTCGCGCCCGGCGCCCGGGGGCGCCTGACGGTGGGCGGCCGGTCGGGAACGGGGTCGCGCGCGCCCCGCAGGATGGCGCGCGTCGACCCTTGGCAGGGCGAACACCCGTCCCGGCCGCGGGGCGGACGTCGGCGGCGGGCGCCGTGGGTCGTGCGCGCCGCCCTCTGGCTCGTGGCGGTCGTGGCGGTGTCGGCGATGGTCGCCGGCGGGGTCTACGCGGCCACGATGCAGCCCCGTCTGGCCGCCCTGCCCTCGCTCGTTCACACCCGCCTTCGCACCCAGGGCGGCGGACCGTACGTGCCCTATGCCGAACTGCCGCCGTTCCTTGTCGATGCCCTCGTCGCGACGGAGGACCGGAGCTTCTGGACCAATCCGGGCATCAGCTTCGAGGGCGTGGCCCGCGCGGCCGTCGTCGACATCAGCCACGGGGCCTTCCTCCAGGGCGCGTCCACCCTGCAGCAGCAGCTGGTCCGGGACATGTTCCTCACGCCGCGCAAGACCCTCGTCCGCAAGGCCGAGGGCACGCTCTTGGCGCTGGTCGCGACGGCGGAGTACCCGCGCACCGAACTCCTCGCCCTGTACCTGAACGAGGTGTACCTGGGACAGGGTGCCTATGGCGTCGCCAGCGCCGCCCGGATCTACTTCGGCGAGACCGTGGCGCAGCTCACGCCGGCGCAGTGCGCCCTCCTGGCCGGCCTTCCCCAGGCCCCTTCGGCGTACGACCCGATCTCGCACTACGCGGCCGCGAAGGCCAGGCAGAACGAGGTCCTGGCCAGCATGGTGGCTGCGGGATACATCGAGGCGGCGCGGGCACGCAGCCTGTACGCGTCGCCCCTTCACCTCGTGCACGGATAGGGCAGCGTGCCGGGTACGCGACGGTCCCGCCCGCAGCCGCGGGCGGGACCGGGTCGTCTGCGCGGCGCCGGACGCTACGCGGGGTGGAACAAGGCGCGGGCCTCACTCACGGAGGTGTCGGACGCGGGCAGAATGAGGTCCGATTCGTGGATCTCCTCGTCCGGCACCGGCGTGCCCTGCTTGCGCACCAGGTCGAGCAGCTCCTGGTAGGCCGTGCGGAAGCGCACGTCGTCCATCGCGCCCAGCTCGGCCACGAGGCGCAGGTCGGCCGCCTTGAGCCGCTCGGCGGTGTCGCCGGATACCCGGTACTGGCCCTCGTGGAGAATGCGGACGATCATTGCCCGCCCGCCCCCCCGCCCGCCTGGGCCTTCAGGCGGGCCAGGTCGGCCGCCACCTGGTCCTGCTGCTTGGCCGCGGCCAACTGCCGGTCGAGGTCGCTCGTGCCGGCCGCCGCGTCGACGGCGTCGGTGAGCGAGCCGCTCGCCGTGAGGTCGTCGATGGCGCTCGCCCGCGCGCGCATGCGTTCGGTCTTGTCGCGCGCCCGATCGAGCGCCATGCCCACGTCGGTCATCTCCTCGGAGATGCCGGTCGTCGCCTCGCCGATCTTCACCTGCGCCTCGGCGGAGGAGTACTGGGCCTTGATGACCTCCTTCTGGGTGCGGAAGGTCTGGATCTTCAGGGAAAGCCGCCGCTCGTTGTCGGCGATCTTGTCCTCCTCCTGCTTGAGGCCATCGATCTGCTTTTGCAGGTCGGCGAGCTGGCTGGCCTGCTCGGCCTTGCGCTGCAGGGCGGCGGTGGCGAGGTCGTCGCGCCCCTGGCGCACGGCCGCGGCGGCGTCGTCCTCGAGGCGCTGCTGGTCGGCCTGGATGCGCGCGGCCTGCATCTCCAGGCCCTTGCGGGCGGTGACGATGTCGGCCAGGCTGCGCTTGACCTTCTGGAGGAGCTCCAGCTGCTTCTCGTAGGAGTAGTCCAGGGTCTCCCGTGGATCCTCCGCGGCATCCAGCGCCTTGGAAACCTTGGCCTTGAAAATGGTGGACGCGCGCGACAACAGGCCCATCGCCGAACCCCTCCCTTTCCCTGCCGCGTCGGTTCCGCGGCCCACTGCGCCATCATCCTAGCACTGTCCTCGCGGCACGCAATGCAACCCGGTACACTAGCGCCGAGGTGATCCGTTGGCCGCAGCACACCCCGGCCCGGCAGCCGCCGTGACCGCGCTCCTCGTCCGCCACGCCGACCTGTACGACCCCGAGCCGCGCGGCATCGTCGATGTCCTCGCCGTCGGCGAGAAGGTGGTCGCGGTCGGCGAGCGTCTGCCCCGGCCCAGGCTGGGTGCGGACGCCGACCTCGAGGTCGTCGACCTGCGCGGTGGCAAGCTCGTGCCCGGCTTCGTCGATATGCACGTGCACCTTGCCGGCGGCGGGGGCGAGGGCGGCTTCCTCAACCGCACGCCCAGCGTGCCCCTGAGCGCGCTCGCCCGGGCCGGCACGACGACGGCCGTCGGCCTGCTCGGCACGGACGGGGTGACGCGCAGCGTCCAGGAGCTGCTGGCCGTGGTCCGTGCCGTCAACGACGCGGGCCTCACCGCCTACATGTTCACGGGCGCGTACGAGATGCCCACACGCACGATAACGGGCAGCGTGCGGGCCGACATCGTCCTCATCGACCGCATTCTCGGCACGGGCGAGATCGCCCTGTCCGACGACCGCTCCAGCCACCCGAGCGAGGACGATCTCGCCCACCTTGCGGCGGAGACGCGCGTCGGTGGCCTCCTGGCGGGAAAGGCCGGAGTGCTGCACCTGCACATGGGCAGCGGGCGGCGGGGCCTGACCCCGGTCCTCGACCTGCTGCGCCAGCGCGACCTGCCCGCCGGCATGTTCGTGCCCACGCACGTGAACCGGCGCCAGGCCCTCTTGGAGCAGGCCGTGGAACTGGCCGCGCTGGGCGCCGGGATCGACCTCACGACCGGGTTCGAGCCACCACCCGACACGCCGCCCGAACGGCGCAGCGTCGCGGCCGGACAAGCCCTCGCCCAGCTCCTCGCCGCCGGCGTCGCCCTCGATCGGATCACCCTGTCGTCGGACGCCGGCGGCAGCGCGCCCGTCTTCGACGAGCGGGGAGACCTCGTCGGGATCGGCGTCGGCCACCCCAGCGAGCTGTGGCACGGCGCGCGCAAGGCCGTGGTGGCGGGCGACGTTGCGCTGGCAAGCGCCCTCGCCTGTGTCACGCGCAACCCTGCCCGACGGCTCAGGCTCGCCGCCAAGGGCCGGGTGCGGCCCGGCTCGGACGCCGATCTCGTAGCCCTCGACGACGATCTCGGGGTCGCCCGCGTCTGGGCCCGTGGCCGGCTGGTCGCCCGCGGCGGCCGAGCCCTCCTGCACGGGCCGTTCGAAGGCGCCTACGCATGAGCAAGGCCAAGTACCGGCCGAACAAGATCAAGGTGCGCCACCACGTGCTCACGCCGCTGCGGGTATGGCTCGACCAGATCGCCGCCTATGCCGAGGTGGACGCCATCACGCCGGGCGTCATCGCACCCAAGCGCGGGGGGAGCGTCGGCCTCACCGTCCAGTACAAGACGCCGAGCGGCCTTCGCCTCATCGGTCGCAGCGGCGGCGCCGCCCAGGAGGTGTACGTCGTCACCGGCCAGCCGGACGCGGTCGTGGCGCGGATGGTGGCCGACGGACTGCTCATCCAGCGCGACCATTGACCGCCCGATCGTCCTCCCGACTCGCGTAGGACAGGGCCCGACGGGGAGCGCGTGAAGGGTGTGGTTTGTCGGCCCTCCATGGGCGGGTTCGCCGGATCGGCGTAGCGACAACCCCCATGACGCACGCGAGAACCCAGGCCGGCCGGATATGCCGAAAGGGAGGGTGCCTCCCAGCCAGGTTGCGTGTACCAAACTTCACGGTGTCTCCCGGCGGTTCGGTGCCGGTCCGGGGCAAAGCCTTGCTGGCCCTCTCGGTCGAGGTTCCCCTTCGTGCATGCGACTCCCCAAGAAGCACTCGGCATGGCCACGGAAGCGGCGTCAGGACGCAATGGCGCCCTCGCCGGGGGACCCGGCACCAGCCGCCGGTTTCTGGCGGCTGGGCTCGTGGACGAGCAGCCCATGGTGATTGCGCCAGTCCTCGTCGACACGCGCGTAGCGCCGCTGCCGCTGGGGACCCTGCCCAACCCGACGGCCCGGAGGAGATCGCGATGTGGGGGACGAGTTGTCGTGGCTACTCGTCGGCCGTGGGCTGCGCGCCTACGGCCACCAGGCCTGCGCCAGCGTGCCGGGTACGTGGCGAACCGGTTTCGGCGCCGTGGCCATCGCACCGGTCCCCGCCTCTCGGTTCGTGGTCCGGGTCTCTTCGCTGAACCGGCCTGGCCGCCTTGTGTCCATCCCCCGCGGCGGCCCCGGGCGTGCGCAACGGACGCACCGCGCGCGGACCCTACCCCCTTGGCGGCCCGAGGGACGGGAGCCGGTAGACCACGACCTGGGACGCGGTGCGACCGTAGGCGTACAAGCGGCCGCTCGACTCGGCGAACGGCGACCCACCGGAGACGCCGGCAAAGGCCGCGGTGCGCACGCCTGCATCGTCGAGTGCCACGGTTGCCGCCGAGCACGCCTCCACCGACGGCGATGCGCAGCCCGCAGCCACGATCGACGCCCCCGCCCCGAACAGCAGGACGAATCGCTTCGGCGCCGCGAAAAACGCCATCTCCCTGCCGCTGCCAAAGCTGCGCACCGCCACGTGGCCACCGGCAAACGGGATCGCCACGACCGCACCGTTCGAGACCACGCTGCCCACCGTCCACGGGTGGGCGACCTGCCAGACCACCCGCCCGGTTGACGGCGCGAGTAGCTCCGTCGTGGTGGTGCCGACACCCTCCCCCGCCGCCGTGCACAGCGACGGCGTGCGCGTGAGCAGGAGGCCCCCGGGCGCGGCGTAGGGCGTCCCGAACGCCTGGCTGCAGTCCGGGCCCGGACGGAAGACGAAGATGTGCTGCCACACAAGCCGACCCAGGGGCAGGGACACCGCCGTGGCCACGCTCTCCTGGGCGGGTGGCTGCCCCGGCCTGACCGGCTGTCCCGGCGCCGGTTCGACCGGCTCGACGAGGTACACGGTGTCGACGGAGCAACCCACGTCGGCCGTGGCGTCGAGGTCGGGAACGGCCGCGCGCAGGTTCACCCGCCCCGTGGCGGCGTCGACGCCGACCACGTGGCCAACGTTCGGGTAGGTGTCGGGCGCGATGAGCGCGATCACCTCGCGCCCGACGGCGCGGACCGCCACGGTATCCGTCGTCAGGGCCGCACCGTCGCCCAGGCGCACCCGCCACGCCGGGCCGCCACCGGCGTTCCACGCCGACAGCCATCCGCCGTTCTCGCTGACCACCCGCCCGTCGGCGACGGTAACGCCCAGGAGCCAGGTGCGCACGCGCGCAAGCGTTCGGGTCGGCGGCCCGCCCGGGCGCAGGGACGCCACGACAAGCGCCGCCGGCTGGGGTCCGCCCCCGCCCCCGTCGGCAAACCGGGCCGCGTACCAGCCGCCGCTGCCGGTGGGCGCCTCGAGCGTGAGACCGACCGGCGTGGCCAGCGCGTGCGCCGCCACGACGCGACCGGCCGGCAGCGGTAGGCTGCCGGCGCTGCCCCAGGGGCACACCGCAGGCGCCGGACGGGGCGCGGCGTAGCCGGCGACGGGCACAAGCAGTCCGGCCGCCGCGACGGCGGCCGCCAGCCAGACGGGTCGCCATCCCCTCACGAACGTTCCCTTCTTTCCGTCCCCGGGCGCGACGACGGGTGGGACGACGCGGGGATGTCGGGCCGTTTCCGGATCGCCCGCCTACCGGGCGGTCGCCTGCGCCAGATCCGCCTCGACGATCCGGGCATAGCCGTCGGCCAGCGCACGCGCCACCGGCCCCGGCCGCCCGTCGCCCACGGACCGGCCGTCGACCGTCACGACGGGCGTGACGCCGACGGTCGTGCCGCTCAGGAAGGCCTCGCTGGCGCGCTCCAACTCGGCCGGCGTGAACGCCCGCTGCTCCAGCGGGAGACCGGCGGCCTGCGCCGCCTCGAGGACGACCGACCGGGTCACGCCGGGCAGGATGTGCGGCCCCGACGGGTGGGTCCGGATGACGCCGTCGACGACCGCCCAGGCGTTCGAGTGGGAGGCCTCGGTGACCACGCCGTCGCGCACGAGGAACGCCTCGTGGCAGCCGGCGCGGGCTGCCCGCTCGGAGGCGAGCACGTTCGGCAGGAGGTTGATCGTCTTCATGTCGACCCGGCCCCAGCGCTCGTCGGGCAGCATGATCACGCCCACGCCGCCCTCGGCGAACGGGTCGCTCGCGGTCACCGTCTTCGCAAACGCATACACGGTCGGCGTCGTGCCGGGCGCGGGAAAGGCGTGGTTGCGCGGCGCGACGCCCCGCGTCACCTGGAGGTAGACGATGCCCTCGCCGATCCCGTTCGCGGCGATGAGCGCGCGCGCCATGGCCTCGAAGGCAGCGCGGTCGAACGGCACGGCAAGCTCGCAACCGGTGCAGCTGCGGACCAGGCGGGCGTGATGGCGGTCGACGAACGTGGGCAGGCCGCGCCGGACGCGCAAGACCTCGTACACGCCGTCGCCGAAGAGGAATCCACGGTCGTCGGGGTCGACGCGCACCTCGCTCTTGGGCACGACCCGACCGTTCCAGTGCACCATGGCGGGGGACGATGCGTTCACGGGCAGGCTCCTTTCGGGCAGCGCTCCCGTCAGGCTATGCGCCCGCGTCGGCGCCGCTAGGGCTCCAGGTGGACGGCGCGCTCGCGCACGCCACCGCGCTTCCAGTGCGCACGGAAGAATTCGCGACTGCCCGGGCTTGCCATGCTGGCGCCGGCGGAGATTTCGAGCGCGAGCGCGGCCGCCGTGACGATCTGGGCAAGCCGGTACGCGCTACCCTCGCCCACGCAGCCGAGCAGGCGAAGGTAGGTCTGGGCGCACGGCAGGACGGTGCCGCCGCCGATCGTGCCGACCTCGACGCCGGACAGCTTGAGGCTCAGGTGCACGCCGCCCTGCCGGTAGGGCCGCGACGCTGCGGGGTCGTCCGCGTCGATGTCCGGCGGCAGGCTGCCGGGCTCGATCGGCCGGGCGACGATATGGGCCATCGAACTCGTCCCCACCATGCCCAGGTCCTGGCCGGTAACGACGAACAGCGCCGCCACGACGCTGGCCGGGGTGAAGGCGAACGACTGCATGCCGCTCTCGTGGGCGCCGTGAAGCCCGGCGCTGGCCAGGGCCAGCACGTCCTCGGCACGCGTGTGCAGGACGTGCTGGAGGGTGGCGTGGGATAGTGCGACCTCGGCCAGCACGGTCTTGCCGTGCCCGCCCTCCAGGTGGTAGAGGTGCGACGGCTTCTTGTCCCCGCCCATGTTCGCCTCGAGGATCGTGCGCACGGGCACGATCCCGAGCTCCTCACGCAGCCGCGGCAGCACGAACCCCTGGTTCAGGGCGTAGGTGTTGCGCGTGATCATGTTCGGCCCGGCCGCCTCGCCGGTCACGTAGGTGAACAGGACGTGGAGCATCGAGCCGATGAGGTGCGGTCGCACCCCGACCAGGCGGGCGTGCCGGCTGACGAGCGGCATCGTCGCATCCGGCTCGTCGTGGCGCGGCCCGAGGTGGTCGCCGGCGCGAAGCCACGCGGCCATATCGTCCGCGTGTTCGCCGGTCCAGCGGGCAGCTTGCAGCGCCTGGGCAACCGTTTCGAACTCGTACATGCTGTCGCGCGTCATGCCGTCGGACAGCATGTAGGTGCGGACGCCGCCGTCCCGGTTGGCGGCGATCACGCCGCGCTGCACGGAGGCGGACAGCCCTCCCTCGGTGTGGCCGAGGGGCAGGAGGATGCGTTCGGGCACGCGCGCCAGCTCATGCAGATCGCCGTCGTCGTCGACCCGGTAGTCGCCGGGCACGAACGCGAGCGGGCCGACGACCGCGACCGGCAGGACCATCTGGGCGGTGAACGCTTCGACCGTGGCGGCCAGTGCCGCGGGGTCCGACTCGCGCGTGGGCAGGATGCGGCGATCCTCGGCTCGCCAGCCGGGCAGGGCGGCGAGCGCGTCACGGCGCGCGGCGATCGCCCGCACCGTGTTGCGATGGGGCCAGGGCCTCTCCCGGTTCTCCCCCTTGGTCTCGAGCACCGGCTCGTCTCCCTCCCCCACACCGCCGACCGGCGGCACAACACGCGAGACGGCGCGCCGGCCTCCAGCTTGGGGACCCGCGCGCCGCCTACCCCGGAACGCCGGGCCCGGACCTAGTGGCCCGAAGCTCGACTCTGCTCGATCTCCTCGCGCCACTGCTCGAGGATGCCCTCTTCCTCTTCCTCGTCGTCGAAGATGCTCTCGGACAGTCCGATCTTCTCGGCCTTACGGCCGATGTCGCGTTGCAACTTCTGGACGATGAGAGCGCCATCGAGGCGGAGGATGGCGGTCTCCGCTGCGAGCTTGGCGTTCAGCTCGCCGACGATCGCCAGCAGGTCATGGGCGAGGACGAGGAGCGACTGGCGCTGGGCGTCGTCGAGGCTGCCCATCGCCTGCGACAGGTAGCGCTGAGAGAACGCCTGGTGGCGCGCCTCGTCGATGAGGATGCGCTTCGACAGGATGCCGAACAGGGTGTCCGGGTACTGCTCCGCGAACGTGCTGTAGAAGTGCTTGGCGAACAGGTCGCTGATGAGGATCCCCCACACCCACTCGTGGCGCTCGCGCGCGAGGAGGAGGCGGTGGTGGTACTTGTACATGGCCCGCAGGTCGCGAAGCTCGTACGGGCGACGGTCGAGCGTCATGTACAGGCGGGTCAGGGTCTCGAAGTGGCGCGCCTCGTCCAGGAGCATCGTACCCAGGTAGAGCTGGGCCTCGGTCTCCTGGGCGAACATCATCTGCGGCAGGATGGTGCCGGCACCGGCCATCGCCGTCTGCTCGCCCAGGTACACGGGCGTCAGGACGTGGGCGAGCGCCGTCTTCTGTTCCTCCGTCAGGCCGACGGGCGCCGACCAGTCCACGCTATCGGACGCCCACTGCGCCTTCACGCCCTTGTAGAAGAGGGCCATCATGCGATCGTCTTTCAGATCGGGAAAGACTCGCAGGATCCGCATGCGGAGAGGTCCCCTTTCTCACGATCGGCCGGGGGGCGGGTGCGTGCTCGGCGGGTGAGATTCACCCCTGGCTACGCCAAACCCTGCCCGGCGCGGCTATCGACCCACTATACACCAGCGCGGCGCGGCCCTACTAGCCGCGCCCAAGCAGGAGGAAGCCGCCGATCGCGATGAACGCGACCGCGGCGCCGGTCTTGATCAGCGATGGGGGCACGAGGCGCGTGATCGCCTCGCCGAATACCACGCCGAGCAGCGACGCCATCACGAGCGCGGCCGCCGAGCCGACGAACACCGCCACCGCCGACCGGTTCTGGGCCGCCAGCATCATCGTCGTCAGCTGCGTCTTGTCGCCCAGCTCGGCGAGAAACACGAGACCGAACGTGACCAGCAGGGCCTTGACGTCGAAGCCCACGCGCGACCGCCTCCCCCGATGCTTCCAGAGGATGACGGACGGGCGCCTGGTAGAACGGGCCCAGCGGCCGAACCTCGCCCCCGCAGGGTCCATACGATGACCGACGCGGGCGCCCCGCCACGCGGCGGCGCCCGCGCGACCACGATGGGTCGGGAGGGGCGGTCGACATGGACGATGCGGCCCGCCTCGACGGGTGGCAGGCCCGGGTCCGGGCAGCGGTTCACCCGACGGGCGACGACGCGGACGGCTATCCCCTGGAGGCCGTCGGCGGCCTTCTCGCGCTCGGTGTGCAGCGGGTGCCGTTTCCGGCCGAGATGGGCGGAGAGGGACTCGGCCTGCGCGGCCTCGTGGCCGTGCTCGAAGAGCTCGGGGCGATCGACGGGTCGCTCGCCGCGATCGCGATGGGCACGTACAGCGCGAACGCCTTCATCGCCGCGTGCGCAACGCCGGCGCAGCGGCGCGACCTGCTCGGCCCCCTCTTGGCGGGGGAGGGGCTCGCCGCGGTGGCGGTGACCGAGCCGGAGGCGGGGACCGACGCCGCCGCGATCCGCACCGCGTGTCGCCAACTGCCGGACGGCAGCTGGCGGCTGGACGGCGAGAAGGCGTTCATCAGCAACACCGGGCATCCGCTCTGGCTACACACGGTCATCGTCGCGAGGGGACCCGGCGACGACGAGCACACCGCCTTCCTTGTCCCCTCGGGCGCGCCGGGGCTCAGGGTCGGGCCCACCCGGTCGACGATCGGCTGGGCCCGGGTCGGCGTGCACGACCTGCGCCTCGACGGCGTCGTCGTGCCGGACGCCTGCCGCCTAGGTCCGGTCGGCGGCGGCCTACGCGCCGCCCTGGGGGCGTTCGACCGGGGGCGCGTCGCGGTGGCCGCCCTGGCCTGCGGTCTGTGCCGGGCCGCCTGGGAAGAGGCGGACGGCCACGCCCGGCGGCGGTCGAGCTTCGGCCAGCCGCTCATCGGCCACGACGCGGTCGCCGACCACCTCGTCACCCTGTGGCGGTTGTACACCCGGGCACGCCTCGTGACCGGTGCTGCCGCCGACGCGGCCGACAGCGGTCGCGCCCTCGGCCCCTGGGCGGCGCTGGCCAAGTGGGAGGCGACCGACGCCGCCGTGCAGGCGGCCCGGCTGGCCGTGCAGACGCTGGGCGGGCGGGGCCTCCTGCGCGCCGGCCGTGCCGCAGCCCTGTGGGGAGACGCCAAGACGCTCGAGATCGTGGAGGGCACGACCGAGGTGCAGGCCCTGGTCCTGCGCCGTCGCCTTCGCGAGCGCGGCCTGCCGGCCGTGCCGGAGCCGGAAGGGGGGCGGGCGGCGCATGCGCCTGCTTGACCCGGAGCGGGCGCACGAGGCGGCCGACCTGATCCCGGACGGTTCGACCCTGGTGCTGTCCGGAAACGGCCGCCAGCTCCTTGCGGAATCGCTCCTGGCCGGCATCGAGCGCTCCTTCCTCGAGCGGGGCCAGCCGCGGGACCTGCGCCTGTACTATCCGGCGCTGCCCGGGGCCGAGGCGGGCACCGGGGTCGACCACCTGGCGCACCCCGGCCTGGTTCGCGAGGTGGTGACGAGCGCGTTTCGGGTCTGGGCCCTCGAGCGCATGGCCGCACTGGTTCGCGACGACCGGATCGAAGCGCACTGCCTGCCCATGGGCGTCGGCTTTCAGCTCCTGCGCGCGGCCGCGGCCGGCCAGCCGGGCCTTCTCACGCAGGTCGGCCTCGACACGTTCGTCGACCCGGGCACGGGCGGCGGCAGCGCGTTCAACGCCGTCCCTCCCACCCGCACGTGGGTGCGCCGGGTGGACGTGGACGGCGAGACCTACCTCTTCTACCGCACCCCGCCGGTAGACGTCGCGATCCTGCGCGCCACCGCGGCCGACCGCGACGGCAACCTCAGCCTGGCCGGGGAGCCCATCCGCCAGGCCGCCCTGGACATGGCGATGGCCGCCCGCGCGCGGGGCGGCCGCGTGCTGGCCGAGGTCCGCTACCTCGTCCGGCGCGGGTCGCTGCCCCCCGATCGGGTCGACGTGCCCGGCTTCCTGGTCGACGCCGTCCTCCCGCCCATGCCGGACGCCGGTCCCGCCGAGGGGGACGCCGATCCGTCCCTCACCGGTGCCTGGGCGGTCGAGCCCCTGGCGGCGCCCTCGCCGCTCGACCCCGTCAAGGTCATGGCCCGCCGTGCCGCACTCCTCCTGCGCCCCGGGCAGCTCGTCAACCTCGGCTTCGGCATCCCCGCGCGGGTGGCGGACGTCCTCGCCGAGGAGGGGGTGGCGGACGCCATCCTCCTGTCGGTCGAACACGGACCGATCGGCGGCCGGCCATCCGGGACGTCGGCCTTCGGCGCGGCGGTCGGTCCACGCTACCTCCTCCCCTCGGCCGACACCTTCACCCTGTACCACGGGGGGCAGCTGGACTGGGCGATCCTGGGCGCGGCCGAGGTGGACGCCGAGGGCAGCGTTGCGGTGCACCGGTTTGCCGGTGCGATGCCGGGCCCGGGCGGCTTCGTCGACATCACGGCGTCGACCCGCCGGCTCGTCTTCGCCGCACCCCTCACCACCGGGGGCACCCGCCTGCGCCTGTGCACCGGGGCGCAGCCCGGCCTCGGCGTGGAACGCGAGGGCACCATCGCCAAGTTCGTGCCGCGCCTGGACGGACGCACGTTCTCCGGCCCGCGGGCGCTGCGCCAGGGCCAGGAGGTGTGGTACGTGACCGACCGGGCCACGTTCCGCCTCCTGCCCGACGGGCTTACCCTGGTCGAGGTCGCGCCCGGCATCGACCCCGAACGCGACGTCATCGCCCGCATGGGCTTTCGCCCGCGGGTCGACGCCGAGCTGGGGCGCTGGCCCGGGGAGCTCTTCCGCCCCGGGCCACTGGGCCTCGCCCACCTCTGGACCGCGCCCTAGGCACCCGCGCCGGCGTCGGCGGCCGGCGCCGCCTCAGGCGCCGGCCGCCGCTGTGCCGAAGGCGTGCAGGGCGGCCTCGAGCCGCGCATGGTCGGCGGCCGTGCCGACGCTCACGCGCAGGTACCGGTCCTCCCAGTGCAGGTTTCGCACCACGATCCCACGCGCCCGCAGGTGGGCGTCGAGCGCGTCGGCCGAGCCGTCGGTCCGGACGAGGACGAAGTTCGTGGCGGACGGGTGGGTCGTCAGGCCGCGCACCGAGTCCAGCCGGCGGGCCAGGTCCGCCCGTTCGGCGAGGATCGCGCGGCGGTGGCGCTCCATGATCTCGGGGTGGGTGACGAGAAACAACGCCGCCGCCTGGGTTAGCCCGCCCACCCCGTATGGCGTCTGCACGCGCCGCACAGCCTCTGCCATCGGCCCGCCGGCGAGCAGGTAGCCGAACCGCAGCCCCGCCGCGGCGTACGCCTTGGACAGCGAGCGCACGAGGACGAGGTTCGGGAACGCGCGCAGCGCCCCGGTCAGCGTGTCGCCCGCGAAGTCGCAGTACGCCTCGTCGACCGCCACCGGGCCGGGGAAGGCGCGCGCCACGGCGAGGACCTCGTCGGCGGGGTACAGGTGACCGGTCGGGTTGTTCGGCCGGCACAGCAGCACGAGCCGGGTGCGGGCCGAGATCGACCGCGCCAGCTCTTCCCGGGGGAACGCGAAGCCGCCCCCCCACCTGGCCTTGACCAGTCGCGCCCGGTTGACGGCGCAGAACCGGTCGTACAGGTGGTAGGTCGGCGCCACCGTAAGGACCTCGTCCCCCGGGTCGCAGGTCGCGCGCACGAGCAGCTCGACCAGTTCGTTTGCGCCGTTGCCCGCCACGACCATGTCCGGCGCAACCCCGGCGCGTCGCGCGATGGCGCGCTCGACCTCGGTGTGGCCGGGATCGGGGTATCGGTGTAGGGGCACATCGCGCAGGGCCGCGAGCAGGGCGTCCCGCTCGTCCGGCGCGAGGCCGTACGGGCTCTCGTTCTGGTTGAGCTTCACGAGGTTGTCTGCGGGCGGCACGTACCCGGGTCGCGACGGTGGCAGGGCGGCCAGGATGTCGCTACCCATCGCGTTCGCCGGCCCCGCGCAGCTGGTCGACGAAGGCGCGGGCAACCCGCGCCGCGGGCTCCCACCCCGGATCGCGCGGCGACGTCGCCTGGAACGCCTTCACCAGGTCGCGCGCGTAGGTGCCCGACGCCACGCCGTGCACCCGGACGCCGAGCACCTCGGCGGTGTGGCGCGTCCAGTGGTTGGCGGCGCCCGCGACCAGAACGTAGGTGTCGGTGTGGGCGAGCAGGGCCTGGGCGAGGGCGAGGCCGGCGAGGCTGCTGGCCGGGTCCGCCCGGCCGGCGGCGCTAAGGCCCTCCGCTTGGATCATCGTCGCCTCCCCGTGGATCCGGCGGGCGAGCGACGCCTGGCGGATCACGTCCTGGGACGAGCGCACCCCGTGGGTGCCCAGGCAAACGGACAGGTAGCGGTCACCCAGAACCGGGTGCAGTCCCTCGAGGGCGGCAGTGAGCGCGCTGTCGTCGCTGTCGCTGGCGTGCACCTCGACCATCTCGGCGCCGAGCGCCAGGCAGGCGGAGACCGTGTCGGCCAGCTGGGCGGGGCCCGTCGGCGCGATGGCGGACCGGTGCGCCGGGTCGAGGCGCACCCCCTCGATGTGGGGGTCATGGGCCAGGGCGGCCGAGACCATGAGCCGGGTCGCCCCGCCGTGGCCGGGGAACTCGTTCTCGATGCCGGACATGGCGGCGCGGGCGGCCGCGACGACGTCCGGCGCGGCGGCGACGTCGATGATGTCGGCGCCGGCGAACGTGTACACCCGTGTGAGGTCGCGGATCTCCGCGAGGTCGAAGTGGGTCAGCCCGATGATGACCTTCACCAGTCTCCGTGACGCGAGCCGCGCGGCCACGTGATCCATTGCCGGATCCCACCCCTCCGTCGCCCCGCCCGCGCTGCGCAGTCGGCCGTTCATACGCCCGACACGGTCGCGGACGGAAGCGTTGGTTGTGCGCGCCCCCTCGTCGTGATCGGCCGGGCGCGGCGACCAGGCGCCTCGTCGTCGGACCGTGTCCCCGACCGCGTGCGCCTCCGTCGTGCCGGCAGCCAGAGCCGGCCCGTGCCGACCCGCTCGCGCAAGACCGCGGCGCCGGCGTCCAACGACAGGCTATGGAGGGGTCGCGGGGGCGGTGCCACGCGGTGCCTGCCCCAGTGCCCGGCGCGCGGCAACGCGCACCGGGCGGTGGCGCCGCGCGCCCTACGGCATACGTTGGCACCAGCCGCGAGGGACGGGGGACGATCGCCGATGGCAAGGCACGAGGTGCGCACCGCGTTCGCGCGCTGCGGCCCCTACCAGCTGCGCCCCCTGACCTGGCGCGATCTGGCCCAGGTGGTGGCACTCGAACGGTTGGTGTTCGCGGAGCCGATCCGGCCCCGGGAGCTCGTCAGCCTGTACCGGCGCCCCGGGGTGACCTACGTGGGCGCCTTCCCGGACGGCGGGCACCGGCTCGGCGCCTACTTCGGGTTCGAGTGCCTGCCGTCCGGCCACGGCACGCACGTGCTGGCCAACGCGACCCACCCGGACGACCGCCGGCGCGGCCTGGCCCGCGCGCTCGTGTCCTGGGGCCTCGAGCTGGCCTACGCCCGCGGGTCGCGGTGGATCGTCGGCGAGGTGCGCGTCTCCAACGCCGCCCAGCTGGCCTTCATGGAGGTCATGGGCTGGACGGTCGCGGACCGCATGCCGCGCTTCTTCGGCAACGGCGAGGACGCCTGGATGGTCTACCGCTGCCTCGACGAGGCGGGCGGACAGTGACCGGCCGCGCCCAGGGCTAGAGGGAGGGGGTCGTGATGGCAGCGCTGCGCAGCATCCCGCTCGGTGCCCTTGTCCAGGGCATCCCGGGCGAGCGCGTGGGCACCTTCGACGGGCGCTCCGTGACGTGTCTCGTGACCGACTCGCGCCGGGCCGAGCCCGGTGCGCTGTTCTTCGCCTTGAACGGCGAGAGCGGCGACGGCAGCCACTACCTCGGCGACGCCCTGCGGCGCGGCGCCGTCGCGCTGGTCGTGCCCCGGGGCGCCGCCCTTCCCGCCGGCGTCACGGCGCTCGTTGTGCAAGACCCGCACGCCCTGCTGGCGCCGCTCGCGGCGCGCCTGTACGGCCGGCCGGGCGACCATCTATCCCTGTACGGCGTCACGGGCACCAACGGCAAGACCACGACGGCGCTCATGGTGTCGGCGGCCCTGGCCGGCGCCGGACGATCCGTCGGCCACTGGACGACCACCGAGGTGCGCGCCGGCGCTGCCGTCTTCCGGCCGTTCTGGACCACGCCGCTGCCGCCCGACCTGCACCGGTTCCTGGCCGCCTGCGTCGACGACGGCGCCCGGGCGGCGGTGCTCGAGGTCTCGTCCCACGCGGTGACGCTGGGCCGCATCGAGGGCCTTTGCTTCGACGTCGGCATCGCCACCAACCTATCGCCCGATCACCTCGACTTCCACGGCAGCTTCGCCGCGTACGCGGCGGCCAAACGGTCGTTCATCCACGGCCTGGACGGGGAGGCCCTTGCCGTCCTCAACGCCGACGACCGCGAGGTGTGGGCGTTTCGGAGCGGTGCGCGGGCCCGCGTCCTCGGCTTCGGCACCGGTGCCGCCGCCGACGTACGGCTGGTCGCGGTCGACCTGCGCGGTGAGCAGGTGCGGGCGCGCATCGCGATCGGGCCGCGCGACCTGCGGCCGGGCGGCGAGCGCGAGCTGGCCCTGTCCCTCGGCCTCCCCGGGGCGCACAACGCGATGAACGCCGCCGCCGCGCTCGCCACCGGCCTGGGCCGGGGCCTGGACGCTGGTCGCCTGCTCGCCGCCCTGGAGGCCTTCGCGCCGCCGCTGCGCCGCCTGGAGAGCCAGCGTGTCGGGCCCTACACCCTGACCAACGACGTCGCCATGAACGAGGCCAGCTACGACAACGCCCTGCGCTGGGCGGCGGCGTCCGGTCACGCCCAGGTCGTGGTCGTGTGCGCCCTGCGCGGTCACCGCGGCGTCGACGTCAGCGCCGCCATCGCCCGGGTGTTCGCGCGCCATGCCGCCGCCCTGGGACTGGCGCCCCTCGTCGTCTCGCTCAGCCGCGACGAGGTGGACGGGATGACCGTGGACCACCGCGTGCGCAACGCCGAGGTCGACGCGTTCGTGACGGTGCTGCGCGACGTCGGCGTCGAGGTCGACGTGCACGACCGGCTGGCGGACGCGGTGACGGTGGCGACCGCACGGCTGCGGCCCGGCGGACTCCTCCTGCTGCTGGGCACGTTCGGCATGGACGCCGGCCCCCGTCTGGCCCAGGAGGCCCTGGCCCGCCGGCTCGGCATCGCGGCAGGGCCACCGCCGCCGTACCTCGACCAGAGCTATGGCGTGTTCGACGGGGAGCGCGGTGGCCCGGCGGGGGACGCCCGGCCCGCGTAGGCCCGCTCCCGCGCCGGCACCCCACGCGCGGCCGGTCCTGCCCGTCGCCGCGTGGTCTCGTCGCGGCAGGTGCGTTCCCGGGCGGCCCCGAACGCCCTCACGAACCCGGCGCCGGGCCCATCGCGTGCGCCGGCGTCACGAGGGGGTGCAGGCGTGGCCGCTGCCGACCTGCTGGGCGATCCGGGCTTTCTCGACGACCCCTACCCGGTTTACGCCCGGCTGCGCGAGGACCATCCGCTCGCCCGCATCGACTTCGGCGCCTCCGTCCTGTGGCTGGTCACGCGCTACGCCGACGTCGAGGCGATCCTCAAGGACAGCCGCGTCTGGAAGGACGTCACCCGCCACCCCCAGTGGGGCGCGGAGAGCCAGGCCGACGGGTTCGAGCGGTCGATGCTGTTTCGCGACCCCCCCGACCACACCCGTCTGCGCGCTCTGGTCAGTCGGGCCTTCGTGCCGGCCGTCGTGCGAACGCTCGAGCCCCGCATCGCCGCCATCGTCGCGGACCTCCTGGACGATCTCGCCCGCCGCGGGGAGGGCGACTTCATGGCCGACGTCGCCCGCCCCCTGCCGGTGATCGTCATCGCCGAGCTGCTGGGCGTGCCGCCGGCCGACCGGGACGGCTTTCGTCGCCTCTCGGAGCTCGTCATCCGCGGCTCGGATTTCGTCACCTCGAGCGCCCAGGACATGGAGGCGTCGCAGGCGGCGAGCCACGACCTGTCAGCGTACTTCGCCGGGCTCGTCGCGCAGCGCAGGGCTGCGCCCGGCGACGACCTGCTCACCCGGCTCATCGCCGCCCAGGCCGAGGAGGGCAGGCTTGCCGAGGATGAGCTCCTCGCCACGTGCAACCTCCTCCTCATCGCCGGCCACGAGACGACGATGAATCTCCTCGGCAACGGGCTCGTCGCCCTCCTCGCCCGGCCGGACGAGGTCGACCGGCTGCGCCGCGACCGCAGCCTGGTGCCGTCCGCGGTCGAGGAGATGCTTCGCTACGACGCCCCCGTGCAGCGGGCCACGTTCCGGTTCGCGGGCGAGGCCTTCGACCTGCACGGGCAGACGCTCCACGCGGGCGACCAGGTCGGGTGCGTCCTCGGGTCGGCCAACCGCGACCCGGCGGCCTTCCCCGACCCCGACCGGTTCGACGTCGGGCGCGAACCCAACCGCCACCTGGCCTTCGGGCGCGGCATCCACTTCTGCCTGGGCGCGCCGCTCGCCAGGTTGGAGGCGACGCTGGCCGTGGACGCCCTGATCGGCCGGTTCGACGTCGATCTGGGCACCCCGATGCGTCGGCCGGGAACCATGTTTCGGGGCTACGAGCGCCTGCCGGTGCGGCTGCGTCGCTTGCCGCTCCCAGCTCGCCCCTAGCCGCCCCAGACCGCGCGGGCGAAGGCGAGGAAGTTCGCGCCCAGGATCTTCTCGATCCGTCCGGTGGCAAAGCCGCGGCGGTCGAGGAGGGCGGCCAGCGTGCGCAGCTGGTCGGGTCCCTCCAGGCCCGGCACGAACGGCACGACGCCGGGTGCCTCGCCCGTGGCCGCCACGCCCGCCGCGCGGCGCTCGGCCATGTGGCCGGCAAGGCGTCGGCGGTACCCGGTCATGTCGTCGATGGCGGTGAACAGGCCGTCCGTGCCGATGCCGACGTGGTCCTCGCCGCACACCCGGACCGCATGCGCCACGTGCGCGGCCACGTCGTCCGGGGCGGGGTGGCCGTCGGGGCGCAGGAACGGCATGAAGTAGATGCCGACGAAGCCGCCGCCCTCGGCCACTAGACGCAGTTCCTCGTCGGTCTTGTTGCGGGGCAGGTCGGACAGGGCGCGACAGCCGGTGTGGTTGATCGATACGGGCCGGCGCGCCGCGGCGAGCGCGTCAAGGCAGGTGCGCTCGCCGCTGTGGGACAGATCGACCATGAGCCGGGCGTCCTCGAGCCGCTCGACCACCTGCCGGCCGAGGGGGGTGAGCGCCGGGTCGCCCGCCGCCATTGCGCCGCCGCCGAGCCGGTTGGCGCCGTTGTATGTGAGTTGGACGGCGCGCACACCCAGGCGCGCGAGTTCCCCGACGCGCTCCGGGTCGTCCTCGACCGCGGCCGCGTTCTGCATTCCATAGATGATGCCGACCCGTCCCCGGGCCTTGGCCGCCTCGATGTCAGCCGCCCGGCGGACCGGCGTCAGGTCATCCGGGCGCGCGGCCAGGATCGCGTCCCAGGTCCGGATCTCCTCCAGGGTGTGCGGCCAGGGCTCGGCATCGCCGGCCACGTACCCGACCGTGACCAGGATCGCGGTCGCCCCGGAGGCGTGCGCATCGCGAAGGCAGCGGGCGTCAACGGTCAGGTCGGCGGCCGTGGCCGCGAGCTTGGACGACGCCGCGAGCGAGGCGGCGGCGTTGGGGTTGTCGAGCCCGCCCAGGGCGTTGACGACGATGCCGGCAGCGATGTCGACCGCGCTCACCGGGGGACCCCGCCCTCGCCCCCACCCGTCGCGTGGTGCGCCGCGTAGGCCGTTCGCGCGTAGCGGCGGCCACGGCGGACGGTGAGGATGACGCTGCGCAGGTGGTCGACGCTCGTCCGGGGATCGTCGCGCAGGGCGACGAGGTTCGCGAGCTTTCCCACCTCGACGGTCCCCATCGTGTCGAGCATGCCGAGCGCCCGCGCGCCGCCGACGGTGGCGGCGGCCAGCGCCTCGTCCGGGGTCAGGCCGTGCCGGCCGGCCAGGCAGGCAATCTCGGCCAGCAGCGACGGGTACGGATCGGCGAGCGGGGTCTCGTAGTCCGTGCCGGCCGACAACGTCACGCCCACGCGCCGGGCGCGGGCCACGATCCGGCCCACGGCACGGTCGCGCGCCGCCGCGGTGTCGGCGTCGGTCGCCGCGAGGCCGCGCTCGAACATGCTCACGGTGGCGTCGAGGACCACCCGGCGCCGGCGCATCGTGGCGAGAAGCCCGTCGAGGGCGTCGTCGGGCGCGGCGAGAAACCGCCGGTAGGCGGGCGGCCGGTGCTCGCGGAAGTCGCGGTACCCGGACGGGCACGCGCCGTACGTGTGGAACACGAGGAGCTCGGCGTGCGACACCCCGTCGACGCCCGCTGCCGCCACCTCGGCCGCCCCGGTCGGCGGCACGACCGCGTGCGCCCACACGCGCAAGCCCTGCCGGTGGGCCTCGGCGACGATACGGCCGATCGTCGCCGCGTCGAGGTCGGCGTACGCCTTGATCGCCGCCGCACCGCTGCCGCGCGCCGCCGCGACGGCCGCTGTCATGTCCGTCGACGCGTCGACCGCCTGCATCCAGGGCGCCGTGCCGGGCCGGTAGCCGGAGGAGGCCTGGGCCGTGCGCGGGTCGTCGAAGAAGGTGGGCCCGGCCATGAACGCCGCGTAGACGATGTCGGGGCCGGCGATCTCGCCCGTCATCGTCGCCCGGGCGAGGTCGCTCACCTGGCGCAGGTCGTCGGCCATGTCGCGGATCGCCGTGACGCCGCTGTACACCTGGCGCTCGAGCACGGCCTCGGCCACGCGCCGGTCGGGCGGCGTGGCCACGTGCTGGTGGCTGTCGATCAGGCCCGGGATGAGGTACGTGCCGTCCAGGTCGACGACCTCGGCCCCAGGGTGGCGGTCGGGCCCGCACCCGGCGGCCGGCTCGACGGCACGGATGCGCATGCCGTCGGTGACGACCGCCATCCCCTCTCGGGTCGGACCGCCCCGGCCGTCGATCAGGCGAACGCCCCGGTAGATCACCGCCTGCCCGTCCCGCGCGGGCGCGTAGGGGGTGGGGGCGCCGGCGCCGTCCAGGAACGGGTATGCCTCGCTGTCTGCCAATGCCACTCCTCCATCGTCCGGACGTCGGCAGGCCGCCGGGCCAGGCCGGGCGCCACCGCCGCGACGACCGTAAGACGGCGGGACCGCCGCGTCAATCGACGCGGCGGTCCCGCAGCCGGGCACCGGCCGTCAGCCGCCCGACACCGCCCGCAGCACCCAGACCTCGGCGCCGTCCGGGACCGTCGCCGCCACGCCCCCGTGCCGCCTGGCATCGCGCTCGTCGACGTAGACCGCAAGGTGCGGGCGCAGGTTGCCGTCCGCCTCCGTGAGGCGCTGGCGCATGCCGGGGTGGAGCGCCTCCAGGCGGGCGATCACCGCCGCCACGTCGGGCTCCGGTCCGATCGTCAGCTGCGCGGGGGCGCCCAACTCGTCGGCCAGCTGGCGGGGAAGGTGGACCCGGATCACCGGCGCGGCCCGACCACCTCGACCGACAGCACGCGCGGCAGGTTGCGGGCCGCCTCGTGCCAGCTGTCGCCCTCGTCCGGGGAGGACCAGACGCCGCCCACGGTCGTGCCGAAGTACAGGCCCACCTCGGGCTCGCGGTCGGCGGTCATGGCGTTTCGCAGGACGCCGGTCCAGACCTGGTCGGGCAGGCCCTGATGCTGGCTGCGCCAGCTGTTGCCGGCGTTGTCGGTGCGGTAGACGCCGAGCTGGTGGTTGACGCACCAGCGTCCCCCGTCCCCGCCCAGCGGCACGATCCAGGCGCTGTCCGGGTTGTGCGGGTGCGCGACGACGGGAAAGCCGAAGTCGCTCGGCAGCTCCTCGTCCACCCGCACCCAGGTGTCGCCCCCGTCGTCCGAGCGGTAGACGCCGCCGTGGTTCTGCAGCCAGATCCGCCCCGCCTTGCCGGCCGGCATGCCGAACTTGTGCACGCACTGGCCGGACTCGGGGTAGCGCATCGGCTCGGGCATGAAGTCCGACCGGATGCCCTTGGAGACCGGCCGCCAGCTCGTCCCCCGGTCGTCCGACCGGTAGATGCCGCCTGCCGACGCCGCGATGTACAGGCGGTCCGGGTCGTTCGGATCGCGGCGGATCGTGTGCAGGCACTTGCCCCCGTTGCCCGGGTTCCACGTCTCGTGGGTCGGGTGCCGGCGCAGCGACGCCACCTCCGTCCACGTGTCGCCGCCGTCGGCGGAGCGGAACAGGCCGCTCGCCTCGACGCCGGCGTAGACAACGCCCTCGCCCTCCTCGGGCGACGGCAGGAACGACCAGACGCGGGTCACCTTCTCCGGGTCGTCCGCGCCGTAGCTGGGGGCCGTGGCGGTGGCCTTCCAGCTCGCTCCCAGGTCCTGCGAGCGCTGCACGGTCATGCCGAAGAAGTCCCCGTTCACCCCGGCGAAAAGCGTGCCGGTGCTCGGATCGAAGGCGGTCGTGTACACGGGCTGCTCGGCAAAGTCGAACGAAATGCGCTGCCAAGTGGCGCGATCGGTCGAGGTGAAGTGGAACAGCCCCTTCATCGTCCCCACGAACAGGTGCGTGGTGCGGTCCTCCGCGTGCATGCATACCCTCCTCGGGCGCGGTCGCGCCGCAGTCGCCGGCCGCCCGGGCACCGGCATCGAGAGCGTACGGCGGCGCCCGCGAACGCCGCTTCTTCGATCCTGCTCGCTTGTCAGCCGCGCGCCGGGTCCGCCGGGCCAAGCAGCCCGAGCGAGACGACCACGGGCGGGTCGCCGAGCGTGGGTGGGCGCATCTCCAGGTCGCACGTAGCCTCGCCGACGAAGCCGACACGAACCGGCTGGCGCCCCGCACCGACCATGTCCGCGCGGCTCAGGACCAGGTCGCGGCGCGACGGCGGGGCCAGGAACCCGGCGGCGAGGACCCGGTACCAGCCGGGCGCGCAGCGGGGCAGCCGATAGATGCCGGGCACCGGCGCCACCGCGCCGCACAGGGGCCGGCCGGCCGGCACGTAGGACGGAAACAGGCCGACGAAGGCGACGCCGACGGCCCCCGGCGGCGCGCTGATGCGGCCGGTCACGGCCGCCTCGCCCGCCCCCGGGTCCGGCGTCAGGACCGGCGGCATGGGCACGTCGAGACGGGCGCGGAAGCGGCCGGGAGACGCCCCGACGAGCTGGCTGAACCGGGTTGTGAACGTGCCCAGGCTGTCGTAGCCGACGTCGAGGGCGACCTGGAGGACGGGCAGGCCCGTGCCGGCGAGCAGGCGCTTGGCCTCGCGCATGCGCAGGGCCACCGCGAGCGCGCCCGGGCTGAAGCCGGCCACGGCGCGGAAGCGGTGCGCCAGGTGCGACGGGCTCACGTACAGCCCGCGGGCCAGGCGGTGCGCCGGCACGAACGGATCGCGCTCGAGCGCGGCCACCACCTCGGCCAGGAACGCGGCGTCGTCGGCGTCCAGGCCCGGCCGGTCGGCCGCCAGACCCCACGCCGTCACGGCGGGCGCCTTGCCGGCCCCGCCGTCCGCGCGCACCCCGACCGCCGCCACGCCCGCACCTCCGCGAGCGGAATTCGACACCGCTTAGGCCTGCGCCCTTGTCGGCCTCAGCCGCCCTCGATGTCGCGCTTCATGGCGATGAACTGGTCGCGGGTGAGTTCACCGCTGGCGTACCGGCGCTGGAGGATCGCCATGGCGTCCGGGCCGCCCTCGGCCGCCCGGGTGCCCGCGCCCGGCCAGACCACCCGCACGATCACCACCACGCCCGCCACGATCAGGCCCCAGAAGGCGAGCGAGAACAGCGGTCCGAGCCAGCCCCATCCCCCGATCCCCGGCACGTAACCCCACATCATGGCTTGCACCATCCTCGGCGCCGCGGCCGCGGCACCGCGCGCTCGCTACTTCCCGCCGGTCAGGTAGCGGCCCGGATCGGCCTGGAACCGATCCTTGCACACCTGGGCGCAGAAGTAATACGTCTGGCCGTCGTGCTCGGCGGTAAACCGGGCCTTGGCCTCGTCGACGTTCATGTGGCACACGGGGTCCTTCGCCATCGTCGTCGCCTCCCATCGTGTCCGCGCCGCGTCGACTCTCACGCGCGGCGCGCGGCGGGCTACATGGAACGTCCCGTCGCGCCGGCCAGGTACCGCTGCGGGTCGGCCGCGAACTCGTCCCGGCAGGCCTCGTTGCAAAACACGTACACCCGGCCGTCGTGCTCGAGATGGGCGGCCTCGCGACCGATGACCACGTCCATCTGGCAGACGGGGTCGACGGCGTTGCGGTAGCGCTCGGGGTCGGCATCGAAGTCGACCTGGCAGGCCTCGTTGCAGAACAGGTACTCGACCCCGTCGTAGGTCGACCGCGCGGCTTCCTGACCCGGCGTCACCAGCATGCCGCAAACGGGGTCCAGGCGGTCGCCCGTGCCCTCGTCCTCCCCGCCCCGACCGCCCGCGTCGGCCTCGTCCCCGGCCGCGCGCGCGTCCTCCTCGGCCCAGCGTTCTTCCGTGCGGGTCAGGCCGCGCATCGGATCGTACCGGACGAGCAGGGCGGAGTTCGTCGTGACGAAGACCGACGACAGGGCCATCGCCGCGCCCGACAGGACCGGCTGGAGAAGGTGCAGACCGGCCACCGGCACGAGCACGATGTTGTACACGAACGCCCAGAACAGGTTCTGCCGGATCTTCCCCAGCGTCGCCCGGGCCAGGCGCAGGGCCCCGACCAGGGCGCGCAGGTCGCCGGCGACCAGGGTGATGCCCGACGCCGCGATGGCGACGTCCGCGCCCGTGCCGATCGCCACGCCCAGGTCCGCCGTGGCCAGGGCGGGCGCGTCGTTGATCCCGTCGCCCACCATCGCGACGACCGCCCCGTCCCGGCGCAGCCGGGCGACGACCTCCGCCTTGTCGGCCGGCAGCACCTGCGCCATGACGCGATCCCGCGGGATACCGACCCGGTCGGCGACCGCCTCGGCGACGCGCCGGCGGTCGCCGGTCAGGAGGTAGACCCGGTAGCCGTCCCGGGCGAGCGCCTCCACCGCCTCCGCCGCCGTCTCCTTGATCGGGTCGCTCACCGCCAGTACGCCCGCCGGCCGGCCGCCCAGGGCGACGTAGATGGGCGTCTTGCCGTCCCGCTCGAGCGGCTCGCCGACCTGGGCCAGCGTGGCCGTGGCGACGCCCGCCTCCGCCAGCCAGTCGAGACGGCCGACGAGGACCTCGCCGCCGTCCGTCCGCCCGCGCACGCCCTGTCCGGGCAGCGCGACGAAGTCGGTCACCGCCGTCCCGGCGAGCCGGCGGTCGCGCGCTCCCTCGACCACCGCGCGGGCGAGCGGGTGCTCCGAGTCGGCCTCGGCCCCCGCCGCCAGGGCAAGGAGCGCCGCCTCGTCGTGTCCGCCTACCGGTTCTACGTCGGTCAGCCGCGGCCGGCCGCGCGTTACCGTGCCGGTCTTGTCCAGCACGACCGTGTCGATGCGGGCCGCCCGCTCCAGCGGCTCGCCGCCGCGCAGCAGGATGCCGCGCCGGGCGCCGACCCCCGTGCCGGCGACGATCGCCGTCGGCGTGGCCAGGCCGAGCGCGCACGGGCAGGCCACGACGAGCACCGCCACCGCGGGCACCAGAGCGGTGCCGACCTGACCGGTGGCAAGGAGCCAGGCAACGAACACGAGCGCCGCGATCGCGATGACCACCGGCACGAACACCGCCGCCACGCGGTCGACCAGGCGCTCGACGGGCGCCTTGGCTGCCTGGGCGGCCTCGACGATGGCGACGATCTGCCCGAGCATGGTCTCCCGGCCGACACGCGTGACGCGCACACGCAGGGCGCCCGTCTGGTTCACGGTCGCGCCCACCACCCCGTCGCCGGGCCGCTTGCCGACCGGCATAGGTTCGCCCGTCAGCATCGACTCGTCGATCCGGGTGGCACCGGACAGGACGATGCCGTCGGCGGGGACGGCCTCGCCCGGACGCACGCTCACCTCCATGCCGGCCTCGAGGTCGTCGAGGGGCAGATCGCGCTCGCCGTCCGGTCCGATCACGTGGGCGATGCGCGGCGCCAGGCCGACCAGCTGGCGGATGGCCGTGGACGTCGCGCCCTTGGCGCGAGCCTCCACCAGCTTGCCGAGCGAGACGAGGGTCAGGACGACGGCGCTCGAGTCGAAGTAGGTGGCCGCCCTGCCGCCGCCCAACACGACCGCCGCGCTGTACACGAACGCGGCCGAGGTGCCCAGGGCGACGAGCACCGACATGTTGGCGCCGCCGCCGCGCAGGTTCTTGTACGCGTCGACATAGTAGAACCAGCCCACGTAGCCCTGCACGGCGGCCGCCAGGACCAGTTCCAGCCAGCGGCCGGACAGGGCCGAGGCAAGCGACCCGCCGACCCCGAACAGCGCGAACGCGGCCGCCGCCGCGAGCGGCGCGGACAAGACCGCGCCCGCGACGAACCGGCGCGTCCAGGCCGCGATCTCGGCCTCGCGCGCGGCCTCGCCGGCGTCGCGCGCCCGCACCGGGTCGCGCGTCTCCACGCCCAGGGCGCGCAAGCGCCGGCGCACGTCGCCCACGGTCAGCGTGTCCGGCAGGTAGACGGCGACAACCACCCCGGACGGGGCCTCGTAGCGCGCCCGGATGACCCCCGCCGTACCGAGAAGGCCGGCCACTACGGCCTGCGGGTCCTTCGGCGGCGACGCCGGCTCCAGCCGCACCGTATCGGTGATGGCACGGTAGCCGACGTCCTCGATCTTCGCCAGCACGGCACCGACATCCGCCCGGTCGGGATCGAGCCGAACGACGGCGCGCTCGGTGCCGAAGCTGACCGCCGCGCCCTCCACGCCGCCCAGCCCACGTACGCCGCGTTCGATCCGGACCGCGCAAGAGGCGCACGTCATGCCAACGATGCCGACCTGGATCTCGACCGGCGACCGCGCCCCGGCCTGCGCCCCGACGTCCGCGCTCACGGCGCCGGCGCCTCGGGCGGGGCGTGGCAGGTGCACACGGGCCGGCTGGCGCCCTCCTGCGCGGCCGTGGCCGGACCGCCCCGGCCGTTGACCAGGCTCTTCTCGTAGCGCAGGGCGCCGAGCAGCTCGTCGATCACCTCGCCGCCCATGCCGCGCTGGACGGCGTCGGACACGCACGTCGACAGATGGTTGCGCAACAGCACCAGCTGCACCCCCTCCAGCGCACCCTGGACGGCGGCCACCTGCTTCATCAGGTCGACGCAGTACACGTCGTCCTCGACCATCCGGCGCACGCTCTCGAGGTGCCCCCCCGCGCTCTTCAGGCGCAGGAGCGTGTCCCGCTTCAGATCGGGAAGCATCGCCCCACCTCCTCCACCCCACCCGGGGTGGGGTCACGATCAACGTACCCTCGCGCAGGCGGGCCGTCAATGCGGGCGTCCGCGCGGGCCTGTCTCCTACGCTACCCCGGACGGCCGTTCGGCGAACATCCGCCGCGCCCACAACGCCACGTACACCAGCGCCACCAGCACGGGCACCTCGATCAGCGGCCCGACCACGCCGGCGAGCGCCTGCCCGCTCGTCGCACCGAACACGCCGATGGCCACGGCGATGGCCAGCTCGAAGTTGTTTCCCGCCGCCGTGAACGCGACCGTGGCGGTACGCGCATAGCCAAGCCCGAGGCGCCAGGCGAGCGCGAACGACCCCAGCCACATGACCGCGAAGTACGTGGCGAGGGGAAGGGCGATGCGGGCCACCTCCGCCGGCCGGGCGACGATCGCGCGGCCCTGGAGCGCGAACAGGACGACGATCGTGAACAGCAGTCCGTACAGCGACAGCGGTGCGATGCGCGGCACCAGGGACGCCTCGTACCAGGTCCGCCCGCGCACGCGCTCGCCGACCGTCCGGGTCAGGTAGCCGGCCGCCAGCGGCACGCCGAGGAACAGCGCCACCATGCCGGCGATCCGCGTCGGCGACGCCGCCATGCCGGTCACGGGCAAATGGAGCCAGCCGGGCAGGATGTCGAGATAGAAGCCCGCCAGAAGGGAGAACGCGACGACCTGGAACAGGGCGTTTACGGCCACGAGCACCGCCGCCGCCTCGCGGTCGGCACCGGACAGGTCGGTCCAGACGAGGACCATGGCGATGCACCGGGCGAGGCCCACGATGATGAGTCCCGTCCGGTAGGCGGGAAGGTCGGGCAGGAACAGCGAGGCCAGGGCGAACATGACGGCCGGACCGACCAGCCAGTTCAGGGTCAGGGACAGGAGGAGCAGGCGGCGGTCGCGGGTGACCTGGCCCAGGCGGTCGTACCGCACCTTCGCCAGCACCGGGTACATCATCGCCAGAAGCCCGACCAGGATCGGCAGCGACACGCCGGAGACCACCTGGCTGGCGCCAAGCGCCGGCGCGATGCCGGGGACAAGGCGCCCCAGGGCCAGGCCGCTTGCCATGGCGAGAAGGATCCACGCCGGCAGGTAGCGGTCGAGGACGGACAGGCGCGCCAGCACCGGCGCCGCGTCGGCCTGTGGCGCGGTGCCGGACGGCCGCCTTGGATCAAGCACGTCGTGCCCTCCCCTCGCGCCGGGTCGGGGCCGCTAGCGCCAGCCCCTCTCGACGAACAGGGCCTGGAGGCGCTGCGCGATCTCGTCGCGCACACGGCGGAACACCGCCATGCGCTTGTCGTCCGTTCCCTCGGCGCGGGCCGGATCGGGCAGGTCCCAGTGCAGGCGCGGTGCCCCTCCCGGGATCACCGGGCAGCGCTCGTTCGCATCGCCGCACAGGGTCACGACCAGGTCGGCGCCGACCAGAAGCGCGGGATCGATCGCCTTCGACGCGTGGGCCGAGATGTCGACGCCCACCTCGGCCATCGCCGCCACGGCCAGGGGGTTCACCACCGACGGCTCGAGGCCGCCGCTCGCCGCCTCGACCCGGCCCGCGCCGAGCGCCCGCGCAAACCCCTCCGCCATCGGGCTGCGCGCAGAGTTGCCCGTGCACACGAAGTAGATCCGCGGCGCGGTGGCGCTCATGCCGCCGCACCGGCGCGCTTCGGCTTGCGCGCCCGGACGCTGGCGCTGGCCACCGGCTCCCCGTCCTGGCCCGGAACCTCGATCGCGACCGCCTCGAAGCCCAGGTTCGCGAGCAGGCTCGCGTAGGCATCCCGTCCGATGGCGCCGGCGACGCAGCCGACCCAGTCCTCGGTGGTCGCGGGACCGGCCCGATCGACCGGACCGACGGCCACGACATCGGCGATCGCCAGCCGTCCGCCAGGCCGTAGCACCCGAAACGCCTCGGCCAGCGCCCGCTGCTTGTCGGGAACCAGGTTGACGACGCAGTTGCTGAGCACGACGTCGACGCTGTCCGCCGGCAGGGGCAGGCTCTCCAGGCGTCCCTTCACGAACAGCGCGTTGGCGACCCCGGCCTCGTCGCGATGCCGCTGGGCCAGGGTGAGCATCTCGTCGGTCATGTCGACGCCGATGGCAATCCCGTTCGGCGCAACCCGCATCGCGCTCTGGAGCACGTCGAGCCCGCCGCCCGAGCCCAGGTCGAGGACGATCTCGCCGGGATGCAGGTCGGCCAGCGGGACCGGGCTTGCGCAACCGAGCGACGCCGCCCGAGCCCCCGCCAGTTTGTCGTCCGGGCTCGGCGCGCCGCAGCCGCACGCCGAGTCCCCGCAGCCGCACGCGGACACCGAGTTCCCGCAGCACCCGCCGCCGCGCTGCATGCGCAGGGCGAGACCCGCGTAGCGCTCCCGCACCGCCTCCACCACCGCCTCGGCGTTGCCGCCCGGCACGGTCTCCCCCGTCGTCCCGTCCATCGCCATCCCCCTCGCCAGGGTGAACACCCGCCGTCCGGCGTCGGTCGCCCAGAAGTAGGACCACACCCCGCGCCGCGCCGTCCCGATCAGGCCCGCCTCGCGCAGGACCTTCAGGTGGTGGCTGACCGTCGGCTGCCCGCACGCGAACCTCGGCGTGATGTCGCACACGCACAGCGGCTGCGTCTGCTGGGCAAGCAGATCGAGCAGACCGAGCCGCACCGGCTCGGCGATCGCGCGCAGGCGCCGCGCGATCGCCGCCGACTCGTCCGGCGCGAGCGCGGACGGGCGCGCGTCCACGCAGCAATCCGCGTCCCGGCGGCGGCTGGGCAGTTCGGGGATGGTGGTCATGGCGCCACGCTACCAGGAGACATCGATGCTCGTCAATGTCTTGGCCGCAACGAGGGGCGGCGGGATGTTGCGACGATGCGACCATCGCCCCGCCCGGCCAGGGCGATGGTCGCGGTCCGGCGCGGACCTTCGGCCCTGGAGCGCGTCCGCGCCGCCGTCGACGATCGGGGTGTGACCGTATCGCGGACGCCGCGACGCGCCCGCACCGCAGACGCCCGAGGAGGTCCCCAATGATCGACGTGCACCCGGAGCTTGACGACGCGCGCTTGCTGTCGCTGTTCGAGAAAGGCATCCACGGCCAGTGGGGCGAGGACGCGATCGCCTGGGGCGACGCGGCCAGAATTGCGCCCGACGTCCGCAGGGGCCTGGCGGTGGCGCTCACCCCCGTCTACCTGGGCGAGCAGACGGCGATGCTGGGCATCGCCACGGTCCTGCCGATGATGCTCACCCACCACAAAACGGAGGCCGCCCTCTACCTGGCGAGCATGGAGCTCGACGAGGCCCGCCACTTCCGTAACCTGCACCGGCTGTACGACCTCATGGGCGAGGCGCCCCTGCCCACCCGCCGCGTGCCCGAGATGTGGCGCTACCACGCCCGCCTGCTGCGCTCGCGCGACCCGCTCGAGTGGGTGTGGGGGATCCTCATCAGCGACCTGTTCGCGCGCCGCTTCTATGGCGCCATCCGCGATCTCGACCCGGACGGGCTCCTGGGCGCGCTCGCCCGCCGCACGCTCCAGGACGAGGCCCGCCACCAGGCATTCTCGGACCGCTACCTCGAGACCGAGCTGCCCCTGCTTCCGACCGAGCGGCGCCGCGCCCTGATCGAGATGCGCGGCGACCTGTTCCGGGTCATGGACACGCTGTCCCGCCGCCTCGCGCCGGCCGCGCGGGACGCCGGGATGGACGCCCCGGCGATCCTCGACGGCCTGTGGAACGACACCGAGCGGTGGGTCGCGCGCCTGGGCCTGGCGCCCGAGCGCGGACCGGAGACCGGTGAGCGCCCCCACGCAGGGCAGACGCCTCCCCGGTCGGAGCCGCCGGCGGACGCGCCCCCCGCCTAGGCCGAGGGGTCCGGCGGCACGGGCCGCAGGAGGCCCGTGCGCACGTCGTAGACGAACCCCAGCACGCTCAGCTCGGGCGGCATGAACGGGCAGGCGCGCAGGAGCGCCACGTCCTCGCGAACGCCCGCGTCCAGGTCGGCGAACGGCCAGAACGCCAGGTCGGACGCATCCGCCCCGTACCGCCGACCGAGGCGCTCGCGCAGCGCCTCCTCGCTCAAGCCGAGGATGCCGCAGTCGGTGTGATGGATGACCAGCACCTGCCGGGTGCCGAGCAGCTCCTGCGAAACGATGAGCGAGCGCAGCGCGTCCCGGGCCCGACCGCCGGCGTTGCGCACGATGTGGGCGTCTCCCGCCCGCAGCCCGAGGATGCGCAGGGGATCGATGCGCGCGTCCATGCACGTCAGCACCGCCAGCCGCTCGGCGGGCGGCGAGGCCAGCCCGCCAAGCGAGAACGTCGCGGCATAGCGCGCGTTGGCGCCAAGGATCGCCTCCAGGTCCAGGTCCGTCCCCTCCCCCTATCCGTTCACGCCGTCCAGTGTGCCTGGCCCGGCCGCCGGCGCCAAGGGAGCCCGCCTGGCCCGGATTGACACGTCGCGTGCCCCGCCGTGGACTGGGGAGGGGGGCGGACGGACCTGTCGCAGGGAGTTTACGGCGACCTCGTCGTGGGCGACGGCGAGCCGGCGCTGTTTCTGCCGGGCGCCGCCATGCCGGCGGTCGCCGGCCTCAGCGTCGCCGACGCCCTGGCGGGGCGGCTGCGCACGCACATGGTCGACCTGCCGGGTGGCGGCGGCAGCGCTGCGATCGAGGGCCGGGCGACGTGGCAGACCGTGGCCGACTGGGCGGCGGGCTACCTGGACGGCCGCGGCATCGACCGGGCCGTCGCGATCGGGCACTCGCTCGGCGCGATGTGCCTCCTCGCCCTGGCGGACGTTCACCCGGAGCGGGTTCGCGCGCTCGTCCTCCTCGACGGCGGCTACCGCGACCTTCCCCGTCTGCCCGTGGGTGAGATCGGTCCGGTGGCCGTGGTGACACCGGTCGTGGCGACGATCGAGCCGCTGCTCGGGCCGGGCCTGCTGCGACCCTTCCAGCGCTTCTTCCCGCCGCCCCGGGTGCCGACCGGGGCCGAGGCCGACGCGCAGGCGTCGGCCTGGGGCGCGGTCCTGGGCAGCCGTGTCGACGCGGCCTATGTGCGCCGGGTCGTCGTCGCGCCCGCCGGCTTCTCCGCCGGCAGCATGGCCGTCGCCCTGGCCATGTACCGGGCACGCCTCGCCCGTCGCCTGGCCGCCGTGCGCGTGCCGACCCTGGTCGCCTACGCGACCTGGCCCGACCGCCCCGACGCCGGTCGCGGCAACGCGGCGGCGATCGCCCGACTCCGCGCCGTCCGCCCGGACATCCGGACCGCACCCGTCGCGGGGGGCCATTACGTGCACTGGGTCGACCCGGACGGCGTGCATGCGGCGATCCGGGCCCTTCTCGACGACGCTCAGCCCGCGGGATGAGCCGGCGCGGTGACGTTCACGACGGCGCTACCCCCCGGCACCACGGCCTGATCGTAGGCAACCGAGATCCGGTACCCCGGCGATGCGGCGCCGGTCGCCACCACGTCGCCGAAGGCGATGCCCTGGGCGTCCGTGAGAACCCAGCGGGACAGGCTCGCGCCCAGCCGCAGGCGGGCGGTGTCGCGTCCCGGTGCGAGCGGCGTCAGGGTGAACAGCACCGGTAGGCCCGCCTCGTCAACGGGATCGCCACGCGCGCTTACGACCTGGGCGGCGAAGGTGATCGACGCCCCGGACGACACGCGCCCGTGGCAGCCGGCCGCCATCGCGAGCGTCGTCGGGCAGCCCGCTTGCACCGGCGGGGGCACGGGCAGGAGGACGGCCTGGCGCGGCTGCCCCGCGGCCCAGACGTACGGCGCGTGGACGATGAGGCCGAGGGAGGGGTCGGCGATCGTGAGCGTGGCCGGTACGGGCGACTCGGCGCCCGTCTCGAGGGCGAACGTGGCAACGCCGTCGACGAGCGGGATCGGCCAGGCGTTGCCGGGCGGGCCGACCCGGTAGGCGGACGGGTCGCTCGCGTCCGCCCCTGGGGCGTACAGGAGCGACGGCGTCGCGCGCCCGAAGTGCGCGGCAAGCGGGTCGTCGGTGGCCGGCAGGTCCGGCGTCGGCGGCACGAGGGCGGCGCTGTCGTCGGTCACGCGGATGTCGCCGAGCGCGTCGGGAATCGGCTGCCCCTTCCCGTCGACCAGCTGCACATCGTACAGGTTGTACGGCATACCGGACGTATCGAGGCCCCGGCTCACGAGGATGCGCAGACCGTGCGGGGCCGTGTCGACGTACGTCTGCATGGCATAGGACGCGCTTGCCAGGCCCGGTGCACTGGCCGTCAGGTTCACCGCGCCCGCCTCGCCGGGCCGGCTGTACACGGTAACCGGGGCGCCGTCCGGATCGGCAAGCGTCTGGACCCGGACGACCCGCGCGGACGAGAAGGACGCCGGCCCCGTCAGGCGCATGGTCACCGTACGGCCGGTCACGGCCCAGGGATCACCCGCCTGGTCTTCGACCGAGACCGCCAGCGTCACCGACTGGACGCGGCTTGCCGTGAGGCTCGTGACGGGTAGATAGAACGGCGCGGTACTGCCCTGGCGGGCGGGCACCTGGAGGCGCTCCCCGCCCCACACGGGCGTGACCGCGAGCTGCGTCGCCCGGGGCGTCGTGTCCTCGACCGTCGCCCGCCCGTACCGTACCGCCCGAACCGGGACCCGGCCCGCCAGGGCGTAGTGGCGCAGGTCCGAGGCCGTAACCCGGTCCGGGCCGGTCGCGCCCGGGCTGCCGGCGCACACGGTCGCCGTCGCCTGCCCCTCGTCCACCGCGACGGTCTCCGACCGTACGGGCGCGCCGTGGTCGCACAGCTGCCCCAGGGCGTCGGACAGGCGCACGCTGCCGTCGAACCCGGTGTCCTCGACGCCGGCCGCGTCGGTCACCGTGACCGTGACGGCGTCGGTCGCGGCCCCGTCGGCGGGCAGGATCGGCCGGTCCGGCGCCAGCGCCACCGCCGCGGGCGGGCCATACACCTGGATCTCGAACCGCCGCGCGACCGTACCGGCGGTCGCGACCAATGCGTACGTCCCGGGCCTCGCCGCCCGGAACGTGGCCATGTCCGGGCCCGACGGGCCGACCGAGGCGACGCTCGCCTCGCCCTCGGGGAGCGACCAGGCCACGGCAGGCACCGCACCACCGCCGGCGTCGTTCGGAAGGACGTACGCGACGATGGCGACCGGCTCGCCTGGCGCTGCCGAGCCCTGGGGGTTGGTCTGCAGCACGATCTGGTACGGCGCCCCTGCCGCGCCCACCACGCCCGGCCCCGACACCGTGGTCGCCCACGCCCCGGCACAGGCCATGAGCACCGCCGCGAGACGCCCCACGCGCCCCCATCCCCGATCGATCGCCATCGCGCCTGCGCCCCCCTCGTCGGCGGGTTCCCCCCGGCGTCACCGGTCCCTGCCGCAACTTGGGCAAGGACCGCAGGTTGGATCGCCGCTTCCCGCTTCGTCACATCCGCGCCGCCGGGTCCGTCTCCAGGGTGACGGGCGGTCCCGTCGAGATCGAGGCGGCAGGCGCCGCCCGGGAGGCGATGACGATGGCGACGAGGATGCATGACCCCGGGACGCTGGTCCCGGGCGCGATGGAGGCGTTCCAGGCGCTGTCCGGCGCGACGTTCGGTCCCACCGCGCCGGCCCCGGCCGGGGTTCTGGCGCTCGTGCACCTGCGCACGAGCCAGGTGAACGGCTGCAGCGTGTGCGTCGGGATGGCAATGCGCGACCTGCGCAAGGCGGGCGACAGCGACGAGCGGATTCTCGCCGTGTCGGCCTGGCGCCACTCGCCCCGGTTCACCGACGCCGAGCGGGCGGCGCTTGCCCTGGCCGAGGCGATGACGCGCATGAGCGACCGGCCGGATCCCGTGCCGGACGGCGTCTGGGAGGAGGCGCGCAGCCACTTCGACGAGGCCGAGATGGCATCGATCGTCCTCGCCGTCGCCCTGTCGAACGCCTTCAACCGGGTCAATGTCGCCACCGGTCAGATCGCCGGCTCCTGGGGCGGCTAGCCCGCGAGCGTGTTCTTCGTCCGCACGGCGCGCTATGTTCTGCCTGGACAACAGCCTGCGCGCTGGCACGGCCTGCGGGATGCGGGAGTAGCCGCGCCACGGCCAGGGGCTGCTTCGGCGGACGCTCCCCGCCACGGCCGGCGGGGTCTTGTTGCGTGCGCCACCGTCGCACCGGGCCCGCGCCCGATCCCTGGCCGGAAAGAAGGTCTGTCGTGCCCGACGTGCCGAGCATCCGCCAGATCCTCATCGACCGGATCGCCGCCGAGGAGCGCGCCACCCGTGCCACCCTCGAGCGCGTGCCGCAACCGCGCTGGGACCGGGTCCCGTACGAACGGTCCATGGCGATGGGCCGCCTCGCCGGTTGGCTGGCCGTAGCTCTCGGCGGCATGCCGGGCGTCCTGACCGGGACGGCGATGGACCTGGTGCGACGACGGCTTCCCGCCCGCACCGGCCTGCGCCGCGCAGCTCGTTCCCACGTTCGAGAGCGCCGCGAGGAGCGCCAGGCAGGCCCTTGCGGCCACATCGGACAGCGCCATGGGCGAGCGCATGGACGTGCGGGTGGGCGACCGGGTGGTGTGGGAGGCGGTGCCGCGGTACGCGGTGGTGGAGCGCTTCCTCCTGGCCGACCTGATCCACCACCGCGCCCAGCTCGGCCTCTACCTGCGCCTGTCGGGGCTGCCGGTGCCCGCGGTCTACGGTCCGTCCGCCGACGAACAGGCCTAGCCGATCGCTCTCGATCCCGCGGTGGCTTGCTCAGGCCGGGGCGGGGTTGGCCACCCTGGACGCGGCCCGTCCACTCGGTGCGGGCGACGGACCCGCACCGCCTGCGGGCCGCCGGGCCGCCTCTGCCGCCCGACCAGAGGCGGGCCGGGAGCTCCGGCGCCCTCGCCGGGATCTCGACCAGGTGGGCCCGGGGCAGCGCCGGCATCGGGCCCGCGTCGCCGGCTCCAGCGCCCCGCTCGCGGCCGGCGCACCGGACGACCGCTGGTCGCACGCCTCCCAAGGCAGGTCCTCCTGGCCCGGGGGGCCAGATGCCACACCCGGAACCGACTGCGTCGGCACAGGCCGAGCGCATGCTCGCGCAGGCGCAAGGCGCGACGTTCCGACCGGGCCGTCAGACAAGGCGCCATCCTCCACGCGGCTGCCGGTGGCGAGGGGTCCGGGCGCAGGGCAGACGACGGGGCGCGGGCGCCGGGTCGGCGCCCGCGCCCGTCTGTCCGTCCCTACTTGCCGGCGACGCCGAGGTGGGTGGTGAGCCAGGCGAGGGTGCGGCGCTGGCGGTCGTCGCGCGAGCGCGGCTTGCCGTGGCGGGCGATGAGGTGCGACTCGCCGGGGTAGACGACGAGTTCCACCGGGATGCGGTTCCGGTGGCGCAGCAAGGTGTACAGCTCCTCGGCCTGGCTGACCGGGCAGCGGTCGTCCCGGTCGCCGACCAGGATCAGGGTCGGGCAGTGGATGTTGGGATAGGTGCGCAGCGGCGAGTTGCGCCAGGCCTTGGCCACGCGCTCGTCCAGGTCCGCGACCGTGTCCGGCTTGGGATCGTCGTAGCCGACGCCGCGCGGCGTGAAGGTGTAGCCGATGTCGGAACTGCCGGTCATGCTCACCTGGTTCACGACCGGCGCCTGGATCACCGCCGCGGACAGGTTCTCCAGGTGGCCGGCGAGCCAGGTCGACATGTAGCCGCCGTAGCTCGTGCCCCAGACCGCCAGCTTTGTCGCCTCGCGGCCGATGCTGGCGAGGTGGCTGCGGATCGTGCGCCACTCGTTCTCGTCCAGCTCGCCCCAGTGGCCGACGAGGTCCTGGGCGAAGGTGCGACTGTACCCGGTCGAGCCGGTCGGGTTGGCCCAGACCACGTTGATGCCGGCGTCGCGTAGGCGGTGGTGGTCGAGGTAGATGCCGCGCATGAAGGCACCGTGCGGACCGCCGTGGATGGCGAACACCGTCGGGCGCGGTCCGTCCCCCGCCCAGAGCGCGTACACGTCGACCGCCGCGCCGTTGTGGCCGGCGATGGTGAAGTGCGCGGGCTCCGCAAGGTCGTACGGGTTGAGGCTGGTCAGCGCCGCCGCCTCCCCGTCGGCGCCGAACCGGACGACCTCCTGCGGGTGGGTCGGGCGCTCCAGGATCGCGTACACGGCGCCGTCCGCCGCCGGCACCGCTTCGCTCGTGATGCCGTCGACCGCCGACAGGCGCCGCACGCCGGTCGCGGACACGGCGATGGGCTGGACGGCGCCGCCGCGCTGGTCGAGGGCGAGGAGCGTGTCCTCGTCGAGGAACGCCAGTGTCAGGCGGGCCGGCGAGTAGGTCCAGTCGCCGGCATCGGCCCCGGGCCACAGCTCGGTCGTGCCGGTGAGACTGACAAGCTCGCCATCGGCCGTGCCCAGGTACACCTCGCTCGCGTTCGGGTGCCCCATGAGGCCGTCGGAGCCGATGAGGGCGAGTCGACCGCCGCGCGACCAGGCCACGGTCGAGACGACGCGCGGTGCGCGCTGGCGGCGGGCGGGGCCGAGCCGCGGGCCGGCCGGGTCGAGGTCGCGCACGACCAGGTCGGCGTCCATGAACTCGAGGCTGTCGGGGTCGGCGAGATGGGCCAGGCGACGGCCGTCAGGGCTTGGCACCGGCTGCGACCCGGGGCCGAGGTCGGTGACCGCACCGTCCGCGTCGATCGCAACCAGGCGATCCGGGCCGAACAGGCGGCCACGGCCGTCGCGCTTGTACGGCAGGCGGTCGGTGTGGAACGGCTCGCCCTCCGCGGGCGGCTTGGCGCTGACCGTGCCGACGAGCAGGCCCGTGCCGGCCCGGGCACGACGGCGAGCTGGCGCACGCCCGACTCGCACGTGGCGCGCACCTGGACCCGTCCGTCCAGCGCCACCTCGTACACCTCGCGGCCGACGCTGTAGGCAAGGCGCTCGGAGGTCAGCCAGACGGGGCCGTCCGGCACGCCGGAGAAGGCCGTGAGGGTGCGGGTCTCGCGCGACGCGAGATCGAGCACGACGATCTCGGCCAGGTTCGCGTTCACTTCGATGGAGGGGCGCAGGGCGACGAACGCGGCCCGCCTGCCATCGGGCGACAGGGCGAGGCCGCGCAGCGAGCGGAGCTGGGTAAAGGGGACGACGGACACCGGCGATCGCTCCTTGTGGATCGGCGCCCGGCGCGCCGGGTCGCTGGCCGAGCGTTCGCCCTCAGCCGCCGCCTGCCCTACCGGTTGCCTATACCGAAGCCGCGAAGAAGTACGTCGTACGGTGCGCGACAAGCCCCTCTGGGGCAAAGCGCCAGATGTCCGTAAACCGCACCGACGCGACGGCGCCCGAGCGCAGGCGTCCTTCGAACCGCCCCTCGGCGACGACCGCCTCGCCCTCGCGCACGAGCCGGTCGATGGTGTGCGCGCCCGACGCGATCACGCGCTCGCCTCTGTAGAACCGCTCGATCGCCGCCCGGCCCGCGAACGGCTCGTAGCCCGGACGCTCGTACACCCCGTCGGGGGCGAACAGCGCGACGATCCCCGCGACGTCGCCGGCGTCGACCAGGCGGTAGTAGCCGGCAACCTTCGCGGCCGCGTCGTCGGCCGCGGCGCTGCCGTACAGCGCCGCCACCTGTCCCGGTGCCACGTTGGCGCCGGTGATCGGCACGACGACGCGCGCGCCGGCGATCTCGGCGCCCAGCTGCATGGCGGCCGCCACACCGGCGGCACCGGCCATCTCCGCCACCACGTGCCCATCCTCGAGGAGCAGGCGCATGGCGGCGTCCATCTGCGCGTCGGAGACCAGGACGACCTCGTCCACCAGGCGGCGCGCGATGCCCACGGGAAGGTCGAACGCCTGCCGGGTGGCGAGCCCCTCCGCGCGCGTCGCCATCTTTTCGATGGCGGCCAGGCGGCCGGTCCGGAACGCGCGCTCGAACGCCGGTGCGCCCTGCGCCTGCACACCGATGACGCGGATGCCGGGCACGAGCGCGCGGGCGACGATGGCCGCGCCGGCAAGACCCGATCCGCCCCCCACGGGCACGATGAGCCACTGCGCGTCGGGCACCGCCTCGAGGGCCTCAAGATAGGCGGTGCCGACGCCCGCGACGAGAAGCGGCTCGTTCATCGAGTGCACGTACCGGGCGCCCAGGCGCGCGGCCGCCTCCTCGCAGGCCTCGCGCGCCTCGTCGAAGTCCTTGCCCACGAGCTGGACGTCGGCGCCGAGCGCCCGCATCGCGGCCACCTTGGCCGGGTTCGCGCCGGCCGGGGCGTACACCGTCACCGGCAGGCCGAACAGGCGACCGGCGTAGGCGATCGACTGGCCGTGGTTGCCCGTCGACGCCGCGAGCAGGCGACGGCCGGCGAGCGTCTCGCGCTCCGCCGCAACCAGGTTGACGCCGCCGCGGACCTTGAACGCGCCCACCGGCTGCAGGCTCTCGAGCTTGAGGTGCACGTCGGCGCCGAGCGCCCGGCCGAGGGCGGCGGGGCGGACGAGCGGTGTCGGCGTCAGGTACGGTGCGATGCGCAGGCGGGCCTCGAGCACGTCGCGGATGGTGACCGGCGTGGCTGTGGTCTCCACGCTACGCCACCGGTTCGGGCGGCGGCGACGCCCGTCGGGGCAGTTCGCTGCCTTGGGACTCCGCCCAGGCGGTGACCTCCTCGAGCGTGGTCCACCACACGCCGGGGAACTGGCGGATGTGACGCACGAGACGGTCCACGACGGCCATGTACGCCCACCGCCCGGAGATGAACGGGTGCAGCGTGAGGACGTAGCAGCCGCCGGAGGCGTAGTACCCGTCGAATTCGGTGCTCCACAGACGGAACACCGTGTCCGGGTCGGCGATCGCCTTGTCCCGGTTGGCCCGGGTGTGGCCCCAGTGCTCGGCGTCGTCGAGCAGCCAGTGGATGGGGATCTGGAGCAGCGGGCCGGCCGCAGTGTCGAGCCAGTACGGCCGCTCGTCGTCCATGAGGCTCGAGTCCGAGCGCACGCCGTGCCGCTTCAGGATCTCGGGAGACCTACGGTTGAGCTCCCAGGACGGGGCCCGGTACAGTGTCGGCCGGTAGCCGAGCATGTCGGCAAGGACACCCTGCGAGCGGACCAGGTCGGCCTCCTCTTCCTCCGGAGACATCGTGTCGAGCGCCTGGTGGAGGTAGCCGTGCAGGCCGACCGGGTGCCCGGCGCGCACGAACGCCCGGATCACGTCGGGGTGCTGGCGCGCCGTGTAGGCCGGCATGTAGAACGTGCCGGGCACGCTGTGGCGCTCGAGCAGGTCGAGCACTTTCCATACCCCGACCTGCGGACCGTACAGACGCTGGTGAAGCTCGGACAGCTGGCCCCGGGCGCGGTCGGCGAAGCGCACGTACTGGGCCGCCTCGCCGTCGACGTCCCAGCTCAGACAAACGGCAACGCGGCTGTTGTGGGGCCAGGGCGCGGCCATGGTTCGTCCCCTCTTTCCCTTGTCCGGTTTCGCAAGAGGTTCTCCGGGGCGGCCGCGGCTCCTATCCGGCGATGCCCCGGCGCCGTGGCCCACCGCGGCCGGGCCGCCGGGCGCCGGGGAGGTAGGCGCACCGGACCCGCGGCCGCCCGCCGGACAGCATGGCCCTGGGTGAGGAGACAGAGGCCAAGTCTCGGGGCCGCGCCCGGAACCACCGTTCACGACGCGGTCTCCCGGAGGCGCAAGCCAGCGGCCAGGGTGAAGACCAAGCGACGCCTTGCGCGGACGGTCGGTCCGCCTACCCTGGCCGCGCCGGGCGGTGATGTCCGATTTCCGCTAGCAGATCGCCCGGCGTTGCGTCAGTGTGGGGTCCATGATGAACGACGATCTGTGCTATGCGGCCCTGCGGGCCCGGGACGCGCGGATGGACGGTGTCTTCTTCACCGGCGTCGTCACCACCGGCGTGTATTGCCGGCCCAGTTGCCCGGCGATCACGCCCAGGCGCGAGAACGTGCGCTTTTTCGCGACCGCCGCGGCGGCCCAGGAGGCCGGCCTGCGGGCGTGCAAGCGCTGCCGTCCGGACGCGGTGCCCGGCTCGCCGGCATGGAACGTTCGGGCGGACACGACGGCGCGGGCGATGCGCATGATTGCGGACGGCGTGGTGGAGCGCGAGGGCGTGTCCGGGTTGGCTGCGCGCCTTGGCTACGGGGAGCGCCAGATCCACCGCGTGCTCACGGCGGAGCTGGGGGCGGGTCCCCTGGCGCTGGCCCGGGCGCGGCGGGCCCAGCTCGCGCGCACCTTGATCGAGACGACCGATCTGCCCGTGACGCAGGTCGCCTACGCGGCCGGGTTCGCAAGCCTGCGCCAGTTCCACGACACGGTCCGGGCCGTGTTCGCGGCGACGCCGACGCAGATGCGCGAACGCACGCGGCGAGGGCGCCGGAGCGAGGGCACACCGTCGCCCGGCGCGATCGACCTGCGTCTCGCCTACCGGGCGCCGCTCGAGCTGGCGGACCTGTGGCGGTTCCTTGGCGACCGCGCCGTGCCTGGCGTGGAGTCGCTGGCGGACGGGGTCTACCGCCGCGTCCTGGCGCTGCCGCACGGCCACGGCGTGGTCGCGCTATCCGCGCCGCCCCGCGCGGCGCGCCGGCCGGCCGAAGGCGCGCACTACGTCGCCTGCCGGCTCGAGCTGGACGACGTCCGCGACCTCGGCGCCGCGGTCGAGCGCTGCCGGCGCCTTCTCGACCTGGACGCCGACCCGGTCGCGGTTGCCGCCCACCTGGGCGGCGACCCCCTACTCGCCCCGTCCGTCGCGCGGGCGCCGGGCCGGCGCGTGCCGGGCGCGGTCGACGGCGCGGAGATGGCGGTGCGGGCGATTCTCGGCCAGCAGGTGTCGGTCGCGGCCGCGCGCACGCTCGCGGGTCGCCTCGCGCAGCGCTATGGCGCCCCCCTGGTGGTGCCGCGCGAGGGTCTGGCGCAGGCCTTTCCCACCGCCGGCACGCTCGCCGGCGCCGACCCGGCCACGCTGGGAATCCCGCTCGCCCGCGGCCGCGCACTCGTCGGCCTGATGGCGGCGCTCGCCACGGGCCGGGTGTGCCTGGACGCCGGCGTCGACCGCGACGAGGCCGCGGCGGCGCTCGGGGCGCTACCCGGTGTCGGGCCCTGGACCGTCGCCTACCTGCGCATGCGGGCGCTGCGCGATCCGGATGCGTTCCTGCCGACCGATCTGGGCGTGCGCCGCGCCCTCGAGGCCCTCGGCGAGCCGGCCGACCCGACCTCGGCCGCGCGCCGCGCGGAGCGATGGCGACCGTGGCGGGCCTACGCCCTCATGCATCTGTGGGCCGCACCCGCCGGACCCGCCCGGCCGGACGCGTCCCGGTCGGCCGAATCCGAACAGGAGGCGATGGCATGAACCGCCCCGACGCGTCCCGGAACGCAGACCGCTTCGACCGGATCGACACGCCGCTCGGTCCGCTTCGCATGACGGGAAGGCCGGGCGTGCTGTGCACCCTGTCCGCACCGGGGGACGCCGCCGCGCTCGCGGATCCGCCCGGGCTCGTGCATGACCCCGACGCCTTCGCCGGGGCCCGGACGCAGCTCGAGGCGTACTTCGCCGGCCGGCGCCGCGCCTTCGACCTGCGTCTCGAGCCGCTCGGCAGCCCGTTCGAGCGGGCGGTCTGGCAGGCACTGCTCGACATCCCGTACGGCACGGTCGTCAGCTACGCCGACGTCGCTCGCGCCGTCGGACGGCCCGGCGCGGCGCGGGCGGTGGGAAGCGCGAACGGGCGCAACCCGATCGCCGTGATCATCCCGTGCCACCGCGTGATCGGCGCCGACGGGGCGCTGCGCGGCTACGGCGGCGGCCTTGCGGCCAAGCTGGCGCTCCTGCGCCTGGAGGGCGGCGCCCGGCCCGGGTGGGAGCGCGGGAAGGCAACGCTCGCCGTGTAGGGCCCGGAGGACCGGTCGGAGAACGCGCGCAGGACCGGGCCGGACAGGGCATCGACCGCGATCGTGCGCGTGTCGTGGCGACGCACGGGCCCACCCTTCGGACCGGCCGACAGGGACACGAACCCGTACGGCACGACATCCAGGTCGGTCGGGGAACGGCCCGTCACGACCACCCGCGACACGACCGCAACCGCGCCGAGGGCCCTTGGCGCACGCGCCTAGGTGCCCAGGCGCGCGTTCAGATCGGCGATGAACGCCTCCAGGTCGGCCTCGGGCATGCGCGTGACGAGCACGGAAAGCGACCGTAGGTCCGCCTCGTGCGCCTCTTGCTCGCCTTCGACCAGGCGCGGCACGTCCCTGCCTCGGCCGCCATGCTCCGCCTCGATGCCGCGCAGGCGCAGTGCCACGCTTCGCAGCGCGTCGTCGGCGACGGCGCCCTCGCCCTCCAGCTCGAAGAACTTCGTCTTGCGTCCGATGCGGGCGAACGGACGCTGCGTGCCCTGGACCTCGACGCGGGCGACAAGCGGCGTCGAGGCCGAAGAGGACCCGACCCGGATCTCGAACGTCCCCGACTCGACGAACCAATCGTGCAGGCCCGTGTGCCAGAACGCGAACGCCCGGCGGTCGAGCGCAAATGCAACGCGCCGGGACTCGCCGGGGGCGAGGCGCACCTTGGCAAACCCCTTGAGTTCCTTGACCGGCCGGACGACCGAGCTGCGCACGTCGCGCACGTACAGCTGGACCACCTCGGCGCCCTCGCGGTCGCCCGTGTTCGCGACGGTCACCTCGACGGCGAGCGTCTGCGTGTCGTCGATCGCGTCGCGGCCGAGCCGGATGTCCCGGTAGGCGAACGTGGTGTAGCTCAGGCCGTGCCCGAACGGGAACCGCGGCGCAACAGCCCGGGCGTCGTACCAACGGTAGCCGACGAACAGCCCCTCGCCGTAGCGCACCTCGTGCGCGCCGCCGGGAAACTCGAGGTAGGCCGGGGTGTCCGCGAGGCGCACCGGATACGTCTCGGCCAGCTTGCCGGCCGGATTCACCGCGCCCGCGAGGACGTCGGCGAGGGCGCCGCCGATCGCCTGCCCGCCCAGGTGGCCGGTCACGATCGCGCACACCCGGTCGGCCCAGGGCATCTCGACCGGGCCGCCGTTCGACAACACCACGACGACCCTGGGCTGCACCCGGGCGACCGCCTCGATCAGCGCGACATGCGCGGCGGGCAGGGCGAGGTCGCGCCGATCGAAGCCCTCCGACTGCCACGCCTCGGGCAGGCCGGCGTAGACGACGGCCACGTCCCGGCCCGCGGCGAGCGCCGCCGCCTCGGCGATGCGTGCGGGATCGGCCTCGACCCCGTCGGCGGCGTATCCGTCGGCATAGGCCACGTCGGCATCCGGCCCGAGGGCGCGGCGCAGTTCGTCGAGCGGCACGTCCACCCGGCTGGGGTTCACGTGGGAGCTGCCACCGCCCTGGAATCGTGGGTCGGTGGCAAACGCGCCCAGCACGGCTACACGGGATAGCCGGGAGAGCGGCAGCACCGCGCCCTCGTTCTTGAGCAGCACGACCGAGGCGGCGGCGGCACGGCGGGCGAGCGCGTGGTGGGCGTCGGGGTCGAACACGCTACCGGGCCGGCGGGCCGCGTGCGCCCGCAGGACGATGCCCAGGACGTGCGCGACCGCGCGGTCGACCGCAGCCTCGTCGAGCGTGCCGTCGCGCACGGCGCGCACGATCTGCCCGTCGTGCTCGGGACCGATGTACGGCATCTCGAGGTCCTGGCCGGCACGCACGCCCTCCACGCGCTCGTTGACGCCGCCCCAGTCGGTCATGCACAGGCCGGTGAAGCCGAAGCGGTCGCGCAGCACGTCGGTGAGCAGGTAGGGGTTCTCCGAGCAGAATGCGCCGTTCACCTGGTTGTACGCCGACATCACGGTCCAGGCGCCGCCGCGGACGATCGCCGCCTCGAAATTGGGCAGGTAGATCTCGTGCAGCGTGCGCTCGTCCACGATCGCGTCCACGCTCAGGCGCCGTGTCTCCTGGCTGTTCACCGCGAAATGCTTCACGCACGCGCCGACGCCCGTCGACTGGATGCCCTGGACAAGACCCGTGGCCAGCTCGCCGGCAAGGTACGGGTCCTCGGACAGGTACTCGAAGTTGCGCCCGCCGAGCGGCGAGCGCTTCACGTTCACGCCCGGTCCGAGAAGCACCTGCACGTCCGCGGCCTGGCATTCCTCGCCCAGTGCCCGGCCGACCGCCGCAGCGAGCTCGCGGTCCCACGACGAGGCCAGCGCGCCCGCCGTCGGAAAGCACGTGCTGGGCTGCGTCACGCGGTGGGCCCCGTCACGACGGAGTTCCTTGCGCAGACCGTGGGGGCCGTCGGCGACCATGATCGACGGGACGCCGAGCCGCTCGACCGCCTTGGTGTGCCAGTTGTCCCGGCCGGACAGGAGACTGGCCTTCTCTTCCAGCGTCATCGCCCCGATGAGCTCGTCGATCCGCGCCCGGGTCGCCTGCGTCGCGTCCATGCTCTGCCTCCCGTCGTGCCTTGGCCCGATGGTGGCGCCCGCCGCGCGGGGGCGTCAACGCCACGGCGAAAACCTGACGTGTTTCACTGATGGATATTGACGATTAGACTGTTCCTGTCTATTCTCGTTTCGGAAGGACGCCCGCCCCTTGGGCGATGATAGGAGGTACGACGATGGCCACCAACGCACCCGTTCCCTACCGCGCCCCCGAGCTTCGCCCCGCGAGCTTCGCCCCGCTGCCGGCCCACCGCAGCCTGCTGCGCGAGATGGACCGCCTGTTCGGTGCCTGGCCCGCGCTTGACGTCGACCCGGATGGCCGGTTGGCGCCGGTCGACCTGCGCGAGACCGACGAGGCCTACGTGCTGGAAATCGACCTTCACGGCGTAGACAAGGCCGACGTCGCGGTCGAGGTGATGGACCGCACCCTGACGGTCAGGGGTCAGCGGCGCGAGCCCGAGGGCACCGGCCTGCTCCGTCGCCGGGGCCGCGCGGCGGGCGAGTTCCGCTACACCTGGAGCCTGCCCGCCGACGTCGACGGCGACGGCGCCCAGGCCGGCCTGGACCGCGGCGTGCTGACGATCCAGGTGCCCAAGAGCGAGCGGTCGCGTCCGCGCACGATCGCCATCTCGTGACGGCCGGCGGCGGGGGCGGCAGGGCCGCTCCCGCCGCATGTCGTGGTTGGCTGCCGACGCCTTGAGGAGGCTTGCCCGATGGATGCCGCACGGCTGACGACCCGGTCCCAGGAGGTACTCGCCCAGGCCCAGTCCCTGGCCGTTCGGATGGGGCACGCGGAGGTGGACGGGGAGCACATCCTGGCCTGCCTTCTGGACCACGAGGACGGCCTCGCGGGCCGTCTCCTGGCTCGCGCGGGGGCGGACCCGGCGCGGCTGCGGGCAGACATCGAGCGCGACCTCGCCCAGCGGCCGCGCATGCGCGGTCCGGGGGCGATGCCGGGCCAGGTGTTCCTCACCGCCGCCGCGGCACGCCTGCTCGAGCAGGCCGACGCCGAGGCGCGCCGGCTGAAGGACGAGTACGTCTCGGTCGAGCACCTCGTCCTCGCCCTGATCGACGACGCCGGGCCGGCCGGCCGGCGCCTGGCCGAGGCGGGCGTGGGCCGCGACACGTTCCTTGCCGCGCTGGCCCAGGTGCGTGGCCACCAGCGGGTCACCTCGCCCACGCCCGAGGGAACGTACGAGGCCCTGGCCAAGTACGGCCGCGACCTCGTTGCGGACGCCCGGGCCGGCCGTCTCGATCCCGTGATCGGACGCGACGGGGAGATCCGCCGCGTGATCCAGATCCTGTCCCGCAAGACGAAGAACAACCCCGTCCTCATCGGCGACCCCGGGGTCGGCAAGACCGCGATCGCCGAGGGCCTTGCCCAGCGCATCGTCCGCGGAGACGTGCCGGAGGGGCTCAAGGACAAGCGCGTGGTGGCGCTCGACATGGGCTCGCTCGTCGCCGGCGCGAAGATGCGCGGGGAGTTCGAGGAGCGCCTCAAGGCGGTCCTGGCCGAGGTGCGGGCGGCCGAGGGCGGCATCGTCCTGTTCGTCGACGAGCTGCACTCGGTCGTCGGCGCGGGCGCCGCGGAGGGGGCGATGGACGCCGGCAACATGCTCAAGCCCATGCTCGCCCGCGGCGAGCTGCACATGATCGGCGCCACCACCCTGGACGAGTACCGCCGCTACGTCGAGAAGGACGCCGCCCTGGCGCGCCGGTTCCAGCCGGTGATGGTGGACGAGCCCGACGTCGAGGACACGATCTCGATCCTGCGCGGCCTGCGCGAGCGGTTCGAGGTGTTTCACGGCGTGCGCATCCAGGACGGTGCGCTCGTCGCGGCGGCGACCCTGTCGCACCGCTACATCACCGACCGCTTCCTGCCCGACAAGGCGATCGACCTCGTCGACGAGGCATGCGCCATGCTGCGCACCGAGATGGACTCCATGCCGGCGGAGCTGGACGAGCTCACGCGCCGGACGACGCGCCTCGAGATCGAGGAGGCGGCGCTGGCCAAGGAGGGCGACGCGGGCGCCAAGGAACGCCGTGCTGCCGTCGCCCGGGAAGTGGCCGACCTGCGCGAGCGTGCCCAGGCGATGCGGGCGCGCTGGGAGGCGGAGCGCGGCCGGATCCGGGCCGCCCAGGCCCTGCGCGAGGAGATCGAACGCACACGAACCCAGGCGGAGGCGGCCGAGCGCGCGTTCGACCTCGAGCGGGCGGCCGAGCTTCGCCACGGCCAGCTGCCCGACCTGGAGCGACGCCTTCTGCGCGAGGAGGAAGCCCTCGCCACCGCGAGCGGCGAGCGTCCCCTCCTGCGCGAGGCGGTCGGTCCGGACGAGATCGCCGGCGTCGTATCGCGCTGGACGGGCGTGCCCGTGGCGCGCCTCACCGAGGGCGAGCGCGATCGCCTCGTCCAGCTGGACGAACGCCTGCACCAGCGCGTCGTCGGCCAGGACGAGGCGGTGCGTCTCGTCGCGGATGCGATCGTGCGCGCCCGGGCGGGCATCAAGGACCCGCGCCGGCCGATCGGCTCGTTCGTCTTTCTCGGACCCACCGGCGTGGGCAAGACCGAACTGGCCAAGGCGGTCGCCGAGGTCCTGTTCGACGACGCGGACAACCTGGTGCGCATCGACATGTCCGAGTACCAGGAGCGCCACGCGGTCAGCCGCCTGCTCGGCGCGCCGCCCGGCTACGTCGGCTACGAGGAGGGCGGCCAGCTGACCGAGGCGGTGCGCCGTCGTCCCTACAGCGTCGTCCTGTTCGACGAGGTGGAAAAGGCCCACCCCGACGTGTTCCACACGCTTCTTCAGCTCCTGGACGACGGGCGGCTGACCGACGCGCAGGGACGGACCGTCGACTTTCGCAACACGGTCGTCATCCTGACGTCCAACCTGGGCAGCGACCACCTGCTCGACGGGATGGCGGCGGGCGGCACGATCCAACCGGCCGTGCGCGACGCCATCATGGGCGAACTGCACCGGTTCTTCCGCCCGGAGTTTCTCAACCGGATCGACGAGGTCGTCCTGTTCGCCCCCCTGTCCGAGGCGCAGATCGAGCACATCGTCGACCTGATGCTCGACGACCTGCGGGCCCGCCTGGCCGAGCGGCGGATCCGGGTCGAGCTGACCGGTGCCGGACGGGAGCGCATCGCGCACGACGCCTATGACCCGGTGTTCGGGGCGCGGCCGCTGCGCCGGTTCGTGCAGCGGGAGGTGGAGACGCCGATCGCCCGCGCGCTCGTCGCCGGCGAGCTGCAGGACGGGGCGACGGTGCGCGTGGACGCCGACGGCACCCGCCTGGCCATCACCTGGGCGGACGCACCGGCGCCCGCCCCCACCCCGGTCGGCGTCGACGCGCGGCCGGGCCGGTAGCGTCGCGGTCGTCCCAGGTAGGCCGGAACCGGGTCCGCCCGAGGGCGGCCCGGCTCTCGCCCGTTCGCGAGCCGGCGCGCCGGCGGGGGCAGGCCTCCCCTGCTTGATTCGCTTTGCCGCCCGGCTTACTATTAGCCGCATGAGCAAGCAAACGGTGATCGGCACGTACCGGGTCCGGCCGGGTCGGGAGGAGGCCTTCCGCGCACTCCTGTCCCGGCACTGGCCGACCCTGCGCGGCCTGGGGCTCGTCACCGGGGAGGCGTCGCAGATCCTTCGCAGCCTCGAGGACCCGCCCACCTACGTCGAGATCTTCACCTGGGAGGACGGCGGCTACGAGGCGGCCCGCGAGCACCCGGCGGTGCTGGCCATCTGGGGACCGATGGAGGGTCTGCTCGAGCGTCGTGGCGGGCTGCCCGCGTGGGACTTCCCGCACTACCGCCGGGTCGGTCCCGATGGCGCCGCCTAAGGCAAGGGGCGTCGCCGAACTGGAGGCCCACGACACGGTGTTCCACGCCCTGTCGCACCGGTCACGACGGACCATCCTGTCCGTCCTGCACGGGCACGGCGACACCATGACATCGGGACAGATCGCCTCGTGGTTCGAGACGTCGTGGCCGACGACGTCCCGGCATCTGCGCGTCCTGGAGCAGGCGGGCCTGGTCCGCGTCCGATTGCGCGGACGCGAGCACCTGTACGAACTGGACCGCGAACGCCTGCTCGCGGTCGCGGGCGGCTGGTTGGGCGCGTTCGCCGCCGCCCCGGCGAACCGGGCCGGGTCTGGCGGCAACGGCCGGTAGCGGACGCCCCCGGCGCACAGCGCCGGGCGGGCCTACGTCGTCACCCAGCCCGCGACGTGGAACAGCCAGCCGATGGCGGTCAACGGCGAGACGAACGCCGGCGACATGATGGCGGCGGCCATGAGACCCGCATCGGGTCCGAGCACGGGCTCGACCGCGGCCCGGATGTCGTTGTCCGAACGGTCGGAAGCGAGCAGCCAGACCGTCGGCTGCAGTTCGACCAACTCGCCCAGCGCGCGCAGCGCGTCGGCGATGGCGGTGTACCGCTCGAGCGTCGGACGCTCGCGCAGATCGACCGCCACCACATGGACGGGGACCGCCACGGACGCACCTCCTGCCAGATCCTAGGCCGGTCGCAGCACCGCCCCGTGGCGCCCACCCATGTAGGCGCCACCGTCGACCACGCGCCGGCCGGCCAGATACACGGCCTCGATCCCGGTCGGGGGCGCGAACGGGTCCTCGTACGTCGCGCCGTCGGCGATCCGGCCCGCCTGCCACAGGACGAGGTCGGCCACCTTGCCGGGCGCGACCGTGCCCCGGTCGGGGATCCGGAACGCGTCCGCAGCCCGGCCCGTCATCTTGGCCACCGCTCCCTCGAGCGGGAGGACGCCTTCGTCGCGCACGTACCTGCCCAGCACGCGCGGGAAGGTGCCGTACATGCGCGGGTGCGGCCGACCGCCGGTGCCGGGGAACAGGCCGTCCGAGCCGACGGTCGCCCACGGGTGGGCGAGGACGCGCCGCACGTCGTCCTCATCCATGACGAACGCGATCATCGTCGCCACCGCACGCTCCGCCCGCAGGACGTGAAACAGCGCCTCGATCGGGTCGACGCCCAGGCGGGCGGCCACCTGGGCCAGGCTCTCGCCCTCGAAGCGATGGTCGGCAGTGCTCGCCACGACGATCCCCTCGGGGCCGGCCGCGCGCAGGTGGCTGTCGAAGCCCGGCGACCCCTCCTCGAGGTCGCGCCGGGCGCGCGCGCGCAGCGCCTCGTCCTCCAGCCGGTCGGCCAGGGCGGCGCGCCCTCCCTCGTGCATCCAGGGCGGCAGGCAGGCGGCCAGCGTTGTCGAGCTGGCCGTGTACGGATACACGTCGAGGCGCACGTCGACCCCGTCGGCCCGCGCCGCATCGACGAGGGCCAGGCTTTGCGCCGTCCGGCCGCGGTTCTCCCGGCCGGTCGACTTGTGGTGGCTGATCTCCACCCGGACGCCGGCCCTGCGGCCGACGTCGATCGCCTCCGCCACCGCGTCGAGGAGCGCGGCGCCCTCGCCGCGGATGTGCGACGCGTACACCCGGTCGCCCAGCCCGGTGGCCAGTTCCGCCAGCTCGGCGGGGGGCGTGAACACGCCGGGCGGGTAGATGAGGCCACTCGACAGGCCGAAGGCGCCGTCGTCCAGGGACCGGGCGAGGGCGTCGCGCAGCGCCCCCATCTCGGCGGCCGTCGCCGGCCGGGCATGAAGGCCCATCACGGCGATGCGAAGCGCCCCGTGGCCGACGAGCGGGGCCGCATTCGTCACCAGCCCGCTCGCCGCGGCGGCGCGCCAGTAGTCGCCGAAGGACCGTCCCGGCCACGCCGGCGCCGTGAACCACAGGCCGTGCCACGCATCGAGCACCGGGTCCGGTTCGGCCCGGCGCGGAGCCAGCGAGATGCCGCAGTTGCCCACGACCTCGGTGGTCACGCCCTGGAGGATCTTGCTCGTGTCGTCCTCCGCCACGAACGCCTGGTTGTCGGCATGCGAGTGCACGTCAATGAACCCGGGCGACAGCACGAGGCCGTCGCCGCGCTCGACCCGCCAATCGGCCGGATGCCGGTCGGAGGGCGGCTCGACCCGCTCGATCCGCTCCCCTTCCACGTACACGTCGGCCACCCTGGCCCGGGCCCCGGTACCGTCGATCAGGCTGGCGCCGGCAAGGACGAAGCGGTCGCCCATGCGATCCCCTCCTACGCCCCTGCGCCGGCCGCGTCGGCCAGGAGCTCGAGGTTGTCGAAGCCGCGCTCGGCCCGTCCCTCCTCCAGGTCGTGGATGCGCTCGACCAGCAGGCGCGTCAGCGGCATCGGTACGTCGAGCCGGTCGGCCAGCGCGAACAGCGGCACGAACTCGTTGATCTCGGTGCGCTTGTGGTGGACGGCAAGGTCGCGCCACACGCCGCTACGCACCTTGGTGTTGCGGCGCATGACGGCGGACAGGGCGTCCATCATGGCGTTCGCCGCCGCGGGGTCGTCGAGCGCGCCGGGGTCCCAGCCGTCAAAGGCGTACAGCTCGATCCCCTGGGCCCGGGCGAGCGCGCACGACTCGCCGGCAAGCCTCAGGAGCACCGGGCGGTAGCGCGGGTGGTCGACGCACTCGGCCATGGTCGCGTCGGTCATGGCGGTGGCGAACAGCATCGCGCCGTACGCGACCTTGGACCACAGGTACCCGTCGACGTTGGCGCTCACCTCGACCGCCTGCATCGGTTCGAGCAGCCAGGCGACCCGGCGAAGGCGCGGGCCGATCGTGCCGTCGCGCTCGCCGATGGCCATCTTGGACGCCCCGGCGTAGTGGATCACGCCCGGCTCGAGGAGGTCGGCGGAGAAGTTGACGAACGCCGCAACCGTACGGCCGGCGCCGACCGCCGCGTCGATCTCGTCCTCGTTGAGCCCGTTCTGGAGCGACACGACATAGCCGTCAGGCGCCAGGAGCGGCGCCATCTCGGCCGCCGCCGCCGCCGTATCCTGGCTCTTCACGCACAAAAACGCCTCGCGAAACGCGCCGACCCGCCCGGCAATCTCCTCGGGCAGGGCGGCGGATACGGTTACCGTGAACGCGCCGCCCGGTCCCTGGATCGTCAGCCCTCGACGGTTCATCGCCTCGACATGGGCGGCATTGCGGTCGACGAACAGGACGGGAAGGCCCGCGCGCACCATGTGCGCCCCCGCCGTGCCGCCGATCGCCCCCGCGCCGTAGATCAGGATGGGTTGCACGCCAACGCCCCCAGCTTGAGATTGAACCGGCCCCGTAGACCGAAGCCTTCGGTCCACGGGGCCGGTTCCCTGCGTCGCCTATAACCCTAGCCGTTGCGCTTGAGCCGGCCGGTGCGCAGGGCATAGCGCTCGGCCTCATGGAAGACCACGAGGCCGAGGGGCACGAGCACCACGCCGGTGACGGCCAGGCGCACCAGGTCGGGAGCCAGGACGGACCACCCGGCGCCGTGGAGGATGGCCATGCGCTCGGCCTCGAGGGTGTAGGTGGCCGGCGAGAGACCGCTCAGCCAGCGCAGCCACACGGGCAGGACCGAGACCGGGTAGTAGACGCCCGAGACGAGCAGCATGAGGCCCTGGATCACCTGCGTCGCCTGCGCGCCCCGCTCGGTCGACAAGAGCGGCAGGACCGTCATGACAAGTCCCAGGCCGACGAACGGCACGGCCGAGACGAGCATCACCGCCATGGCCCCGACCGCGTTCACGTGGGGCGCGCGCAGGTGAAAGAACAGGGCCACGGCGACGAGAGCGAGCGCGCTGCGGACCAGGCTGTAGAGGAGCGCACCGCCGACGTTGCCGGCCAGGTAGCTGATGCGCCGGATCGGCGCCATGAACGAGTACTCGATCGTGCCTTCCCAGCGCTCGTAGGTGATGGCGTTCGCCACCTCCTGGAACAGCAGGGACAAAAAACCCCAGAGCAGCGCCCCGATGGCGAGATAGAGCACCTCCGGGCCGCGCCGGGACGCCGGCTCGGCGTAGGCGATGAGGCCGATCGTGAGCACGTTGATCACGCTGTAGAAGAAGAACACCAGTTCCCAGCTCGCGTACCGCCGGATCATGTGCAGGTTTCGCACCAGCACGGCACCGCCGGCGCGCAGTTCGCGCGACAGGGTCGCCATCGTCTCCCCCCTTTCGTCTCGTGTCCACCGCCGCCGCGGTCCGGTGGTCTAGGCGCCGGGCTCTTCGGCCGCCCGGACGTCGGCCTCGCCGTAGTCGGTGCCGGTGAGGCGGAAGAACAGGTCCTCGAGGTCGGTCGCGCCGTGCCGGGCCATCAGCTCCGCCGGCGTGCCCAGCCCCTGGATCCGCCCTCGGTCGATCACGGCCACGCGGTGGCACAGGTTTTGCGCCTCGTCCATGTCGTGCGTGCACAGGAGGATCGTCACCTCCGCGGCGGCCCGGATCTCGCGCACGAAGGTCTGCACCTCGCGCTTGGACTTGGGGTCGAGACCGGTCGTCGGCTCGTCGAGGAGGAGGAGGCGCGGCGTGGTGAGCAGCGCCCGTGCGATCGCGACCTTCTGCTGCTGGCCGCGCGACATCGTCTCGAGGGGCGTGTCGAACCGGGCGCCGTCGAGGCCCAGGCGAAGCAGGACGGCCCGCGCCCGGGTGCGGGCCTCGGCCGCGCCCAGGCCGTACAGGCCGCCGGCGTAGCGAAGGTTCTCCCACGCGGACAGCTTCTTGAAGAACGACGCCTCGACCGACACCCGGTTGATCAGGCGGCGCACGGCCGGCGCCTCGCGCACCACGTCGTGGCCGAAGACCCGCGCCGTGCCCGCGTCCGGCGTCAGGAGCGTGGCGAGGATGCGGATCAGGGTCGACTTGCCCGAGCCGTTCGGCCCGAGCACGCCGATCACCTCGCCCGCCTCGACGCGCAGGTCCACCGCGTCCAGCGCCCGCACCTGCCTCGTGCCCCGGCCGAACGCCTTGCCCAGCCCGGTCGCATCCACGGCCGCGGGCCTCGCCGCCTGCACCGCCATCTACGTTTCCTCCTCGTCTCCACCGGGTCACAAGAAAAGGGCCCGCGGGCATCGCCCGCGGGCCGCGCGTCCTGCTCCGTCTAGGGCAGGCGACACCGTCCGGACGACAAACGGCTCCCGTGGCGGGGTGCGCCGCCGGGCGCGAAGAGGCGCAGCCGGCCGGCGATGCCCGCTCGCTGTCCCGTCATCGGCGCTACCCCCCTTCCCAACGTCGTTGGCCTTCCCACACTACCTGCCGGCCGGCTGGCCGTCAACGGCAGGCCACAGGCGGGGGCCGGGGCACCCGTCCGCGTGCGGCGCGGGCGCCAGGCCGACGCTGTGGGCAAAGCTCTCCGCCACGCTCGGCCCGAAGTAGCGCAGGAGCGGACGCAGGCGGGCGTGCAGGGCGGCCGGCTCCGCCGGCGGCAGGGCCGCCGCGAGGCTGCCGTGGGCACGGCGCAGCGCCTGCGCTGCCCGCGCGTTGTGCACCGTGGCGGCGAACTTGCGCGGGCTGCGGATCACCCCCGGGGTGGCGAGGAACCGCTCCAGTTCGGCCTCCCCGGCGTCGGCCAGCGCGTCGACGTCAAAGCCCGAAAGCCCCTCCCGCAGGGGCGCGCGCTTGACGAGGACGGTGCGCCAGGACAGGCCGGTCTGGAACACCTCGAGGGTGAGCCGCTCGAACAGGTCTGTCTCGCCGTCGACGTACAGTCCCCACTCGACGTCGTGGTACGCGGCCAGCAGCGGATCGCGCGCCGCCCACGCGCAGCGCGGTGCGGACGGCACCTGCGCGCCCTGCCACGGCACCAGCCCCAGCGCGCGGGCCAGCTCCTCCCCGCCCCGCGCCAGCCGGGCCGCCAGGCCCTCGCCCGGCAGCCCCGGGTCCCCTTCGCCCGGACCGATCGTGACCGGCCCGACGCGCGACCCGTCCGGCCGCACGCCGACCGCACCGCACGGTGCGCCGCCGTCGGCCGGTACGGCCAGGAGGAAGGCCGTGCCGGAGACGCCCAGGGCGGAGGGCGGGAGGTGGGCGGCGAGCCAGGGGCGATCGGGGAGAAGCGCCCGGCGCCAGACGCGGTCCCTTGTGCGCACGTTGTCCATGCCCGGAGGTTCGGTGCCGGGACGGCGCGCCCTGCGCCAGGGCCGTCCGCGGTCGCCGCCGGCATAGATTCGCACCGGAGGCGAGGCCGTGTCCGCCGATCCGGCAGGGATCGAGCCGCTGGGATACCCAGACCTGGAGCAGGTCGCCGCGATCGAGTCCGCCGTGTTTCCCGAGCCGCTGTCGCTGGAGGCGGTCGTGGGCCTGTGGGCGAGCCCCCGGGTGCGCTACATCGGCGTGCGCGACGGGGATCGCCTGCTCGCCTACTTCGGCTTCGAGGTGCAGGGCCCGACGGCCCACGTCATCGCCAACGCCACCCATCCCGACGCCCGTCGGCTGGGCCTGGCCGCACGGGTGCTGGCCGCCGGCGAGCCGATCGCGCGGGCGCTGGGGGCGCGCTGGTTCCTGGGCGAGGTGCGTCGCTCCAACGACAGCCAGCTGCGCGTCCTGGAACGCCTGGGCTGGCGGACCGTGGGGCTGTGTCCGGCGTTCTTCGGCAACGGGGAGGACGCCTACATCGTCTGGCGCTGCCTGCCGCCGGCCTGACAGCGCGGGCGCGAACCGCCCCCGCCCCTGCCGTCCGGCTTACGGGGAGGTCGAGTGGCAGTGGCTCGGGCGGGCATCCGGGGGCACGTACCCCGGTCCGCCCTGCGGCGCGCTCCCGCCCGCCTCGTCGACGAGGCGGCGGCGCAGCTCGGCCTTTCGCACCTTGCCGCTCGCCGTCCGGGGCAGATCGGTCACGGCCACGAACCGGGTCGGCACCTTGAAGTGGGTCAGGTGGGCGCGACACCACGCCGTCAGGGCGACCGCGTCGAGCCGGGCCGGGCCGGCCATCACCACGAACGCCACCGGCGTCTCGACCCACAGCGGGTGGGGCCCGGCCACGACCACGGCATCGGCAACGTCGGGATGGGCGGTCAGAACATGCTCGACCTCCAGCGAGGGAACCTGCTCGCCGCCCGTCTTGATCACGTCCTTCAGCCGGTCGCGCAGCTCGATGTAGCCGTCGGGGTGGCGCACGGCCAGATCGCCGGTGCGAAACCACCCATCCGGCATGGCCAGGGCCGTCGCTTCGGGATCGCGGTGGTACCCCGCCATCACGACGTTGCCGCGCGCCACCACCTCGCCCATCTCCTGCCCGTCCGCGGCGATCGGCCGGCCGTCGCCACCGCGCACGTCGATCCGGCCGCTGAGCAGGAGCGGCACGCCCTGGCGGGCCTTGAACCGGGCCCGCTCGAGCAGGGGCCGGTCGGCGAGGTCGGCCGGCTCCTCGCAGTAGGTGAGAAATGCGGTCGTCTCGGTCAGCCCGTACATGTGGACCACGGGCCAGCCCAGCCGGTCTTCGACCGCCTCGATGAGGTCGGCCGAGGGCGCGCCGCCGGCTGTGCCGACGCGCACGCCCGCAGGCGGCGCGCCGGGCCTTGCCGCCGCCGCCGCGATGATCATGCGCAGGACCGTCGGCGCCGCGCACAGGAGCGACACGCCGTGTCGCGCGGAGCGGTCGAGCACCTCGTCGCCCGACACCTTGGGCAGCGGCACGTTGGCCGCGCCCACGGCGAGCGTCGCCCAGACGAACCCCCATGGGTTCGTGCGAATGGGGCACACACGGCTCGGCTACTTCCACTCGATATTAACAGTACCGTCGAGGTACAGCACAACCCGCGCAATCAGATCCTGGATGAACGCTCTGCGCTCGGCCGAGGTCATCGCAGCCCACCCATCCAGATCCACCTCGGGAGCCAGATTCTCAGCCGCGATGGATCTTAAGTGCTCGTGGATGTCCTGCTCCTCCGAGCGCAGCTCTGCCAAGCGCCGTCCAAGCGTCTTGGAGTCGATAGAGCCCTCCTCGTACGCATCTTCCCAACGCCTTACCCGACGGCGAATCAACTCAAGGTGTAATCGATCATGGTTTTTGAGACGGCGACGGTCACGATATATGAGATCAAGTGAGAAGTGCACAGAGGCGGCCGATGGGGCCGCCTCTGTGCATGGCTGCGCCAGGTGGTCAGCGGGCGAGGGCG
>Ga0209012_1000238_pt1 | contig 85147 bp, 88 predicted proteins | sample RS3BMetagenome_FD_184735 | JGI IMG/M metagenome (GOLD analysis project Ga0209012, IMG submission 184735) | Ferric oxide microbial mat and aquatic microbial communities from Rainbow Spring, Yellowstone National Park, USA - RS3B (SPAdes) (version 3) ... | reverse complement strand
GGCAGTGCAACAGTTTAAGGGCGGCAAGGTGCTGCTCATCATCGGCGTACCGCACAAGTGTCCGGTTGCGCCGCTGGAATTCATGTTCATGTTCGACGAAGCGCTGCAGCGGTCAGGAGTACGTAACAAAACAGAACTGACTTACACCTATCCGATTGCGCGTCTGCATTCTCTTGAACCCGTTGCTGAGTGGGCGGAACTGGAATTTGCAAAGCGCGACATTCATTCAGAGACGTTCTTTAATGCAGAAAGCATCGATCCTGCACGCCGAGTCGTAAATACACTGGAAGGGGAGGAGAGGAGCTATGACCTGCTGATTGGGATTCCTCCGCATACCGGCGCCCGCGTTATACGGGATTCGGGACTTGGCGATCGTGACGGCTGGATTCCCACGGACCGGGGAACGCTCCGGATGAAGGGGCAGGAGCGCATTTATGTGCTGGGCGACGCCACAGACTTGCCCATTTCCAAGGCTGGTTCGACGGCCCACTACCAGTCGGAAATCGTTGCCCGCAATGTGGCCCACGAACTGCGCGGCGAACCTGCGACTGTCCTGTATGACGGCAAAGTGTTCTGTTTCATCGAAGCGGGCCTTGAGGAAGCGACACACATCACTTTTGACTATAAGACGCCGCCGCATCCTTCTGAACCAGGAACCATGGTCCACTGGTTCAAGCTCGCCTTCAACGAAATGTATTGGTTGTCGTTGCGCGGTTTAATCTAAGACGGGATGTTTTTCCAGAAAGGAGGAGATGACAAAATGGAACAAACAGAGGCCGTTCAGGGCAGTCAAATACCGGAGGCGCAGAATCAGCCCATGGCGCAAATGCTCGATCCCAATGGTTTGGCCAATCTGCGCGAGTTGCTCGGTGTATTCGCAGCATTCAACGATGTAGTGACAGCGGATACGGTGCAGGGCATGGTGCGATTTACCGCAGGACTCGGTGAGATCGCAGACAGGGTGAACCGACCGGAGATGCTGGAATTGGTCGATGCGGTGGCAAACGCGGGCGATGATTTGACCCGGCTTGTCCAACGTGTGGCCAGGATGGAGCACAGCGGGATGCTTGACCGGATCGAGCAGATTCTCTTATTGGTCAATGCGGCGCTGGATGTTGTGACCCCGGATATCATCGCCAGTTTGGCTAAAACGGCCGCCCGCTTTATGGAATTGGCGGATACCTTCATGCAAAGTGGTATGACGCGGGGATTGCCGGATGCGTTGGCGGAGTGGGATCTCATGCTGAAGAATATGAAAGATCCGCCCGATCCGAAAGCAGGGTCATTGCGCCAACTGTTGGGAACCTTGCGCGATCCGGATGTGCGTGTCGGAATCGCCGTCGGCCTGCAGGTGGTGAGACAATTCGGCGCAGGCATGCGAAAGGAGGCGCAAATCACAGTTCGTCCGCAAAAAGGCGCAGACTGAGAAAGCGACTGATCTGTTGCAAAGCATCGACAAAGCAACGTAGTGTAGTCTGACGCCGATAATGCCCATCAGCACTGGGGTTTCGGAACATTTGAAGGAGGGGTTTTTGATGAGCGATCAAAATCGCATGAGCATCGTGGTATTTGACGGCACCGTTGATAAACTGTTTCCCGTAGCGATCATCGCCTCGGGCGCGGTCATGAACGATATGCGCGTGGACATCTTTCTCACCTTCTGGGGTTTGCTGGCGTTTCGCAAGGGAGAACCGTACAAGGTCAGCAAGATCAGCAAGGATTATGAAGAATGGGCGCCTGAAATGATGAGGGTGCTGCAGGAAAAAAAGGTTCCATCCTGGTATGATACGCTGTTGCAGGCGAAGGAATTGGGCGACATCCACATATACGCCTGCGCCATGACCGCGGATTTGTTCGACTTGGGCCTGGAAGACTTTGAACCAGTGATTGACGAAGTGATCGGCGTCGGTGAGTTCATTTCGATGGCACAGGAAGCGGGCACCACGCTATATATCTGAATGAATCCGCTGCACCTGAGGAGGAGCGACAATGACTAATAATGTAGAGGTTACACGTGAAATTGACGCGCGGGGCAGTTTTTGCCCCGGACCGATGATGGAATTGATCCGGGTCATCCGGAGCGCCCAGGTAGGCGATGTGATTGCGATTCTGTCCAGCGACCAGGGGTCGCGAAAAGATATTCCGAAATGGGTGGCCAAGGCAAGTCACGAGTTCATCGGCGTTGAATCGCTGGACGGGTATGATCGCATCGTCGTCAAAAAATTGCACTAGACTGTCTCCTGAGCAGCCGCCACACCGCCCGGTGTCCATAAAGAACGCCGGGCAGAGTGGTCGCATGGGAATGGATCTACGCTGTCCATGAATGTGATTTATTTCACAAATGATCATCTGTTATGATGAAGATGCAAGGCGAAACGGTACGTTGTGGTTGACTATCGGGGCTGCAGCTCCGGACGGGGATGATATTGCATGAAGATCGTGGAGCTGGAGGAAGCAATGGCGGCCGTTCGTTCTGAAAGTCGCGTGTATGCGCAAGGAATGGCTTCTACGCCGCATCATTTATTGGCTGGACTCACCGAGCGGTGTCACCAGCTGGAAGGTGTAAAACTGTATCATCTGCATCTCGAAGGACCAACCCCCTGGATCACCCCAACGCTTGACAACCGTCTGCGCGACATTTCACTATTCGTAGGCGCCAATCTGAGAGCAGCGGTCAACGATGGCCGTGCATCTTATGCGCCCCTGTTCCTGTCGGAAGTGCCGTGGCTTCTGGGGCAACCGCAGTTTCGCCCGATCGTGGCGCTGATTAACGTGAGTCCGCCGGATCGCCACGGGTTTGTCAGTCTCGGTCCAACGCTGGAAGCCGTTTTGGCTGCGATCGAGCATGCGGATATCGTGATCGCGCAGATTAATCGGCACGTACCCCGCGCTTTGGGCAATGCGCTGATCAATGTGAGTTGCATCACCTATGGTGTTCTCTGGGACGAACCCCTGGACCTGTCAGTTGCGCGCCCCGGCGATCCCATTACGGATGCGATTGGTCGCCATGTGGCCGAGTTGATACCCGACTACGCGACGCTCCAGATGGGCATTGGCCGGATTCCAAACGCCGTTTTAAGTCAACTGACTGGCCATAAAGACCTCGGTGTGCATAGTGAGATGATCTCTGACGGGGTGCGGGTGCTGACTGAACAGGGAGTCATCACGGGTCGGCATAAAGTGACCAATCCGGGGCATATTGTGGCCACCTTTGCCATGGGTTCCCAGGCGCTGTTTGACTTCATTGACGATAATCCGGCTGTGTCGATGCGGGAAGTGGATTATACGAACAATACAGCGGTCATCCGGCGCAATCCGCGCATGATCTCGGTGAACTCCGCCATTGAGGTGGATCTGACGGGGCAGGTCGTCGCTGAATCGATTGGCTCAGAGATTGTTTCCGGCGTTGGTGGGCAAATGGATTTCGTGCGTGGGGCGAGTCTTGCGGTGGAAGGAAAGTCGATCATCGCGTTGCCTTCGCGAACCAGTTCGGGTCATTCGCGTATCGTGGCGTCTTTGCGACCGGGCGCCGGGGTCACGACGACGCGGAATCACGTTCAATATGTGGTCACGGAGTATGGCGTTGCCGAACTGCGTGGACAATCCCTTGAAGAACGTGGGCGATTGCTGATCGCTATCGCCCACCCGGATGATCGGGACTCCCTGATGAGAGCGGCGAAAGAGTTGTGGCGAAGTTTCTGAGCGTATTGCGAGACGGTCATTCCAGGAGGTGCGACTGATGCGAATCATTCTGCGCGACGGCAAAGTGGCCGAATTTCGTGAAATACGCAACGATCAGAAGGACCGAGCCGTCATCAGGGAACTGTTTACGCATGTATCAGCGGAGAGTCTTTACTACCGCTTTTTTCAGGCGGTGGGAGAACTGAGCGACGCGTTTATTGACAAACAGTTAAAGAACAACGACGAGAACAATCAAACGCTGTTATGCATGGCGGGTGATCAGGCAATGGGTATGGGCACATACAGCCGAGTGGATGAAGAAAGCGCGGAAGTGGCGTTTTTGGTTGATGATCGCATGCAGGGCAAAGGCATTGGCACGATGCTGCTGGAACACTTGGCTGAGATCGCCTGGCGCCATGGCTTTAAACGCTTTGACGCCTACGTTCTGACGGGCAACTATCGCATGATTGAGGTGTTCAAATCCAGCGGTTATGAATTGGAGAGTAAGCTGCGGTCGGACGAAATTCATTTGACGCTTCCACTGGCGCAGACGGAACGCAGTCGCGCCTTCCACGACACACGCGAAAAGCTGGCGACGGCGGCGTCCCTGGTGCCTTTTTTTCGTCCTCAAACCGTTGTGGTGGTGGGCGCCTCCCGCGACCCCAGGCGTGTGGGCCATATGCTGTTCCGGCACATACTTGATGGTGGATTCTGCGGCACTGTCCACCCCGTTAACGAAAGCGCCCAGTCTGTGGCCGCAGTGCAGGCCTACAGCTGCGTGTCTGACATTCCGGGGCCGATTGATCTGGCAGTCATTGCCGTTCCGGCGCAAGACGCGCTGAGTGTGGTGGATGACTGTATACAGGCTGCCGTGCGCGCCGTCGTGATCACGTCGGTTGGATTTGCGGAACGCGACAGGGAAGGGAGTCAGTCCGAACGGGAAATCACTCAGCGCTTGCGCGGATCGGGTTGCCGCTTGATCGGACCCAACTGCATGGGACTTGTCAATACGGCTTCGGACATTCAGTTGAACGCAAGTTTTGCCCGTCACATGCCGCGTAGGGGCCGCGTCGCGATTGCCAGCCAGTCGGGCGCGCTCGGGATTACGATTCTCGAGTATGCCAGTCGGATCGGACTGGGCGTCTCCAGTTTTGCCAGCATGGGCAACAAGGCGGATGTCTCAGGCAACGATCTGCTGCAATACTGGGAGGATGATCCCGATACAGGCATGATTTTGCTCTACCTGGAATCGTTCGGAAATCCCCGCAAATTCTCGCGCATTGCGCGCCGAATCACGCGCAAAAAACCAATTGTTGCGGTCAAAAGCGCCCGCACAATGATCGGGGCGACGGTCTCTGAGGCGCGACTGACGGCGTTGCCAGCCAGCGATGCCATGGTTGACGGGTTGTTTCGCCGAGCGGGCATCATTCGTGTGGATACGCTGCATGAACTGTTTGACGTGGCGGCGCTTCTGGCGATTGGATCGCTGCCCAGGGGAAGGCGGATCGCGATCTTGACCAACACCGCAGGCGGCGCCGTCATGACGGTCGACGCACTGTTGCAGGAAGGCCTGCTGCTCATGCGGCCGCCGATCGATCTGGGGTTTGAAGCTCTGGCGGACGACTATCGCCGGTGTCTTCCCGAACTGTTGCGCGACCCCAACGTCGATGCGGTCATGGTGATCTTCATCTCCACCGGGTTGTCCGCAGGAGAAGAGGTTTCGCGCGCGATTGCGCAGACTCTTCAGGAAATTGACGCGGATACGCGGGAGTCTGCACAGGAAGCAGACAAGGGTGTGGGCATACCGACGCAAAGGACTCATCACGTAAAGCCGGTGATCGCAAATTTCATGAGTACAGGTGATGATTCTGTCAGATGTATCGAGGCGGGTGAGCAGCGTGTTCCCGTATACCCATTTCCGGAACAGGCGGTGCGCGCCCTTGCGAAGGTGATGGACTACGCAGAATACTGTCGCGCCCCGCGCGGACATATTCCTGATTCGGAGAATGTCGATTGTGATCTGGCGCGAGCCACGGTGAGACAGGCATTGGCGCCAGAATCAGGCTGGTTGCCTGGAGATGTGGCCGCCGCTGTCCTGGAAGCTGTCGGGATACGGGTTGATGCACGACAAGCGCAGGTGACTGGGGAAACGAAAACGATGCTGCGAATTGGCGCAGCGGTAGAATGGGATCCGTTATTTGGAATGGTAGTGGGGTTACGGAGATATTGGAAAGACGGCGCGGCGGAAGCTGCATATCCGTATTCGGTTGTGGACTCCGATGTGATCTGCACCGCTCCGTTAACGGACCGCGACTGTAAGGATATGGTGAACAGTGTTTTGCGTGAAGATTCGGTCGCGTTGCTGTCATCCGCTGCCGGAGATCTGGAGGAACTGTTGCAACGGCTGTCGCGATTGGTGGAAGAGGTGTACGAGATTACTGGCATTGTCCTGGCCGATATTGAAATCAGTGAATCGGGTTATCGGATCCACAATTATGCAATTGCAGCAGGAGCGCGTCAGTAGTGTATAATTCAGTCATGTACACGAAGTAGCAGATCGATCGAGAGAAACGGGATGGACACGTTGGAGCAGCTGATGCGCAGGACAATCTTTAGATACTACACGAGGAATCACAAGTCGCGCCAGAACCTCGTCGATCGTATGACAGAGCAGACCACGAGAAACATTTATGAGTTGAATCAGTTCGTCAATCTCACCCACCAGGACAGCAGAGCTCTGAATGCTCTTTACGGAAGACTCGTTCACTCAACCCTGCGCGCTCTTGATTCCGGCAGATCGCTTGAATCGTTTAAAGAAAACCTGTCCAGCTTCGCGAGCAGCCATTCGTCTTTGTTGCGTCATTTTTTAATGACGATTCATGACAGTGGGCTCATCGATCCCGATCAGAACCAACCGATTGCCTGTATTGACTACAGTCCGGCGCTGCAACTTCGTTTGCTCGGCGTACCTGTTTCCGATATTCAGGAGCCGATACTGGACATTGGGTGCGGCAGGGAAGGGCGACTTGTCCATCAGTTGCGTGAGTGGGGGTACGAGGCCTACGGAGTTGACCGCAATGTCATGGATCATCCTTACCTCCTGCAGTCGGATTGGTCTGCTTTTCGCTGGCAACGCGAAACGTGGGGAACCGTTATTTCGCATATGGCGTTTTCCAATCATTTCAACCACCACCATCTGCGGAAAAATGGACAGCCGGAGGTATACGCGAGGATCTTCATGGATACGCTGCAGGCGCTGAAAAAGAGCGGAAGTTTCTATTACGCGCCGGGACTTCCTTTTATGGAAGAGCTGTTGCCAACGGAAAAGTATCGCATCGCGCGTATCCAAGATGACATGCAAAAGGAATTCTACTCGACGCAGATCGTCAAACTGGATTAGACTGAAAGCGCTGCGCCTGCTGCGCTGCTTGTTGAATTCTGTGCGGCATGTCGGTTCATCCTTGTAATGTTTGCAATTCATACAGACTAAATATCCCCTTTACAATCAATATCATACATTAGGTTTTCGGGCGAAGCTGTATTGCGGGCGATCCGAATCGATATTCGCTTGACGCAAAATTTGCAGATTTTTTGTTGCACCCGTATCCTTTTGAGCGAACGTCTGAAGGGGAGGCGTCTGGACTGAATCGGAACTGATTCTGCGGTAAATAGAGGCATCTGAAATGGGGGCGGTGATATGCGAATTCTTATTCTGGGCGGAACGGAGTTCCTCGGGCGTCATTTGATTAAAAATGCGCTGTCGAAAGGGCACGATGTCACGCTGTTCAATCGGGGCAAACGAATCCAGAGTTGTTTCCCCAAATCGAGAAGCCGCGGGGTGATCGGGACGGCAACTTGGAAGCGCTCCGTGGTCGCCGCTGGGATGTTGGATTACTGGCCGGGATTTCTCACGATCAATGTGAATCGGGCGATTCAGCACGGACTGACATTTCGACCATTGCAGGAGACGATTAGGGATACGTTTCAGTGGGATCAGACTCGGCGGAAGGATATCGTTCTGAAAGCGGGAATAAGTCGGGAGAAGGAAACTGAACTGCTTCGAAAAATACAGGACGTACGGTGAGGAGATGACCGCATGTATGTACCCAAACACTTTGCAATGAACGTTCCGGCCGATATTGAGAAGTTCATCCGTACTCACAGCTTCGGGATGTTGATCAGCAGTGTGCAGGACGAACCATTCGCGGCTCATTTGCCGTTTCTTTATGACGCAGAGCAGCGTGTCCTGTTCGCCCACATGGCCAGAGCGAATCCACAGTGGCGTGAACTGGACGGACAAAAGGCGCTTGTTGTATTTGCCGGTCCGCATGCTTACATATCTCCCTCCTGGTACGAGGAACCGGCAGCGGTGCCAACATGGAACTACGTGGCAGTGCATGTGTACGGAACATGCAGCGTGCTCGCCGGTGAAGACGGGTTGAAGACGCTTCTGGCGGACACCGTGCGTTACTACGAGCCAGATTCCCAGTTGCCGACTCGCGAGAATGAATCATTTTATCGCAATATGATGAAGGCAATTGTCGGTTTTCGGATTGACATTACGAAAATAGAAGGCAAGGCGAAGCTCAGCCAGAACAGATCCCCCGCAGTGCAGGACCGCGTGGTGAAAAAGTTGGAAATGTCGGATGATCCGCATGCACAGGCTGTCGGACGTTGCATGACAGAATGGCGGCTGCATAATGAAAGAGACGGCGAGTGATGACTCGACGTTACATTGATCGCGATGAGCAGGGGTGAATTTTTTCGTTCCCCTCTGGTCATCGCGAGTGTCTGTGTGGAGTTTGCATGATTCTCCTTCTGTTGATTTTGTTGCGTATTTTCGATCTATGTTGTTATAATAGTGTAGGTAAGTTGTTTGGTGCGAGAAGGGGTGCGCTGCGGTGTTGAGTGTGGAAAGGCAGGCGCTGATCGCGGAGATGGCGCGGGAAAAGCAACTCGTGAAAGTGGCCGAGTTGATGGAGAAGTTCGACGTCTCGGATATGACGGTTCGGCGCGATCTCGACATCCTGCAGAAACGGGGGATCATCAAAAAGGTGTACGGCGGCGCCGTGCTGGCCACGTCCGTGACGGGCGTGAACCAGGATGTGAACATGGATGTGCGCGTGGGGGCGTTCGCGAATCTGAAGCGGGAAATCGCTCGCCGCGCCGTGGAACTGATCGAGCCGGGGGACGTGATCATCCTTGACGCCGGAACGACGACGCTGGAATTGGCGCGGATGCTTCCGCGCTACGAGGATGTCGTCATCGTGACGAACTCGATTCCGATTGCGCATGAATTGAACGGCAAGGCATCGTCGCTGCTGCTGGCCGGCGGCATCGTGCGCCCCTCCACACAGTCGACCATCGGGCCCAAGACGAAAGAGTTTTTGAGCGACTTGCGGGCGAGCAAACTGTTTTTGGGCGTCTCCTCGCTCTCCCTGAAACGGGGGTTAATGAACTCGAATCTGTACGAATCGGAGATCAAGCGGACGATGATCGCCTCGGCCGACCAGGTCATTGTGCTGGCCGATTCCAGCAAGTTTGAGAGCACCTCGTACCATGTGTTCGCGCGCTGGGACAGCGCAGACATCCTGGTCTCCGACCATCTCCTTCCCGAGGAGATCCGGCGCGGCTTGGTCGACCAAGGTGTGCAGGTGTTGACGGGCGCCGAACAGGAATGACGCGCGTCTTGCCTCCGGGATGGACAGGAACGGCGCACATCGCAAATCCGGGCTGGACAGGTGGAACACGAGCCCACTATTCGAGCTGAAATGGAGTGACTGTCTTGTATGGCCAAGTTTGCCCGACTCAATCGTTTGTTTGCTGTTGACGGAAAGTGTTTCGATGTGGCGATCGATCATGGATTCTTCAATGAGCGCAGTTTTCTCACCGGGATCGAGGACATGGAGCGGGCGGTGACCGTAATCGTACAGGCCGATCCGGATGCGGTTCAGCTCAGTCCGGGGCAGGCGCCCCTCTTGCAGAGGATTCCCGGCAAACAGAAACCGGCCCTGGTGTTGCGCACGGATATCGCGAATGTATACGGCCGTGAACTGCCGCGCCATCTGTTCAGCCACCTGATCGACGAACCTGTCGAACAGGCGCTGCGGCTCGACGCCGCCTGCATCGTTGTCAATCTGCTGCAGTTGCCCGATCAGCCTGAGTTGTATCATCAATGCGTGGACAATGTATGCCGACTGAAAACCGCCTGTGACCGGGTTGGCATGCCCCTGATGGTGGAACCGCTTGTCATGCAGGCGAATGCGGCAAGCGGCGGCTACATGGTGGACGGCGACATCGACAAAATCCTGCCTCTGGTGCGCCAGGCGGCGGAACTCGGCGCGGATATCATCAAGGCCGATCCCTGCGACGATGTCGAAGACTATCATCTCGTCGTCCAGGCGACCGGCGGCAGGCCGGTGTTGCCGCGCGGCGGCGGACGGGCCTCTGATGAGGAGATTTTCGCGCGCACACATGCGCTCCTGCGACAAGGGGCCTCCGGGATCGTCTATGGACGAAACGTGATCCAGCACCCTCATCCGGATCGCATGACCCAGGCATTCATGGCGCTCATTCATCACGGTGCAGACGTTTCGCAGGCCATGTCGATCGTACAGGGAGAGTGAGTCACATGGGGAATCGGAACATTCGTTTTGGCGTCATCGGGTGCGGGTTGATGGGCCGTGAGTTTGCCAGCGCAGCGGCGCGGTGGCTGCATCTGGAGGGCGTCGCTGTGCGGCCGCGCATCGTGGCTGTCTGCGACACCAATCCTGCGGCCACGGAGTGGTTCGTGCAACACGTTCCCGATGTCCGGCTGGCTGTTCAGGATTATCACGAGTTGCTGGCGGATCCGGAGATTGACGCGATCTACTGCGCCGTGCCGCACAACCTGCACGAATCGCTGTATACGGATATCATCCGGGCGGGCAAACATCTGCTGGGCGAGAAGCCGTTCGGGATCGACCAGGAGGCCAATCGGGCCATTCTGGCGGCTGCCGCACAGCGACCGGACGTCGTGGTGCGCTGTTCCTCGGAGTTCCCCTTCTTTCCCGGCGCCTATCAGATCGACAAATGGGTCAGCGAGGGTGTGTTCGGCCAGATCATTGAGGTGGAGGCGGGGTTCTGGCACAGCAGCGACCTGAACCCCAACAAGCCGATCAACTGGAAGCGGCGGATCGCCACCAACGGCGAGTACGGCTGCATGGGAGACCTGGGGTTGCATGTCCTGCACCTGCCCCTTCGCTTCGGATGGACGCCGCGCTCGGTGCGGGCTTTGCTTAAGCAGGTCGTGACGGAGCGCCCGGATCACGAGGGTCGCATGGTTCCTTGCGAAACGTGGGACAATGCGGTGCTGGCGTGCGACGTGCAGACCGCCGATCAGGCATTCCCGATGGTGTTGTCCACGAAACGGATTGCGCCTGGACACGCCAATACGTGGTTCATTCGCATCGTAGGAACGACTTTTTCCGCAGAATTTAGCACGAAGAATCCGAAACAGGTGGCGTACTTACCGTATACGCCCGGCGCAGATCAGGCGTGGCGTACGCTCGATGCCCCGTATGCATCGGCGTACCCAACGATCACGGGCGGCATCTTTGAGTTCGGGTTCTCGGACTCGATTCTACAGATGTGGGCGGCGTTCTGCGATGAGGTGGCGCACGGGTCGAACATGACGCAGCCGTTGCGCTGCGTCACGCTGGAGGAGTCCGCCGTCAGCCACGCGGTCTTCACGGCGGCCCTGGAATCGCAGCGCACTGGCGAAACGGTGCGCATTGGGTAGACAGGGAGGGAGCGTTGTGCCAGATACTCCGCTTATCGCGGCTGTGGCGGGACACATCTGTCTGGATATCATTCCGGCGATCTCCACGCGTGGGGGATTCGAACAGGCGTTTGCACCGGGCAGGTTGCTGGAAGTGGGCGCGGCCGCGCTCGCGACCGGGGGCGCGGTGTCCAACACGGGGCTTGCGCTGCACAAACTGGGGATCCCGACGCGGCTGCTGGGGAAAGTGGGCGACGACGTCTTTGGTCGGGCGATCCTCGCGATCCTGGAAAGTTATCATCCGGCGCTGATCGATCGGATGATCGTGAGTCGCGGCGAAGCCAGTTCCTATTCGGTCGTCATCAGTCCGCCCCAGGTGGATCGGATCTTTTTGCATTATCCCGGCGCCAATGACACGTTTGGCGCCGCCGATATCGCGTTGCCGGATTTGGACGACGTCAGCCTGTTTCATTTTGGCTATCCGCCGCTGATGCGCCGCCTGTACGCGGATGGCGGAATCGAACTGGCCGCCATCCTGCGCACGGTCAAGGAACGGCAGATCACCACGTCTCTCGACATGGCGCGACCGGACCCGCAAACGGATGCAGGGCGGGCGGACTGGTCAACGATTTTGCGGCGTGCGCTGCCGTATGTGGACGTGTTTTTACCGAGCTTTGAAGAGATCCTGTTCATGCTGGACCGGGATCGGTTTGAGGCTTTGAAGCGGGCGTCCGGAGCGGATGAACTGATTCTGCTCGCGGACGGCCCGTTGCTCAGGGAACTCGCGGACCAGTTGCTTTCCTGGGGAGCTGGCGTGGTGGGGATTAAGCTGGGCGATCAGGGGCTATATTTGCGCACCTCGGCTTCTTCCGGCCGCTGGGGTGACATGGGGGCCGGATTTGCGACGGATGTAGCGGTTGAAGCGTGGCGGGGGCGGGAGTTGCTCGCGCCCTGTTTCCTCGTGGAGATGGTGGGTACGACTGGCGCCGGCGACTCGACGGTGGCCGGATTTTTGGCGGCGCTGCTGCATGGCATGACGCCGGAAGAAGCGTTGACGCACGCGGTCGCTGTAGGCGCTTGCAACGTCGAAGCCGCAGACGCCACGAGCGGCGTGCCGTCCTGGAACGCGGTGGAGAAGCGGATGCAAGCGGGATGGAAGCGGCGTCCGGTGACGATCTCCTTGACGGGATGGAACTGGAACGCCCACCAGGCAGTTTGGGTGGGCACAAGCGATCAGAGTCACAGATGAGGAGGCGGTTTTTATGCTGACAACCAGTCAGGTGCAGGAGGCGCGGGAGAAGACGCTGGCGGCGCTCGCCCGCGCGCGCATCGTGCTGTCGCCGGAGGAGCGCGCGCAGATCGAGGTGGCAGATTTTGGCCTGGGGGATCTTGAACGCCAGGGACTTCAGATCATCACCTATGTGAATACGGATCGGTATTGCGCGAAAGAACTGGTGCTGTTGCCTGGTCAGACCTGTCCGCAGCACAGGCATCCCCCCGTCGGCGGCGAACCGGGGAAGATGGAAACGTTTCGCTGCCGCGCGGGAACGGTGTGGCTGTATGTGGAGGGTGAGCCCACGGCACACCCAAAGGCGCGTGTGCCCGCAGGCAGTGAGGAGCAGTATACGGTATTTTGCGAAATCGAATTGCAACCGGGCGAACAGTACACGATTGCGCCCGATACGCTGCACTGGTTTCAGGCTGGGGCGGAGGGCGCGGTGGTGTCGGAGTTCTCCAGCAGGAGTCGCGATGAGTCCGATATCTTCACCGACCCAAGGATTCAGAGAATTCCTGAGTGAAATGCTGTCCCAGGTTGCGTGCACATTCGACGATGTCGGGAATGAATATTGCCTGGGCCCGGTCATGATTCTTCGGTCTCTTTGACGTTCTCCTTTACCTGTTCGACTGTCTCGCCCGCTTGCGGTACTGGATCGGCTCCAGCCTTGACCAACTTCTGCACCAACCAGATCGGGAAGGTCAGTTCATGAATCCCTGTTCCACTGCCACCATCGGCATGATCGACGCCGGTATGGTGTTCCTGGCAAAGGACCAACATATTCCGCACATCGTCCGGGCTGGCCATTGGCTGATTTCGCAAGAGCCGTCCATATCCGTATGGGTCCCATTCTTCGCAGAACGCTTTCACCTTATCCCAGTCTGCGATGTTGGCAAGCGACCACTCGATGCCGAAGTGATGGACCTGTAGGTTATCCGTGGCCCCGCATGCCCAGCACCAGTAGTGGCCGTCTGCTTTCAGCCGCTCTTTTGTGCGCCGAAACTCCTCCGACTCCGAACGCTGTGCATGATCCGGCGTAACGACGACTTCGTGCAGAGTTTTGGTGATGATGTGTTCTTTGACGTTGATCATAGCAGTCATCTCACTTTCTGATGCGCAAGGTTTTCGAGATACTGTATAGTACGCTGTCTATTCCCATCTCTGACGCGGACAATAGTTTGGGTTTCATACACATATGCGGATTTAACTGTGATTGCGCCAGCCTGGCGGGCTTGCGCCGGTTCAATATCACCGTCTCTGAACTACGATATCCTATCGCGCTGCGGTGCGCGAATCAGTACACTTGCAAACCGCAAAGGAGGATGGCCCCATGACAGAGACGACGATTCAGGGAACCATTGCACAAGACGCTTTTCAATTCAACTTGACCTTGGGCTACCAAGGCAGCACGATGGCGAGTTCATTCATACTCGATACTGGCGCATTTGAATTGACGCTGTCCGAACATACGGCGGCTGCGCTCAATCTGCCGAACCTTGGAACACTGACGATCCAAGGCGTCACAGGCGCCGCAACGGCGTATCAAAGCGAAGTCGATCTGCAAATCGGCGGACAGACGTACGATCGTGTAGCTTGCATCGTTGATCCATCACTTGCCAATACACAACTCTTCGGGTTGCGTTTTTTTATCGACAAGCAGTTGCAGTTGACACTGAATCCCGCAGCGCAAACGCTGACGATTGCAGCCGCTTCCAGTACGGCACAGCCCACACCGACCACCCCGTCACAAACGGAGTACACGGTTGAATTTACCGACAAGGCGAGTGCCGACGCCTTTGTACAGTGGGCTATGAAACATGGCTGGAACACGAAGGCCATCGCAGTCACAGGCTAATCCAGCCTGTCGCCGCTCGCTCTGTGTGTCGGAGCCGAGCGGTTTTTTTCTTGCGTCAAGCGATAACCAGGCGTTACAGGCATTATCCCGATTGTGCCTGGTAGTAGACATCGAGTGTGGCGCTTTGGCCCGCTTCGAGCGAACGAAAGGAGATCCGATTGAATTTAAGGAATTTCAGTGGAGTAATCACTTTCATCGAAAAACCCTCGACCGTGCTTTCCGTATCCACAGTGTAGTCAGTATCGTTCGGACTGATTTCGAGATGAATGAAAACCGCGTTGGCGGACCGATTCACAAGGGCATATGATAAGTTTGTCTGCAACGATACGTTCTGCGAAGGCAACGCTCTAAACTCATCGGTCGATACGGCGCCGGTAAACACGACTTCGGTAAACTGCACAGGCGAGACGTGAATCTCCCCGGCAATCACAAGTCGACCTTCCGCATCCGTCCGAATGGGAACAGTCGAATTTGAGCCAAAGACCGTCACTCGATCCTCGGTTTGATTCAAAGGGAAAATCTTGACAGGTTCCCTGATCCGACTGACTGTTATGGGTTTCTTGATTTTCCTGACGGATATCGGATCCTTAACGGAATGGACATCGACGGGTCGTTCAATGCGTTTTACCACAATCGGCCGTAAAATCTTTTTGACCAGCAAAGGTCGACACTCGCTCTTCAAAGGCCGACACTCGCTCTTCAAAGGCCGACACTCGCTCTTCAAAGGCCGACACTCGCTCTTCATGGAGACAGGATGCTGAAACTTGCTGGCCTGCAAATGCGCGGAACTTGTCCGTCGGTGCTGCATCGTCCTGCGCATTGTCTTGTGACCCGTTTGACAAGAAGGCAGCAGGATACGCATGCCCCGGACTTCCCACTGTTTGCCCACAGACATGTGTACCCCTCGCTTTCTCGAATAAGCAACGTTTCAACATCATACGTGAGCTTGCGTGTAAATGGTTACCGAAGCGGTAATTCCCGCAGTTTGCGCAGCATACATGATGCGCAGATACTTCACGAATTTACCCGGTGCAAAGAAATACTGCGCTCCCGCGGCAACCGTCTGTGTCGCGCTGGTCGGATCGACCGAGAAATTCGCCCCGTCCGCGCTCAAATAGAGCACCGCCTCAGCACCAGCCGTCGAACTGGCATTGTACACCGTAAATGTCAATTCGGTGAGAGAAATGGCCGTCAGTACGTTGCCGCCGGTGAACGCAGCGCCCGACGCGCTGACCGTTTCTGACGTATCCACCACTGTACGGTCTCCCAGCGTTGTGAGCAGACTCGCCGCCGTCAGGTTCTGCGCCGTCGTCAGCAGGCTTGCCGCCGTCAGGTTTGACACCTGCGACAGCAGACTCGCCGCCGTCAGGTTTTGCGCCGTCGTGAGTAGACTCGCTGCCGTCAGGTTCTGCGCCGTCGTGAGCAGACTCGCCGCCGTCAGGTTCTGCGCCGTCGTCAGCAGGCTCGCCGCCGTCAGGTTTTGCGCCGTCGTCAGCAGGCTCGCCGCCGTCAGGTTCTGCGCTGTCGTGAGCAGGCTCTCCGCCGTCAGGTTTTGCGCTGTCGTCAGAAAGCTTGCCGCCGTCAGGTTTTGCGCCGTCGTCAGCATGCTCGCCGCCGTCAGGTTCTGCGCCGTCGTCAGGAAGCTCGCCGCCGTCAGGTTTTGGGACGTCGTCAGAAGCGACGCCGCATTGGTCTGCGACACCTGCGTCAGCAGTTGCGAAGGAACTTCCGAAAATACCTTAAAATTCGCCATACTACCCCTCCCTTCTTACAACCGGATGGTACACGGTATTGCAAACAACCGGAGAACGCATTCGACAACCGTCCAGTTTTACTAAAAATAGGCTTGTATCCGGAACACCCGCCCATGAGCAGGCAGATTCAGCAACATAAGATAGGGAAAACCCTGGAGGGATTGTTCATCATGTCTTCCGTCTCGCTCTGTATGATTGTCCGTAATGAAGAATCCTCGCTGACCTCTTGCCTGCAAAGCGTTTGCGACGTTGTGGATGAAATCGTCATTGTTGACACTGGATCGACCGATCGAACCATCGAAGTAGCCAAACAGTACGGCGCACGCTGTTATTCTGTAGACTGGGAGCATGATTTCGCAAAAGCGCGCAATGTGAGCCTGAGTCATGCGACAAAGGATTTCATTCTTGTGCTGGATGCGGATGAACTGTGGTTGCCGGAAAGCTCGTCGGCGCTTCACCAAGCGCTTCTTGCGCACCCCGACGCGGGTGGGTTCTTTGTTCACATTTACAACCAAACCGATGCAGACGACATAGATGAGACCGAAGTATCGTTAAACGTGCGCCTTTTTCGCAATCAACCAGAAAATCGCTTTTCTGGCGCATTGCACGAACAGATCGCCGAAACTATTTTGACAGGACCGGCAGCGGGTATCATTGTCGATTCGCGAATCAAGATTCTGCACCTGGGTTACTTGCAGAGCGCCGTAGAAGAAAAACAGAAGAAGCAACGAAATCTCGCGATTGCCCTGAGAGAGTGTGAAGCACATCCGAATGACGGTTTCCGATCTTTCAACCTGGGAGTGGAGTACGTTCGCCTGAAAGACTGGCCAAAAGCGATCGCAGCCTTCGCATGCGCCCATCATGAGCGCGCGCCTGACGCGCTGTGGGTGCCCCGATTCTACAAAATCTTCATTTCCGCGTTGATGCAAAACGACAGGTGGGAGCAGGCTCAGGGAATTCTGCACGAAGCTCTGGGTATGTTCCCTGACTATACAGACTTGTATTACCTTCAGGGGGTAGCCTGTTATCAGCGACAAGAGTGGTTTTGTGCGCTGAACAGTTACTCGCGTTGCATTGAAATGGGTGATCCGCCGATTCCCCCGTACACCGTGGAAAGGGGGATTTCTTCGTATCGAGCGTATTTTGCCATTGGCCAGGTGTATCAGAGCGTCGGGAAAATTGCGGAAGCCGCCGTGGCCTATCGCGAAGCATTTCAACTAAACCCTCAATTTACCCAATCGTATGTACGCTTTGCCACGCTTCTGCTAAAGGCGAGCGCAGACTCCGGAACCATTGATTATCTGGCCAAGGTGGCGGAGTCTGCTGGGGAAGACAGCGCCGCACTTGTGGGGATGGCATTGGTAGAGGTTCATCAGTTTACTAAAGGGAAAACGCACTTGGAATCAGCGACAAATGTGGAGCGAGTCGCCGAACACCTGGCTCTCGCCTACGCCTTCCTGAACGAGCCGGAGCAATTGCGCCAGTTGCTCAGTCGCTGCGACCGAGACGGCGCCTTGCGCGCGCGCATACATCGCCATTTGCTGGAACAGGGGCTGCAGATCGTGCAAGAAGGTCTGCAGCGCTTTCCGGATTCGTCTGTCCTGTTGGAAATCAAATCAGACTACGAGCAGTGGATTTCATGAACAAATTAACCCTGTGTATGATTGTTCGCAATGAGGCGGATATGATCGAACGATGCCTCGGCAGCGTCGATGGGATTGTCGACGAAATGATCATCGTCGACACCGGATCGACGGACGGCACCGTCGCGCTTTGCGAGTCTTTTGGCGCCACTGTGTTTCCCTTCGTCTGGCAGGAAGACTTTGCGGGAGCGCGCAATGATGCGCTTGAAAAAGCGACTGGCGACTGGATTTTAGTGCTGGACGCCGATGACGAAATAAGTGGAAACGACAAGCGCCTGGTTCGCTCACTGATGGACAATGACAAGGCGGTCGCCTATCACTTTATCACGGAAAACTGGGTCGGAGACGCCGCCAATCCGTCCCTGCTCAACTACGCGCAACTGCGCATGTTTCGCAATCGACCAGAGTTTCGTTATGAGGGTGCCATTCACGAACGAATGCCGGCCGTCTCGCGCGTGGGCAGCCACCTGGTTCCGATTCACGTGATCCATCGCGGATATCTGGATGGCGTGGTTTCAGGGAAACAAAAAATCGAGCGCAACATGAGCATTCTAAAGCAAGAACTGGAACATAGCAGCAATGACCCGGCGCTGCTGTACTACATGGGAAACGAACTGTTGCGGGCGAATCGTTTGCGGGAGGCACTGTCCTATTTCGCACAGGCGGCGCAGGAGTTGACCCTGCCGTCCGGTTCCACCTGCTGGCTTCCCGAGTTGCCTGCAAAACATGCGTTTTGCCTGTGGCACACAGGAGATCCTCAAGCGGCGCTGGCTGTGTTGGAGAAAGCCTTGCAAGAGACTCCGGAATACACCGACTTACGACTGCAGATGGGGAGCATTTTGCTGGAACAACGCGCGTTCGATAAAGCCCAGCAAGCGTTCACTGCATGCCTGGAGTTCGGTGAGACACCAGCGCATTTCCCGTCACAAGTGGGAAGCGGAACGTTTGTGCCCTCGTTCTTCCTGGGCATGATCGGGCTCGAAGAACGCAATCTAGACGTCGCCATAAGGCATTTTCGGCATAGTATGGGGATGAATCCGGATTACAAGCCGGCTGTGGCGCAACTGTGCCTGTGCCACTGGCTCCGGCGCGATTACGCAGCGACTCGCCAACTGCTCGCCGAGTTGGAGTCTGCAGCCGCCGATCCAGCATGGATTCGCTTCCTCAGCCATCTGAATGAGGCTCTGAGGACCAATACAATGACCGCCAATCTCTATGAGGAACGCCATCGCCCAACCCTTTTTAACTGTTTGGCCGCTCTTGCCGGTTTCAGTCAGCTGAGCGGGGTCGCACAAATGGTGCTGCAGCTTCCCGATCGCATGGCTGAACATGTTCGCCAGGAAGCGTGGAGTTACGAACGAGTGGCTGAATTCTGGCTCAACGCGCTACGCTGTTTGCAGGAGGTTTGACGATGAGCTTGCTGTCCGCCTGTTTGATCGTTCGGGATGAATCGGAATTCCTGGCCAAATGCCTTGTCAGCGTGCGCCGTTTGACTGCCGACATCGTCGTCGTGGACACCGGATCCCGTGACCACACCCCTGCCATCGCAAGGGAATTCGGTTGCCGAGTCTATTCTCTCCCTTGGCGAAATGATTTCAGCGCTGCCCGCAACTATGCACTGAGCCACGCTCGCGGCGATTGGACACTCTGTCTGGACGCGGACGAACAGATTCGCCTGCTGTGCACTCGCGAAGAATTCGCGGCACTCCTCATGACCACGCCTGCCCAGGCTCTGAAAGCCGTCATCCGCAGTTATGTCGGCTCTGTCGCGAGCCCGGCTGCGGTGATTCACGACGCCCGCATCGTCCTGTTTCGAACGGACCCTGCGATTCGCTTCAGACGCCGCGTGCACGAAGATATCACAGAAAGCCTGGCGCGCCGCTACGGCCAGGATCTGAATATCGCCGGCGCGCCCTTGGAAATTGAGCATTTCGGATATCTGGACGCTGTCGTACTGAAGCGCGAAAAACGACAGCGAAACATCGATCTGTTGCAGTTGGATGTCCAGGAGAACGGTCCAACACCCTGGAGCGATTATTGTTTAGGCACGGAATGGCTCGGTTGTGAACGGTGGAGCGACGCCGCGCTGTTATTCGAACGTGTCGTGAATTCCGCACTTGCCGCGCCGTTTTGGGAACTGGCCGCATATTCGCTCGCCTTTTGTCACTTGCGATTGTGCCAATTCAACGACTGCGCGCGCGTATGCGAACTTGCGTTACAGCGAGACAGTGCAGACCTTGCGAGTCAATTCGTCCTATTGCGGGCAACAGCGACTTGGCAAAACAAGCGCGATCTCGCCGACGTACTAAGCAGCCTACAGAACAGATCCGCACTGGCGCGTGAAGACTATGAGGCGTGTTCCCGGCAGTATTTCGCATTGTTCCGGCAACTGTGGCCGCAAATAGGCACGGACAGGCGAGAAAGCGGGGCGCCATCATGACGCTCGCAGGCATGCAGGAGTTACTGTTTATCCGGTTGCAAACGAGCCTGCTCTGTCGGACGGTGCAGCATGAGGCCGACAAGACCGCGCTCATTGACTGGTTGTTTGAAATTGATCGAAGCATTCCAGCTCCGTTTTACATTGTGCACGAATGGTGTTGTTCGCTCGAGCAACCACTGCGCTGCGTGGAAGAAATCCAGATTGTCGATCCGGACGGTGATGTGGAAGCGCATCTCCGCATGTCTCCCTTTCTGGTCGGACACCGCTTCTGGGATACCATCCGAAATTACTGGGAAATATCGAATTTCGTTCCGGGCAAAACTGGAACGTATGAAATCCGTACCGCTCTCATCGACGCCGACACCGAAAATTGCCTATTTCAGCAGATTGACCCGTTGCGTGTCGTCTAGACCGCTCTGCATCACATTCAAACTGGAGGAACGAGACATGAAGTCTGAGAGCGTCGCTGTGTTGCAGCCGTTGACCAGCATCATCATTCCCACTTACAATCAGTGGACCTATACCCGCCAGTGCATCGAGAGCATTCATCGTTTCACAACCTGTCCTTATGAACTCATCGTCGTCGACAACGGATCCAGCGACGAAACGGTTGCCGAACTACGCGCTTATAAAGAAGTGATACTCATTGAAAATCCAGCGAACTTCGGATTCCCCAAGGCGTGCAATCAGGGAATGGAAGCGGCGCGGGGAGAGCAGTTCGTCATCCTGAACAATGACGTGGTCGTCACCCACAACTGGCTCGACAATCTCTTGAATTGTTTACACAGCGATCCCAGTCACGGGGCGGTGGGGCCAGTTTCGAATTACGTTTCCGGCGTTCAATTCCATCCAGGCTCCTATACGTCAATGGAGGAAATGCAGCAATTTTCGCTCGAACATAACAAGCCGAATCCATCCAAATGGTTCTACACTTTACGACTTGTTGGATTCTGCCTTGTGATCCGCAGGAGCGTCTATGAGATACTCGGCGGATTTGATGAAGATTTTGGTCAGGGTAATTTCGAGGATGACGATTACTGTCTGCGCATTCGGCGCTCTGGGCGCCGTCTGGTTGTTGCGGCTGATACGTTTGTCCATCACTACGGCAGTGTAAGTCAGCGTGTCAATCCAAACTATGGCGACTTGTTGCAGTCAAATCTGCAGCGTTTTTTTTCAAAATGGGGCATCAATCCTCAGTACAGTCTGTGGACGCGGGAAGATCTTGCGGAACTGGTTCCGCAAGATGCAACTCGCGTGCTGGATGTCGGGTGTGCTTGCGGTGGGCTGGGCCTGACGTTAAAGAACCGCGGTGTCGGCTATGTGGCGGGGATCGAATACAATGAACGCGCGGCCATTGACGCGCGCACTGTGCTCGATGAGGTGTGGATTGGAGACGCGGCAACGATTCACCTGCCTCATCCTCCTGGTTCGTTTGACGCGCTGGTTTTTGCCGATGTCCTTGAGCATCTGACGGATCCAATCGCCGCGCTACGCAATTTGACCTCCTATTTGAAACCGGAGGGCTATGTCATCGCATCGATTCCGAACGTCGGCCATGCCAGCGTTCTCAAAGGACTTCTGGAAGGATCCTGGACCTATCAGGAATCTGGCATTCTGGATAAGACTCATTTGCGTTTTTTCACGCTATTGGAGATCGCTCGTCTGTTTGAACAAGTGGGATTGCAGATCGAATTCATCGGAATGGTTCAAGACGCACCCCCAGACTTGGACGCGTTTTGCATGGAACTGGAGCAGCTTGCCGCGAAACTGGAACTCCCGTCGTTTGGTCCAGGTTTCCGCGACCGTTGCAACACCGTACAATACTATGTCCGCGCCCTGAACCTTCTCCCCATGGATAAATCCATGGGGTTCTAAAAGCCTATACCGCCGCACTCTCGTCGGCTCTCGCGCTGGCTTTCGCCCTCGCTACACCATCCGACGCCTCATGCATGGGCAGGCTTTCTTTCTCGGACGACCCGCTCTGACTCGGGCGCCTGAAGGCGCCAAAGGAGGTCGGCTTTCGCCTTCCACTCGCAGGTTGGTTTTCAGTCGCCTGTTCCCAAGCCGTCCGCAGGAGCGGTTCCGCACCTGACCAAGACTCGTTCGCCTCGGTGACTTGGAGTAGGTTGTCCTTCACGTGCCCGGCCAGATACGCGCTGAATAGATCCCGCTGCATCTCCACGCCGCAGTCGCAGATGTGGACGCGTTCGCAGAGCCTCTTCTTGTGCTTCTGGCCGCATATGCACACTTGCGACAACGCCGTCGTGCGCGTGCCAAATTCGATCACCTTCCCGCCGGCGCTTTCAGCCTTGCGGGTTAAGATCGATAAAAACGCGCGCGGCGCTCGAACCGAGATGGACTTGCCGTACAGCTTCTGAAACCCGCGATAACTCAACTTCTCAGTATGGATATGGGCTCCGATCGCGATGATCCGATGGGCCATCTGACCGTGAAGGGTCTTGCGATGCGCCGCCTCACGCCGGAACAGTTCAGCCAGTTCCGCTTGTGTATCTTGTTGCCGACGGCTCTTGTTTGTCGGACGCTTCCCTTTGACGGCGCGGCCTTGTCCGTCGTAGCAATCGGGGTTATTCGCCCGCCGTTGCCGATCGAGTTTCCGATGCAGACGCCGAATCCGTTTGTGATCCCGCGCCACCGGCTCACAAAACTGCTCCAGCGACGCCTGTGTCTCGCCCACCACCGCAATCGTCGAGGGTCCGATATCCAACCCGACCGTCTCAGTTCCGATGGTGTGTTCCGGGTTCCGGTAGGGGAGCCCTTCACAGACCAGTTGCGCATAGTAGCGGGTCCGGCTCCGCACCTCCCGGCGCACGAGACGCACGTACTTTACGCGCGAAGAGAGACCATGCTGAATCACCGGGTCTTTGTGTGCCGCTTTCACCATCGGCAGGGCGAGGCCGTTCCACAGCACACGGTCATCCCGCCAGCGGATGCAGGCGTCGTTGGTCTTGCCTTCCAGGCTGCGCAACCCGCGTCGGCCCTTGAAGCGCACGTCCTTGGCCGTTCCGTATGCCATCTTCTGGACGGCGTCAAAAGCGCGGGCGGCCAGCTTTTGTTCCACATGCGAGTCAATGTGATCGCCCAACCAGGTGTCGCGCCGCATCCCGTCGGCCACGGCTTCCAGTGCATAGGAGGAGAACCCGTAGGCGGTCCGGGCAGCGTCAAAATGGGCGCGACGTTCGTCCTCGTCCTTCGTCTGCTTGGCCTTTGTATACCAGATCGATTGCCGAAACAGAGCCAGACGCCGCTTGGCTTCGCCAAGGAGTGCGTTGTACAGCTGCCGGGCCGCTTCAAAACGAACGTCCAGTTTTTTTTCTTGTCGCCTCGTCACGCGAAGGGGAATCTCACAGACAAAAGAGGTCGTGCGCTCCCGTTTGCCAGACATTCTTCTGGTTTTCGATGGACTGCCTGATAACTGCAAGGGGTGCACCTCCAGCCGTGGAGACGAAGTAGGCATTCGTCCACATAGTGGGCAAACGGCTTTTAAGCCACGGGAACTCCTGGCGCAGATCCCGTGAAGAACGCCCGTTGAGAAACTTGACAAGGTGGTGAACGCCAAACTGCGGATCGACCTCCATCAGGAGATGCACATGATCCGGCATGACTTTAAGCTCGATGATCTCTAACTGCCGTTCCTGCGCCACAGGACGCTGGCCTTCAGCTGTCCGTCGACGCCGTCCACAAGCACACGGCGTCGATATTTCGGGCGCCAGACGACATGAACCTTACCAGAGTAGACAACATTCCGATTGGATTTGTATTCCACAGGATCAGCATACTACTCTTCTCTATCTATATCCAGTACAAAGACCAAAAGGCACGCCTTATTTTCCCACGGATAAATCCGGGGGCTATACGGTGCTTTCAGGTAAAGGTCTCCTGAGTGACCGCTTTCACCAATGGAAGAAGCACAGCCACTCAAATGACTGGCGACGATTCCTGCGGTCTCTCCAACACGAGCTCATGTGGCAACACTGATTTCCAAACAGACCCCTTGACCTGAAGGAGAGAATTAAGTAAAATGCAAATGTAACTAACGTTACATAGTATAAGGAGATGGACAAATGAAGTGGATTACGCGGGAAAACGCCAACGTGGACCGGGTGGCTTGCCCCTGGTTGATCAAGCGGTTCATTGATACGGAGGCCGAGATTCTTTATGTGCCGTCCGATCAGGTGCAGGAAGTCGCCAAGCAGGAGGGCGCCATTCCCTTTGATGTTCCGGGTGTGGAGTTGGGGCATGTGGATGGCCGCTGCTCGTTTGAATCGATCATGCTGAAATACGGATTGACCGGCATTCCCGCACTAGCGGAAATGGCGAAGGTTGTTCACGCCGCCGATGTGCTGTCGGACATCGACACGTCTCCCTATGGCCAGGGACTGCGGGCCATTGCGCACGGGTTCGCCTACCTGCACGGCAAGAGGGATCATCGCAAAATCGAACTGGAGTCACCGATGTACGATGCCCTGTATGCGTTCTTTCAACACGAACTCGGACTGCGGTAGGGGGGTTGAAGCATGAGTCTTCACCTCGTGGGGGCTATCCAGATTCTGAACGATCCTCCGGGCGCGTTTGACCATGCGGACCTTGATCCGGACACTGGAACGGTCGTCGTGGCCAACGCAGCGCAAGGGCGTCTGGAAATTCTTTTCGCACAGACACTTCGGCATGAGCTGTCTATTCCGGACTGTTCCGATGCCAGCGGGGTCCTGTATCTTCCCGAACTGCGGTCTTTTGTTGGCGCTGCCCGCGCAAATGGACGCGTCATTCTGGTGGATGCGCATTCCTGGCAGGCGATTCGGGGGATATCAGTTGGGCCCCGGCCGAACGGACTGGCGTGGGATGGGGGAAGAAGGCTGGTTCTCGTCGCCGACGTCAAGGATCATTCGGCGAGACTCATGGATGTTCTGTCCGGTTCATCAGTAGCCCAGACAGCGCTCCCAGGGAGACCGCGGTGGTGTTTGTATGACGCCGCACGGGACCGGTACTGGGTGAACATCGTCGAACCTGCTCTGGTGGTGGGACTGCGGGGCGCGGATTTACAAATGGAAGTCGAGTTCCCCGTCGCTGCGGCGGGCCCGCATGGTCTCGCTCTGGACGAGGCAACGGGACGGTTGCTGGTCGCCTGTGATGTAGGTCGTCTCGTGGCGCTCGATCGGGATACCGGCCGCGTCGTTGGAGAATGCATGCTGGCTGGCCCGCCGGATGTTGTGTGGTTAAACGTTTTGAAAAGACGATTGTACGTCGCAATCGGCGAGCCGGGATGCGTGCAGGCGATCGACCTGGACACGTACGAAATTGTCGAGGAGATTGTGACTGAACAGGGAGCACACACCCTTACGTTTGATGAAAGACGACAACGACTGTATGTATTTCTGCCGAAAACCGGTCAAGCGGCCATATATGAAGAAAGAGTCAGATGAACGAAATCGCTCGCAGGAAATGGATCGCATGGTAGACGAAGGCGGCGCGCGCTGGTAAACACCCGCGCCGTTGCGGCGTGGAAGCGAACAGATAGCGAACAGATAGCGAACAGATAGCGAACAGATAGCGAACGAGATAAAGGAGGCTCTTTTGTGTTGCAGGCGGCAAATGATGCGAGTGGCGTGGCAGGTGGCAATGCGGGGAACACAGCGGGGGCCTCAGGATTGTTGTTGGCAGCCCGCGCTGTGCGGGAAACGGCCTTTGGCTGGATTTCCATCGCCCTGCCGATTTACTGGAGAACCGGGGGGCTGTCCGCCGCTGAGATCGGAACGTTATACTCAGTCGCGCTGTTCGGCTCCTTTGCGCTCACCGTGCTGTTTCGCCGCGTCTCCGATCGCTGGGGCTATCGGTCCTCACTGTTGGCGAGCAGCGGGCTGTGGGTCGCAATGGTTCCGCTTTTGTTGTTCAACCGCAATCCCTGGTGGCTCGGCCTTGCGGTGGCGCTGGGTTCGGTGAGCCCCACCGGCAAGGAGGTCGGGCCTTATTTAGCCGTCGAACAGACTCTGCTGGCGGTGTTGTACGGAGGTCAAAAACGACTGCGTGCGTACACCTGGTTTAATTTTATAGGCTATGCGAGCGGTTCGGCGGGGGCGCTTCTCGTCGGCGCGCTCGGATGGAGCATGGGATTTGGTGCGTACCGCGTACTGCTTTGGGGGTACATGGCTGCAGGGTTGATTCAAGGACTGCTGTATGCCAGGTTGCCTCGCGGCGCCGGGCGACAGGGTGGAAGCGAGTCGAGCGCCGTCGCGCCTCAACCCGATTCGCCCCGAAGCGAACCGCTGGAAGACAGGAACGCGATGGATGAAAGGAAATCCGTGAAGGGTACAGAAGAGGCAACAAGCCAGCCTTCGGAAAGACAGTCCTCGGAGGGCAGGCGTCGTGTGTACGCGCTGTCTGCGCTGTTCGCGCTCGATGCGTTCGGCAGTGGATTCATCGTACAGAGTTTGCTGGCCTTCTGGTTTTACGAACGATTCCACTTTGATTTATCCCAATTGGGTCTGCTGTTCTTTGGCACCAATGTGCTGTCGGCGCTGTCGTCGTTTGGGGCTGCGTGGCTCGGGGAGCGCATCGGTCTCCTGAACACGATGGTCTTTACGCATGTTCCATCCAACGTGTTTCTTTGCCTGATACCGCTCATGCCCACCGCTTCGCTTGCTGTGGTCCTGTTGCTGTTGCGCCATGTGTTATCGCAAATGGACGTACCCACGCGCCAGGCGTACACGATGGCATTGGTCGCCCCGTCCGACCGGGTCTTTGCGGCCACCTGGACCAACGGCGCGCGAAATATCGGTTCGGCCTTGACGCCAGCGCTTGCGGGTGTGCTGTTGACATTCGCTGCGGCAGGTTGGCCATTTTACTTGGCGGGTGCGCTAAAGATCGGGTATGATTTGCTTACATATCAAAGTTTTCGTCGCGTGCCCCTGCGGTTCGCGGACCACCGGTGAGGACGGCGAACGATCATGGATGGCGCGGTGTCTCCTGTATCCTGGTTACTCCTGATTTATAGCTTGCCTGCGCACCCCAGCAACAAACGGGTGTATGTATGGCGCAAGCTGAAGCAGCTTGGCGCCGTGTATCTGGTGGATTCGGTCAGCGCCCTGCCTTACACGGAACGGCATCGCGAACATCTGCAATGGATCGCTGCGGAAATCGTCGAGCTGGGCGGTGCGGCGACGTATTGGCAGGCAAATTCACTCGGTCCGCAGCAAGACGCCCAGTTGCGGCGACAATTTGAGGAGCAGGCGGCGCAACGCTATACGAGTATCACGCAGGTTCTGGATCAATGGGAGGTCGCAGCGCCTTCCCCGGACGCGGAGGCGGAGGCGGAGGATGCGCTGCGACGATTGACGATGCAGTTTCGGCTGGCGTACGCGCAGGATTTTTTCCATTCGACAACCGGAGTCACCGTGCATGACCGACTGGAGCGCCTGCTCCGCACACGGTTTGGCGAAGCGGGAGAGGAGGAAGAGTAAATGATATGGGTGACCTGGCAACGAGTCGGGATTGACCGGATGGCGTGCGTTTGGCTGATTTGGAAGTACGTTGATGCGCACGCTGAGTTTCAATTTCTTCCTTCCGGTCAGATGGCGGAGGAAACAGCGGACGCGATCCCGTTTGACATTCCGGGAGTCCGGCTCAGCCATCACCGCGGGCGGTGCAGTTTTGCTGCGTTTTTAAAGGAATATGGGTTGACGGATCCGGTTCTGGCTCAAATCGCTCGCATTGTCGACGGCGCCGATTGCATTACCACCGTGATTCCACCGCCCGAATCCGAAGGCGTGGAAGCGATCTGCCAGGGAATCCGGTCGTTGGCGAACGATGATCTGGAGGCCCTGCTGCAAGCCCGTGTGGTATTTGACGCCTTGTACGCGCATCTGAAGACGGGAACCGCCTGACCCGCAGGAATTTGTTCTACGGGCAGCCATGAAGATCGCGGCGGAACGTCAAACTGCATCCGGCTGCGATGGTTACAGTATAGGTACAATTTAGTGACAGGATTGGACGGAGGTTTTAGTGTGTTCTTTTTGCAAATGTCAGGGTTCCCGGGATCGGGAAAGTCCACTCTTGGCAGATTGATTGCAAAACATACGAACGCGATTGTCATAGATCACGATATTGACGAGATTAACACTAGGCTGAAGAAGCGTCGGCGAATGATCAGTCAGATCGAACACGTTTCGTCTGAAGAGAGTTTTAAAAATGCAATCAATAATAGCAAGGTGCCGTCTGATGTTAAATGGATAAGAGTGAATACCGCACAATCTATAGACAACTACATCGATCAGGTGATTGTCTATATAAATGAGTAGATTATCCATTAAGATAAGTTTAAACAATTTGCTCTACGATTGCGGTGTTCCATATCGTTCCATGATGCCTGCAGACATGAAGTCGCAAGGGGGAAGCGTCTTGAATACGGTCAGAAGCTTTTTTATGGACGGCGCCTGGCATGAGAAAGAGGCGGAAGACTCATCGGTAGTCACGATCCGCAATCCGTGGAACGGGGAAGCAATCTTTCGCTATGCGGAGCCAACTTCCGCTGAGATTTCCCAAATCGTTGGTAACTCCGTGCTCACTGTGCGCAGGGGAGCGCTGGGATTTCGCGAGCGGGCGACTATTCTCGAACGCACATCGGAACTGCTGGCGACTCACGCGGACAGCATGGCCCGGACACTGACTCTGGAAACCGGGAAACCGATTCGCGACGCCCGTTTGGAGGTGGGACGGGCGGTCAAGAATTTCCGTTTGGCCTCAGAGGAAGCGGCGCGAATTCACGGCTACACAGAAGTTCAGGAAACTATATCTGACGATGACGCGTTCAGTCTGACGCTGCGTGAACCGCTGGGAGTGGTGTGCGCGATTACGCCGTTCAATTTCCCGCTCAATGTGACGGCGCTCAAAATTGCGCCCGCGCTGGCGGCGGGCAACGCCGTGATCCTGAAGCCAGCCGACGCCACACCGATGACAGCGGTGCGCTTGCTTGAGCTCATGATTGAGGCGGGTCTGCCAAATGGATATTTGAATATGGTGTTGGGAGGAGCGCGGTCCGGACAGGATCTCGTGTCCGACCCGCGCATTGCACTGTACACGTTTACGGGGAGCGTGGCGGTGGGCAAGCGGATCAAGGAACAGTCCGGAGTACGTCCAGTTATTCTCGAACTCGGATCGAACTCGCCAAACATGGTGCACGCGGACGCCGATCTTGATCTGGCCGTTGAGTCTCTGGCCAAGGCCGCTTTTGCCTATGCCGGGCAGGTCTGTATTTCGGCGCAACGGATCTATGTGCAGGAATCGGTCTGGAGCGATTTTTTGGATCGCTTTGTGTCCAGAGTGAAGCAATTGCGCGTGGGCGATCCACTGGATGAATCGACAGACATCGGTCCGCTCATCGCGGAACGGGCGGCCGTTCGCGTCGAGGAATGGATCAAGGACGCCGTGGCAAGCGGCGCAACGGCCTTGACGCAAGGGAACCGGCGGGGCAATCTGCTTGATCCGGTGATCCTGGTCGATGTGCAGCCGGACATGGCGGTCGTATGCCAGGAGGCGTTCGGTCCGGTCGTGAGCGTTATCCCGTACCGGACGGTTGAAGAAGCCATTGATCTGTGCAATGAAAGTGAATTTGGACTGCAGGCGGGTGTATTTACGAGTCAACTGGACGTCGCATTTGCCGTCGCGCGGGGATTGCGCGTCGGTGGGGTCAATATCAATCAGGCGTCGAACATGCGCGCGGATTCAATGCCCTATGGCGGTGTCAAAAACAGCGGGATTGGAAAAGAGGGCGCGCGGGCGTCGATCGACGAAATGACGGCAACGAAGGTGATTACGATCCGTCACAAACGGGCTCACGCATTGTGAGGAGAGCACGGGCGCTCGCGAGTGGAAAGCAGGACGGTCTCGGCGGTCATGCCGACAGCGGCGAACAGCGGCCGCCGCACAGAGACCTGGCGTCAACAGTCGATACTGGAAAGGACTGATCATATGCTCCGCACGATCTGCAAAGGGAAGATCCACCGTGCGGTTGTCACGGAGGCGCAACTGGATTATGTGGGCAGCATCACGATTGATCGTTCCCTCATGGATGCGGCGGATATTCGCCCCTACGAGATGGTGCAGGTTACAAGCGTCTCAAACGCTGCTTTGTGGCGGACGTACGCGATCCCGGCGAACGCGGGCAGCGGCACGATTTGTTTAAACGGTCCGCCTGCCCGCCTGTTTCAGCCGAGCGATCTCGTCATTATCCTATCCCTGTGCGAAGTGAGCGATGAGGAATACAATCAGATTGTTTCCCGTGTGGTTCACGTAGACGAAAAAAACCGGATCACCAAGATCGAATCTCATTCCCTCAAGGACCTGAATGCAGGAAACAAGGAATGACTTGACCACACTTGATCACTTGACCACTTTATCACGATCGCCATCTGTCTGCGCCGATTGGCAAGGATCGTCTACTTGGAGAAGGGTGAAAATCGATGGAGTTGAACGATGAACAGAACAGGCAGTCACTGCTCGCGAGCGATAGACGGTATGTCTGGCATGCTTTCGGTCCCAGCCGCCAGGATGCCTGGATGGTAGACAGCGCGGATGGAGTCTATGTAACCGATGTCGATGGGCGCCGTTATCTGGACGCCATGTCCGGGCTATGGTGTGTCAATGCGGGTTATGGACACGAGCGGATTGCCCGAAAAGTCTATGAACAGATGGTGCGGCTCCCTTACTATCCGTTGTCCGCTGCGCACGAGCCTGCCGCCGTCCTGGCCGAGAAGTTGAATGAGTGGCTGGAAGGCGACTATCGCGTGTTCTTTGGGAACAGCGGGTCGGAGGCCAACGAAACGGCCTTTAAGCTTGCCCGCCAGTACCATACACTGCTCGGCCGCCCCATGCGTTACAAGATCATATCGCGCTATCGAGCGTATCACGGCGCTACATTGGGCGCGTTATCCGCAACAGGGCAGCATCAGAGAAAATTTGGATATGAACCGATGGCTCCTGGGTTCATCCATATTCATCCGCCGGATCCGTATCGGGAAGCCGAAGGCCAGGATCAGGCGCTTTACGGCGAGCAGGCGGCGCAACAACTGGAGAAGGCCATCGTGTGGGAAGGTTCTGATACGGTCGCCGCTTTCGTGATGGAACCGATCATTACGGGAGGAGGGGTGTTGGTTCCACCGGCCAATTATCTGCCCAGAGTCGCAGAAATTTGCCGTCAATACGGAGTATTGCTCATTGTGGATGAAGTCATCTGCGGATTTGGACGCACTGGAAAGAACTTCGGATTTCAGCATAGCGGCGTCCAGCCTGACATTGTGACGATGGCCAAGGGGTTGACCAGCGCCTATTTACCCCTCTCTGCGACAGCGGTCAGCAGGGAAGTGGCCGAAGTGTTCGCTGACTCAGAAGAACAGGATGCCCGATTTCGGCAAGTGAATACATTTGGAGGGCATCCGGTCAGTTGCGCCGCCGCTTTGGAGAATCTCGCCATCTTTGAGGAGCTTGGTCTTGTGGCCCGGTCTGCCCGACTGGGAGAACTGTTCCTGGCACAAATGAACCTCCTCCGCGACCTCCCCAACGTCGGCGATGTGCGCGGAATGGGGTTGCTCGCGGGAATCGAACTGGTGGAAGACAAAAAGACCAAGGTTCCATTGCGGTTTGAGGCCGTCACACGCATCGTGGCGGAGTGCAAGGAGCGCGGCGTCATTGTTGGCAGGACGGCCGACACCGTGGGGGGATTTAACAACGTGATCACCGTCGCTCCTCCTCTGACTGTGGAAGAAGACCAGATTCGCCTCATCGTGGACTCACTCAGGATGGCCATAGCAAACTGGTCGGTGTGAGGAGGCTCGGAATAGCTGAAATGGACCAGAACTGTATGGCGGCCCTCATGGTTTGGCTAAGCGGCAGGAAGTTCAAGAAATGCTGTTGTCAGGCAGAGAGAGGAGACTGGCCGCGATAGAACGGGACGGGGCGCGCTGGTCGGAAGACTCGGTCCGGGCCATGCCGACGGAGGATATCTTTTCGCAACTGCCTCCCCGATCGGGTTCGCATAGAGGACGTCGATCGGCGAGTAGTCGAAGGATACGGTCTGAAGGAAAGAAATGAGAGTGAAGCCGCTCTGGAGAAGTGGTGGGAAGCGTGGGAGAAGACTAAGGCACGGTTGGCCGACAAGCCAGCTCGGACGTTCGATGACATCCAGGAGCTTGCGGGCGATGGACTGACCGATTATTTTCTCAACTGGACCTGGGACTTTGACATAGCATTGTCGAATGACAGGAAGGGCAATCGGGTGTGGGCTGAAAGGCGTCTTGAGATCTTCGACGATCTGGGGAGCAGGCTGGTCGACGAGGAAAGCAGCAATGCAGTCAATTCTGGCATGGGATCGTCCACAACGCGGTCCAGGGGAGTGATGATCATCCAAGGTTCCTCGGGCGTACAAGGGGGAATTGCAGTGCCGGACCTATTGTCCATTCGCGTCAATCGGCACAACGTATTGAAGCAGTGGCGACGTCGATTTGAACAGTTTTCGAATATCAGGGGCAACGAGGAGGCCTACTATCCCCTTATTTATCCGATGGAACAACAGATCGGTTTTCTGGTGAATCAAAATGCCCACTATGTGGATGAGGACGTTCTCTTCGCGCTCGCTATCTGCGGGTTGCGCTGCATCGAGCAATTAAGTTCCGTGGAACGATTCACGTTCGAAGCGCTTTCCGACGAAGTCATGACCATGGCCGATCGTTGCTCCGCCGTGTTCCATCCGGATTTCAATCCAAAGGTTATGGAACTGATGAACGCGAAGAGTCGGTCTGAAGAAATTCGGTCTACGCATTTTACTGAATTCGGCAGCGCCATTCGACGATTGATGTACAGTGTCGAGTACTGGGGCAAGGGATCTCATCGAGGGTATTGTCAGCATGTGTTGCCATTCCTTGAGCAAGCTGGGTACGATGTTACGGAGGATCAGATCCACGTTACCGTCATGATTGATCCGCAACACGCCAATCCATCATAACCGAAGGTTGCTCTGGCGAATCCGGCAACGGATTCAGGATATGCTCTACTGCGGCAGGATCGGACTTGGGTAATGCTTGTAAGAAAATTCCTGTACCCATTTTGGTATTGATCTCTCTTTAGCGCCGCAAACCTCTTCCTTCAGGGAGAGGTTTGGTGCGTCACTGCGGTGTCCTTTGGCTCTCAATGTATTGCCGGATAATCGACAGCGGCGCACCGCCGCAACTCCCGGCAAAGTAACTGGGGAACCAAAGATTTTCGCCCCATAGTTTCTGACGGATCTCCGGATCGTTCTTTTGCCAAATGAGGCGGCTGGATACGCCTTTCAGGCTGTTGACCAAAGTGGAGATCGACACTTTGGGCGGATAATTGACCAACAGATGCACATGGTCATCCTCTCCGTCGAACTCCATCAGCTCAACTTCAAAATAGCGGCAGACAGAAGCCAAGACTGAGCGCAAGTCGTCCAGAATGGCTTTGGTAAACACACCGCGGAGGTATTTGTTGACAAAGACCAAGTGAACGTGCAGGTTGAATACACAGTGTCTTCCGGTTCGAATATCATTTGACGGGTTCATAGACCAAGCGTATCATATACTTATGAAGATTCTCAAGGCGTTCCGCTTTCGCTTGGAACCTACGGACGAACAGACCCGTAAGTTTTCTCGATATCAAGGGTGCATGCGCTTTGTGTGGAACAAAGCCCTTGCGCTGCAAAAGGGGCGGCTGGAAGCTGGCTATCCCTTGTTGTCATATGGAGAATTGGCGCGACTGCTGACACTCTGGCGGCACAGTGAAGAGTACGGGTTTTTGGCCGTCGCCCCCGAGCATCCGTTGCAATGGACGCTCAAGTTTCTGATGCAGTCCATCACTGCGGCCTTTGATCCCTCCAACCCGGCGCGGTTCCCGGTCTTCAAGAAAAAGAATCGGAACGAGGCAGGTCTTCGCTACCCGGACGCCAAGCAAATCAAGCTCGATCGGATGAGGAAAGACCAAGATGGCCGAAACGTCTTCCCAAAGGCGTTTGTGCCCAAGATAGGCTGGGTCAAGTTTCGCCAGTCGCGCTTCATTGACGGCAGCATAAAGAACGCGACGGTGACATGGCGTGCGGGCCACTGGTACATTTCGTTTCAGACAGAAATTGAGGTTCCCGATCCGGTCGTTCATCCGTTCCTATCAGAAGTTGGCATTGACCACGGCGTGGTGCACCTTCTGGCATTATCCGACGGAACCTTCGTCGATGCACCGGGCTGGTTTCGTCGCTATGAATCGGAAATTGCCTGGGAGATGCGCAAGCTTTCTCGTATGAAGAAGTTCTCGAAACACTGGCGCAAGCAGGTCGCTCGGATTCAACGGTTGCACGCCCATATCGCCAATGCCCGTCGGGATTTCTTGCACAAGGCATCCACAACCATCAGCCAAACCCACGCGATGGTGTTTGTGGAGAATCTGAGTGTGAAGAACATGACCAAATCAGCGAAGGGCACGAAGGAAAATCCGGGCCGGAATGTACGGGCTAAAAGCGGTCTGAATAAGGCCATTTTGGATCAAGGGTGGTCGATGTTTCAAACGTTCTTGACCTATAAGTTGGACTGGTCGGGTGGACGGCTTGAGGAAGTCCCGGCTCCTTATACAAGTCTCACCTGCCCAGTTCCAGAGTGTGGCCATACCAGCAAATCCAACCGAGTGTCGCAATCGGAGTTTCGGTGCGAGAAATGCGGATTCGCAGAGGGCGCCGATACAGTAGGTGCAATGAACGTTCTAAGGGCCGGACTGGCCCAGTTCGCCTGTTCGCCCGCCTAACAGTGGGAGAGTCGGTTCCGACGCAAGAATGAGGAATCGATCCAAAGAGTGCTATAGGGTTCCTGATGGCAGGAAGGAATCCTCCGCGTTCGCGCGGAGGAGGAAGTCAACTGTAGTAATTTTGCCATTTGCGAGATCAACAGCGTAATACCGCAAGGGTGCTTGTTGCTGTCCTTGAATCTGATATTTTGCTGCCCAGACAATCGTGTTGGCGGTAAAGCGAATCCACCATACGGGTGAATGGAACGCCAGTGCCGCGATCGGCTTCCCCATAAATGATTCGCCCACAATGTAGGTAGTTGAGGGATAATTACCAAATAATGTATTGCGACTCTTGTACACGATCAGTTCGAAAGCTGATCCCTTCAGGGTACCTTTCCATGCATCAACTGGCGAAAATTCGTCGCTGTAGTAACCGATGTTGTTAATACCCAAGGCTGTGGTCCAAAAAAATGGGCGTTTTATATTCCTGTGTCAACATTCTACCAGCATGTTTCGCGGATACGCGCGCCACTTTTCCGGAGAACGGTTTGATGTGCTCAGGGTGTACAATACGGATAGACTGTACATCTCTATTGACACTATTGCGCTCAGCGCTTCAGGATGTGCATGACGGGCTCGACCGGGAGGGATGCCGGATGAACAAGATAGATCTTGATGTTGCGTCGCGTCACTGGGCGGTCAATCCACTCGCGGGCCCGGTCGTGCTGGTGACGACAGTCAATGCTCACGGCTGGGTGAATATTGCCCCGAAGAGTTGGGTTTCTTTCGTATCCGGCAAGCCGTTTCGGCTTGTTCTGGGCTGTCACCGCGAGCATCACACGGCCATAAACCTTTGCAAACGGCGAATGCGTGATCAATCTTCCCAGCGACGACACCGTCCAAAAAGTGTGGAACGCTCAGACCCCTCTTCCGCCTGCGCCCGATGAACCTCAGGCACGCGGCTTTGCCACAATTCCAGCCGTGAAGGTCAAGCCTCCACGACTTGTGGAGTGTCGCGCGCACATGGAATGCCTTATGGAAGATGTCCTCACATTCGGCGACGAACTCGCCTTCATTTTGAAAGTGACGGCGGCGTCGGTCGACGAGTCGGTTCTTGACGCGGATGATCCAATGGTCGACCTCCGGCCCATGTTCTATGTGTCTCCGGGCACATATGGCGTGATTGAACGCGGACGTCGAGTGTAACAGGGATGGCAGGTGGATCGGGTTTCGTAGGGTGTGAATCCCCCGCCGACGGTATAGTCCGGACAGGAGGGTTATTTTGCTTTTAATTGCCATTTCCCTCGTTGTGGCATCGGGTCTTCTTCATGCGGTCTGGAACCTGTTTGCAAAACAAAGTCTCAATAAGGTCGTATTCCTCTGGTCCATCCAGTGGGTGGCGGTCATCTTCTACCTTCCGTGGGCTGTCGGCGCCATCGCAAACCGGCGCGTTCCCGCCATGGGTTGGGAACTCCTGGTCATCGCGGTGATGGTTCACGGCATTTATGTGATTCTATTGTCCAAGACTTACACGGCTGGGGATTTGTCGCAGGTGTACCCCCTCATGCGCGGCGTCAGCCCGCTCCTGGTTCCAGTCATCGGGGTCTGGATACTCGGCGAACGGCTTACCGTCTTTGGATGGGTGGGCGTGGGGTGCATCGTCATCGGCGTCTGGATTCTTGGAAACTGGCGATTCGACAGAAGGCATGGCAACCGCACACTCGCACAGTCGGTTACCTGGCTGGCGCTCGCAGTTGGATTGGCGATCACACTATACACCACGCTCGACAAAATCACACTGGAATACATACCGGCCGTGACGTTAAACGACGCCAGCAATCTCGGAAACCTGGGAGCACTCTCCTGGATGGCCGTCACATCAGGCGCCATCGCTACAGAATGGAAGTTCAATTGGAAGACGATTCTACTCGGAGGCATCATCTCGCCAGGGGGATACCTATTGTTTCTCCTGGCGCTTCATGTATTGCCGCTGGCGCAACTTGCACCCATGCGAGAAGTCGGAACCGTGTTCGGTGCGGTTCTCGGCGTCGTGGTGCTTAGAGAGGCGCAAGGCACACGGCGAATCACGGCCGCCAGTCTGATTACACTTGGCGTTATTTCGCTTGGGATATTCGGATGACAAATGGGGGAATGTGCGGTGCTGAATGGGTCGAGTATGACAGCGCGGTCTTTGCTATTGATCGGGCCTCCCGGCATCGCAGAGGAGATGGCGCTACTGACAGTTCATTTCCTGCGGACCTACATGGGAGTTCGGGAGATTTATGCAGTGGAGCCGGATGAGGAACGCGCGCGCATAGGCGCACTACTCGGGGTGGCCCGATGCTTTCGCGAACGACCGCCTGCCTCTGACGCCTTCGCCGTCGGGTTCGAATGTTCGGGCCGAAATGCGGCCTTCGGAGTTCTTCAGGCGTATATGGAAAAGGGCGGGCGCGTCTGTATATTATCCGATGGCAATTATGATCCCTTTGTGCTTCATCCGTCTTTCTTCGCTCATGAACTGCAACTCGTAGGGTCCAGTGACGGTTGGAACTATCAACGACACGCCGAGTGGTTCTTTGGACAGTTCGAGGGCGCTCAGGCTCTGCGATCCTTGTTTCAGCTTCACATTCGTCCGCATGAACTCATCTCGTGCTTTGAGGAACTGCGGGCGGGTCGTATTCATCCGATCAAGAATCTGGTCAGATATGGAGGAGAGACGACATGAGTGAGTTGGCGCGCACACCGTAGCCCCCGTATTACGCCGTCATTTTTACGTCAGAGCGCACGGATGGCGACAACGGATACGCCGATATGGCAGAGCAAATGATGCAGTTAGCGAAGGAGCAACCTGGATTTTTGGGTGTCGAGAGCGCACGGGAGGACCTGGGAATCACGGTGTCGTATTGGGTCTCTCTGGAGGCGATTCAGAATTGGAAACAAAACGAACATCATCTGCTCGCGCAGAGACGAGGCATCGATGAGTGGTACCGCGCCTACAAGACGAGAGTCTGCAAGGTGGAGCGGGACTACGGATTCAAGAGGAAACTCTGATAGTCTGACGAGGAGGAATGCGAGTGAACATCCGCCCCGCGTTACGAAGTGATATGCCCCAACTGGTACCGCTCATGCGGTCTTATATCGTGGACTTTTATCAGCGCCCGAACCCTGGCGACGCAGCGATTGAGGCGTTGGCGATTCACTTATTGGACCATCCGGATCATGGGCTCCAGTTTGTGGTCATCGACGGACAGCAGGTTGTCGGCTTTGCTACCTTATACTTCACCTTCAGCACGTTGCAGGTGAAACGGGCCGCGATCTTGAATGACTTGTTTGTGCATGCAGGTGCACGAGGACAGAAGATTGGGGAGTCTTTGCTCCGTCATTGCATCACGTATATAAGGGAACACGATTTTGCGTATCTGCAATGGGAGACGGCGAAAGACAACCACATCGCGCAAGCGCTCTACGATAAAATGGGGGCCCATAGGAACGAATGGCTGACCTATGAGATCTCATGAGGAGTGATCCTGGCCATTCTGATCACGTTGTCCATAACCGTGCACGCGATAAGGAGGAAACGCGTATACCATGAGCCATCGTCCACTACTTCTGACAGTACCCGATGAGTTTGAGACCGAGCGATTGATCATCCGTTCTCCTCTGTGGGGAGATGGGGTGATGCTAAACGCGGCGATATGCGAGAGTTTGGACGAACTTCGCCCCTGGATGCCCTGGGCGGCGAAAGAACCCAACATCGACGAGTCGGAGGAAAACGTGAGGCGGGCACGATTGAATTATCTGGAGAGGTCGGACCTCAGACTGCACATTTTTTATAAAGAAACAGGAAACCTGATCGGCAGCAGCGGCCTTCATCGTATCGATTGGGATGCGCGAAAGTTTGAGATTGGCTACTGGATTCGAACCTCGTGGAGTAGGAGAGGACTGATGACCGAAGCGGTCGAGGGAATCACCCTTTTCGCCATTTTGCAGCTGCAGGCCAATCGTATAGAGATCCGCTGTGACGCAAGAAACACGCGAAGCAGTCGCATTGCAGAACGCCTGGGATTCACGCTGGAAGGTGTCTTGCGTAGTGATTCTTGTGACGTGGCGGAACATCTGAGCGACACGATGGTATTCGCTAAGGTTCGGGGTCAAGAATTTTGAGAAGTGTAGCGATCGCGACCAACTTGCAGACCGCAAATTGGGTATGATCTCCGTTGATCCATTCGAGGAGTACTACGACCTTTGGCGTATAGTGGTTTCCTCGCAATCTAGATAGTCTTGATGCATGGAACTCTTCACAGGAGGCAGAACCATGTTTCGTTTCGACGTACTTCGTAGAAATCGCAACTACAGAAACCTATTTTGGGCGAAGGTGGGCAGCGGCTTCGGGGACTGGTTCAATCAGGTGGCGATCAGTGAAGTGACGCTGCAGTGGACGCACTCGGCGGCGGCAATGGGACTTGTCCTGCTGTGCCGTTCCTTGCCGGTAGTTCTCTTGGGTCCCTTCGTAAGCCCATGGGTCGATCGGTTCCGCAAGCGACCCCAACTCTTTCTGTCGGATCTTTTGCGCGCCGTGTTTGCGCTTTTGTATGCGTTGGCTGTCATCTGGAAAGCAGAGTGGATCCTATACGCCAATTCCGTCCTGCTGGGCTTTTCAGGGTTGGTCTTTTCGCCCGCAAGGCAGGCCGCGATTCCGCAGGTGGTGGCACAGGAAGATTGGGTGAACGTGGGCGCCTTGGAATCGGGGGCGTCCGGGGTTTTGCAAATTGTCGGTGCGGCGTCTGGCGGTCTGGTTGCAGCATTTATGGGTCCTACGTTTGCGTTTGTTGTCAATGCGGCGTCGTATCTGGCATCGGCTGTGGCGATTGCGCGGAGTCGCTGGGAAGAACCAGAGCGCGGCCGATGGGCTGTATCTTACTTCACCTCGTTGCGCCAGGGATTTGATGAAGCGGCACATAATAAAGTGGTGCGCGCAATCATTTTGATCGGTATCAGTTGGGGATTTGCGGGAGGCGGATATTATGTGGTCATTCCGCTGTTAGGCAGTCAAATCTATCACATGGGTGCCTTGGGTATCGGTTTGTTGTATGCAGTAGATGGAATCGGCGTGCTCGTGGGTGCGGATCTGGTTCGGCGGTTTACGCGCGAACATCATCGGCGAGCGATCCTGTGGTATGGCTGGGCCTACATTGGACAAGCGATCTTCTTTGCGCTGCTGACACAGTCGCCATGGCTGGCAGCGGGGGCTGCCATGTTATTGTTGATGAGAATCGCGTCTGGCGTGATCATTCCTCTCGATACCTATTTGCTCCAGTCAAACACGAAAGAGGGCATCCGTGGACGTGTATTTGCCCTTCACGGCTCGACATATGGAGGCGTCATGCAACTGTCTTATGCGCTCAGCGGTCTCGCATTCGTGAGTTGGGGCATTCCCCATACTGGGATTCTCATCGGATTGATTTCGCTTGTATGCGGCGTTTCCTGGTTGGCGCAGTTTGGGCGGCGAACAGCATAGGCATTGGATCGGTCCTGCAGGCCCATGAGTCGATCGGTTCCACTTCTGTCACATATAGAAAAGATGCAGAGACAAACAGTTATGATATACTACGTAACGTATCATATATTTGATCTGTAACGGTGGTCTGGATCCGTGCCGCCGGTTGCAGAAACTGATAAGGGGGACATTTAACCGCATGAAATCTTCTCTGCTCGTCTCACTTCTGCTCGCATCCTCAATTCTGATGGTAGGATTCACTCATCCCACGGCGAAAGAGACAGCAGCGCGACCCGAAGTTGTCGGCGCGTTTCCCGCCCCGCCTACAGGAGCAGGCCCTGGACTCCTGGCTGCCTTCTACGTGAATCAAAATGAACCGCATGTGACTCGTTTCGCACCTTCCTCAAGTCCTGCAGGGAACAGCTTCTATGTGGCGTATGACGCCGCGCAGCAGGCCATTTACATACCCACTGCAGCCGGAGTCACCGATATCATGGGCGCCAGTTCAAATAAACTGACAGCCCATTTTCCTACTATTCCGGGCGGAAGGGTTGCCGAGGTTGTTCCACAGTACAAACTGGTTCTTGTTCTCTCTGGAAAAGAGTTGGCCGCGTACTCGACGACAGGCGCGCATAAGATGCTCTTTCACGCCAGCGTTGGGGGTAACGCCTTGGTTGTAAGTCCCGGCGGAAAATCCGTGTACGTGGGGGGCAATATGGACTCGTCTCTGGCGGAGGTTCAATTGCCGACCGGAACGGTCATTCACCGATACCCCATTCAACAGTCGGGTGATCTGATATGGGCGCGCGATCAAATTTTTTCTGCCGACATCAAGACGGGAGTTATGAGTATACTGGAGGTGAAAACGGGAAGGGTCGTCAATATTGCGACTCCAGAGGTCGATCCCGCCTTCAACTACGCCAATATTCCGGCTGCGACGGCAGGATTCATGCAGTTGGCCGTCTCCCCGAATCAGGCTGTTGTCTATGCGGCGGGATTCTCCGGCCATATTCTCAAGTTTTCAGCGATCCATGACACATATCTTGGAGAAATAGCCGTCAAGTCATCGGCAAGTCAACCCAGCAAATTGAGTGGCATCGCCGTGCTTCCCGGAGGCAAGCAGGCGTTTGTCACGGTTGAGAACCAGAAAGAATCCGTGATCGTAAATCTGATGAATGGAACGATATCGAAAACATTCAGTCAGTTGATGAGCAATCGCTGGACCGTTCTTCCGTCGTGACCATTTCTCCAGTCTGCCCCATGGCATTTACAGCCGTGGGGCAGACCTTCCAGTGCAGAAAGGAGGAAGCCTTTGAAGAGCGGTGAGTTACGCCAACAGATTTTGTGGTTGATGCGTGAAGACGGACCCCATACGGCTCCGGAATTGGGCGTGAAATTACGGCGTGATCGTGATATCACTCTGAATGTCATACAAACGGTGCTCAATCGGCTTGTGGAACAGGGGCTTGTCATACGATCTGGCGCCAGACGTCACTATCTGTACGAAGTCAGTTCGACGGAGAGTGTTGCCAAAGAGAGAGCGGAGCGGGCCGCGGTCGACCTGCTTGTGAACTCAGGACAAGCCGGACTTGTTCATTTCGTCGATGCAGTCGACAAGCTCGATCCAGAGTCTTTAAAACACTTGGAACGAATCCTCGTGGAGCGCCGTAAGAAGGAGGAACAGCAGTGAGTATCCAATCGATGCGAGGTCGCTACGGAAATTCGTTGGTGGCGATGGCCATGGTGTCTCTCATGGCGGTTGGCCTAAGTGTTGCCCTCTACGGTACGCTTGACCACATGTTTTGGATCGGGAACAGGGGTTCCGTGATGTCCCGCCCTTGGTGGCTCGATGTCACAGCCATCGTACTGTTGACCGCACTGGTTGTATTTTTTTATCGCCTTGTTACTTCACTCGCGTTGCAAATGCGGTACAATCGCTCAATCCGTCTACAGTTTGAGCCGCTTTTGGTTCCATTGGGGAGTCGATTGACTGCACATCTGCCGCCCGTCGCCACTTGGCATATCGTTGAAGACACCGCTTATTATGCGTTTACCTGGGGATTCGGGCAACGCCGCATTGTCATTTCACGCGGTCTGTTGGACGCTTTGCCAGAAGAATCATTGCGAGCGGTGCTGTATCACGAATTCGAGCATGCGAGCGCGCATGATCCTCTGCAACGTTTTTTCCTGCAATTATTGGCAAATGCGTTCCCGGGATTTGGGTTTCAGGAGTTGCTGCAAGCCTATCAACTGCGCTGTGAAGTGAATGCGGATGCGGCTTCCATCACCGCCTGTGGCGGGGATGACCTGCCGCTTCTGTCAGCACTCATTCTGGCATCGAAACACATGGACATGGAATCGTTGCAAGTTGGTCTCACGGCAGTCATGGAGGCGCGAATCGCCTTTCTGGAGACGAAGCGACTGCCGCCTCTATTTTCAAAGCGAATCTCCTATCGTGTGTCCTCGTCCATTTTTACTGCCGCAGTTCTTGTCGGTCAAGGGGTGCTCATCTGGTGCCGGTAGTCCGGGTGAGGCTCACAGCTTCCAGTCAAGCAAGATTCAGTTGAATCCCGCGCGTTTCAAACTGTGTGATGCTTTTGCTCCTTAATTCCCAATTCTTGCAGAACTTCTGCTGTGTGTTGCCCAAGCAGGGGCGGTGGGGTAAACGTCTTTCGTTCTTCCCGCCCGCGCAGGAAATGGACGGGCGTGGACACCATGGGAACATCCCCTGCCATGGGATGATGGACGGTAAACAACATCTCCCGTTCGGCAATGTAGGGATCTTGGTAAATCTCAGAGATTCTATAAACAGGTCCGCAGGGAATCTTGCGGGCGCGGAAACGTTCGACCCAGAGAGAAACGGGTTTCGTGCGAAAGCGCGCCTCCAGGATGGCGGCGAGTGTATCTCGATTTCTGACGCGATCTGAATTGGTGCGAAAGCGGGGATCGTTCACCCAATCGGGTTCTTCGAGTGTCTCGCAAAGCGATTGCCAAAGCCGTTCATTGCCTACTCCCAAGTTGAAATATCCATCTTCGGCGGCGAACGCCTGATAAGGGCAAAGATTAGGATGCATTCTGCCCATGGGAAGCGGATCTTTGCCGCTTGCAAAGTAATTCTGGGCGATATACGTCTGCCAACCCAACATGGTCTCGAGCAGAGAAACATCGACCCACTGTGGTTCTCCCGTCCGATCTCGATGGTGCAACGCGGTAAGGATGCCGATCACAGCCCACATGCCAGTGCCGAGATCGGCAAGAGAGAATCCGGCCTTTACGGGAGGACCAGCGGGTTCGCCGGTGACGGCCATGAGTCCGCCCATGCCCTGCGCGATGATATCATATCCGGGTTCGTTCCGGTAGCGCCCGGTCTGGCCAAAACCGGATATGGAGGCGAGGATGATTCGGGGATTAAGAGCCGTTAAACGCTCAAAATCAAATCCGAGTCGTTTAAGCGTGTCAGGCCGAAAATTTTCCACCACCACATCCGCGCGTCTTATCAGTTCTTCGAGCGCATCATGCCCTTCGTCCGTCTTAAGATCGAGGACGACGCTGCGCTTATTTCGATTGACGCTCAGAAAATAGGCGCTCTCGCCACCGACGAACGGGGGACCCCACGTTCTCGTATCGTCTCCGGACGGCGGTTCGATCTTGATCACGTCGGCGCCAAAATCGGCAAAGTATTGTGTGCAATATGGACCGCTCAGGATACGTGTCAGATCAATAATGGTCAGATCGCTCAAATCATCCATGGCCATCCTCCTTAGCGGTGAGGGAATGAAGATAGTATTGACATAGGACACGTTCTTTTTGCTATACTTCATGTATACAGTGTACTGCATCCAACTATTCGAAGGCAATGGGGAAAGAAGGGGTAACCATGCAGGGAGCGCTTGATGGCATTCGCGTGCTGGATTTGACGCAAATTATGGCCGGGCCGTACTGCACAATGTTACTGGCCGATCTTGGCGCCGACGTAATCAAAATCGAGAAGCCGGTCAGCGGTGACGATTCGCGACGAATGGGTGAAATGGTGAACGGTGAGTCTGCGGCCTTTTTGACGCTGAATCGCAATAAACGCGGTATTGTGCTGGACTTGCGGACGGAGGGAGGCCGCGACCTGCTGTGGCGTCTGATTCAGACTGCGGATGTTCTGGTGGAGAATTTTCGGCCTGGCACGCTGGAGAAGCTTCAATTGGACTACGAAACGGTGAGCCGAGAGAATCCCCGCATCATTTATTGCTCCATTTCTGGGTTCGGGCAGACAGGCCCGTGGCGGGAACGGGGAGGATTCGATCTTGTCGCCCAAGCCATGAGCGGCGTATTGTCGGTCACCGGTACTGCAGAGACGCCCACCAAGGTTGGCGTGCCGATTTCCGACCTGAACGCCGGCCTGCTGGCGAGTCACGCTATTCTTGCCGCACTATACAGTCGCGAACGCTCCGGTCGCGGTCAATATATTGAAACGTCTCTACTTGAGGCTGCGTTGGCATATACCATTTGGGAATCCAATGAATACTGGGTCACTGGGCGCACACCCAAGCGGCTCGGTACGGCTCACAGGGCGTCCGCACCCTATCAGGTGTTTCAGACCGCTGACGGCCGGATCGCTATTGGCGCCGCGAACCAGAGAACGTGGGAAAAATTGACCATTGCATTGGAACGGCCAGAGTTAAGAGAAAATTCGGCGTTTCTTACGAATAATGATCGAATGAAGAATCTGCCGCAACTCGTGGAAACGTTGACAGAGATTTTCCTGCGCGGTTCGACGGAAGAATGGCTGGAACGCATGGATGTCTCAGGCGTTCCAGCTGGGCCTGTCTTGACGGTCGATCAGGTGTATCAACATCCGCAAGTGCAGGCCCGTGAAATGAATTTACAGATTGAGCACCCTGTGGCTGGAAATATTCACACGATTGGGTTTCCGGTCAAGTTTTCTGGAACCCCGGCGACTCTTCGGCGAGCAGGACCAGTTTTGGGGCAACACACATATGAAGTCATGCGGATGATCGGTCTCGACGAAGAGGAACTCAGGCGTTTAGAAGCGGAGGGCGTTCTTTTCGATGCGCACCTGGATGAGTAGCAGAGGAAAGAAGAGCGGTTTTTGAGGTCGCAAATTCAGAAAAAAATATCAGAAAAAAACGATTGATTTTTCAGAATGCATTGATATACTGTATACAGTACACAGATTGGTGAAAGCGATTACTTCGTAAAAGGAGGGCTGGGAGTCTGGATAGACTTTCATGGCGCTGCGCGCCATCAACAACCGGGAAGAAAATACGCCTGCGGCGATTTTCGGGGTAGGAAAGGATTGGGGTGCGATTTACGCGGCTCAGTGTGAGGGGGTTCCCATGCGCTAGGCGCCAAGGAGTGCTGAAGGGAGGAGGCCGTTTATGGTGATTGACTGCCATGCCCATTATGTCGCACCCGGAGTGATCTCTGCTGTACAAGAGGGTAGATTCAATCCTGAGTTGACTTACGATGAGAGCGCCATGCAATTCGTGTTTCCCACCGGTCGCAGTCGTCCGTTTTTTTCGCGCATGACCGAGCTTAAAGGACGCATCGAGTACATGAACCAGCTTGGCGTGGACGTGCAGATCCTATCCACTTGGATCGATGTTTTCGGATATGGTCTGTCGCCTGCGGTTGCACGGCCCTATCATGACGCGCTGAATGAGGGGTTGGCGCGCGCCGTCGATCGACACCCCGGACGCTTTCGGTTCGCTTGCAGCGTGCCCTTGCCCCATGCAGAAGAGGCGGCTGTCGTACTCGAGCGGAGCGTACGCGGTCTGGGAGCGCTGGGCGCCGTGATCGGAACCAACATCGCCGGGCGAAACCTGGACAGCGCCGAGTTCGAGCCGTTCTGGTCGACGGCAGAAAATCTCGACGTTCCGGTTATCCTTCACCCTGGTAATATTGCGGGTGCGAACAACCTCGAGCGTTACTCCCTGGGGAATCTCCTGGGCAATCCGTTTGCCACGACGGTCGCCGCCGCTTCCTTGATTCTGGGCGGGGTGCTCGATCGGCATCCGCGGCTCAAGATCGTATTGCTGCATGGCGGAGGGTACCTGCTGTATGCGCTGGGCCGGCTTGATCACGGCTACGCGGTGCGGGAAGAAACGCACACTTCCGTGCATCCGCCGTCGACTTATCTGAACAGGTTCTTGTATGACACCATTCTTTACCGGCCGGAACTCCTCGACAGCCTGAGGCGGACGGTCGGAAGCAATCGGGTTGTCTTTGGCACTGATTATCCGTTTGATATGGAGCCGCCAGACGCGGTTGGGATGGTGCGTCAAGTCTTCGGTTCCGAAACCGACGCGGTCTTCGTTGATACTGCCGCTTGGGCTTTCGGGCTTCGTGTGTAACATGAAACGCGATTTGCGGCGTGCGGCTCTTATGCCTTGCGGGTAGACACCAAACTGCACGCTCATCCACTGAGGAGGTGTTCCGTCTCGTGACAACGCTCAAATTCCTCTTAAACACGCTCATGCCGGTATGGATGATTGTTTTCGCATTGGTTGCCTATTTCAACTCGAGTTTCTTTCTGGCGCTTGCTCCGCACACGTCGCAATTTCTCGGTATAGTGATTCTCTGCATGGGGCTCACCCTTACACCGCAGAAACTGCGGGAGGGAGTCATCCACAATCCCAAGACGATCGTGGTTGGATTCTTTGGAAAATGGTTGTGGAGCGTACTGCCCGGGGTTCTTATCGCCTACATTGTTTTGAGGGGGTATCCTTCGCTGGCGGCTGGAACCATATTGGCAGGTTCCACGCCCAGCGGAGCGTCATCCAATCTGTTTACATTTCTCGGGGGAGGCACGGTCGCAGTCAGTGTCACGCTGACAGTCATCAATACTCTGCTGGCCCCGATCCTGACCCCCTTTTTCACCAAAATCTTTGCGAATCGCTACGTTCCCGTGCATTTTTGGTCAATATTCTGGGCTGCCGCCCAGGTTGTGCTCATCCCTATTGTTCTGGGCATCTTGCTGCGCTTGGCCTTCAAGAAAACTGTGGCCAAGGTTGAACCCGCATTGCCCTTGATCTCGGCAGTGTTTCTGTACGGGGTTGACATCGGCACCGTGGCGGGAGCGCACGGAGCGCTTTCGAAAAATTTGGCGATCATCCCGCTTTTGGTAGGCGTGGTCCTTTTCCAGATTTTCGTTTCCCTGATTCTCGGATATCTTTCTGGACACCTCACTCATCGAAGTGTGGCGGACAGTCGAGCCATCATGTTTGAAACGGGAATTTACAACGCTGGACTCGGCACCGTATTGGCCACAACTGCTTTCGGCCCTCTCGCTGCCATCAGCCCGCTTTTGAACATGGTGCTAAATATGGTCATTGGCGCCGCTTTGGCTTCACTGTTATCGACCTTTGACACACGCCGCGCAGGAGGAGGGCGGCTCCAGCACATCGCCGGGCCAGACTCTGGGCCTCCGGCGTAGGCGATTTGCCGATGTTGGCGGCGCGGTTGCGCCGCCAGACTGTGTATTTGAGAGGAGTGAGAACCATGGATTTTCGCAGCGGATGGCATTTCTTGCAGACTCCTGGACCAACCAATGTGCCCGAACGGGTTCTTGCGGCGATCGCGCGCCCGACCATCGATCACAGAGGAAAAGAATTTCAAACCCTTAGCCGGGAGGTGATCGAAGGGTTACGGCAGGTAGCCCAAACTTCTGGAAGGGCGATGATCTTTCCATCTTCCGGAACAGGCGCTTGGGAAGCGGCTCTTGTCAATACCCTTTCCCCAGGAGATCGGGTGCTGATGGTTGAAACGGGCCATTTCGCGACGCTGTGGCACAACATGGCGCTGAGCTGGGGGCTGGAGGTTGACTTTCTTCCTGGCGACTGGCGTCATGGTGCGGACCCATTGACGATTGAAGAAAAATTGCGTGAGGATCGCGACCATGCGATCCGGGCGGTCATGGTTGTCCAAAACGAGACTTCGACTGGCGTGCGAAGCCGGATAGCCGAGATCCGTCAAGTCATGAACGGGCTCGGACATCCGGCTCTCCTGATGGTCGATACTATTTCCTCTCTCGCCTCCATTGACTATCGGCATGACGAATGGGAAGTAGACGTGACGATTGGGTGCTCTCAAAAGGGGTTGATGCTTCCTCCCGGCATTGGCATCAATATCGTCAGCGACAAGGCTTTGCGGGCGTCGAAGTCCTCGCGGTTCCCCAAATCATACTGGGACTGGGAGGCGATGAGCGAGACGAGCCGTTCCGGTTTCTTTCCCTACACGCCGCCAACCAATCTTCTCTATGGGCTTCGCGAATCGCTGCACATGTTGCTGGAAGAGGGATTGACCCGAGTATTTGCCCGTCACGAGCGTTTGGCGGAAGCCACTCGCCAAGCGGTTAGAGCCTGGGGTCTGGAATTGCTTTGCGTCAATCCAGAGGAATACAGCAATGTTCTCACTGCGGTGCTGATGCCTGAGGGCCATGATGCCACAGCATTTTGCCACATGACTGCGGATCGGTTCAATATGTCTATCGGCCAAGGATTGGGAAAACTTCAAGGGAAAGTGTTTCGAATTGGGCACTTGGGCTATTTCAACGAACCGATGTTAGCGGGCACTTTGGGAGGACTGGAAATGGCCTTTCATCACGCTGGCGTTCCCTTTCGTTCGGGCGGGCTTCTTGTCGCCGTCGAGTATCTGGCGCAAGCGCATTCCGAATAGTCACGAAACAAGAGGAACCCATTTGCGAACTGGGTTCCCGGTTCATCCGGGAGCCCTCATGTTTTGAATAACCAACGATCATTTGGAGGGGAAGTTTTTCAATCCTCGCTCCAGGTCGTCTTGCATGTGCCGAGCCATCAGCATTTTTGCGTTTGTGGGCTGATGTGCTTCAATAGCGCGCATAAGGTCCATGTGTTCTTGGAAGATGCCATTTTCAATCTCGATGGACTCTGCCAATACATGGCGGCGGGCAATCAGGATTTGACCCCGGATGGAATCAAGCAGTTCTGCCAACAAGGGCATGCGGGTGCTGGCAACCATGTGGTCGTGGAACTGTGTGTTGGCTTTGAAAACGCGAGCGTGATCGCCTTTGTCAATAGCGGTTCTCGCCTCGGCGAGCGCCTCATGCATGTTCGCGATATCCGCAGGAACCGCCAACTCGGCTGATTTTTCGGCCACGACTTGTTCTAGCGCCGTGCGGCAAGCGTACAACTCGACAAACTCTTCGTGAGTAGGGTTTACCACGGTCAGTTCAAATCCGCGGAGAACGACCAGGCGTTCACTGGCCAGTTTTTGCAAGGCTTCTCGAACGGGGGTGCGGCTCACATTGAAAGATTGAGCAATTCGGCTTTCAGACAAGGATTCCCCAGCCTTAAAGTGACCGTAGACAATTTGCTGTCGAAGAATCCGGTAAATTTGCTGGTAAAGGGGATCCTCACGTCGTAATTCCACATCTTCACCTTCCTGAAGTTGGCTGCCGTCATGGATCGTATTTTCCCAAGTAGTATACACCATGAGAGATTCCGGCGCGCAGCGGTCTACATGCAGATCCTCATCTTGGTTGGAGCTGAAAGCTGTATACTATATACAGATGATTATAGCGAAGGGAGATCGTGAAGTGTCAATCCTGGACAACGAAATGCCGCAAGATCAAGGCGATGTTTTTCTGGAGCAAAAGGGAGGCGTTGCTTGGATCACGCTCTCCAGACCAAGCGCATTGAATTCCTTGACGTGGAAGATGTACGGGCAGTTGGAGGAGTATTTGCACCTTCTTGAATCCGATGATTCGGTGCGGGTGCTGGTGGTTCGCGGCGATGGCGACAAGGCCTTGGCGGCCGGCACGGACATTCAGCAGTTTCGGGAGTTTACGTCCGCAGGCGGCGTCCTGTATGAGGAGCGGATTGACCGCATCATGGACCTCTTGGGCAACTTGCCCATACCGACGATTGCGGCTGTGCAGGGCTATGCCGTTGGCGGCGGATTCGTGCTGGCGGCGGCCTGTGACCTGCGATACGCAACCCCGGACGCCCGGCTTGGCGCCCCGATGGCAAAAACTCTGGGAAATTGTTTGAGTTATGACAATTATCAGCGCCTCGCGCAATCGATTGGATCCATGCGGGTGAAGGAACTTCTGTACACCGCGCGCTTGCTGGATGCGGAGGAGGCATCCAGCATTGGATTTCTGACAGCAATTTTTCCAAAATCGGACTTCTTTGAACAGGTCGGACAAGTTGCAAAACTCATCGCCGTGAACGCTCCTCTGACTGTTTGGGCGACCAAGCGGGCGTTCCTGCCAAAAGGGAGGGGCACTGTGAGCGACGGAAAGGGATTCGAGGATGTGGTCAAGAAGGTTTACGGCAGTAGTGATTTCGCCGAAGGCGTGCAGGCGTATTTGGAAAAAAGGGCGCCTGTATGGGGTGGCCGTTAAACTGCAGAAGGCGTTAAACTGCAAAAGGAGGGGAAACCGTGTTAGATTCTGCCACGATGCGACAAACCATCTCAATGCTTCAGACGGGTCAACTTTCTACGGCTGAACTGGCCAAGCACACGGAGCGACAGATTCGCGACTGGGAACCGCTCGTTGCGGCTTTCGTCCATCTGGACGGACCCGCATTGCGGGCTTTGCAGGAGCAAGACGACGGTCCCGACAAAGTCGCAAATAGTCCAAATGAACAGCAGCCATTTCGGAGCATCCCCGTCAGCGTCAAGGACATCTTCGATGTGTTGGGGATGCCCACGACCGGGGGCTCGGACGCGTATCGCTGGATAGCAGAGGAAGATGCGCAGTCGGTCGCGAATTTGCGGGCGGCGGGGGCGACGATTGTCGGTAAAACGAACACGGAAGAACTGGCCTATGGAGTGGTGACCGCTCCGACGAAAAACCCCTGGAACTTGCAGCACATTCCCGGAGGCTCCAGCGGAGGGTCCGCTGTGGCGGTGGCGACAGGAATGTCGCTGGCAGCTCTGGGGTCGGATACGGGCGGCTCCGTCCGCATCCCGGCGGCTTGTTGCGGCGTCGTGGGCTTCAAGCCGAGCGTGGGCGTGGTGTCTAAATATGGCGTCATGCCGCTTAGCACGACATTGGATCACGTGGGCGTTCTGACCCGATCTGTCGCCGATGCCAAAGATTTGTTCGAGCGCCTGCGGGGCTTTGACCCAAAGGATTCGGCCAGCGTCGTTGCGCCTGTGCTTCGGACAGGTCGCCCTGCGAAACGCCGCCTCGGCATTCCCTGGTCTTATTTTGAGCAACTCGCCTCCGCGGAAGTGTTGCGCGCTTTTCGCAAGGCTGTTGCGGTGCTGGAGTCTCTCGGTTTCGCAACGGTTGACATTGCGCTTCCAACCTGGGATGAGTGGAAGGCGTTGCAGATGACGATTCGCTTGCCCGAAGCGTACCAATACCACCAGCGTGTTTTAGAAGGGCCAAGGAGGAGTTTGTTAAAGGGCGACTTGGCCGCGCGCCTTGATCCAGGAAAGCACATCCGCGCACTGGACTACGTCGCCGCTCAGAAGCAGAGAAGCAACTGGATTCGCCAATGGACGGCGAATATGCAGCAGCTTGATGCCCTGATATTGCCGACTTTGCTCGTTACGGCGCCGCGCATCGGCGAAGAAGCCGTCATTTTGCGGGAGATGGCGCTTCCCGTTTGGGAGGCTTTGGTGTACCTGACCGTGCCGGCCAATGTTTTGGGTTTCCCGGCGGTCTCTGTGCCGTGCGGATTTGACTCGGTCGGGTTGCCGATCGGGCTGCAGTTCGTCGGATTTCCCTACGATGATGACTACCTGCTCGAACTTGCCCATAATTTTGCGGCGGCCAACCCCGATTGGACGGCTCCGCCGTTGCCCGCCAGCACCCAGGTGACGGACAGGAATGCATCAAAGTTTTCTAAATAGAGAGGCTTGCGTGCGATGGCGATGCTGCGAAACGCGGTGATCGGTCTCTTCCGGATGCTGCGCCGAAAACTGACTTGCCCACTAGAAAAACCTGTGATAGAGTATAGCAATAGTGCATGCACATCGCACGATGTTGTCGCCAAATAAACAGAACACAGTTCTGCATTATAGAACAAATCAAGCGAAGTGACCAAATTTTGATGGAGGAGTGAGTCTGGTGCCTCGAATGAACGTGATGGATGCCGTGGTCGCCATTTTGCAAGATGAAGGGGTAGACGTGTGTTTTGGAATCCCCGGCGCGGCGATTCTCCCCTTGTATCAGGCTTTGTCCAAGACGAAAGCGATTCGAAACATCACGGTGCGCCACGAAGAAGGCGCCACACACGCGGCGGACGGCTTTGCGCGAGCGACGGGCAAGGTTGGGGTGGCCATTGGAACGTCTGGTCCGGCGGGAACCAATATGGTCACCGGCCTGTACACGGCTTGGGCGGATTCGATTCCCATCATCACCATCACCGGCCAGGCCGTGCGCAGTCAGTTGCACCGCGAAGGGTTTCAGGCGGTGGACATTACCGCGATCGTTAAGCCTGTCGTCAAGCAGTCGTTCTTGGCGCTTGAACCGGCGCAAGTTCCCTGGGTGTTTCGCGAGGCGTTTCGCATCGCGCGGGAGGGTCGGCCCGGTCCGGTTCATATCGACATTCCCCTGGATGTGCAAAAGGCGGAGATTTACTATGATCCCCAGACGGATCGCTCGTTGCCGATCGTCCGTTCAATGCCCAACCAGGCTGCGGTGGAGAAAGCGCTTGATCTGCTTCTCGCGGCCAAACGCCCGCTGATTTTGAGCGGGGGCGGAGTCATCAATGCCGATGCTTCCGCTGCGCTGACAGCGTTTGCAGAGTACCTGCAGGTGCCTGTCGCGCTGACTTTGATGGGATGGGGGAGCATCCCCGCGGACCATCCGCTGCATGTCGGCACGGTGGGCATCCAGACGCAGACGCGCGCCGCCAACAAGGTCTTCCTCGAAGCCGATTTTGTGCTGGCGGTTGGAGCCCGTTTTGCCGACCGTCATACGGGTGACCTAAATGTTTACACGCGGGAACGAAAGTTCGTGCAAATCGACGTCGAGCCGACTCAGATCGGCCGCATCCTCGAACCGGAACTGGGCATAGCGTCCGATGCGCAAACAGCGCTTGAGGCGTTGCTGGAAGCGGCCAAGAAGCGGGGGTCGGGGGTTTCAAAAACAGCGTGGGCGGAGCATGTTCAAGAGGTGGGGCGGACCGTCGGGCGCGTCATGGACCTGGACAACACTCCCATCCATCCTGCGCGCGTGTTCAAGGAGATCAATGACGAGTTTGGCGAAGATACCATTTTTACGACGGCAATCGGGCTTTACCAAATTTGGTCCGGGCAATTTCAGAGGGTTTTCAAACCACGGCATTATCTCGTCTGCGGCCAGGCTGGGCCTCTTGGCTGGGAGATTCCAGCCGCGCTTGGCGTGAAGCAGGCGTTTCCGGACAAGGAAGTCGTCGCGATCGTCGGAGACTACTCTTTTCAGTTTCTCATGGAAGAGATTGCGGTGGGCGTCCAGTACAGGTTGCCCTTCTTGATGATCATGATCAACAACGCGTACCTCGGGCTGATCCGTCAGTCTGAGATCGCGTATGACATGAATTTTGGCGTCAATATCGACTACGAACACACGGAAGGCTGGGGCATTGATCACGTCGGTGTGGTTTCTGCCATGGGCGGTCTGGGCGTGCGCGTGGCAGACCCGGCCGAGATTGCGGGCGCCATCCGGTGGGCGCGCGCGGCGGTTGCAGAAAAACAAGTGCCGGTGCTCGTCGAGATCTTGGTCGAACGCGAGGCAAACGCGGCGATGGGCGTCAGTTTGGATACGATCAAGGAATACTCGCCGGTGTTTGACGCGACGCCCGTAGGGGCGCACTGATGTCTGAGGAGGGGTTTGTCGATGAAGGGGTTTGCGCCCAATCTTACGATGCTGTTTACTGAACGTCCGTTTTTGGAACGATTTGCGGCGGCCCGCGCGGCTGGTTTTCGCGCTGTTGAATTCCAGTTGCCGTATGGAGAAGAGCGGGGGGCCGTTCGAGCCGCCGCGGAGGCGGCAGGCATTGAGGTCGCTTTGTTCAATCTGCCTGCGGGCCGCTGGGATCAGGGCGAGCGGGGCATCGCGATTCTGCCGGATCGCAGCCAGGAGTTTCGCGATGGAGTAGAATTGGCGATAGAGTACGCTCGCGAGCTGGGTTGTACAATGCTGAATTGTCTGGCCGGCAAGCGACCGGACGGACTGTCGGAAGAGGAAGCGTTCGCCGTGCTGACCGACAATGTGATCTATGCTTCTGAGCGGTTGGCGGATCAAGGGATGCGGTTGCTGGTGGAACCGTGCAATCACCTGGATATTCCGGGATTTTTCGTCGACAGCATACCGCTCTGGTCGCGCCTCTACGAAGCGGCGGGAGTATCCAATCTGTATCTGCAATATGATTTCTACCACGTGCAACGGATGCAGGGGGAGCTTCTGGCAACCTTCGCGTCGTTACAATCGCGGATTGCGCATGTGCAGATCGCGGACAATCCCGGCCGCCACGAACCAGGAACGGGCGAGATCCACTATCCGAATGTATTCGCCGCCTTGGCCGCGTCCGGGTATGAAGGCTACATCGGACTTGAATACATTCCGTCCGGGCTGACGGAGAGCACGTTTGACTGGACAGAAAACGCGCCAATCTACGGCAGGGCGTAGCATCTGAGGAGGGGATCGCAATGGCAGAGCGAGTGGGTTTTATCGGACTGGGCGTCATGGGTGCGCCCATGGCGGAGAATTTGCTTAAAAAGGGGTTCGCGGTGACGGTCAGCAATCGCAGTCGAGGCGCATTTGCCCGCTTTATCGAGATGGGGGCCTCTGCCGTCGAAACGCCGGCGGAGGTGGCTGCGGTAAGCGACGTGGTCGTGACGATCCTGCCGGACACCCCGGATGTGGATGCGGTGTACTTCGCGGAGAATGGGTTATTCTCCGCGGTGCGACCCGGCATGCTGTTCATCGACATGAGCACCGCCAGCCCGGAAATCGCCCACAAGATACACGCCGCCGCTGTGGAAAAGGGGGCGGACAGTCTGGACGCGCCCGTATCTGGGGGCGATGTGGGCGCGCGCGAAGGCACGCTCTCGATTATGGTCGGGGGCAGCGAGCACGGTTTTGAGCGGGCGCTCCCCGTGCTGCAGGCGATGGGAAAAAATATCGTCCGCATTGGCGAGGCGGGCGCCGGCCAAGTCACGAAGGCGTGCAATCAAGTCGTTGTGGCGCTCACGATTGAAGCGGTTGGCGAAGCCTTGGCCCTGGCCGCGAAAGCGGGCGTCGATCCGGCGAAAGTGCGCGCAGCGCTGCTCGGCGGTTTCGCTCAGAGCAGAATCCTCGATCTGCACGGTCAAAGGGCGCTCGAACACCGCTATAATCCCGGGTTTCGCTTGCGCTTGCACCGCAAGGACCTGGCCATCGCGCTCCAGACGGCGGAGGTTCAAGGCGTTTCTCTGCCGAACACCGCTGCGGTGCATGAGATGATGAACGTTTTGATTGCTGGAGGCCATGGGGATGACGACCACTCCTATCTGATTCAGCACCTCTTGGATCTGGCGAAGAGTCACATCCAAGGGGAGCAGTGATAATCTAAATCACTGCGCCTGCATCGCGGACTTTATCACTGCTCCCCAAGGCTGGTAGTCGCGAAAAGCCGCGGCGGCGAAGCCGTTGCAGCAGGTGGTCGTGTTCCCCAATCTCAGTGCGGCGGGGATTGTACCCGCCGCAGCAGGAGGGCGTATGAACGTACTCGTCGCTTCAGACTCTTACAAAGGAAGTTTATCCTCCGCCGATGTGATTCGAGCGGTTCAGGAAGCGGCCGCAAGGTGCGGGGGCGTGGAAGTGTCGGGAATTCCAATCGCCGACGGCGGAGAAGGGGTCCTTGCAGCGATTGTGGAACCTCTGAACGGTCGGCTGATTTCCTGTGAAGTGACGGACCCGATCGGCAGAAAAATACCCGCGCATTTTGCGTTGGCGGGAAACACCGCCATCGTCGAAATGGCGGTGAGCTCAGGGCTCACGTTACTTTCGAAAACGGAGCGAAACCCGCTCTACACGACAACGTTCGGGCTTGGCGAGTTGATTCGCGAGGCCTTGGATCATCCGGAAGTCAGGGAGATCATTGTCGGGATTGGCGGCAGCGCGACCAATGACGGCGGAATCGGGATGGCTCAAGCGCTGGGACTGCGCGCGCTGGACGCGAATCAGGAGCAAGTTCCGTTCGGCGGAATACACGTGGGGAACATCCGAAAGCTGGATACAGGGAACCTTCATCCGCGGCTGAAAGACGTGACCATCCGCGTGATGTGCGACGTGTCCAATCCGCTCTGCGGGGCAAATGGAGCCAGCGCTGTCTACGGCCCGCAAAAAGGCGCGTCTCCTGAGATGGTGGAGATCCTGGACCATCATTTGCAGCATCTGGCGGACAGAATCCGCGCGGATCTCGGCGTGGACGTCCTTGACGTTCCCGGCGCGGGCGCGGCGGGCGGCGTCGGCGCAGCGCTGATCGCGTTTTGCGACGCGCAATTGGAAACCGGGATTGACGTGATTTTGGATCTGTTTGATTTTGAAGAAAAGGTGCAGAGCGCGGATCTCGTTTTGACCGGCGAAGGAAAGACGGATTCCCAGACCGCCTATGGAAAGGCCGTGGCTGGCGTCGCGAAACGCGCGAAAGCTCGCGGCAAACCGGTGGTTTGTTTGTCAGGCGCTCTCGGCGAGGGTCTCAATTTCTTGTATGAAGGCGGCGTGGATGGTTTTTTCAGCATATGCTCAGGTCCAATGAGCGAAGAGTACGCGATGCAGAACGCATACTCCCTCGCGGTGAACGCCGCAGAGAACATTTTGCGGCTGTACCGCAGAGGGAGCGTCTGAGTGGTTTCTCTTGCGATAATTGTTTCGTATTGTCAGCACTGATCGCGCGAATATTGTGTTGACACCCCGAACAAGTAATGTTATATATACTGACATCAACAGGATCTATTATTTAAAATTTATCTTTATTTTGACCTTCCAAAAGGGGGCGACATGAATAATGACATGAATGTGAAGAGGAAGATGTCTGAGAAAGTTAAATTACCTGCCGCTTATTAACCTTATCAAGGAGGCACCACATGCACATTCCTGGCTTAAAAAAAGAACTGACGCTTGTCGACCTGACGTTTGCATCTGTCGGCGGTATTATCGGTTCTGGTTGGATCTTGGCATCTCAGACCGCGACACAGATCGCCGGGCCCGCTGCCATCATCTCTTGGCTTATCGGCGGCTGCGCCATTCTTCTTCTCGGTCTTGTTTACGCCGAACTCGGCGCCATGATGCCGGAAGCAGGAGCGGCCGTCCGTTATCCGCAGTATTCACACGGCAGTTTTGTCAGTTTTATTATGGCTTGGGCTGGGTACCTCACATGGGCGCTCGTTTCACCTGCTGAAGCGGAAGCGATCACACAGCTCGCCAACGTCTATTGGAAAGGTCTGTACAATACACAAACCAGCTTGCTTACCCCGCTTGGCCTGTTGGTTTCCGCTATTCTGATCTTTGTTTTTTACGTCATCAACTACTATGGTGTTCGCTGGTTTGCCGTCTCGAATACAGCATTGACCTGGTTCAAATTTATTCTGCCATTAGCCACTGCGCTGATCTTCATCTTTGGCGCCCACAATTTCAGCAACATTACTTCGCAAGGATTCGCTCCCTATGGATTTTCCAAGGTGTTTATCGCCATCGGCACCTCCGGCATCGTCTTTTCCTTCTTGGGGTTCCGGCAGGCCATCGAACTCGCCGGTGAAGCGCGCAACCCATCGCGTGACGTTCCGCGCGCTGTCATCTTGTCAATCCTCATCGGCATCGTCGTTTACGCGGCGCTGCAAATGGCGTTTGTCATAGGGGTTCCTGCCGCAGATGCGGCAAAAGGCTGGGCCAACCTCAGCTTCAGCAATCCCTGGGTAAAAGTAGCCGTGACACTGAACATTGGTTGGTTGGTGCTCTTGTTGAAAATCGACGGCTGGTTATCCCCTGGAGGCACCGGTCTTGTCTACACCGCTTCAACAGGACGGTCGGTGTTCGCAATGGCAGAAAACCGCTACGTTCCCGCCTGGCTTGGCAAACTGAACAAGACGGGCGTGCCGGCGAACGCCATGCTGCTGAACATGATTGTCGGCATCATCGCGCTCTTCCCATCCCAAGGATGGAGCCATATTATCGGAGTTATTTCACTGACAGGCGTATTCAGTTATCTGATGGGCCCGGTAGCCGCCTCCGTGTTCAGGCGTACGGCGCCTGATCTAAAACGTCCAGTTTTTATGAAGAGCATGTCTGTACTCGCACCGGTTGCTTTTGTACTGGCCGGTATGGTCGTGTACTGGTCGGGATGGACCACAAACTCACTCGGCCTCATCGTGATCGTTCTCGGGTTGGTGATCTACGCCTACTACTACAACAAGAACAAATTTAGCGGTGAAGACATCAGGCGGGGCATGTGGCTTGTTGTCTACATCGCCGCGATTTTGTTGATCTCCTATCTGGGCGACAAAAACTTCGGCGGAATTGGGGTTATCGCTTTCCCGTATGACAACATCGCAGTCGCGGCGGTTTCTCTCATCTGCTTCTACTGGGGTGTGGCGTCTGGCACGGAGACAAAAGAACTGGCCGAACTCAAGGCGGAAATTGCCGCCGAACCTATTGCAAAAGCCTAAGAGGGCTGCGTGAGACGGGGGTATTGCTTCTTGACTGGAGAATGTGGCCCAGCTATAATGTGCTGTAAATGCAAGACTGCGCTCTTTGGTGGAGGTAGTTTTGCGCCTATACATTCGGTGAGGTGCCCCGGCTAAGCCGGGGAGAATAGGGAAGCGGGTGAAATTCCCGCGCGGTCCCGCCACTGTAACTGGGGAGCATACTGGGCCAGCGCAGAATCCCGCTTTGCTGGGGTGCTGACTGCAGAATCACTGGGGTATATTCCTGGGAAGATGCCTAGAATGCCAAGATCCAGAAGTCAGGAGACCTGCCTGCCGAATTCTGATCCTCTGTCCTTGAAACAGGGGTTGTGCCAGGAGACGATGGAAAAGTCTCCAGCTGTGTTTCGACGCAGCTGGAGACTTTTTGTTTTCAAAGAATAGACGATCAGAAGTGGGATGGTTGCGACCCAGCTTCAACTACGAAGGAGGAGTTATTATGCAAATAAGCAAAATCGTAAACCGTATTGCTGATTTAGACAAGTCAGCGCAGAAATCGATGGTAGAACGACTCGACTCTCTGACAAAACCGCTGCAAAGCTTGGGGCGATTAGAAGACCTGGCAATTCAATTGGCGGGCGTCACGGGTAGCGCAGAACCAGCGATTGACCCCTTGACCGTGATCCTTATGGCGGCTGATCATGGTGTGGCGGCCGAAGGAGTTTCAGCATTTCCTGCAGAAGTGACGGTTCAAATGGTGCATAATTTTGTTGCGGGCGGAGCGGGCATCAATGTATTGGCCCGTGCAGCAGGGGCAACGGTTACGATTGTCGACATCGGTGTTCAAGGAGAACTGGACCTTCCAGGTCTTGTTTCACGCAAGATTCGCCATGGCACAGAAAATATGGTTCATGGCCCCGCCATGTCGCGCAGTGAGGCCATTGCTGCGATTGAAGTGGGGATGGAGACAGCACAAAAAGCGATCGAGCAAGGCGCCAAATTGATTGGTTTAGGGGAGATGGGAATTGGCAATACGACTGCGAGCAGTGCTTTACTAGCCGTAGTGGGGCAAGTGTCTGTTGAAGAAGTGGTGGGGGTGGGCACTGGAATCAATAGTATGGCGCGTCAACATAAGATTGATGTCATTCGTAAGGCAATTGAATGCAATCAACCCAATTTTCTTGATCCTTTAGATTCTTTGGCAAAAGTGGGTGGACTAGAGATCGCGGGGTTGACGGGTGTGATTCTCGAAGCCGCTGCTGCGCGGACACCGATTGTAGTCGATGGCTTCATCACTGCAGTGGCAGCACTTATCGCAGTCAAAATGGCCCCTCTCGCAGCCCGTTATTTGATTGCTTCTCATCAATCTGTGGAGCCAGGCCATCGTGTTGTCAATGAAATGCTGGGGCTACAACCGCTGCTTTCTCTTGATCTGCGTCTTGGTGAAGGAAGCGGGGCCGCCTTGGCCATACCAATTGTGCGCGCCGCTGCACGAATTGCCAACGAAATGTCCACGTTTCAACAGGCCAATGTATCTGGATCGACGGATGGAACCGTTCCAGGGGCGGCGCAACACGATGATTCAGATTCTGCCGCAAATAATTCTGTGGTCGCCATAGAAAAACGCCATGAATTTGACTCAGTACAAAAAGCTGGGGTGTACAAGGCAATCTATGAACGCAGGGATATACGCGCATTTATCAGACACCCGGTGGAAGAACACAAGTTGCAAAGGATTCTTGAGACGGCCCATCATGCGCCGTCAGTTGGGTTTATGCAACCCTGGAATTTTATTGTCATACGTTCAGACGATATCAAGGCACAGTTACATGAAATTGTGGATAGAGAGGTGCGAGTAGCGGGGCAGTATTTCGAAGGAAGAAGAGCTGAACTTTATGGGAAACTGAAGGTTCAGGGGATTCTCGATGCGCCGGTAACGCTTTGTGTTACCAGTGATCCAACCCGTGACGGCGACCATGTGCTCGGAAGAAACACAATACCGGAAACCGATGTTTACTCCGTGGTTTGTGCGATAGAAAATTTATGGCTGGCGGCTCGCGCAGAAGGGTTGGGTGTTGGATGGGTATCATTTTATAAAAAACAAGACGTTAGCAGGATCCTAAATATTCCGCCGCATATCGTTCCGGTTGCTTTACTCTCTGTGGGATACACCCATACGTTTCATTCCAGCCCAGTGTTGGAAACGGTGGGATGGGGAAACCGGCGTGAATTAAGTGAACTTGTTTTTGCGGATGTGTGGGGAAAACAGCAGAAATAAATCGTGTCGCCGCTCACTCTTCCCGTCGGTAGAAGGCCTGCAGTTCCTGCGGATTCCGCGTGGTTCATCTGCGGGCGCCGCACATCCGATTCGCCGTCAGAACAGCGTCAGCTGGATCGAGCTCACGGCTTCGTCCCGCAGATCTTGCACCGTCACTCCGAGCAGCCGCACCTTTGCCTGCATGTCGACCTGCTCCAGCAGTCTGCGCAGGTACACGTTCATCTCGTCCGCCGTCTGCACGGGAGTCGCTGTGGTCATCCTGCGTGTGATCTGCCGGAAATTCTCAAATTTGATCTTCAACACGACGACACGGGCGCGCAGTGCGCGATGTTTAAGATTTTGCTCGACGCCGCGCGCAAGGTCTTCCAGGATGCGGGCCATTTGCGACACGTCGTCGATATCGACCGGAAAGGTCGTCTCTTTCCCGATGGAACGGCGAATCCGCTCGGGTTCGACAGGGCGGGGATCGATCCCGCGAACGAGATTGTAGAACACGCGCCCTCGATCGGAGAAGACGCTCGACAATTCTTCAACAGACAGGCGGCGCAAATCCGCGCCCGTGTGAACGCCGAGCTGATTGAGCCGCTCCTCCGTGACCTTTCCGACGCCAAAGAACTTTCGCACGGGCACCGCATCCAGAAAGGTCTGCGCCTGTTCTGGCGTGATCACGGTCAGCCCGTTTGGCTTGTGATAGTCAGATGCAATCTTGGCAATAAATTTGTTGTACGAAACTCCGGCGGATGCGGTGAGTCCAGTCGTCCGATAAACCTTTTCCCGAATGGCGCGCGCGATCAGCGTGCCGGAGGTGATTTCCTGGCGGTCATGGGTGACATCGAGGTACGCCTCGTCCAGCGAGAGCGGCTCGACCAGATCCGTGTAAGATTTAAAGATGGCTAAAATCTCTCTGGAGACCTGACGGTATACGTCCATGCGCGGTTTTAGGAAGATTGCGTGAGGACAAAGGCGGAGGGCGGTTTGCGAGGGCATTGCAGAGTGAATGCCGTATTTGCGCGCTTCATAAGAGCAGGTCGCAACGACTCCGCGAGCATGCGGGGCGCCGCCAACGATGACGGGCTTACCCCGGTACGCCGGATGATCGCGTTGCTCGATGGACGCGTAGAATGCATCCATGTCAATATGGATGATCTTGCGAAGCAGCGCTTCCGTACTCACTCTCAATGCCACCGCCCCTCACGCGTGCATTCGGAATTCAAAGGGGAGCCCAGAACGCTCCCGCGCCCACGTGATGAGCCCTCCGTAAACTCTTACACGAACAGGCATCTGTCTCTATCCCCCCATGCATTGCCAAGATTTTTCTGAAGTAATTGTACCACGTAGGTGTGGATGAATCTTGTTTCGAATCGTTTGAATTTGTGTTGTTCGTCTATCCGCGAATGTCGTGTTCCAGAGATGAGACGCAACAGGCGTGTCCGCGCTATTTTGTGCAATGGCGCAGGTCTGCAAAACGAACAGTTGCAGTGTATACTTGCAGAAAGCATGGACTTCGGATGCACAAACGGACGAGAATTGGCCGGAATACGCAATGAGTCTATCGTTCGCATCCGTATCTTCCGACTTCGTTATGCATTCGTCGAGTAAGTCGAGAGACACAGCGAAGGTCATAGAAAGAGGGAAGGCCATGCTAGTCCTTGAGGCCATAGTGTTTGCGGTGTTGTGGTCATCAGCTGCTGTTGCAACAAAAATCGGATTGCAAGCGGGTCCCCCTTTGGCGTTGGCAAACTTCCGCTTCTTTTTCGCCGGAGGGTTGCTGTTAGTAGGTCTTCTGGTGTCCAGACGGTCAGTATGGCCAGTCCGTTATTGGAGAGCAGTTGCACTTCTTGGATTGTTAAACACGTCTGTGTACCTAGGCGCCTCTTTTGTGGCCCTTTCCGTAGTGCCGGCTGGATTATTTAATCTATTTGTAACGGTTAATCCTTTTTTGGCCCTCGTTCTCAGTCGTCTATGGCTTAAAACAACAGTCAGGGGAACCCAGTGGCTTGGATTTTTCATTAGTTCAATCGGGCTTTTGATAGGGTCTTGGGGCAGCATGACCAAGACCCATGTACCTTTGTGGGGCATTGGATTGATCCTCTTCGGAATGATATCGATGGCGTCAGGAAGTCTCTATTTCCAAAAGGCGCAGATCCCGCTCGACAGCGTGGTGATCAATACTTGGCAGCTTCTTTTTGGCGCTGTTTTTCTCTTGCCGGTCGCTGTCATTGCGTCCTGGGGACATCCGATCATTTGGAATTTAGCGTGGTGGGGATCATTGGCCTGGCTTGTGGGCGCGGTATCTATAGTGGCGATGATCCTGTGGTTTCATCTATTGCGTCGGGGCGCAGCAAAGGCCAGTGTTTGGCTTCTTCTTACGCCAATTATTGGGTATGTTCTTGCCGCAGTGTTTCTGCACGAACCACTGACCCTGTCTGATGGGGCGGCCAGCCTGCTGGTCATCATAGGCCTGGCAGTTTCTGAGTACCCTGGGCGTTTGTCGATTCCCTTCTCTGGGAGAAACGGAGGGTGATTGCACCGTGAAAGTACAAGTGGTGGATTATGACGAGGACTGGGTTATGCGCTTCCAACTGGAAGCAAAGAAATTAAAGGATATATTCGGTGAGGAATTGATTGAGATTTATCACATTGGTAGCACCTCAGTGCCTGGATTGCGGGCAAAACCGATCATCGACATCATGCCTGTTGTTCAAAGCGACTTATTTGGGCCGTGAAATCACAATGACTTCGTTTGATAATTCCACACGAAGTCGCTTCATTCCGTCTGCGCCGATGGCCGAGAGATACTCTCCAGGAATCTGTAATCTACCTGCGCTATCTACAACCGCCAATTCTACATGCTCCTGGGTTTCCGTTTCTGTCGAGGCGCCCTCATTCCATGCTGACGCCATTGATTCGTTCGATTCCGCATCCACCGTGTGCATTTGACGGGTCAGTTCTTCGAGCGCCCGCGGAGCGGTGCGGCGAATAATTTCACTCGCCGCCCTGCCATCCCGGATGGCCATCACTCTATCCACCTTCTTGGCCAATGCCAAATCGTGCGTCACGATGACCACTGTGGTCCCAAAAGCGCTATTGAGTTCCGCAAATACATCGAGAATCCTATTGGCTGTCTCCGAATCGACGTTGCCTGTCGGTTCATCCGCAAGAAGTAGCTTCGGATTGTTTGCCATGGCGACGGCGATGGCTATGCGTTGCTGTTCTCCGCTGGATAACTCGCCCAATCGATGGTGTAACCGATGACTCAGTCCCACCATCTCCAGCAATTCGCGAGCACGTCTATCCTGACCTCGCCCGCTTAGCAACATCGGCAATGCGACATTCTGAACTGCGGACAGATAGGGAATCAAGTTGCGGGCCTGGTTTTGCCAAACAAAGCCGACTGTTTCACGCTTATAACGAACCAGATCACGGTCAGACACCCGCAACAGGTCGTTCCCATTCACCTCCAACTTTCCTGCCGATGGTCGTTCCAGACCACCGAGCATGTTCAGCAACGTTGATTTTCCACTGCCGCTATTTCCTATAATCGCCATCATTTCGCCTGTTTCTATAAAGAGATCAAGACCTTGCAAGGCGACAACTTCCACATCAGCAACTTTGAATATTTTTACTAAATTCTCACAGTTAATCATGGGTAGATTCAATCCTCTCCGAGCTTAATCGCCTGATGCATTCTGAGACGGGACAACATCCACCAAATGAATCCAATACCGATACAGAGCATGAACAGGACAACCGAATAGATTCTTACACCATCCAGAGATTTAAATATGACTTGAAACGGCGGAACCTGTTGGGTGGCAGAGAAGTATAACGCGAACTGTGTGACGAACAATTTGCTGGTTCCATAGCCGATGACGCCGCCTAAGACGCAAGCAACCCCGGAGGTCAGCAACTGTTCCCAAATCAGCATCGACACCAACCGCCGTAACGACAAACCCATGGCGCGAAACACGCCAAATTGCACCTTACGGGCGCTCAGGGTAAGCAGCCAGTACAACAGAAAGCCCAACAGCGTGATAAGCATTGCGATGACGAACCCAAGCGTCAAACTTCCGTTCAGACTCATGATGAACGGCGAGGACTTCATTTGGTCTATCTGCTGCTGAGTATTCGAGATACTCAATAGTGGAATATGGGCTTTCTCAAGACCGGTGTATACCTGATTGACGGTCGCATCCGGCTTGAGCTTGAGCCACACATGGTACGGCTGAATGCCCATATCGATCTGCACGTACGATAAATTTGCCACAACCAGTGACGGTGCTTCACTTGTGTTCGTCTGGCCGCTGGTATCATACGGATTCCAGGATGGCCAATATCCAATAATTCCGTATACCTCGAAGGTTGCCGACTGTGAGCCCTGCCATTGAAGGCTGATGGTGTCCCCCAATTTTACGCCCAACATCTTCGCGAGTGATGGGCTGATGAGACATGCTTTGGGATTGGAGGATAGGAGGTTCAGATACCCCCACCAGTAATAGGGTAACAACGATGGTTTGAACCAAGCCGTTTGCGCGAAGTCTGCCGGATCAATGGCCATCAATTCAGTTTGTGAATTTTGGCTTCCATTGGATGCTGCAGCCTGTACCTGATTTTGAGTGAACACGCGTGCCGCGTGTGCAACGCCTGGCAGTAGGGAATACCGGGCAAACGGCGGTTCAACCACAGAAAACGACAAAGCAGTTCCCTGCACAGACGGTTGTTGGCTGGAGACCGCAGCAGCCGAAAAATTGGGAACCTGTACCCACTGTTCTTGCAGATTGATGTTGGCGCCGCTCGAGTACTGAATTTGTTGTTGCAGGTTTGTATTGATGGTTCTGGAGACACTTGCACTGAACGTTCCGACCGCAATGGTCATGATAAAAAACAGCATCAAAAAATGGTATTGTCTGGGGGAACGCCCAACCTGATTCAAGGCGATATAGGCGGCAGGCTGAAGACGCCTACGGGTGACCCACTGAACAAGCCGCACCAACCAAGGATAGAAACGCAGACACACCAATCCCGCTCCGATGACGAACAAGGCAGGTATCACAAATGACAATGGATTCATCTTGAGTCCGTTGTAAATGTTCATCTGTGAATTCAGGATTTCACTGTGCGTCTGCTGGATAGCAAACCAACCGTATCCAGCTACAAGCAACAGGGCTGCATCCAAGAAATACTTGTGCCAGAAGGACTGCCCGGTGGACCTTGCCATACGTTGTTTGGAACTTACAATGTTAGACTTTGTTTCGATTATCACGGGAATCATAACGACTATCAAACAGGCAACGGCGCTGCATAGGGAATATACGTACGCCGTAAGATCAAGCTTTACTGGCAGGGCAGTACGCCCTACGAATTCCAGGAATCCATTGGAAGCGCCAAGACCTTCCGAGATTCCCAAGCTGACAATTGGTCCTACAGCAAACGACACGAGCCCTAAAATCCCAACCTCAATCAGATAGCTGAGGAATATCTGCCGTCGGCTCGCCCCGCGACTATGGAGAACTGCAATTTCGGTTCGCTCTCTGTCGATAATGAGCTTGGATATCATCAACATGTAGAACAGCAGCATGATCATCACGGGTATATCGATTGCCCACATCATAAGCTTTAACTGGTGCGCTTGGTCAATATATCTCGGCAAAACACTCGTCATTGGAAAACTTGCCTCGGCGAGAAAATTCTCGCCCTCAGTTTGAAGAATATTCACCACATTCAGTAGATGTGGAATGTTGCTAAACGTGGTTTGGTGATAATCGAAGGCAGAGTATAAATTTTCATATCCGAGCCATGGATGAGCGCCAGTGATGAAGGTGTTACGGAATAGATTATCAGGTATAAATAGATTCGTCTTCCAATTGGACAGCGGATATGCCCAATACGGATCGCGTCCAGGTTTCTGCTCAAATTCACCCACTATTTTTACCTTGACGAAATTGTTGGAACTCGTCGTGGGCGACTTCACAGTTAGCGTCTCTCCAATGGAGACATCCAGATTTTGAATGGCCGTGACCGGCGCCAGTGCTTCATATACATTGTGAATGGGGCGGGTATCCGGCAACTGTCCGCTGACAAGTTTTATGTGCTTGTCCAAATCGGTCATGGTAGTCAACACGAGGTTCGCGCCACTGTAATCTATTCCCGATCCAGGCGCCGAGAATGAAAGCGCAACTGTGTCGAGCTCTGTGTACTTTGACAGCACCGGAAGCCCAACATAGCTTGCAATGGAGGTATTGAACTGTTTTTCAGCCGTGTAGAGATATTTTGAGGATTTACCTGGAGGTGTTAGGAACGATAGAACATCGGTCAGACCCCCCGGGTAATTCAAAGACTGACTGTTGACTACCTGTTGCGATTCAATGTTCTTGATGAGAAGGTTCTGCAGCAGTCCATTTGTGTAGATAGGGATGACGGACACGAGCGATACCGTAATCAACATGCCAATCAGCCAACTGGCTACAAGCCAACGGGTGTTAAGCATTTTGCGGACGATGATGCGAAATATCGTCACCGGAGCGCCCCCCCTAGTTCAGTATCACATTTTGGCCTTCCTTCAGCCCACTCAGTATCTGAGTCTCAGTTCCCGTCTGAATACCCGTCTGGACGGTCACGTACGATACTGTTTGTCCGCGGAGGACTCGAACTGACGCGCCATTACCCAGTGTGCCTGTTGTGTTTACGGCATTCGAAGGTACAATGATCGCGTTCGTGCTGCGTTGCACAATGATTGAATAGGTTGCCTGACCTCCCATTTTTGCCCCAGGCGGGAGACTATCGGGCAATATGTTCAGCGTTACATCCGACATTTGCACATTCGACTGAACCTCAACCACGCGGCCTGTAAAAGACACGCCATTGTAGCGCAAATTTGCGAGCATTCCCACCTTGACGTTAGCGATATCCGACCCGTCAGATGAATCATGGGTAAGTGTCAAATCATGGGGATTTGAAATAGATACAAGATTTTGATACGGCGTGACCGAGTCGCCAATTTTTAGTGAGGACATTGAGGTGACAATCCCTGAAATAGGTGAAACCAATGCGCCGCTCTGTATTTGTTTCCTTAAATAACTTATTTTTACTTCATCTGTTTGTACACTGAGCCGAGCAGTTTGAATTTGATACGTATTGGCCTTTTGAAATTTTAGCTGGTTCACAGTGATTTGGTCTTTCTCCAACTGCAGTTGCGCCAGTTGCAAGTGATATTGCTGTTGCGATGTGTCCGTCTGGACGAGCACTTCCCCTTGGCGCACCCGTTGCCCAGGTTCTATGTCAATCTCAGTAATCCGACCTGTCGGATCAGGCATACTTAGGTCATATTGCTTTAAAGAGATAAAACTTGCCGACCCAGAAACCACATTTTCAATTGTACCGCGCTTCACTTTTGCGGTTGAATAGGCAACTGAAGTCGGCTTAACCAGTGGCGGTTGCACAGGCTGCACCTGCTGTGGAAGCAGGGAACATCCAACTAAAAGAACTGAAAGTGACACTATTGACAAAAAAGGAATTGTTTTATGCAAGAAACTCGTTTGAAGTTCGTTCGACGACGACCTCACCGTTCTCCATCGCGAATACATAGTCGGCTACCTCCATACTTGCGGTATCATGTGATGTCATGGCCACAGATATCTGCAATTCACGAGACAATCTGTGAAACACCATCATCACTTGCCTGGCCATTTTGCTGTCCAGTTCGGCGGTTGGCTCATCCGCTAAAATAAGCGCCGGCCTGTGCACGATAGCGCGAGCGATAGCGCATCGTTGCTGCTCGCCGCCGGACATCTCATTCGTGCGGTGCGAGGCCCTCTTTGATATCCCCACCCAATCCAACGCCTCGGAAACCCTGGCCTTCCATATATCCTGTGGCGCCCCGGCTACACGCAGACCAAATTCGACATTTTCGTATGCGCTCAGATACGGGATGAGTCCGAATGATTGGAACACGAATCCAATTTTTGTCCTTCGGAACTCATCGCGCTCCCTTTCTGAGAGACTCACAATCTCTCGCCCATCAAATAAAACCTCTCCGGTGTTCGGCCGGTCGAGCGCACCCAATATATTCAAGAGAGTTGTTTTACCCGAACCAGATCTGCCTCGTAACACTACCAAACTCATCTTCGGAATTTCGATATTGACCCCTCTTAACGCCGAGACGGCCCTGTCACCGCTTCCATAGATTCGACTGATGTTTTCTGCGCGCAGAATATCCGCCACACTCCTCCCGGCCGATTTATCGAGAGTGAACCGGGTAACGCTTTGTCCATCCAGACGACTTCGTATTGCGGGTGTTGTCAGCCCGGAAAGAAAGCGCTTCCTTTTCGTGCAAAGCCCCATGGTTCTTTGCACGCCACCCCGTTCGACATCCGATTTTCCCCGCTCATCTTCTCTCGACAAATAACTTACTACAGTTATCGTCGAAAGTAAATAGATTAATTCGGAAGAAAAACAGGCCGTACTTTTGTGATATTTAGTGATTTTACAGTATGATAAGCGTGGAAATTGGGTCAGTCACAAACTCGAATTAGACTATTTACTTTCGATTGTGAGTGTAGTATGTTGTTTTCAACGGGAGGTGGTCGTGGTATTTCCTGAGTCACGATTGGACAAGAACGTGTAAGGAACTATGGCATCAAACCAAAAAAATACGGGGGTGTTTGTGTGAAAAGTAAACGCTTTCTTCCTGCTTTGGCTACGCTGATGGCTCTTGGCACGATGATCGGCTCTACCAGTGCGGCCGCCGCACAAAGGGCGCCAGTTCGTCGTACGTCGGCGCCAATTACCATCACGTTCTGGAATGCATACAACGCGACTGACAATGAGGAAAAGACAATCGTCAAAGATATCATTCCTGCCTTTGAGAGGAGCCATCCGGGGATCAAGGTGCAAAACGTCACGCTCCCGTACAGCGCTATGCAGCAAAAACTGCTGACATCCGCTGCTGGCGGTGTACTGCCGGACGTCGCCCGGTTGGATATCATCTGGACGCCGCAATTGGCGAAACTGGGAACCCTGATGGCGGAGAACAGCCAACCCGGATTTGCCGCCCTGAGCAAGAAGGTATATCCTGGTCCACTGTCCACCAACCTGTATAACGGAAAGTACTACGGGCTTCCTCTTGACACGAACACGAAGGTGCTGTTTACCAATACTGCGGTCCTCGCCAAGCATGGCATTAAGCAGCCGCCCGCGACCATGGCGCAGTTCATCGCCGACATCAAGAAGATGACAAGCGGCCAGGGCAAGACCAAGGAGTATGGATATATGGCGGGAGCCGGGGTCGATCTCTGGCAGTTGGTGCCGTGGATTTCGTCCTTTGGCGGATCCGTCCTGAGTCCCGATTTGAAGACCGCCAACGGGTACCTCAACGGTCCGAAAACCGTGCGCGCCATCACCACGCTGGTCAACCTGAGCAAGGCAGGATACATAACGGGACTCCTGCCTGGCGCCAACGGCAGCATGACGGGCTTTGCGCAGGGACAATACGCGATGATCGACGATGGGCCCTGGGACGTGCCGACTATGCAGCAGCAGTATCCCAAGGTGCATTACAAGCTGTCCCTGTTCCCGGCCGGGCTGGGGGGGTCCCGTGAAGTTGTGGGAGGTGAGAACATCGGCGTGTTCAATACGGATCCTGCGCATGAAAAGGCAGCCTGGGCGTTCGAACAGTTCATGATGTCGCCATATGCGCAGTCACTGATGGAGGCGGCGGGTCAGATGTCCACGCTCAAAAACCTGCCCCCTTCGCCTGTGCTGAAGGGTCTCGCTTATTACAATGTGTTTCGGATGCAACTGAATACGGGCGTGGCTCGGCCGCCCATCCCGAACTACACGCAGGTGAACACGGACATCGGCAACGCCGTGACATTGGCCGTCCAAAACAAGGAAACGGTCAAAGCGGCGCTGGATCAGGCGACCCAGCAGGTGGATGCGCTCTTGGCCTCCAACTGATTCGGGGCTTTAGAGTCGCTACCGGAGCGGGGTCGAGGTCAAGACTCCGCTCTTGTCTTTACACAAAAGCGAGGGATACTCATGGGAATTGCCAAAGCAGACCGCAAATTGATGCGAGAAATCAACAATATGCAAGTGCTGCAACGCATTCGTGCGCAGGAACCGATATCGCGGCCGCAACTGGCGGAACAGACCGGTCTGGGATTGTCCACCATTGGCAACATCGTGACGGAACTGTTGGACAACAAGCTCGTTCGCGAAGTGGGCGAAGGCGATTCGAGCGGGGGACGGAGACCGGCCCTGCTGAAGATCAATGAATCCGCTCGTTATGCCTTCGGTGTGAAGATCGGCGCCCAGCAGGCGTGGATCTCTCTCTTTGATCTGTGTGCGCATCAATTGGAGATGGTCGAAATTTCGTTTCAGAAAGAGGATGCCCCCGCTGTGGTGATTGGGCTGATTGCGGCGCGTGTCCAAGAACTGAGAAAAGCCCATCGGTTGACCAAGCGTTCGGTTCTCGGTCTCGGGATCAGCACGTCTGGACTCATCGATCCGCGGACGGGCGTCTGCCGCTACAGCCCCATCCTTGGTTGGACCGATGTGCCCATTCAATCTGCCTTGGAGGAACTTCTCAAGCTGGATGTGATCGTGGAAAATGATGTGAATGCGTTTGCATACGGGATTTTGCTCCAGGAATCGGCCGCCGCCACGCGCAACATGGTCTGCATCACGACAGGACCGGGCGTGGGCGCCGGCATTATTTTGAACAGACGCCTGTACCGCGGCAGTAGCGGCGGCGCCGGAGAATTCGGCCACATGACGATCGACAGGCACGGTCCTCTATGCACATGCGGACGTCTCGGCTGTCTGGAGGTGCTGGCGTCCGACCAGTTTCTGATGGCAAGGGCCCGCGAGATCGCGGCGGCAGGGGGATCGACCCTGCTCAAGAGCATGGTTGACGAACAAAAGCTATCGCCAACCACCCTGTATTACGCGGCGCAAGTCGGGGATGAAGCGGCGCGGTCGCTCTATCGGGAATTGGGCGAGAACCTCGGCTGCGGGGTGACTGACCTGATCAACCTGTTCAATCCCGACAAGATCGTCATCGGCGGTGAGGGGGCCGTCGCGGCCAAGTTTTTTCTGGAGGTGGTCCGGAACGTGGTGGCCAAGTCCGTGTTCCCCCATCTGGCCGATCAGGTGGAGATCGTGGCGGACGACGGCAGTGAGGACGTGTGGCTGCAGGGCGCAGCCATGCTGATTATCGAACGATTCTTCGAAGTTCCTCTGGCCGCGTATTGATACTCTCTTTGGTGGAGGTGGAGACATGGCCATGCTGTACAGCGGCCTGTCGTTACGTCGAAGAAAACAGCGCTTGTATAGAAGTCTGCGGCATCATGCCGCCGTCTATCTGTTTTTGCTTCCTGGGCTCGCTTTTTTTCTGGTCTTTACAACGTATCCCATCCTGTATTCCTTTGTCATGAGTTTTACCAACTGGCCCATTATGGGCCCTGCGCAGTTCGTGGGGGTGCAAAACTACAGTCAGGTTTTGAACGACCCCATCGTCCTTACCGCTTTTCTCAATGCCATTTTGTACATGGCGGTGTCCGTGCCTCTCCAACTCGGACTGGGTCTTCTTGTGGCCATCGGACTCGACCGCCCTATGCCGGGTCGGACGATGTTGCGCCTGATCTACTATTTGCCGGTCATCACCTCGTGGGTCGTCGTCACGTACATCTTTCAGTACCTCTTCAACACCGACTACGGGCTGATCAACTGGCTTCTGATGTCGCTAAACGTCATCCAGTCGCCGATTGCCTGGCTGGCCGACCCCCACAAGGCGATCGTGGTCGCGGCGATTCTTGGATCGTGGAAGGGCATCGGCTGGGCGATGATGATTTTTCTGGCCGCTCTGCAGGGGGTGCCGGTTGAACTGTACGAGGCGGCGGCGATCGACGGCGCAGGGAAATGGCATTCGTTCTGGTCAATCACCCTGCCGAGTATTCGCGCTTCCATGTTCTTTGTCACAGTCCTTCTGGTCATGGGCGCCTTTCAGGTGTTCACCCAGATCTACATTCTGACGGCGGGCGGACCGGCTGACCAGACACAGGTGCCCCTGGTATGGATGTATCAGCAGGCTTTCACCAATCTGCAGTTCGGCTATGCGAGCGCCCTGTCCTGGCTGATCGCGGTGCTCATTGTCCTGTTCACCATGGTTCAGTTTTGGATCTTCCGTCCACGCAGTCTGAACGTTAGGGAGGACTAACGCATGTGGGTCAACTCGAAGGCGACCATCGTCCGCTTTCTGATTCTATTGACGTTCGCCATTATCATGGTTTTTCCGTTTTGGTATATGGCCGTTGTGTCTCTGGAACCCAATCAGCTGTCGCTTCAATACCCGCCCGTACTGTTTCCGCATCATGCGTCGTTTGGCAACTACGTCGGGGCTTGGCAGACGAACAACTTTGCCGGGTACTTTATGCGCAGTCTGTATGTGTCGGTCACCTCGACGGTCCTTGGCACCCTGATCGCGTGCGCTGCGGCGTTTGTCGTGTCGCGCTATCGCTTCTTTGGGCGCAATGTCATTTACCGCGCCTTCTTGGTATCCATGATGATCCCTGGCATGACGTTTCTCCTGCCGCAGTTCAAATTGATGGAATCGTTGGGGCTGCTCAACCACCTGTACGGGCTGATCCTGATTTACACATCCGGCATGATCCCGTTCACGACGTTTCTGATGAAGGGCTTCTTCGATGACATCCCGCTGGAACTGGAGGATGCCGTGCTCATGGACGGTGGAACCAAATGGACGCTGTTCGCGCGTGTCGCGATGCCCATGGCGACGCCGTCGCTCGTGACGGCCGTTTTGTTCAACTTCATGGGCGGTTGGGATGAATTCACAATGGCCCTGACCTTCTTGCTAAATCCCAATAAATTCACCTTTCCCGTTGCCCTGATGTTTTTTCAGGGCCAGCACAGTACGCAGTGGGGTGAGTTTTTCGCGGCCGCTCTCATTCAGACAGCGCCTATCGTCATCATGTTCGTGATCTTCCAGCGTTACATCGTGAAAGGAATCATGGCTGGCGCCGTGAAAGGGTGAAGACAGGTTGAAGACTTCGAAACCATTTGACGTGTTTCCCGTGTACACGCAATATCGACCCGAGCAAGCGGTTCAAGTGTTTGTGGCCATTGCGCCGGACTGTGGCGATGACGATGCTGTGGCGGTGACGGTGTTTCACTACCATGCTCTCGTGCACGCCGTTCGTCTCTCACTGCCGGAACTGCGGCGCCAACAAGGGATTGTTGACCTTGGCGTCTTTTCGGAGGGAGGGTACCACGTGGCCTGCGAGTTGCAGGGGGAGGGTGGAACAGAAACGGTCCGCACCGCGTTTGACGTCAGAGCGCATTGGCGCAACGCTCCTCGTTACAGCTTTCTTTGCAACTTTGCGCCGTCCGACACGCAGGAGGACATGCAGACGTTCTTTCGCCACTTTCACCTGAACGTCACGCAGTTCTATGACTGGATGGAACGTCACGACGCGCTTGTTCCGAGAACGTCGGAGTTTGTGGATCCCATGGGTCGAAAACTCTATACCGAGGTCATCACCTCGCGTATGCAAGCCCTTCGGCAGATCCAGTCCGCGTCAATCGCGTATGCGGCGGTGTATGCATCACTGACTGACTACGCACAGGCGCATCCCGAACAGGGGATCAATGATAACCAGGGGGTCCAGTACTCGCTGATCGATCGTTTCTTTCTCATGGACATCTCGGAGGGTTCGCTGTGGCGGGAGCATATCCTGGCGGAATTTGGACGAGTGGTGCAGTTCGGGTTTGACGGGCTGCACCTGGATCAGTATGGATTTCCGAAGTCGGCGCAAAGAAGAAACGGAACAACGATGTGGATGGATGACGCCTATCTCTCTTTTATCGGCGCGTGCCGGGAGGCATTGGGAGATCAGACTGGTCTGATCTTCAACGCTGTGTCGAGTTATCCGATCCATGCAGTGAGCGCCTCCGCGCAGGACGCCGTGTATGTGGAGGTTTGGCCGCCGATGGTGCGCTATCGCCACCTGTGCGCGCTCGTCGAAAGGGTGCGGCGGGAGGCGGCCGGAACGAAGCAGGTCATCCTGGCGGCGTATCTGAAATCCTTTCGCGCCGAGCGGGAGACGCGAGCCGATGCGATCGCCAGAAGCGTCCTGCTTGTAACAGCCGTGATTTTTGCCAGCGGCGGCTACCATCTACTGCTGGGCGAAGTGGGAGGGATGCTGGCGGAGGCCTACTACCCCGACTACAACCCCTTGATTCCCGAACTGTACGATCCCCTGCGCGCGATGTACGACATCGTCACAGCGGACGCGGGCCTGCTATCCGCGCCGGATGTGGTCGATGTGTCCTGGAGCTTTGTCGGCGGGATCAACGAGGAGATTCTCATACGGGGCGCCCCGATATCCGTGGAACCGGACACGGGAACGGTGTGGGTGCGCGTGACGCTGTCCCAAAGGGGGTTGGTCCTGCATTTCATCAACCTGTTGTGGGTGGATCACGAGGAATGGAACTCGGTGCACCAGGAACCGTTTCGATCGACTCCGCCGCTGGATGTATCGATTGAGTGGAATCATCCGGTGGATGGCGTTTTTGTGCAGCGCGCCGAAGCGACGGGGTGGATCCGCGCAGACGCTGATTGGAAATCGCATGTTCGCGGGAAGGCGTTGCATCTGACGGTGCCTTCATTCGACGTGTGGGCCATGCTATTTGTTCCGTATAACACAGATTCAGATAGCGCCAAATGATAAGGGTGGGTTGGCAATGCCAGACGAACGAGTTGAGGATGTCCAAAGGGCATGGTGGAAGGAAGCGGTGGTGTATCAGATCTACCCGCGCAGTTTCATGGATAGCAACGGCGATGGCATTGGTGATTTGCAGGGAATTATCGCGAAGCTTGACTATCTGAAGTGGCTTGGAATTGACGTCATCTGGCTGAGTCCGGTGTATCGGTCCCCCAACGATGACAACGGGTATGATATCAGCGACTATCGCGGCATCATGGAGGACTTTGGCGCCATGAAAGACTTTGACGCATTGCTGGAGGGTCTGCACAGTCGGGGTATGAAGCTGGTGATGGATCTTGTGGTGAACCATACCTCGGACGAGCATCCATGGTTTCAGCAGGCACGCGAGAGCAAAGACAACCCCTTTCGGGATTATTACATTTGGCGATCAAACGAGAACGGCCGCCGCCCCAACAATTGGGCCTCCTTTTTCGGCGGCTCCGTGTGGGAACTGGACCGGACGACCGATGAGTACTACCTGCACCTGTTTTCCGCCAAACAACCCGATCTCAACTGGAACAATCCGAGTCTTCGGGCGGAGATCTACGACATGATGAGATGGTGGCTTGACAAGGGGGTGGACGGATTCCGGATGGATGTCATCAACGCCATCTCGAAGGTTCCAGGCCTTCCGAACGCGCCAGGGGAGGGTGACCTGGAGTGGGGCGGTGCTTTGTTCCTGAACGGTCCTCATGTGCATACATATTTGCGGGAGATGAACGCCGATGTGTTGTCCCGCTACGATATTATGACCGTGGGTGAGACCCTGTCCGTCACACCGAAAGAGGCCCTCAAGTACGTCGGGTTTGATCGTCAGGAACTGAACATGGTGTTTCAATTCGATCTGATGGGCATCGATTCTGGGCCTGGCGGCAAGTGGAACGTTCAACCGTGGACGCTGAGCGAGTTTAAGCGCATCGTCAGCCAATGGCAAACGGAATTGCACGGTCATGGGTGGAACAGCCTGTACTTGAACAATCACGACCAACCCCGCCTTGTGTCCCGATTCGGCGATGACGGGACATATCGCGTACAGTCCGCCAAGATGTTGGCGACCCTGTTGCATACTTTGCAGGGAACGCCATTCATCTATCAGGGTGAAGAGATCGGCATGACCAATGTGCGGTTCCCCGATATTGAACACTATCGGGATATTGAGACCCTGAATTGGTATGCGGAACAGATGGACAAGAGTGACCGACCCATCATGGCTATCATGGAGGCCATTTACAGCAAAGGCCGCGATAACGCCCGCACCCCGATGCAGTGGAGCGACGACCCCCAGGCTGGCTTCTCGACGGGGAAGCCGTGGCTTGAGATCAATCCCAACTACCGTGAAATCAATGTTACGCGACAGAGGGACGATCCGGAATCCGTCTTGAATTATTATCGAAGATTAATCGAACTTCGACGGAAAACCCCTATCCTGATCTACGGAGATTATACATTGCTGAGTCCCGACGAGGAGGAGATGTATGTTTTTACACGGCGGTTGGGGCATTCCCAATTGATGACCGTGTTGAATTTTACGTCCGAAACACGGACGTTCTGTTGGCCTCTGGATGTGGCGCCAAGGGATTTTAAGCTGCTTCTTTGCAATTACGTCTGCGATGACAGCGTAGCCGAAAGTACGATTGACATGCACCCCTATGAGGCGAGGGTGTATTTGGCGTGATAACACAGCAGATCGATGCGGGGGGGATATAAATTGAGAAATGGCTGGGTGCGCAAAGGGTTGGTCACCATGGGCAGCGGAATGCTCCTGATCACGACGCTGGGTTTTTCAGCCGTTCAAAAGACCGCTATGCTTACTTTGCAAGCACGCCTGACTACGAACAAGGCCCGCTATAACCCTGGAGAACCCGTCAAATTCCAAGTGTCCGTAACCAATCCGAATGCGGCGACCTTGTCGGGCAACCTCTATCTTTCAGTGAATCATTTGGCCAAGCCGGTGGGCTCTCTTTCCCCCCAACGCATTTCCGTTCCGGGCAAGAGTTCACGGATCTATGTGTTGACGTGGACTCCTCCCACAAAAGACTATCAGGGATATTTCGTGGGTGGATCCATTCGGTCGCAAGCAGGAACCATCCTCGCAAGGGCTGCCACGGCGGTTGACGTTTCATCGAGTTGGGCAAAGTTCCCGCGCTACGGGTTTGTATCCGAGTATCCCCAAATGTCGAACACAGCGGTGAAACATGAACTGGCTCAACTGAACAATTACCATATCGACGGGTTGCAATTCTACGATTGGCAGTGGAAACATGACGTTCCGCTGGCGGGAACTGTGGCGCATCCGGCTGCGTCCTGGCATGACATTGCCGGACGCACCAACTATCGACAGACCATTCTCAACATGATTCAGGCAGGACATCAATTGGGCATGGCTTCATTCAATTACAATCTGATGTACGGCGCTTGGGCCGGATACCAGACGGACGGCAGCGGCGTGAAGTCTGCCTGGGGCCTCTACGATGACAACGGCGGAGCACTTCAGGTCAGTGTATCCATGCCCGGTGGTTGGAGTACAAACGCCATTGATGTGTTCAATCCCGGTAATCCGGAATGGAGACGGTTCATTCTCCATCAAGAAGCCAACGTGTTTAAGGCCTATCCTTTTGATGGCTGGCAGGTGGACCAACTGGGCAATCAAGGAACTGTCTTTGACGCCAAGGGCCAACAAGTTCACTTGCAAACGACGTTCGCTCCGTTTCTGAATGACGCAGTCCAATCTTTGCACAAAGAGATCATCTTTAATGACGTAGGGGGATACGGTCTACAATCTGTCGCCGCTCATTCCAACGAATCGGTGGCCTATGTGGAATGCTGGCCGAATTCAGGACAGGCGACGTTCGATGATTTAAAGAAGACCATCGATTCTGTGAACACCTTTGGCAAAGGGAAAAAGTCCACGGTTCTGGCGGCCTATCTGGACAGCACGTACGCAAACTTCTTTTCTGGCAAAAATCCAGGCTATTTTAACAACGCCGGTGCTCTTCTTGCCGATGCGACCATATTTGCCAGCGGCGGAGACCATATTGAACTCGGCGACAATCTGCAGATGTTGAACGCGCCGTATTTCCCAAATCACAACCTGATCATGGACGCTGCTCTTAAAGCGAGGTTGCTGTCCTATTACAACTTTATGGTGGCTTACGAAAATCTGCTTCGCGGAGGGCTTGTGAACACGAAAAACAGTGTGGCGCTCCCCGGACTGAAGGTCAGCCAAGATGGGTCGCCAGACACCGTTTGGGCTTTCACCAAAGCGGGAGGTGGGTATGATGTGATTCAACTGATCAATCTGTATCGACAGACAACGAATTTATGGCAAGATTCATCCGCCAGCACGCCGACGCCTCCGACATTTCACAATGTTCAGGTTAATTATTACGTTGGACAGGGGATAGTCCAAGGTGTCTATGCGGCCTCTCCAGATTTTCAATATGGGGCCGCCACAAAATTGAAGTACACATACTCCGTATCCGGGGGGAAAAGATACATCACCTTCACAGTTCCAAGCCTTCAGTACTGGAACATGATTTATGTGAAGAAGACAACGTGACTGCATTGTTGTTACGGCTTGGGCGGGATGGTCCAGTCACACATTCGGCAAGCTGCCGAGAGCGACCAAGTAGAGTTTGTTGCGGCCAGCAACGTTTTGTTTGCAGTAATCGTTGATCTACCAACAGATATTTGCCTGTTGACTGTGATATCATTATTTCGACACTGCGGAAAACATTGGGGGATATTCTATGTTTATAACGTTATTGAAATACGTAAAACCTCTTGAAGAGGCCGAGCGTTTTTTGGACGAACACGTCCAATTCTTGGACAAGTATTATAGCCAGAAAAAATTCATTTTCTCGGGTAGGAGAAATCCAAGAATCGGTGGGGTTATTCTGATGAACGCAAGCACGGAAGCCGAGGTCAAGCAAATTATTAATGAAGACCCATTTTACAAGCACAATATCGCGGAATACGATGTGATTGAATTTTCACCGACGAAATACGATCCGCGCTTCTCTTGCTTTGTTGATTAGGTTCAATTTGCATGGTTAATACAAAGGAGCATATCGAAGGTGTCAGATATGACGATACAGGAACTGCAAAAATACATTCGCGTCAAAGACCATCACCCAGAATTGAAGCTGTCCTATCTCCAGAAATTAGTCGAAGAAGTAGGGGAGCTGGCGAGAGCCATGCGTAAGGATGTTCGGTACGGAGAGACCCAAACTATCAAGGGCTCGCTTGAAGAGGAACTTTATGATGTTTTGTATTACGTGGTTGCATTGTCCAATACGTACGAGGTTGACTTAGAAACGGTCATGCGGCTAAAAGAACCCATAAGTTGCGCAAAGTATGGACAAAAAGGCAGCTTGGAACGTATTTAGGACGAGGAAAAGTATGAGTAAGTTGAATTAGTCATTCCTTTGTATATAACACAATGAGTGGCGGGAGGGATTTTAGTGGTAAGCGTTTCTGAATCTGTTGTCAAAGAAATATCGGGCCAGCTCGTCAGTTCGTACATCTTTTTGGAAGTTGCCGAACAGTGTGTGGAATATATGAAGGCGCAATTGTCATCCGGGGCTTTCGATGTAAACGAGGACACTCTTGCTACGATTCTTACGAAGGGCTTACAGGATGTATCGCACGACAAGCATATTCGTGTTCGGAGAAAAAATGTGGCCGGAACTGGTAATGATGAATTTACCAGAGAAGCATCTGCGAGGGAAAACCATGGATTTAGGAAGATGGAAATTTTTGATCATAACATAGGCTACATGGAACTTCACTATTTTGCGCCTACGGCGTGGGCGGCTGAAACAGTGATTGGCGCTATGAGGTTTGTATCCAGTACTGACGCTCTTATAATTGATCTTCGGAAAAACGGTGGCGGGGACCCTGGTTTAGTCGCGTTTATATGCAGTTACTTTTTCGTCGAACGCACGCTACTTAACACTGTGTACTGGCGGCAAAATGATTTCACGGACCAGTTCTGGACAATGGAGTATGTTCCTGGGCCATTGTACATCGATCGGCCTGTGTACATTCTAACCAGCTCGGACACTTTCTCGGCTGCCGAAGAATTTGCATACAGCCTAAAAAATCTCAACAGAGCACGAACGGTGGGGGAAGTCACCAAAGGTGGAGCACACCCCGTCGATGTTATTGAATTACCTGCAGGGCTTGAAATTGTTTTGCCAAAGGGACGAGCCATAAACCCAATTACGAAAGACAATTGGGAGGGCAGTGGGGTCGCTCCGACCATTGAGTCCTCTGCCGATAGCGCTTTAGATGTCGCCTTGGCCGAAATCAGATCTATTTTGGGATAAGCGTAGAATTGTAGAGTACCCAGTGGGGTATTATGTAGATCTTGGGCATTCATAAAATATCGACTTGATGGAAGGTTGTCGTGCTGAAGGAGAGATTGAGAAAAGCCGAATTTAGAAACATCCACTGGTACTTCGAAGGTGGGAGGAACGGGACATGGGTCCCGTGTTGGGTATAAACGCTGACCCTGAGGTAATGCCAGCCGTGGAAATAGATTGGCGGCTAAATCAGTCGTTCTGGGGAAATGGAGGGAATAATATGAAATTTAATGACATGCACTATGAGCGGCCTGATATTCATGGTGTAGAAACAAATTTTCGCGAACTCCTGTCCAAGTTGTCGTCCGCAGAGACACTCGACGAACAGGTACGAGTGATCGAAGATGTCAATGTACTTCGGAATCACTTTATGTCCATGTCCACTTTGGCCTCAATACGGAACTCAATTGACACTCGGGACGATTACTATCGCGAGGAAAAGTCGTATTTCAATCAAGTTAACCCAACCTTCGAGAGCCTGGAAATCGAGTTCCGCAGAGCTATCACCTCGTCTGAGTACCGAAAGGAACTGGAAGAAACGTTTGGGTCCCAATTATTTCGTATTTCCGACTTGGCAGTCCAGTTCTTCTCTCCAGTCATTATCGAAGATCTTCAACAGAATAACGAACTCATCACCGAATACAACAAGCTCGTGGCATCGGCCAAAATCTCGTTCGATGGCCAAGAATTGACTTTGTCGCAGCTCGGGAAATACTTGAACGTGCCAGATCGGGCTGTTCGTAAGGATGCGTACGAGGCCCGCTATGGTTTTTTTGCATCACACGAGGAAGAATTTGACGACATCTACGACCGCATGGTACGGGTGCGTACGAACATGGCAAAAAAACTGGGTTACGACAACTTTGTCAAAATGGGATATGCGCGGATGAATCGGACGGACTATGGGTCCGCAGAAGTTGCTGCATTTCGCGAACAAGTCAAGAAGTCGATTGTGCCCCTTGCGGAAAAGTTGCGAGAACGTCAACGCATTCGGATTGGCGTAGACTCCCTCCATTACTACGACAATGCATTCGACTTTGCGTCGGGAAATCCTGCGCCAAAAGGCAATCCCGATTGGATTGTTGAGAACGGGCGAAAAATGTATAGTGAACTTTCACCGGAGACGAATGAGTTTATGTCGTTTATGATTGACAATGATCTCATGGACTTGCTTAGTAAGGATGGGAAACGCGTGGGCGGATATTGTGACATCATCCCTGGCGAAAAGGCGCCGTTCATCTTTGCCAACTTCAACGGCACCGCGCACGACGTGACCGTGCTGACTCATGAAGCGGGCCACGCTTTCCAAGCCTACTGTTCTCGGAATTATTCGATTCTGGAGTACCTGAACCCCACGTTGGAAGCAGCCGAAATTCACTCTATGAGTATGGAGTTTCTTACTTGGGACTGGATGCACTTGTTTTTCGAAGACGACACGGCGAAGTTCAAATTCTCACACCTGAGCGGCGCCATTGGTGGGCTTCCGTATGTTGCAGCCGTGGACGAGTTCCAACATTTTGTCTACGAGCATCCTGAGGCGTCGCCGACGGATCGAAAAACGGCATGGCGCAATATTGAACGGACGTACCTTCCACACCGAAACTATGCTGAGAACGAGTATCTGGAGCGTGGCGGCTTCTGGCATCAGCAGTTGCACATTTTTAATTATCCATTTTACTATGTCGACTATGCTTTAGCGCAAATCTGTGCCTTGCAATTTTGGCAGAAAATGCACGAAAACCGTGAGGGTGCATGGAACGATTATCTGCACCTATGTCGGCTTGGCGGTACGAAGTCGTTTGTTGAGCTCGTCCGCGAAGCGAACTTGATCTCTCCGTTTGAATCCGGGTGCGTGGAATCGGTAATCGGCGAAATAGAACATTGGCTTGACAGTGTGAACGACAAAGAACTCTAAACCCTAAGACTCACCAGATGTCACGGTTTTTCACACGAATCAAGACGTTGCTTCCATCGACCTCATAATTTAGTATTTAGACGTATGTTTTTATATTATGACGTAATTACGGGGGGAAAAATGGACTTTTACCCACTGGGAAAACGGCTCAATTGATGGGCGTTACTCCGCAAACGATCCGTTGGCGGCAGAAAGAAGGAAAATCAAAGAGGACCTCGAACGGTACATGAATAGCCATGGAATGACCGTGAAGTTGGTATCGGGATCCATAAAGAGATGAACAGCGGCAAGCGCCAAGCCATTTTCGATACGCAAGCGCTGTACAATCAAGCGATTGCTTTCTATATGGACTTCTTTGTGGGGCACTTGGCCATCTTCGATGAAAAGAAGCCGTATCAGAAAAAAGATGGCGTGATCGGTGAGCGCCCATGGAACGCGCAGGAAATCCTCACGTTTGCAGAGATGCATACACTCGAAACAAAAACGCATCCGCATCCGATCTGGCCGCTCATCGAGACCGCGCCAAGCAGTGGAACTCGCGCGTTCTCAGGTTGAGCAAATACGAATCCGGACAGAAACGGAAAAAATCAAAGCGGCAAAAGCCACAAAGGTCACAAAAGAGCCGTGGAGCGAGGAAGAACGCGCCCGTATTCGTCCGCATCTCTGGTGTGCACAGTCTCCGTCGATCTATATCCGCAAGGACAAACGATATCCAGATGACCAGCGGTTCAGCATCCATATTCCGATGGAGATGTGGGTCGATGCGCCGAAGAAGGCCGAAGAAAAGCGCACGCTCCAGCCGGACATGGCTGTGGTAACGGTGGATTTAGGCGTGAACCGGTTGGCGGTCATGGGTGCGTTCCTGAACAGTCGACTCATCGCCGCGAAGTTTATTCACGGGGGAACACTCAATCATCATCGTCACCAATTGCTCCGCGTCATCAATAACAAACGCACACTCAGCATACGCTTGCAACCAAGCGTACAAGACAACGCATCCCTCTGGGAAAAGGTGCGAAACCTTGACGACAATCTGCGCGGCAGGTTGCCTCGCAGATTGTCGGCTTCGCCCAGGGCCACGGCGCCAAAGTCATTGTATTCGAGTATTTGCGTAAGTATCGGCCACCGAAAGAAACGATGAGTCGCAGTGGGCGCAAGAATCACAAACGCGGCTACTGGCTGCGCGGCCAGATCATGAAATGGGTACGTGATCTGGCGTTTCGGGAAGGCATCCTGACCGTTGAACGCAATCCGGCCTATACATCGCAGATGTGCCCGCACTGTTCCACTTTGGGGAACCGCGACGGGCACCACTTCACCTGCCAGAATCCCGATCACCCGTATCGTGCGGATGCGGACTTTGTCGGCATGATGAACTTGTACAAAAAGTGGAACAAGACATTCGTCTATCCGCGCAAGAGCAAGAAAGCGGATGAACCAAAGCCAGTGACGGTCACAGAGCTTGTGGCGGTATAACAACACTGGTCTGAGGCAA